>Ga0081455_10000062_pt1 | contig 115850 bp, 100 predicted proteins | sample TabmetS3T2R1_FD_70207 | JGI IMG/M metagenome (GOLD analysis project Ga0081455, IMG submission 70207) | Tabebuia heterophylla rhizosphere microbial communities from the University of Puerto Rico - S3T2R1 | ecosystem: Host-associated > Plants > Roots > Rhizosphere ... | reverse complement strand
CCGCGTTTGCCGACTGGGCGACGTCGCGCTGCAGATTCGCTTCGGCTTGTTTCAGCGCAGCTTCGAGCGGCCGGCGATCCAGCTGGAACAGCACGTCGCCCTGCTTCACGCCGTCGCCTTCTTTGAAGCCGACCGACGTCAGTTGACCGGTAATCTGCGCGCGGATCTCGACGGTCGATGCAGGTTCGACCGATCCGATCGCACGCAGGTCGACGGGCATCGTCTTCTGGACAACTTTGCCGACAGTAACCGGGACGCTGCCTCCGCCGCCGCCGCGCCCTGCGGGCATGAGCGCGCTTGGCGCCGTCTCGCGTGAGCCCGCGGCCGAGGGGCGGTGGCTCTGGTGGCGCTTGCCGGCGGTGGCCTGGCCGCCCCTGAGCAACGGTGAGAGCGCGCGCCGCTAGGCGCGCCGGCCACGACCGGCGTGCGGGCGTGGCTCTGCGCGGGGCTCATCTTGCGGCAGCGCGGGAGGCCTTTTTTCCCGCGCCAACGTCAGGTTGGGCCAAGAGCCAATACGTTGAGTTCACTTTGGTCTGATAACCAAGGCTGGTCTTTCGGCGTATTGAGGCTCAAGAACAGGCTTTGAGTGCTCCCGATGGCCGCCAATAGTCTGCCTCGCCTTGCCCTGCCGCTCCTGTTGCCCATTCGGGGGTGGTGGCAAGCTCTGGAACGCGCGCGCAAGCTGACCGCCGCTGTGTCGGTGATGGTGGTGTGCGGTGTGCTCTACGTGTGTTCGTTTGTCGCCAACCATATTGAACAGGCGTTCGGCCACAAGGCGGCGGCCAGCACGGCCTTATACATGGACAGTTTCGTGGAGCCGCTCGTCCAGGAGCTCGCCGTCACGCCCTCCCTATCGGCCGAAAACCGTCAGGCGCTCGAGCGCTTGTTGTCGCCGGCCTCCGTCGGCAAGCCCGTCGTTGCCTTTCGGATCTGGGTCGGCGATCGGGTCGTCTTCAGCAACCGCAGTGAGATCGTGGGCCGGCGCTTCCCCCCCAGCGCTCGGCGCGAGCGCGCCTTTCAGGGTGACGTGATTGCCAATTTTGACCTCGACGGCGAAGAGGAGGCACAGGAGCGGGCGCTACACACGCCGATTCTGGAGGTCTATGCGCCGATCCGGCAAACCGGCAGCAATCGTATCATCGCGCTGGCCGAGATCTCGGAGTTGGCCGTTGATCTCATGCGGGAAATCCGCGCCGCCCAGTATGCAAGCTATGTTGTCATTGCCAGTGCCGCCATTGGCCTCCTGCTCGTGCTCTTCAGCCTGACCGATGGCCTGCAAATGCGGATCGGTGAATTGGCCCTGCAACGCGACGCCCATGATGAGTTTCGCCGGCGCGTATTAAAGGCCAACGGCCGGGTCCTTGAATTGAACGAACGCAACCTGCGGCGGGTCGGGCGCGAACTGCACGCCGGACCGCTGCAGCTCGCCGCCTTGGCGCTCCTGAAGCTCGATGCGCTCTCCGAAGCGCCGGCGGGTGCTGAGGACAATGCCACGATGCGCGCCGCAGACATCGACGTCATCCGCAAGGCGCTCAAGGAGTGCTTGCGGCAAATTCGCGACGTCTCGGCAGGGCTGGCCCCCTCCGAAATCGAGAGCTTGTCATTGCCCGAAGCCATCAGCACTGCGGTGTGTCTGCACGAATTGCGCACCGCCGCGGTCGTCACTTGCGAGTTTCGCGACTTGCCGCAGGAGGCGGCCTATCCCTTGAAGGCGTGCCTCTACCAATTCGTCGAGGAGGGCCTCGCCGCCGCGAGCCGGCACGGGGCCGCAGGTGGCGTGCACATCAGCGCCGCCGGCGGGGAAAGCCTGCAGGTCGACCTGGCTTGGGAAACCGAGTTCGCGCGCGCCTCCTCGTGGCTGACGGAAGACCTTGAACTCAAGAGCGAAAGGGTACGCCACCAGATCGAGGCGCTCGGCGGAACTTTACTTCTGCAATCTCCCGCTGACCGGCAGGTGCGCCTCCAGGTGCGCTTTGGCGTGGGCGATATGGGAAACACAAATGTCTAAAGCCATCCGTGTCGCCGTGGTCGATCCCTACCCGATCTTTCGGGAAGCCGTGGTGCAAACCATCACGCGCTGTGAGGACCTCGTGCTCGTTGCCGAGGGAGCGACAATCGCGGAGGCGCGCGCGGCCGTTCGCGAGGCACAGCCCGACATTTTGCTGATCGACATCAGCCTACCAGAAGGCGGCATCGAAGCGATACTCGGTATCGCCAAGGCTGGATCGAGCTGCAAACTTGTCGTGCTCACGGCTCTCGATGACGCCATGAGCGTGTCAAAAGCATTGGCCGCCGGTGTGAAGGGCTACATCCTCAAGGGCGTGAGCGGTACGGAGCTCGTCGCCGCCATCAAGACCATTCAGCGTGGCCTGCCCTTCGTCACACCGGAGTTGGCTTCGCGCCTGCTGACGGACGCCAAAGGCGGGGCGCTCTTGCCGCTGCGCGAGGCGAAGCTACAGGCAGCGCTTAGCTACCGTGAGCAGCAAATCCTCGCCCACGTCTCCAAGGGGCTGACCAACAAGGAGATCGCCGACCAATTGGGCCTCACGGTGGGCACCATCAAGCACTACGTCACACAACTCTTTAAGAAGATGAACGTGCGCAACCGGCTCGAGGCCATCCAGGTCGCGCAAAAGTCGCAATGGATGTGAGCCACGCCGCCGCGCGCCTCAGGGGCGCAGGGCGCGCGCCAGCGACCGCGCCAGGTCGCCCGCGGGCGCAACCTCCACGCGTTGCAAGTTGAGCCAGCCGGCCATCAAACGCAGCTCGGCGGCCAAGGGCTGCAGGATGGATGTGGACCCGCCCGGCTCGCCATGGGCACCCTGCACCATTAAGACCGAGCGCAGGCGGTCGGCCTTAAGATCGACGCGTGCCACGATGCGGTCTCCGAGCAGGAACGGCAGCACGTAGTAGCCGTGGATGCGTTTCTCGCGCGGCGTATAGAGTTCGACGCGAATACGCGCTCCGAACAGAACCTCGGCCCGCTGGCGCTGCCAAATCAAGGGATCGAACGGGGCCAGTAAGGCCTGCGCCTGCATCCGCCTCGGGTGCCGAGCGTTGCGGTGAAGGTAGGCAGATGCAAAGCCGCGCTCGACCGAGACGGGAATGAGCTCGCCGGCTTCCACCAGCTCGGCGATGCGCAATTTCGCGTCGGCCACTGGCAGGCGGAAATAGTCGCGCAGGCAGCGTTCACTGGCGATGCCGAGGGCGCCAGCGGCGACCTTTACGAGCTGGCGCTGCGCCTCGGCTTCAGGCGGCGTGGGTGCCGCATAGATGGCTGCCGGCAGCACGCGCTCGCTGAGGTCGTAGGCGCGCTCGAAGGTGTCATGCCGCGTCGCCGTCGAAAGCTCGCCGGCCCAGAACAACCACTCAAGCGCGCGTTTGCCATCCGACCATCCCCACCAGCCACCATCGCCTTTATGTTTGTGCGAAAGCTCGCTGGCCCTGAGGGGGCCGCGATCGGTGACCTCCCGTCGCACCTCCGCAATCAGTTCTCGGCGCTCGTGCGCGAAGGCGGCGAGGGATTTGTAAATTCCTTCTCCGCGACGCGCGCGTGCCATGCGCCAGCGCAGCATGGGCTGCAGCTGAACGGGCAGCAGCGAAGCCTCGTGCCCCCAGTACTCGAACAGCGCACGCCGTTGCCCGGCGTAGGCCAGGGCCTGCAAATCCTCGAACCGGTAGGGACCGAGGCGCGAGAAGGGTGGCAGGGTGTGGGCGCGGGCCAGGACATTGACCGAGTCGATCTGGAGCACACCGAGGTGCTCGACGAGACGCCGCAAGGCGCGCTTGTCGTGACCCCGCGTCAGGCGCTCTGCGCCAAACCCCTGAGCAGCCAGGGCGACGCGGCGCGCTTCGCTGAGCGAGAGGCCCTCGCGCCGGCGCCACATCAAACCCCTCCCCGGCTGGGCGGATGCTGCCGCAGGCGCTCTGGCCAGAGCCAATAGCCGTTGGCGGCGGGGGGCAGACGGGCGGGTTGCATCAAGAAACGAGCCTAACCCAGCGCGGGCGACGCCGTCTCGCGCGGGTGAGGTGCCACCTCACCCGCGCACCACCGACAGCACCGGGTCGACCAGGCGGCGCGGGCCCACCGGGGGCCGTTGTCGCATGCAAGGGCGCCGCGCCAATAAGCGGAGTGCGGCGTCATGCCAGCCTCACTCCCCTTTAGCGCAGTAGGCTTCGAGCCGGTAACCGTCCGGGTCGATAACGAAGGCGGCGTAGTAGTCGCTGCCGTAGTTGGCACGCACGCCGGGTTTGCCGTGGTCTGACCCGCCGGCGCCGAGCGCGGCCGCGTGAAAGGCGTCGACGCCTTTTCGGCTCGGGGCATCGAAGCAGAAGTGCAGCCCGGACCTGGTGTCGGCCGGCACGGGTTGGTCGGTGGCGCCAATCCACAAGGCGACGGCCTTGCCACCATAGCCCAGGGCATCCGGCGATTGACTGAGGCACGCGTAGCCGAGCGCGGCTAAGGCCGCATCGTAAAAGCGCTTCGAGCGCGCAACGTCGCGGACACCGATCGAGACGTGATTGATCATAGTGGTCTCCCATTCATCTGAACGCAGCCACCCTGCCCGAGCGAGCGCAGGCAAACTTGGCGAAAATTGCGGTTCTTCGTCCGCTTTACGCGGCCGCGCGGTATTGCCGTGGTGAGAGGCCAAACTCAGCGCGAAAACTGCGGATGAAGTTGGAAAGGTCCTCAAAGCCGACGTCGAGCGCGATCGTGGTGATGGAAGCGCGGCTGGTGGCGAGCCGCCCGGCGGCATCACGCAAGCGCGCGCGCAGCAGCCATTGATGCGGTGTGATGCCCATGACGAGCTTGAAGGTACGCAGGAAGTGGTAGGGGCTCATGTTGACCTCATGCGCAAGATCGCTGAGGCCGTGCGGGCTCGCCAGTGCGGCGCTGAGCCGCCTGACGGTGCGCGTGACGGCGGCCTGGTGCCGGTTTGAAGGTGCCGCCGGTTCTTGGCCATGCGCGGCGGCAATGACGGTTCCGGCAACCTCGAAGGCGACCTCCTCGAGGGCCGCCTTGCGTTCGATCGCCAGCATTGCCCGCAGGGTTAGGGCGGCGTGCCTGCGCAGCGGTGGCAGGGCTTGGCGCGCGAGCGGGAGGCGGGCGCCGGCGGCGCCATGCACCAGCCGCGCGAAAGTCTCCGGATCGAATTGGAACGATAGGCAGCGGTCGCCCTCGCCATGATGGTGGGAGCATTCGATCGGTTGGCTGCCACTGAGGAGAAACCAGGACCCCGGCGACAACAACGAGGTGCCGCAGCGGCTGCGGCAGACGAAGCTACCAGCCATGACGAGGGAGACCGATGCCGTCTCATGCCGCTCCTCGAAAGGCCGATCGCAAGGCCCGCAAGTGCACACAACGTCGAACGCGCGCCAACCTTGGCCGGCCGCCAACAGGGAAGCCTGCGCAGCGCCGGCCGCGCCGTGGCGTGCCTTGTGGTTGAGCGCCGTGCTCAGGGGATCGCCGCGCCAAGCCAACCTGGCCTCCCTTGTTGCTAGCCGGTCATGGCCCGCTTTGCGCCGGCTGATCGTCTTTATAACCTGCTAGGTGGTTGTAAAGAGTAGGCCGCGCTGCTAGACCTGTCAACCAGCATGCTGGTTAGAGGAGGGCGGTTCGCATTGGGCCGCGCCAAAGCAATGGCAGCGCGAGGCGTGCAGTGAGCAATTCTGGACGCGGCGGAGCGCGGCTGCTTGCGCCGGGGCCGCGGGGTCTCTGTCTCGATTTTGCCAATACGCGCTGCTGGCGCGGTCTTCCGAAGCCAAAGGAAACGCTGCACCGTCCGGCGGATCTGCTGGCCTGGTGCCGCCGTGCCGGCCTGCTGGGGGCGTCTCAGCGCCTGCCCGCCGCGACGGCAGGAAGCCTATTCACCGAGGCCATGTCCTTGCGCGAGGTGATCTACCGCGTGTTGCGCGCGCTTGCGACCGAGGGCGCGATCGCACCGGCCGATCTGTCGGCGCTCAATGCCGCGCTGGCACACGCCCCGGCACGCGCGCAAATTGCCCCGGTGGGCGCGCACTATGTTTGGCACGTCGCAGGGCCGAAAGCGGCGTGTGCTCATTCGGCATCCCAGCTCCTGGGCGCGGTGCTTTGGTCGGCCGCCGACCTCATCGTTGCCGCTGATGCCGGCCGCATCCGCCAATGCGCCGACGATGCCTGTCGGTGGCTCTTTCTCGATGCGAGCCGCAACCTATCGCGGCGCTGGTGCGACATGGGCTCGTGCGGCAACCGCGCCAAAGCCCGCCGACACTATCTCAGACATCGCGACGCTTGAAAGATTGTGGCAATCAGTGTGCCAACGGGCCTCCCGCGCATTGCGCAGCGCACCGTCTCTCAAGCTGGAACTAGCAGCCAAGCGTGGACGTTCATTGGCCATTCAGGGAACCTGTTGGGAAGTAGCTATTTCCCGCCGGGAAAAAAGAGCTGTGGGAATGCTCACTCCATGGAGGCCGTGATGAGAATCAGGCATTTCTTACTCGGTGCAACTGCTGGCATCGCTTTGGGACTGGCCGCCGTCTCTGCCGAGGCTGCTCCCGCCGTTGCAACGGCCGGCGATCTGACCGTGGCCGCGCGTGAGGCTTCAAACGTCGACCAGGTGTACTGGAGCCGCCGCTGCTGGCGGCATCACGGACACCTGCATTGCCGGCGCCATTGGGTCGACTACGGCTATACGCCGTACTATTCCTACGACCCCTACCCCTACTACTACTATCGCCCGTCGTTCGGGTTCTTCTTCGGTGGCCATCGGCACCACCGCCACCGGCACTGGTAAAAGCCCGGGCTGCGGTCTGGGCCCTGGTCGTCGTTGCTCGTAAAGCCGGGCGCGACGGACGTGGGCCCAGCTCCGGGGCCCAGCCCTCGGGTGTCCGTCTCGAGCCTCACCTGTCGGGCATGCGTGTCACGCTGTGCGCGCGGGCGCGCTCAGCGTGCTTGCGTGCAAGATGGCGGCGCCGCCTCGGCTACTGCAGGGCTTCCAGGCGCGCTTGCGCGCGCACCATGCCAAAGGCAAGCGATTTATGGTAGAGCGCCTTGGCCCGCGCCACATCGGCAATGGCACCGCGCGTTCCCCATGCCGCCAGCATGTTAGGATCGTAGGTCTCAGCGAGGGCAAACGAGATTGGTCCCGGCGCGGTGCCTTCGGCCGCACTCAGAATATCGCGCGCCCCTGACACATCGCCCGACTCGATGCGCTGTCTGGCCGCGGCCAGACGGTCATCGACCTGCCGAACCGGTTCGGGCCGCGTGACAGGTTCGGGGGCTCTGGCCACCGGCAGGGAAACGGGCTCGACGGAACGCGCAGGCTCCGCGGCGATGCGCGCGTCGATGCTGCCCGTCACGTATTGCGCCGCAGTCTGCGGGGTGCGGTCCACGGGACGCACTTGCACCTTGACCGTTTTCACTTCGTTGCCGCGGGGTTCGATCGGCTGCAAGGAGGGTTCGGCGCTGCGCTGCGGCCGCGATTTCTGGGCGGCTTCGCCGAGCCAGCCGCTGAGCCAGAGCACGATCGGGACCACCACCAGCAAGCCGGCACACAAGCCCAGCAGCGTCGCCCCCATCTGTTGGCGCAGCCATCGGTCATCGGCTGGGGCTGGTTCACGCCAGGTCGAGGGGATGGGCATCGGCTCGTCATCGGCGTTGAGGTCCACCGTTGGCACCAGACTGGTCCCGCGCGGTGCCTTGTAGGAGAGGGCTGACAAGCCGTCCTTGAACGTCGGCTCCAAAATGCGCTGGTTGACGCTGAGACCCGCCAAATTAAGGGGCGGTGGTGAGGTCGCCGGCAAGCCGTTGTTGAGCTGTCGTTGCGCGATGGTGGCTGCCAGCAGTTGCGCCAGCTCGTGCGTGAGGTCGGCCGTGCTGCGCGGCTGCGCGCCATCGGCGCCTTTTACCGGGACCTTGTCGCGCTCCAAGTCACCGCGTCGGCCATCACCCGAGGACGCATCACTTACCATCGCAAACCCCCTCACACGCCACGCACGCGAGACCGGGCCGTGCCATGCCCGGTCAATGAACCGTCACGGGCTTCGTCCTGGGCGAAGCCCTCTGGCGCCATGCACCCTGCCTCCAAGAGCGTTACGTCTCCAAGAGCGGTGAGCCTGTGCGCCTGCGATCCTCCTATAGCCCTTGAGCGGACGCCCCGTCGCCGTCAAGTCCGTCCCCGCGCCTTACGCCGCCGACCGGTTAACAGCAGCGGGGCAAACGGTCGGCCACCCGGGGCTGTTTTCGCGGTCAAGCTCGCGCAACTAGACTGGTGGAATATGGCACAAATTATGGCGGGGCGGAATGGCCCAGCACACGGCCGCCTGCGCCACGCGGCGGGGGCGCTTGGGCCGGACCAGCCGCAAAAAAGTCAAAAAAATAGCCGCCCCATCAGAGCCCGCGCGCCGTAAAGCTCTTCCGGTAACCGCAGCGGCGCGCTATGCATGGCTGGCACCCCCCATCAAAGACCCGCCAGCACTTGGAAAAGCATGATTGACCAGAGAGATAGCCTCGCACGTGAAGTCGACGAAGAGTTACGGCGCGAGCAGCTGCTGAGGCTTTGGGAAAAGTACGGCACCTACGTGGTTGCCGCGATTGCGCTCATTGTCGTTGGCGTCGGCGGGGTCAAATACTATCAATATCGCAGCGCCGTGGCGGCCGAAGCAGCCGGAGCCCGCCTCGCCGCAGCGACCAGGCGGCCCGCGTCCGAGAACAGCGCTGAGGCGCAAAACATTTTGCAAGAGATCGGCAGCACAGGCCCGGCCGGTTATGCCACGCTCGCCCGTTTGCGCATGGCCGCCGCCGACCGTGAAGCCGGCAGGCTCGCCGAAGCCGCCGCCACCTATGAGGCCATCGCCAGTGGCGGCGGCGACCGGCTGCTCGCCGACTACGCGCGCCTGCAGGCTGCCAGTCTCAAGCTCGATACGGCGGGCTTTACGGATATGCAGAATCGGCTCAACGATCTCGCCGCCGATGGGAACCCGTGGCGGGCGAGTGCGCGCGAGTTGCTGGGACTGGCGGCGCTGAAGGCGGGCAAGACCGAGGACGCACGCCAGCAGTTCCAGCGCTTGTTGAGCGATCGGGACACGCCACCCAGCATTTCCGAGCGTGCGCGCATCATGATGGCGATGCTGACCGAAGCGGAACTCTCCGCGCCCGCGCCGGCAGCTGAGCCCAGCACCAGGCCGAGCGCGCCGGACAAAGAAAAATAGGGCCGTGATTGGGGTTAACCTGAGGGAAGAACGATGGGGGCCAAACGAGGGCACGGTGGCAACGGGGTGGGATCCCTGAGCCTTGCGCTTTTGGCTGCCCTGCTCTTGGCGGGGTGCGAGGGAGCAAGCCTGCCGAGCTTGCCGAAGCTTCAAGACCTCAACCCTTTTGCTGAAAAAGAACTGCCCCTACCGGGCAAGCGCATTTCCGTAATCCAGCAGGAAAACGTCACCTCCGATCTCGCTCCGGCGGACAAACCCATTGCCCTGCCACCGCCCCGCCAAAACGACAGCTGGAGCCAGCCCGGCGGCGTGGCTAGCAACTCGCCAGGCCATTTGATGCTCGGTGGTGCCCTCAAAAGCGCCTGGAGCGCCGACGTGGGAACCGGCAGCAGTTTTTACGGCAAACTGACGGCCAGCCCGATCGTCTACGACGGCAAGGTCTTCGCGCTCGATGCCGCCGGGAGCGTGACCGCATTCAGCACGCAAGGCGGAACGGCGGCCTGGCGGGCATCGACCACCCCGCAAGGCGAGAAGGACCAGGAGGGATTCGGCGGCGGTCTTGCGGCCGACGGCGGGCGCATTTATGCCGGCACGGGTTTCGGCCAGGTCGTTGCTCTCGACGCCAGGTCGGGCAAAAAGCTCTGGGAAAAAGCGGTGGGGGCGCCGGTGCGCTCTTCGCCGACCGCCGCCGCAGAGCGCCTCTTCGTGTCGACGACGGAGGGCGCCGTTTACTGCCTGTCGGGGGCCGATGGATCGGAGCTGTGGAATTTCCGCGGTAACGCCGAGCGGGCGAGCATCCTTTCCAATGCCAGTCCGGCGGTCGAGGGCGACGTGGTGGTCGTGCCTTTCCCGAGCGGCGACATTGTTGCGCTGCGCACGGCCGACGGCAAGGTGCTGTGGTCAGACTCGCTTGCGCGCACGCGCACCGCCTCCTCGCTGACCGCTATGAGCGACGCGGCACGCCCAGCCATCGATGGCGGCACGGTATTTGCCGTCGGTCATGCCGGCCGCATGATTGCGGTCTCCTACAAGACGGGGGAGCGCTTGTGGTCGCTCACGGTGCCCAGTATCCAAGCGCCCTATGTGGTGGGCGCTTCGGTGTTCGTGGTCGACACGGGCGGCCAGCTGATGGCCATCACGCGGCGCGATGGCAAGATCCAATGGACGGCAAAATTGCCCGGTGCGGCGACCTGGTCGGGTCCGGTGTTGGCCGGCAATCGGCTATGGCTCGTCTCCAGCAAGGGACAGCTTGTCAATGTCGACGCGCAAACCGGCAAAGTCGTAGGTACGCAGGATCTGGGACAGCCCGTTTTCGTCGGGCCCGTGGTCGCGGGGAGCCGCATGTTTGTGCTCACCGATAAGGCGCGCCTGGTGGCGTTCAATTGAAGTGCGCCAGGATTCAGGTTAGCGGTCAGCCAGTTACATCGCCGATGTTGGGCGTTTGAGGCATGCCTGCAGCCATTGCCATTGTCGGCCGCCCCAACGTGGGCAAGTCGACGCTCTTCAACCGCTTGACCGGCAGGCGCACAGCGCTCGTGTCCGATACGCCGGGGCTCACCCGCGACCGCCGTACGGGGGAGGCGATGATCGCCGGCCAGCCCGTCACGGTGATCGACACGGCCGGGCTCGAGGAAGGACCCACGAGCTCGATCGCCGGCCGCATGCGGGCGCAAAGCGAGCTGGCGCTCGCCGCTGCCGACCTGGTGCTCTTCGTCTTGGATGCGCGCGACGGCGTCATACCCGCCGATGCCGTGTTTGCCCGGCGTGTGCTGGCAACCGGCGTCCCGGCCATCCTGGTTGCCAACAAGTGCGAAGGACGGGCGGGCAGCCAGGGTTTTTATGAGGCCTTCCGGCTTGGGCTCGGCGAGCCGATCGCAATTTCGGCCGAACACGGCGAAGGCATGGGGGAACTTAGCGCCGCGATTGCTGGTGCGCTGGGGCTCAAAGCGCAGGGGGACCAGGCGACGGACGTGGCTTCGGCCGCTCGCAGCGCGGTTCGCGTGGCCATTGTCGGGCGACCGAACGCGGGCAAATCCACCTTGGTCAATGCCCTGCTGGGTGAGGAGCGCATGATTACCGGTCCCGAACCTGGCCTCACGCGGGACGCCGTCGCCAGCGACCTCATATGGCAGGGCCGCCCCATCCGCTTGTTCGACACCGCCGGCCTCAGGCGCAAGGCGCGCATCTTTGACACTGTCGAGAAACTGGCGGCAAGCGATGCCGTGCGCGCCATCCGCTTCGCCGAGGTGGTGGTCCTCTTGGTTGATGCCGAGCATCCCCTGGAACACCAGGATCTCAGCATCGCCGACCTCGTTGAAAGCGAAGGGCGCGCGCTGGTGATCGCCGTCAACAAATGGGACTTGGTGGGGGATAAGCCGACACGGCTCAAAGCGCTGCGCGCAACGGTGGCCGATCGGTTGGCGCAAATGCCCGGCGTAAGCCTCGTGCCGATCTCTGCGCGCGCCGGCCGCGGCCTTAACACCCTGATCTCGGCGGTGTTTGCGACCTATGCGATCTGGAACAAGCGAGTGCCTACACCGGATCTCAATCGCTGGTTGGCGCAAGCCCTGGAGCAGCATGCCCCGGCCGCCGCCCAGGGCCGCCGTGTCAAGGTGCGCTTTATGACCCAACCATCGGCTCGGCCCCCCACTTTCATCGCCTTCTGCTCGCGGCCGGACGCGGTTCCAAAGACCTATTTGCGCTATCTCAGTAACAGCTTGCGCGCGACGTTCGGTTTCCCCGGCGTGCCCATTCGCCTCAAGCTGCGCAAGCGCGAAAATCCCTTTGTGCGCGGCTAGCTCCACGTCGCCTGAGGAACGATCGCTGGCCCCCGGCGTTGCCGATAAAAGGCGATTAAGCAATCAAACCAAGGAGTTGCCAATGGCATCTGCAACCGCCCATCCCAATCACCAGCTGATCTCCAGCGAGGACGTTGAAGGAACCGACGTTTACGACCTCAAGGGCAGCAAGATCGGCGAAATCGATCACCTGATGATCGACAAACTGTCCGGTCGCGTGACCTATGCCGTGATGAGTTTCGGAGGCTTCCTCGGGCTCGGTCACAGCCACTATCCGCTGCCGTGGGGTGCCCTCAAATATAATCCGCGGCTCAACGGCTTCGAGACCGGCGTGACGGAGGCCCAGCTGCGCGACGCCCCGGCGTTCAGCGATGACTCCTGGACCGACCGCAATTGGGAAAAGCAGACCCACAGCTATTACAAGGTCGCGCCTTATTGGTGAGGCGACGCAGCACCCACCGAACGCCAAGGGCTCACGCGCGTGAGCCCTTTTCTGTTGAGCTTAGCCCGCTGGGATGGGGCGCGCGGGGCCGTCGGGGTGGCGGGCTTCAGTCGCTTCGGCCCTGGGTTTCGGAGGAGTTGTGGCCTCCCCGTTCACTCGACCCGTTCGTGTTGCTGCGCAGACGCCGACTTTGCGAGGCTTGTCCACCCTTGCGACCGGCAGCGGCGGCCAAGGCGCGATTTTGCGCAAAGCTGCGCGATTGCGGCGCAACGGAGCGCCCGCCTTTCCGGCCCGCTTCGGAGGCAAGCGCGCGGTTTTGCGCAAAGCTGCGCTTGTCATTGGGCACATTGGCCCCACCTTTGCGGGCAATCTCGCGCTGCTTGTCCTGGTCCATGCTGGCAAACCCGCGAGGCGACCCCGTGGCGTGGATTTTGCGCTCTTCGGCCATTCTCAACTCCCTGCAAAATCGAGCCGAATGAAAGGGATATGCTCCTAGTCAACCGACGGCAGTGACCGAGGTTCCCAAATTTTCTGCGCTTGAGCTTGAGCTTGGCTGCAGGAATGCAGGTCGGGGGGCCACTCCCCCTGCGACACAGGGTGGAGGACGGGCCTGCGGCGAGCGCGCGCACGCCGCGCGCACGCCCCGCGCCGGTGCCAGCAACACGCCTCGCGCGCCAGGCAGCTGCCCCGACCGCACGTGGCTCAGGCGTTGATCAGCTCGGCGTTCCGATCAAGCGTGCGCAGGATCTCCTCGCGGCTCGCGTCCGGCACCTCGAACAAGACCCGCTCAATGCCGGCCTCGCGATAAGGAGCGAGCTTTGCCGCGTCGGGCGGCGCCGCGAACACGGTAATCGACAGGGTCTTTGCCTCACGGCCGGCCGCCGCCGCGGCGGCCGCCAGGCGTTGCTTGGCCCCCTTGGGTTCGAAACCCCGGCGCGCGCGCGGGAACCAGCCGTCGCAAAACTCCGCCACCCTTTTTAACGTATGGTCGCTTTCGCCGCCGAGAAAGATGGGGGGATGCGGCTTCTGCTTAGGCTTTGGATAGATCCAGATCGGCTCGAAGTTGACGAACTCCCCGTGGTAGCCCGCTTCCTCCTTGGTCCACATCTCCTTCATGGCCAGCACGCGCTCGCGCAAGAGTTTGAACCGGGTGTCGTAGCGGGCACCGTGATTCTCCATCTCGTCGACGTTCCAACCACCGCCCATGGCAAAAATAAAGCGGCCGTTGGAGAGCTGGTCGAGACTTGCCACCGACTTGGCCGTGACGATCGGATCGCGCTGGGGAATGAGGGCAATGCCGGTGCCGAGCTTCAAGGTTTTGCTGGCGGCGGCCGCAAAAGCGAGCGCCACAAACGGATCGTGCGTGTGCTTATAGCGCTTGGGCAGGTCGCCGCCTCCGGGGAAGGGCGTCTTGCGGCTGATGGGAATGTGCGTGTGCTCGCACAGGAAGAGCGATTCAAAGCCACGTTCCTCCAGCGCACGTGCGAGCTCGTCGACTCCCATGCCGTAGTCTGTGGGAAAATAGTAGGCTCCATGGAGCATGCGGGGACCTCCAGCCATTGCTTGGCGACAAGCCGCAGGAACGATCGGCCCCTAGCATAGCCCGTTCTGTGCTCCCGTCGCCCACTTTCTCGGGCTCAAGCGCGCTGCAAGGCCGGCGCCCCGGGAGGCGCCGGCAAGGGCCGAGCCCCGCTCGGGGGGACGGCAGGTCGGGGGCGCAGTGATTTCAGGGACAAACCCGGCGCGCGGCGGGCCTTTCGACCTACCCGCCGCGGGCCAAGAAGCGCCGGCTCAGGCCGCCTTGACCTCGGCTTCCTCGGCCGTCAAGCGCCGACCCTTGGCGCTTTTGGCAAGGACCTCGGTAATGCGCTGAACGGCCCCGCGCTCGTCGAGTTTCTCGACGGCCGCCAGCTCGCGCGCCATGCGGTCGAGCGCAGCTTCGTAAAGTTGCCGTTCCGAATAGGATTGCTCCGGCTGACTTTCCGAGCGGTAAAGATCGCGGACGACCTCCGCAATCGAGATCAGATCGCCGGAGTTGATCTTGGCTTCATATTCCTGGGCACGCCGGCTCCACATGGTACGCTTGACGCGGGCCTTGCCGCGCAGCGTCTCCATAGCCTTTTTGAGCGTGGGTTCCTCGGCCAGCTTGCGCATGCCAACGCTTTGCGATTTGCCGGTCGGCACCCTGAGCGTCATCTTGTCTTTTTCGAAAGTGATGACGAACAGCTCGAGCGAGATACCCGCGATTTCCTGCTCCTCAATGCCCACGATGCGGCCCACCCCGTGCGCGGGGTAGACGATCCATTCGTTGGTCTTAAAGCCATGCCGCTGATTGACCGGCTTTTTGCTGGCGGCCTGCTGCCGGGCAAGCGCCGTGCGTTCGGCCACCGCCTTGGGCGTAGCGGGAGCCGCGATCCGTTGCGCTGCACCTTTGCCAAGGGTTGCCGCTGCCGGCATCGCCCGCGCGGCCGGTGGTGGCGCCGCCGGGCGCGCAACCGGGGGCACGGCTGCAACCGGCTCGAGCGCCGGCTTGGGTGGACCTGGCGGGACCTTTGGCAGCGCGGCGGATGTTCCCGGGGCCGGTTTGGCGGGCTTCTTGCCCATCACCACGGCCGGCGTCGTTGCCTTTTTGGCAACACTGCCCTTGCGGGTGGCGTCGGGCTTGGCCGCCTTCGGGGCGACCTTTGCCGTGGCTTTGGCGGCAGCACCCTTCGCGCTCGCGGCCTTGCTGGACGGACGGACTGTGGCCTTGCGCTCAGGGGACTTTGCTTTTTTTGCCACTGCCTTTGTCGCCGTCTTCTTGCGTGTCATTGTGCTCGTCCCACTTGCTACTTCAGATTGCATTCTCTGTTTTTACACGAGCCTAAGCCCGACATAACGATCCCGCCCACCGGCGGCAGCCGCCGCGCCCCCCATGGTTCGACCGCGCTTCTGGGTGCAGGGCCTCTCAGCCCGGCAGACCATGTCGCGCCCTCATTGTATGGTTTGGCTGTGTAGAATCTGCGGGTGCGCCTCCGCGCGCACACAAGTCCGAGGCCGTCCTCCGTCGGAATATCCGCCTCACCCGCGAAACGATGTACCGACTTTGTTCACGCCACTACCATCTTCAGAACTATAACACAAACTTCACGCATTTTGAAGCGGCTGCGTGCGGCCGCAGGGCCGCAGGCGTCGAGGACAGAAAGGCGCGCGCGGCGGTGAGGCCAGGGCTGGGCCGCCCGCAGCAGAACATGACACCTCCGCGGCAGAGCTCGAGCTAATCGCCCGAGCCAGGCTCCGAGGAGAAGTATTTCTTGAATTTATTGCTTTCGTCGCGGAAGTTATCGGCGTCTGTGGGGGCCTCTTTCTTTGACGTAATATTTGGCCACTTCTCGGAATACTCCCGATTGAGCTCTAGCCATTGCTCCAAACCGGGCTCGGTGTCGGGCTTAATCGCGTCCACGGGACATTCCGGCTCGCACACGCCACAATCGATGCACTCGTCCGGGTGAATGACGAGCATGTTTGCGCCTTCATAAAAGCAATCGACCGGACAGACCTCCACACAATCGGTGAACTTACACTTGATGCAGTTCTCGTTGACGATGTAGGTCATGCGCGGAGCGGGTCTGGTTGCCTGAGGGCGATGTGCGCGTGGGCTTTATGGGGTGGCCTCTGTTGCCACACCAGGGCCGGTGGCCGCAAGGCTCATTTGCGTCCGAGGCGGGGCCTCGTCATTCCGCGCCCTCTTGGTTGCCGCCAGGGGGCGCCAGGGCCTCCGGCCGCGCGGGCCCCGGGGACAGCACCTCGTAGAGGGCGCGGGCCTCTGGCGCCGGGCCGCGCCGCTGGCCGGGGGCCAGCACCTTGAGCACCAACACGCGGCCGTGCAGGGCGATCGTCACGACCTCGCCGGTGCGCAGGAGGTGGCTCGGCTTGCCGGCGCGCGCACGATTGACGCGGACCTTGCCTGCCAGGATCAAGTCGGCCGCCACCGTCCGCGACTTGGCGAGGCGTGCAAAGTACAACCATTTATCGAGCCGTTGCCCCTCCTCGGGCGTGCGTCCCGACGCAAGACGGTGGTGCGGGGCAGGCATGGCGCTCAGCTGTCCTGGGTGCGCTTATCCATCGCCGCCTTGAGCGAATAGAGGGCCGCAAACGGCGAATTGGGATCAAAGCCGCCCGTCTTGGCGCCTGGCGGGGACGCCTCGAGATGGAGGCGCGGACGCTCCTGACGCTCCTTGTGTCGCTTGTCCCGGCGCGGCTTGCGGTGGTCGGGCCGATCCTTGCCCCGCTCCGGGCCGGCCGCGCGTACGGGGGCTGGCTCCGCGGGCCGGCGGCGGCCGCCCGGCAGGCGCCCCGGCCGCTGCTCCGGCTCGCGCCCACGCCGACGCGGTCGCCAGATCTCCTCCCAGCTCTCCTCTGGCGCCGCGGCGCCGGGCATGTCGACGCCGGTGTCGGCGGGCTCAAGCGCCGCCGGCGTGGGCGCGCCGGCGATCTCTGCGGCGACCTCGCCCTCCGGCGCCTCGGCCGGCTCGGCGGCCGCCGCGCTCGCGGCCACGCCACTGGCATCGGTTGCCCCCATCGCGACGGGTCCGGCAGCCTCCTCCAGCGGCCGGGCGTCCGGGCTCGCGGCGGGCGCCTCCGCGGTTGGCGCGCCGGCCCCCATGGCCGCGGCAGCCTCGTCGGCCGCCCCGCCCGGCGCCCGGGCCGCCTCGGGCCGCCCGCGCGAGATGGCGTCCGGTTGTGATTGGGGCGCGAGCCGCCGGCGGTCCATGCGGAAACCCAACACCTTAAGGACATTGCCAAGCTCGGCTGCCGAGCAGCCAAGAATCGACATCATCTCAGGCGTGGTTCGGAAGCCACCATCCCCGGTCGCCCCCTTCGGGGGAGGTGCGGGATTGGCCGGGTCGGCGCGCCAGGCCACCAGAGGGCGGATCAGGTCGCTCAGGCGCTCCAGCATGTCGATGCGCACCGCGCGTGGGCCGCAGACATGGTAGCCGGCCACCCGATAAAAAGTTTCCGGGATTGCGGGATCAGCCAGAAGGGAGGTCAATCCCGCGCGCGGCGGCCCCGGCAAACTGGCGATGTCGAGGCCGTGGGCCGGGCCGTGCTTCAGCGTCCAAAGCACGGTCGCAAGCTCGCTCGAGGCGGGCTTCAACAGCACAGGAAAATAGATGTTAAAGGCGCCGAAGCGGACCCCGTACTTGCGCAACTGCGCCCGGGCAGGCTGATCGAGGAGGCGGATCTCGTCGCTCACGCTCTCACGGCGCAGCACGCCGAAGTCTTCCTTCAAACGAAAGGCAATGCCACGCGCGAGCCCGGAGATGTCCTGCGCGCCGGTGATTTCCAACAGCGGCTTGAGGCGCTCGGCACAAAGTTCGCTGAGCCAAGTCGTCAGCCGCTCGCGCACCTTTTCCTTGTCGGCGACGGGCAGATGGTCATCGGCGACGATCGTGACCGAGGGCTTGAGGGCATCCTCGCCGGCTTCCAAGCGGGCGATCTCCTCGTCCCGCCATAGCACCTGGCCTTGCCGCGTTAGCTTGAAAGCATCGCTTTTTGCGGCCAGCACGCGGCGCACGCGCATGCCGAGCTCCTTGGCGAGCACGTGGGCCGCGGCATTGCGCGCCGCTTTGCCGTGTATGCCTTCCGCCTGGGTGTCGGCATAGAAGCGAAAGCCCTGCAAACGCCCGACGTAGTGGCGCTCAACCTGTACGGTGCCGTCTTCGGCGATCTCCGCGTAGAGTTCGTCCTTCTGCTTGAGACCGCGCATCAAGGCGCTGGTGCGCCTATCAACAAAGCGCTGGGTCAAACGTTCGTGCAGCGCGTCCGACAGGCTGTCCTCGATGGCGCGTGTACGTCCCTGCCAATGTTCAGGGTCGACCAGCCAATCGGCGCGGTTGGACACGAAGGTCCAGGTCCGGATGTGGGCAATGCGATTGGCAAGCGTGTCGATGTCACCGTCGGTGCGGTCGGCCAGCGCAACCTGGTTTGCGAACCAATCTTCGGGAATGCGCTCGGTCGGGGCCATCAGGAACTTGTAGAGCGTGGCCACCAGCTCGGCGTGGTTTTGCGGCGAGATCTTGCGATAGTCGGGGACCTGACACACTTCCCACAACCGGCCGACGGCGGCAGGGGCAGCGGCCAGCGCCACAACCTCGTGATCATGGCATACCGTCTCGAGCGCGCTCACGTCGTCGGCCATGCGCGCCCGCATCAGGCGGCTCTCGCGCGGCGCTTGCCGCAGACTATCGCGCAACCGATCGACGGAGCCGAAGTCGAGGTCCCGGTTGCGCCACTGTAACAGACGCACCGTGTCGAAGGTGTGCGTCTCGAGCCGCTCGATCAGATCGCTTGTGAAGGCCTCCACGGTCCCGGTCACGCCAAAGGTGCCATCGTTCATGTGTCGGCCGGCGCGGCCGGCGATTTGGCCAAGTTCGGCGGGTGTAAGTTCGCGATTGACTTGGCCGTCGAATTTACGCACGCCGGCAAATGCCACGTGCTCAACGTTAAGGTTGAGGCCCATGCCGATGGCATCTGTGGCCACCAAGAAATCGACGTCGCCCGACTGATAGAGCGCGACCTGGGCATTGCGCGTGCGCGGAGAAAGGGCGCCGAGCACAACGGCGGCGCCGCCACGTTGACGCCGGATCAGCTCGGCAACCGCATACACCTCGGCGGCAGAGAACGCGACCACGGCGGAGCGCGGGGGCAGGCGGGTGATCTTCTTCTCCCCGGCGTAACTGAGCTTGGAAAGCCGGGGCCGCGAAATGAAGTTGGCCCCCGGTATCAGATCGCTAATGGCCTCGCGCATGGTCTGCGCGCCGAGCATCAGCGTCTCCTGCTTGCCGCGCACATGTAAAAGCCGATCGGTGAAGACGTGGCCGCGATCGGGATCGGCCGCGAGTTGCACCTCGTCGATGGCCAAGAAATCGACCTCGAGCTCACGGGGCATGGCCTCGACCGTGCACACGTAGTAGCGCGGATGATCCGGCTTGATCTTTTCTTCGCCGGTAATGAGCGCCACGCGGTCGACGCCAGCGCGCGCAGCGACCTTGTCATACACCTCGCGTGCCAGCAGCCGCAGCGGCAGACCGATGAGGCCGGTGTCGTGGCCCAGCATGCGTTCGATGGCGAGATGCGTCTTGCCGGTATTGGTGGGACCTAGTACCGCCGTGACGTTGCGAATGCGGTTTGCGATATCGAGGCTCATTCAGCTTGCCTTAGCCCGGGTCGTCAGGCCCGAGGCATTGCAGAGTGGTGGGGCAAGATCAAGGGGCTCGACCAAAAAACCCGCAGCAATTCGGGGTTTGCCGGCAAGCCGAGGCAGCGCCTCAGTGTGTCAAGGCGATCTGAGGTTTGCCCGGTGAGGCAATTTCTACCCTTTTGGCGTAGACGGCGGCATAGCCGGCTGGCGTGGGAATGGTGGCAGAATAGGGAATGAATACATTGGCGCTGGGGATTGGACGCAGCGCCACTTCGATTGCTTCATTGGCGACCATGAACTCGGTCTCTTTGTCGAGCTTATAGCCCGCAATCGGTTGGTAACGCACGCGGCACACATAGGCGACGCCGGGCTGACCGCTCGGCTGCTGTTCCGTGACTTGCACTTCCCCCTTGCGGCTGAGCACGAGGTCGAAACGCTCCTTGCCATCAAAAATTGGGATGCGGCGTTCGCACGGATTGCTGTTGGGACCGCGCGACAGCAGCATAATGGCGCTGAGCGGGTCCAGGACGCCTTTGAGATGTTGCTCGCGCAAGGGCACGGTGCCCGGCTTGGGCGGAACGAGGGGTTGCTGGGCGACGTCGGTCACCGCGCCGTCGGAAAAGCCGATCTTGAGTGAGCCCGCCTTCAAGTTGCTCTTAAAATCCAAGCTGAAGGCCGCAGGCTTCGGAGCCTTGCCGGTCAGCATCCCAAAACTGCGGGTCTCGCTATCCCAGGTAAAGGCGCCGAGCAGGACGGAGAGGCGCGTGTTGGCGACCAGGGTGTAGCTGTCCGATTCGGCCTCGGACTGAAAATCCACCGTTCCAATGTTGAAGCCGTTGAAGGTGATCTGGTAGCTGGCTTTAACGGTCGATGGCCAGCCCTCGGCCGCGGCGGCCCCGGCATGGGCCAAAAGCGAGCCGAGGCTCGTGCCCAGCCCCAAAACGGCCCCCAAAACAGCACGCCCAAGACCCACAGGCTTCAACAGCATGTTGCGGCCCAACCAACAACGCAACGCCAATGTACGAACTCCCCTCTTGGCCGACAGTAGCACGTTTTGCGTCATTAATGTGGCTCGCACACGCCATCCACCGGCCCGGAGCCAACCTCGGCGCGGCCGCCGGCCGCCGCCGCAGGGGGACCTTGACGTGCCGTTCCTCTCGTATAGAACGGCGCGCGACCGGCCCGGCGCGCGCGCGGGGCCAATCTAGCGGGCCCATCCATAGCAGGCCTACCTTTAAGGAGTGATTGCCATGACGCGCCGGTGCGAGTTGACGGGCAAAGGGCCCATGACCGGCCAGCTGCGCAGCCATGCCGAGAACAAGACCAAACGCACGTTTCGACCCAACCTGGTTGACGTTACGCTGATCAGCGACGCCTTGCAGCGCAAGGTGCGTCTCAGGATCAGTGCGCATGCGCTGAAAACCGTCGAGCGGCGCGGCGGGCTCGATGCCTTCCTCGCCAAGGCGAGCGACACGGAGCTCTCCGAGCGCTGCCGCAAGCTCAAGCGCGACATTAGGAAAGCGCAAGCCGAGCAGCCTGCCGCCTAAGCTCCCCGCGCCTCGCTTGGGGGCTCCCGCAGCGCTGGGCTTCACCCGGCGTGTCGCGTTTTCTTTGCTAGTTCTGGCGCTGAGGGCCGCCGTCGCGCTTCACTGCAGCATGCGACGCTTCGGGGCACGCGGCAGGGGTTGGCGAGCCTCGCCGTTCTCTTCGAACAGCTCGACCAGCTTGTCGGTCATGGCGCCAGCAAGTTCGCTTGGATCCGTAATGGTCACCGCGCGGCGGTAGTAGCGCGTGACATCGTGACCGATGCCGATCGCAATCAATTCCACCGAGGAGCGCGTCTCGATTTCCTCGATGACTTGCCGCAAATGCAGCTCCAGATAGCTGCCGGTGTTGACCGAAAGGGTCGAATCGTCGACCGGCGCGCCGTCCGAGATCATCATCAGAATGCGGCGCCGTTCCGGGCGCGCTTGCAGCCGACGGTGCGCCCAGGCGAGCGCCTCGCCGTCGATATTTTCCTTGAGCAGGCCTTCGCGCATCATCAGGGCGAGCGAGCGCTTGGCGCGGCGCCAAGGTGCATCGGCGGGCTTGTAGATAATGTGGCGCAGGTCATTCAGTCGACCCGGATTGGCAGGTTTGCCGGCCGCGAGCCAGGCCTCCCGTGCTTGGCCGCCTTTCCAGGCTCTGGTGGTGAAGCCCAGGATCTCCACCTTGACCCCGCAGCGCTCGAGCGTGCGCGCCAGAATGTCAGCGCAGCACGCGGCCACCATGATGGGCCGCCCGCGCATGCTGCCGGAGTTGTCGAGCAGCAGCGTCACCACCGTGTCGCGGAAATCCGCATCACGCTCGTGCTTGAAGGAGAGCGGATGCAGGGGATCGATGATGACCCGCGTGAGGCGCGCGACATCGAGCGTTCCCTCTTCCAGGTCGAAGTCCCAGGCGCGGTTTTGCTGGGCCAGCAACTTGCGCTGAAGCCGGTTTGCCAGGCGCGCCACGGCACCCTGCAAGTTGCGCAACTCCTTGTCGAGAAAGCTTCTCAGCCGTTCCAGCTCGTCCGGCGTCGAGAGGTTCTCGGCGGCAATCTCCTCGTCGTGCGTGCGGCTGAAGATCTTGTAACCAAAGGCCTCCGGGTTATCGAGGACGTTGAAGTTCGGCCGCCAGGGCTCGCGTGCATCGGCCATCTCGTCGCTGTCAGCGTCGGCATCGAACTGGTCGGCCTCGGCATCCTGGGCTTGGTCGGTCGTTTCGCCTTCCTCGCCCTCGCCGCGCTGATCTTCGCTGTCCTGGTCCTGTGGCTCCTGCCCTTCGGAAGTGTCCTTCGATTCCTGCTCGCCGCTCTCGGGATCCTGCTCGTCGTCGTCCCCTTCCTCGCGTTCTCCGTCGGAGAGCTCCTCGGACACGTTGAGGGACTTCAGCAGATCGCGCAAGGAGCGACCAAAGGTCGCTTGGTCCTCGGCGAGCTTGTCGAGCTTGGAGAGCGTCCTCCCGGCGCGCTCCTCGATCCAAGGCCGCCACAGATCCACCATCGCCTTGGCGGTATCGGGCGGGGTTGCGCCCGTCAGCCGCTCGCGCACGATGAGGGAGAGGGCATCCTCCAGTGGCGCGTCGGCCCGCTCGGTAATCTCCGCGTAGCGGCCGTGGCCATACTGGTCTTCGACCCGTGCAGTCAAGTTGGCCGCCATCCCCGACATGCGATTGGCCCCGAGGGCTTCCACACGGGCTCGCTCGACGGCCTCGAAGACGGCGCGCGCGGGCCCCGACTTGGGCGCCAGGCGCGCGTGCAACTTCGGGTCGTGGCATGCCGCGGTCAACGCCAAGCTGTCTGCCCAACCGCGTACGACGGAGATTTCCTTGCGCGAGGGCGCGCGCGACGGTTCGGGCAGTTGCACGAGCTTGCCATCGATTTCGGGCTTGCCCGGCGCGTAACTGACCTGTACCTCGCCGTCGCCGGCGATGGCGCGCACCGCCATGCCGAGCACCCGTTTGAAGGGCTCGGCCGGCGACTCTTTGCGGTTCGAGCCCGCGGCCATCGCAAGCGCGTTCCTAGCTCAGGGCAACGTTGGCCGCGCTCTCGGGCAGCTCCTCGCCGAAGCAGCGCTGATAGAATTCCGCCACCAGCGGGCGTTCTAATTCATCGCACTTGTTGAGGAACGTGAGACGGAAGGCAAAGCCAATGTCGCCGAAAATCTCGCTGTTCTCGGCCCAGGTGATGACGGTGCGCGGGCTCATGACCGTGGAGAGGTCCCCGTTCATGAAGGCCGAACGCGAGAGGTCGGCGACGCGCACCATATTGGAGATCACTTTACGCTTGGCCTCGCTCTTGGCGAACGACTTGGCCTTGGCGAGCACAATTTTGGTTTCCACATCGTGCGGGAGGTAATTGAGCGTGGAAACGATCGACCAGCGATCCATCTGGCCCTGATTGATCTGCTGGGTGCCGTGATAGAGCCCTGACGTGTCGCCGAGTCCGATCGTGTTGGTCGTGGAAAAGAGGCGAAAAGCGGGATGGGGTCTGATCACCTTGGATTGGTCGAGTAGCGTCAGTTTGCCGGACTGCTCCAAGATGCGCTGGATCACGAACATGACATCCGGACGGCCGGCATCGTACTCATCAAAGCACAGCGCGGTATTGGTTTGCAGGCAGTAGGGCAGGATGCCTTCGCGGAATTCGGTGACCTGCTTGCCCTCCTTAAGCACGATGGCGTCTTTGCCAATCAGATCGATGCGGCTCACGTGGCTGTCGAGATTGACGCGGATGCAGGGCCAGTTGAGCCTAGCCGCCACCTGCTCGATGTGGGTCGATTTTCCGGTGCCGTGATAGCCCTGGATCATGACGCGGCGGTTGTGCTTGAAGCCAGCCAGGATGGCGAGCGTCACCTCCTTGCTGAACACATAATCGTTGTCGAGAGCGGGGACATGATCGTCGGGCTGTGAGTAGGCCGGGGCCTCAAAATCCGTATCAATCCCGAACAGCTGACGAACGGAGACCTTCAGGTCCGGCATGCCGGGAACCCCGGCTTGGGCTTGGGCGGGCATATGGCTTCGTTTCCGGATAATCTACCTGGAGCGCGCGGCCCAGAAAGCCGTCGCGGGATGGCGCTAGGATCACAGCCAGTCTCAAACGAGCCCAGCTTGCTTGAGATAGTTATAGGCTTGGATAATTTCGCGCAACTTGTCCTCGGAGCGCGTATCCCCGCCGTTGGAGTCGGGATGATGGCGTTTCACCAGCTCCTTGAAGCGGGCCTTGATCTCCTGCCGGGAGGCCGCGGCGCTCAGGTTGAGGGCTTCTAGCGACTTCAATTCCAAGGGCTTGAGTCGGCGACGGGGCGCGCTGGCGCTGGCCGCGCCACGCTCGCCGCGCCACACGAAAAATGCATGGGGGTCATGCAGCGGCCGCGAGGAGCCCTGCGCGCCGGCCATGCCGTAACGCGTGCCGTGGGCCCAGGCGTTGGCGCCCGCTCTCCACGTCGGCCGGTGCCCGATGACGCTGTCTTTTTGGTAGGCCTCGATATCGGAATTGCTCATGCCTTCGAAGTAATTGTAGGACGCATTGAACTCGCGCACGTGGTCGAGACAAAGGAAGTAATACTGTCCCTCCCGTCCCCGCCCCTTGGGTGCGCGATGGAGCCCCGCCAACTGGCAGCCGCGCCACTGGCAGATCGGCCCGTGCTCGCGCACCGCCTCTTGCTGGATCGGCTTCACGCGGACGCAATCGAAGTATTTCGAGTCGAGTTTCATTGCTTGTAAGTATGGGCATAAGCGGGTGCGCGCACAAGTCGCCGTGCAAAGCCCGCGCTCGTGCTTCTAGCCTGGTCAAAGTCCTCAGACTCTGGCACAATTACGTGAGCAGAAATCTAATGTCCGTCGAGCAAAGCATCCGGGAAAAGCTGGCGCGCGCCTTTGAGCCCACGCGTCTTGAGGTCGTCAACGAATCGCATCTGCACGCCGGTCACCGCAGCTCACCGGGGACGGGAGAAAGCCACTTCCGCGTGTTGATTGTTGCCCCGCTGTTTGCGGGTAAATCGCGCTTGGAGCGGCACCGGCTTGTAAATGCGACGTTGGCTGCGGAGCTGGCGGGCAAAGTGCACGCGCTCGCCTTGCGGACCTACGCCCCGGATGAAACGGTGGCCTGAGCTTGGCGCCCCCCGGGGGGCGAGCCCGTTGGCTGGCCCCCGAACGTTGCCCTCAGGAAAAGCGGTGCGCGCCAGGTCTGGGGACCCCACCCCGAAACCGGCGGGCTGCGCGCGAGCGGCGGGGCAACTCGCCGGCCAAGACGCCAAAGCGCCTCAGGCTGCTGACGCCAATCCGTGCTATCAAGGCCGGGAGCTTTCGCCTCATGGCCCAGCGGTCAAATGGGAATGCGCCTTCTCTTCCTCAATCCCAACACGAGCGCGCACTTGACCGACCTTGGCCTGGCGGTCGCGCGCAAGCACGCGCGCCCAGACACCCAGTTCGTGGCGATGACGGGCCGCTTCGGCGCGCGCTACATCAGCACGCGTGCCGCGGCTGCGATTGCGGCCCATGCAACCCTTGATGCCTTCGCGCACTGCGAGGAGGCCGTCGACGTGGTCCTGCTTGCTTGCTTCGGTGATCCAGGGCTCTTGGCCTTGCGCGAACTTGCGCCCGTCCCCGTCGTGGGCATGGCGGAAGCCTCTTGCCACATGGCCGCCGGCCTTGGTGCCAAGTTTTCCATCGTCACCGGGGGCGCGCGCTGGGGCCCCATGCTTGAGGAATTCGTGACGACGATCGGGCTCGGCTCGAAACTTGCCTCGGTTCGCAGCATGGCACCCTCTGGCGCGCAGATCGCCGCCAATCCAGAGGCCGCCCTCGATGAGCTCGCGGCCAGCTGTCGCCTAGCGGTGGACGAGGATGGCGCGGAAGCCGTAATCCTTGGCGGGCTCGGTTTGGCTGGGCTGGCCGAGGTCCTCGCCGACACTGTGCCGGTCCCGCTCATTGACAACGTGCGAGCGGCGGTTCGCGCGGCGGAAGCTGCCGCCGGCCTCGGCGCACGCAATGCCAGGCTTGGGTCGTTGGCGCTGCCCGCGCCGATCGAAACGACCGGCCTGGCCCCCCGCCTTGCCGCCCTGTTGGAGGGGCGCCAACACGGCGAACGCGCCGCGCCAGGGGGCGGGCAGGGCTCGGCTGGCTGATCACGCACCCACCGCCGTGCTCCCGGCTGGCGCCGGGTGTGCACCGATCCAATGTCGGGCGATGTCGAGCCGACGTGCCACCCACACTCGTTCGTGGCGCTCAATATAATCGAGGAAGCGCGCGAGCGCCGCGGCGCGGCCCGGCCGACCGGCTAAGCGACAATGCAGACCGACCGAGAGCATTTTGGGCTGCCCGGCCGCACCCTCCGCGAAGAGGAGGTCGAAGGAGTCCTTAAGGTAGGCAAAGAACTGCTCGCCGGAATTGAAGCCCTGCGCGGTGGCAAAGCGCATGTCATTGGCGTCGAGCGTGTAGGGGACAATGAGGTGCGGCCCGCGCGGACCCCTGACCCAGTAGGGCAGCTCATCGGCGTAAGAATCGGCCGAATAGACGAAGCCGCCCTCGCGCATGACGATGTCGAGCGTGTGGACAGAGGTGCGCCCCTGATAGAAGCCCAGGGGGCGCTCGCCGGTGAGGTGCGTGTGCAGGCGGATCGCTTCCTGGATATGGGCACGTTCTGCCTCGGCCGAAAAGTTTCGATAATCGATCCATTTCAGGCCGTGCGAGGCGATTTCCCAACGGGCTTCCCGCATGGCGGCGACCGCGTCGGGGTTGCGCGCCATGGCCGTGGCGACGCCGAATACGGTGACGGGAAGCTGGCGCTCGCCAAACAGCCGCCACAAGCGCCAAAATCCTGCGCGCGAGCCGAACTCGTAGATGGATTCCATGTTCATGTGGCGCTGGTCTGGCCAGGGCTCCGCCCCGACGATTTCGGATAGGAAGGCTTCGGAGGCCTTATCGCCGTGCAGGATGCAATTCTCTCCGCCTTCCTCGTAGTTGATGACGAACTGCACGGCGAGGTGGGCCTCGCCCGGCCAGCGCGGCTGGGGCGGGGTGCGTCCATAGCCCAACAGATCGCGCGGGTAGGGGTTGACGCTCATGGCCACGGCCTCCTTTGCGCCACCAACTTATTTGGTGCCGTACATGCGGTCGCCCGCATCGCCGAGACCGGGCACGATATAGCCGTGCTCGTTAAGGCGCACATCGATGGCTGCGGTGTAAACGGCCACGTCCGGGTGGGCTTGCTCGAGCGCGGCAATGCCTTCGGGCGCGGCCAGCAGACAGAGCAGGCGTATCCCGCGGGCCCCATGCCGTTTCAGCCGATCGATGGCTGCAATGGCGGAATTACCCGTCGCCAACATGGGATCGACGACAATGCTCAGGCGTTCTGAGATGTCTTCGGGCAACTTGCAGTAGTACTCGACGGCGGCCAACGTCGCGGGATCGCGGTAGAGGCCGACATGCCCGACCCGGGCGGACGGCACCAGGTCGAGCAAGCCATCAAGCAGACCCATGCCGGCGCGCAGGATCGGCACGAACACGAGTTTCTTGCCTTTCAAGAAAGGGGCTTGCATGGGGCCGATCGGGGTTTCGATCGGCCGATCCTCGCTGGGTAAATCACGCAAAACTTCGTAGCCGAGCAACAGCGAGATCTCGCGCAGCAAGGTGCGGAATTGCGCCGAGGGCGTGCGCTTGTCGCGCATTAAAGATAGTTTATGAGCAACCAGGGGATGAGCGATGACGACAGGATGAGGCACGCGCTAGTCCTCCATAATGTCCTCGTTCCACAGTTCGGGCTTTTCGCGGATGAAGCGGGCCATCAAGGCAATGCAGTCCGGGTCGCCGGCAATGATCACCTCGATCCCGCGCTGGCGCAGGAGCTCGGGGTTGCCAGCAAAATTGGTTGCCTCGCCGATGACGACGCGCGGGATGCCGAACTGAATGATGGTGCCGGTACACATCATGCAGGGGGAAAGCGAGGTATAGAGGGTCATGCGCCGGTAGGATTTTTGCCGTCCGGCCTTCCTCAGACAATCCATCTCCCCGTGCGCAATGGGGTCGCCCCGTTGGACGCGCTGATTGCGTCCCTGCGCGATCAGGCGGTCTCCCTCGGCAAGCACGCTGCCGATCGGACAGCCGCCCTCCTCAAAGCCGGCCTTGGCTTCCGCGTAGGCCATGCGCAGGAATTTGGCATCAGTCGCGCCGAGCTCAATCATCTGGACCTCCCTTTGGCCAGCATCTTGCCCGCATCCCGATGCCACGTCGAGGTCGCGCCCTCGAGGCTAGCAAAGCAGCACAGGACCGCGGCCATTGCCTATGATGCGGACTTTGGCCCCGGGTCGCGGCTATATTTTTAGGCTCCGGAGACGCGCGAGGTGACGAGCCGCACGCGAGGGGCGGCACCTGACCTCACAGGCCTCAAGAAGAGGTTCGGTCCGACCATTGCCGTCGACCACAATTGCCGTCGACCACATTCGCTTGAGGATTGCGCCCAGTTGGTACCTGCTGTTGGTCGGGCTGCGGACGGACGCATCGAGCAGCTAGGCGACCCGTGCGCAATCTTGAATTTCAGGGAACGCACCTTGCCGCGGGCTTCACAGCAGGTGCGCCAGATCTCCTCGCCACGTCCGCTGGGGGGCGCACCTCACTTGGACATTGCCCCTCGGCTTGTTAATCATGTCTTTCAATCGCCCTGACCCGCGCCATGGGGAGGCGGCGCGCGATCTCGCTGCCTCGCCCTCGCAGGCATTGCACCGCTCGTGCTATCGACCCTCGGTCCCAGCGGACTTGGCATCGGCCTGTTTGTGTTAACCGTTTCCGGAGCTGGCCACAGCGGCGCATCCCCGCCCATGTGGCCAAAACAGCCCCCAGGGACGCTCGCCTGTGGCGCCGCAAGGGTTTGCCTCCGGTGACGACGGAGCTTATAATCCGAGCCGCGGCCGACGGGGAGCGCAGCGCCGCATAAGGGTGGCAAAGCCGTTGAGGTGTGAGGCCCGTCTCGCAGGCGGGCTGTTGATTTTCTGGGGTCGGAAATGACCGGAGTAAACCGGACGGACCACATCCGCCTCACGTCACACCCGGCACCGGGTGCCAAACCGCGCTTCCCGATTAGCTGGGGAGCGCCGAGCGCACGCGAACGCGGCCCGATCATCGGCACGGTCTCTCGGCCACAAGATCGCAATGTCATCGGCACGCATAGTGGGTCCTACGCCGTCTATCGGGCCCTCGCCGTCTCCGCCGGCGCTCTCAATCCGATCCGACGGCCCGATCTCACCAACACGCATCCGGCCTACGCCATCGGACCGTTCAAGGCCTGGCAGACCCCCGGCACCATCGTCTCGCTCGATCCGTGGGGTCATCTTGTCTCGGAGGCCTTTCGGCCGGAAATCACCGAAGGCATCGACATCCGTCCGAGCATCGCGGTGACCCGCGCGCGCCTGGACCTTTCGGAAATACAGCACGCCGTCGCTGCCGGCCGCCTGCGCGACGACGGCGCCGTCGTGCACGCCGGGGGCGCGCTCTCGGTCGTCAAGATTGCGATCGATCCGGTTTGGTATTTGCCGGGGATTGCCGAACGATTCGGCGCAAGCGAAACCAACCTGAGGCGTACCTTGTTCGAGCAGACGGCGGGGATGTTTCCCGAACTCGTGACGCGTCCCGACTTGCAGGTCTTTCTGCCTCCCGTTGGCGGCATGACCGTCTATCTGTTCGGCGACGTGGCCAAGCTGGGTGATCCGGCGGCCCTGGTTGCCTGCCGGGTGCACGATGAGTGCAATGGCTCCGACGTGTTTGGTTCGGATATCTGCACCTGCCGCCCCTATCTGGTGCACGGCATTGAAGAGTGCGCACGCGCGGCACAGGCGGGCGGGCTCGGTGTCATCGTCTATAATCGCAAAGAGGGTCGCGCCTTAGGCGAAGTCACCAAGTTCCTGGTCTATAACGCGCGCAAACGGCAAGAGGGTGGTGATGCTGCCAGCGCCTACTTCGAACGCACCGAGTGCGTGGCTGGTGTGCAGGATGCGCGCTTTCAGCAACTGATGCCCGACGTCATTCATTGGCTCGGCATAGAACGCATCGATCGCTTCGTTTCGATGAGCGACTTGAAATACGATGCCCTCGTTTCTCAGGGCGTTGAGATCGTCGAGCGGGTGCCTATTCCCGACGAACTCGTGCCAGCCGATGCCCAGGTCGAGATGGCTGCCAAGAAGGCCATGGGGTATTACGCCGGGCCGGCGGCCAAGCCGCTGCCTCCGGAGACAACGGTCGGCCGCGAGCTCGATAAGAACTGAAAGCTGGCAAGTCGAGACGTCCCGGTGAATCCTGCAGCGTCAGCCGCCTATTCCTTGTTGACTGCGGCGGCGGTACGCCAACGCTGCCACCGTTTGCTGGCGCTCGGCTTGGATGGCAAGTTACAGTACTTCAGCGTCGAGCTCGATCGGCTCGAAGCCGCCGCGGATCTGGTGATCGACTGTACGCGCCGGACCTATCCGCAGTTCGACGTGCCATTGCATTCGCGCTGGCGCCACTTCACGGTCGACGGCGAGGACCGGTGGGGAAGGCTTGAGGCGGCGGTCGCGTGGCAGGACCGCGCCGAGCGCGCGCGCGCCGCCTTCGATCTTGCGATCCTGAGTGTTTTGCTCGACGCCGGTGCGGATGCCCGCTGGCGCTACCGCGATCCCAATACGGGCCGGAGCTTCGCCCGTTCCGAAGGCCTGGCGCTGGCCAGCCTGGCAATGTTTGCCACCGGGGGCGCCTCGCACGATCCAGGAAAACCACTTTGTGTTGACGCCTCTGCTCTCCTGGCCATGACGCCCGAAGCACTCGGTCGGCATTTTCAGGTGAGCGACGCCAATCCGTTGCCCGATCTTGCCGGCAGGCTGACACTACTCAGGCGGCTCGGGGAGGTGGTTGCCGCCAATCCGAGCGTGTTCGCCCGTGCCGGTAGGCCTCGACCCGGAGGGCTCTTCGACTACCTCGTCGAAACAGGCGACGGCCGCTCAATCGCCGCCCCTCGCCTTCTCAGCGAGATCCTTCGGCAGCTCGGGCCGATCTGGCCCGGCCGACTGGAGCTTGCGGGCGTTTGCCTTGGTGATTGCTGGCGCCATCCGCGTATCGGGACGGACGACAGCACCTCGGGTCTCGTGCCACTGCACAAACTGTCGCAATGGCTCGCCTATTCGCTGATCGAACCTCTGCAAGCCGCGGGCCTTGACATTATCGACATCGACGGCCTGACCGGCCTTGCTGAATACCGCAACGGCGGGCTGATGCTCGACACCGGTGTGCTCTCCTTGCGCGACCCTGCCGCCATGAAGCTTGTGCATGATGTCGGCGCCACGCTGGTGGTCGAGTGGCGGGCACTAACCGTGGCACTGCTCGACCGGTTGGCCGAAAGCGTCCGGCAGCGTCTGGGCGCGGATCGGGGCGCACTGCCACTCGTCAGGCTGCTGCAAGGTGGGACCTGGGCGGCGGGGCGGCAAATCGCTGCGCTCAAGCGTGCGGAGGGCGGCCCGCCGCTCACGGTGCTCGGCGACGGTACGGTCTTCTGACCCAAACAGGGAGCCTGCCATGGACGGCGTCACTGTGGTCGATCACCCGCTGGTGCAGCACAAGCTCACGCTCATCCGCGATAAACATCGCTCCACCAAATCCTTTCGCGAGCTGCTCAAGGAGACGGGCATGCTGCTATGCTACGAGGTGACGCGCGATCTTCCCCTTGCCGATGTCGAGATCGAAACGCCGATGCGTCGCGCGGCAGCCCGGAAAATCGCCGGCAAGAAGCTGGTGTTTGCACCCGTGCTGCGCGCCGGCACCACGTTTGTCGAGGGTATGCTGGACCTTGTGCCGACCGCCCGCGTCGCCCATGTCGGCCTCTATCGCGAGCCGGAGACCTTTGTTGCCGTCGAATATTTCTTCAAGGCGCCGACCGACCTCAATGAGCGCCTCGTTATTGTCGTTTCGCCTGTGATCGCCACCGCCAATACGGCGGTCGCCGCCATCGATCGGCTCAAGGAGCGCGGCGCGCGTGAGGTGCGTCTGGTCTGCCTCCTGGGTGCTCCTCAGGGCTTTGAGCGCCTGCGCGGTCTGCATCCAGACGTGCGGATTTGGACCGCGGCGATTGATGAGACCCTCGACGAGCATGCCTACATTTTGCCAGGCCTCGGTGATGCCGGGGATCGCGCTTACGGGACGCGCTGAAGGAGTTTGCGTCACCGCGCGCGCTGAGCCTGCGATGGCCAGCCGGCCACACGCGCGCTGGCTATCTTGAGGACAGCGCGGCCCGATCCGTGACACAGCGCTCCAGATCCTTAAAATTCTGGCGCATCTGCTCCAACGCAAATCCCAATGCGAAAAAGCGCTCGGCGGCATCGGCGCGCAGGGCTCGCGTCAGGCCTTGCTCGCGAATAGCGACGACCTCGGCACTGAACGCATCGAAGAGGGCAGCGACGGAGAGCGACGGCGGTGCCGGGCGCCTGGCTCTGAGTGCACCGGCGCATTGACCAAGGTAATCAGCAACCGCGCCGGCGAGGCGGGTGAGGACGGGGGCAAGGCGCGATTGCAGCGGCTCGGGTAGCGGTAGTTGCGCCGTCCTGCCGATGATCACGATGTCGTGCCGCACCCTGAGCAGGGTGCGCAGCAATGGCCCGGTATCGGCTCCCACCACAAGGCGCGCCGAGCGCTCGCGCTCGGCTTCGGCGGCAGTCGTGCTGAGCTCAACCAGCGAGCGGCCGATACCGTCTTGCTGGCGGTGCAGGTCTTCCGTACCCATGCCTTCGGAAACGTCGGATAGCAACGTACGCAGGACGCGGGCCATTTGTTCGAGCGTGCGCGCTGCTGTTTCGGCCACCTGTAGCTGCGCGCGAGCGGGAAGGAGCAGGAATGATACGGCGAACCCGACGCTGCCGCCCACCACTACCTCGAGCACGCGATCGAGCGCGGAGGCGAGTGGCGTTGCCCGTGTCATGGTGGGGACGAGCAGCACGATGATGGCCGTGATTGGCGCGGCACCCAGGCTTGGATAGAAGGCGGCAACGGCAGCAAGCGGCGCCACCGCGAGGGCGAGCACCGCGAGCAGCGCGAGCTCATGAGAGTGGGGTATGAACACGGCGATGGCGCCGCCGTAGAGGGCGCCACCCAGCGTGCCGAGCAGATAGTCGAGGGCAGACTTGAGCGACCTGCCGACGCTCATCTGGGTCACGATTACGGCCGTGAGGACGGCCCAGAGGGGTAACGGCAGCCCCAGTGCTTGCGCGATGGCAAGGGCCAGTGCGGCGGCGGTGGTGACGCGCAGGGCAAGCGTGAGGCGCACGCGCTGGCGGCGGAAAAAGGCGCGCAGCAGCCGCCAGAGTGCGCTGGCCGCACGTCGTCACCGTGCGCTGATTGCAGCGAACCTCGTCGCGATCCTTCTCTTCACGATGCCGGCAAACACGTCGATCCGCGCGTCCATCCGGGGTGCAATTAGCGGCTTCCTTCCGATGGGCTGGATCGTGCTCAATGTCATCTTCCTCTACCGCCTCACGCGAAACCTGGCGAGACGACCATCGGTGGCCTCACCAATGATCGTCGCTTGCAGCCGTTGCGGGTCGCGTTCTCGTTCGGCGCCTCCCTTGAAGGTGCCTCGGGTTTCGGCACGCCGGTTGCCGTGACGGGCGCCATGTGGATCGGTCTTGGTTTTTGTCGCCTCGCCGCTTCGGGGCTGTGGCTGATCGCCAACCGGCCCCCGTGGCTCAGGGGACGCTTGGTGCGCCCATGCGTGCATTACCCTGAATTTCTGCGCCAGGCGTGCGACCACGCTCGGCCCGGACTGCAAAGGGTTCAACCAGCGTCACTGCCGACCTGTCTGCCGCGCTTTCAACGCAGGGGGCCTCATGCTCCCCGCGGTGTAGAGCTTTAGAGCGCGCTTGCGCTCGACCGCTCCCGCAGGGGCCGGCGCTGTTGGCGCACGCTGCTGGTGGCGCGGCCGGGATAGGAGGGGTTCATTGACCACATCCAAATGACGGCCTGCTGCTCGGGGCTGTCGTTGACGGCACGCCGCAAAACACGGGGCGCGCGCGCGCACCGCTTGCGCAGGGCCCCACTCCCGCGTCCGGCTGTGCAAGCGCACTACCGGATCGCCACGGTGGGTTCTATACTCCCTCGGGTCAGACGTCAGTCCTCCACGGGGTGTCAGATGCACACGCGCAGCAACGAGCGAGTGGCTTGGTTCAACGGGGCGTTTGTGCCCGAGAATGAGGTTCGCATCCCTTTTCGCGATGCGAGCTGGGTCTATGGGGATGGCGGCTTCGACATGACGCGCAGCTTCAACCACCGCCTGTTCAAGGTAAAAGAGCACGTCGACCGGCTTTATCGCTCGCTCAAATATTTGCGCATTGATCCCGGCTTTGGCGCGCAGAAGATGTGCGCCCTGACGGAGGAGTTGTTCGAGCGCAATCGCCATCTACTTGGGCCGGATGACGACTATTGGGTCGGCCAGCGCATCAGCCGGGGCGTCAAGCAGACCCCCGGCGACAATATCGCCTACCACGGGCCCAATGTCGTGCTCGAATGCTCACCCCTGCCGCTTGTACAGCGTGCCAAGCTCTTCAAAGAGGGTATACGCCTCGTCATACCGTCGCATCGTCGTGTGCCGCCCGATTCCCTGACGCCGCGCGCCAAAACCCATAATTACCTCAATCTGATCGTCGCCAACCAGGAAGTGCAAAGCATCGATCCCGAGGCATGGGCGCTGCTGCTCGATGTGAACGGCAACCTGTGCGAGGGCATGGGGTCCAATATCTTTACGGTGCGCGAGGGCGCGATCCTGACGCCGCGCGAAAAGTTCGTGCTCCCGGGGGTGAGCCGTGAAACGGTCATTGATCTCGCTCGCGAGGAGGGTCTCAGCGTGCACGAAACGGACATCGACCTTTACGATGCCTACAACGCGGAGGAAATTTTCCTCACCTCAACCTCGTTGTGCATTTGTCCGGTGACGCGCGTCAATGGGGTGGAGATCGGTTCCAAGGCACAGGTATGGGGCCCCGTGACAAAACGGCTTGCCGATGCCTATCGCCGCCTGGTCGACCACGATTTCGTGGGCCAGTACCTCAAGCACTATGTGGAGGGCATGCAGGCGCGCGCGTTCTGATCTTCTGCTGCTGCATTCAGAGCTCTAGGCTTAGGTTGGCGCGCGCCTGGCCTTTGCCAGTCCTGCGCTGCGCGGGGTTGGCGCGTCCGCAGGCTCCCTCGTAATCCAGCCTGAGGCCGGCACGTTTTTTAGCCCCGCGTCGGCCGGCTCAGCAGGCTTGGAGCGCGCTCCCTTGCCCAGCAAAGCGAGGCGCAGCTGCCAATCCTCCCCCGCGCTTGCCGTTGCCAGAGTGCGAACTTCGCCCGCAACCAACGCGGCAACAGGCAATCCGTCCTGGAACAGGAGACGGTTGCCGGCCATGGCAGGCAGCCGTGGCCCCGGCAGCAGGATGCCAGCAAGATTGAGCGGATCGGCCGCCGAGATCGAGACCAGTCTCCCATCCGGCTTACGCCGTCGCGTCTCGCGCAACAGACCAACGGCATCGGGCAAAGCAAATTGCTCCCCGGGGATGCCGGCGACGAAGCGACCGCCCCGAATCTCGCCACGGCTTTCCAAGCGGCGCAAGGCGCGGATCAGGTCGCGCCAGGGGGGAAGCCGCGCCGCCTCGCGTTCCAGCAAGCGCCAGAACACCACGCCGTAGCGGCGTAGCAACGTGCGGGCGATATGCTCGACGGCCGCAGCCTCGTCGGCAGGTTGGGTGGCAATCAGCGCCCAGCGCCCCGCATCTTCCATGCCGTAAGAGGCCGTCCGATGTCGGCGCCGTGCACCGGCAAACGGTTTGCGCTGCGCGGAGGGGATGAGTAAGCAACGCAGCCCGCCGAAGCAGTCGGAGTTTGCCAGGCCATGCGCGACGAGTTCCGCCAGTGCATCCTCGACCTGGCATCTGAGCAAATGTGTGCCCGCGACGACGTCGCCGAAAAACGAGGCGCCATGCTGACGAATGAACTCGGCGACCGTGTGAGCATGTCCCGAGACCTTGGGCACCTGACGCTCGCTGAGTGCCCGCCACATTGCGACGTGCTGGCGGGGCAGAAGAGTGATGGGCGTCGTTTTGATCGGGCCCGAGCGTCGCGACGCATTGCTTAAACGATGACTGCCGTTTGCAAGCCGCATCCAGGTCACTCGTCCGGACCGGCTCGCATCGTCGAGCCAGCTTGATGTGTAGTCGCTGTGCCGAACCGCAAGGATCTCCTTCTCCCAGGCGCCCGCCGGCGCCTCGAAACCTTCCAGCTGTTCGATGGTTGCCTGCAGCGCGTGCGGGCCCGCAAGACGGGCTTCGGGATCGGCGTGCTGCCAGGCTAACAGAAAGCGCAGAAAGTCGCGGGCCGAGACTGGTTCGATCTCGGCGCGCAGGCGTTTGACCGTGTAACGGTTGATGCGCGCCAGCAGCCTGCGTTCGCACCACTCCTCCGCGCCAGCATTGCCCGTGAAACGGCCGCGCATGGCAAAGCCTTCGGCCTGCAATGCCGCAAGGGCAGCGGCCATCGCGCCCTGTTCGACGCCGAGCGAAGCGAGTAGGTCGGCCTCTGTCACCGGCCCCAGTCCCTCCAGACGACCACGCACGATTTCGACCAAGGCCTGTTCGGGTGAGTATGCTCGCGCCGCCATCGCCACCGGCGCTGCCAGCGGCGGCTGTGTCACCGTGGCCGGCCAGAGGCTGACAAACTGCAAAAGCCGTTCGGCGGTGATCCAAAGCGCACCCGCGGGGGAGGCAATCACGCCGGCCCGTTTTTGCCCCGCCAGTTCCGCTAGCCACGCGTCCCAACCGACCTGCCGCTGCACTTCGTCGCCGGTGGCAAAGCCGAGCCAGTGCAAGGCGTCGTGCAGCTCATCGGCGTTGCCGACTTCCGGCCAGGCTTCGCGTCTGACGCGTTCGATCGCTTCTGCGTCGAGCCGGCCGATATCCGCGGCAGTCTGTGGATCGAGCCAGCGCCGACTCATGACCGCTTGGGTGCGCCGCTCTTCCAGGGGCGCGTCATCCAGGTAGGCGTAGGGTCGTGCCGACAGCACTTCGAGCGCCAGCGGAGAGGGCTGGGTCAGGTCGCGCGCGACTACGCCGATCACGTCCGTTTCGAGACCTCGCAACAAGCGCTTGAAACCGCCGAGATCCATGGCCTCATTGAGGCAGTCTGCCAGGACTTGATCGACCAGAGGATGCTCGGGCACCTCGCGTTCGCCGGTGAGGTTCTCGGCGCACGCGAGCTGGTCGGGAAAGACGCTGCCGATCAAGTCCTCGGCGGCCATCCGCGCCAGCTGCGGTGGCACTTTTTTGCCGCCTCGGAAGCGCGGTATTGCCAGCGATACGCCGGACACCCAGCGCCAGCGCAAGGCAAACATCGGCGCGTCGAGCAGGGCCTGGACCAGCACGGGCTCGACGCTGGCCGAATGTAGGTACCGGACAACCTCGGCGAGCTCGAAGCTGTGCGCTGTCGTCAGCGACAGGATGATACTGTCCTCAGTTGCCGCCGCCTGCAGCTCGAAATTGAACTTGCGGCAGAATCGCTTACGCAACGCCAACCCCCAGGCACGATTGATGCGGCTGCCGTAGGGTGAATGGATGACGAGCTGCATACCCCCGGCTTCGTCGAAGAAGCGCTCCAGCACGATCGTGTCCTGCGTGGGCAAACAACCAAGTGCGGCGTGCGCCGCGGCAAGATATTCCACAAGCTGGCGGGCAGCCGCCGCGCCGATGCCGAGCTTGGAGGTAAGATGACGCTGCGCGCCTTCGCCAGAGGGATCGGTGCCAAGCTGTGAGGCCAGCTCGAGGCGAAGTCGCGACACGGCAGCGGACAGCTCGTCGCTGCGTCCCGGAGCCTCACCCAACCAGAAGGGGATGGTCGGCGCTGCTCCCTGCGCATCCTCGACACGCACCAGCCCGCGTTCCACGCGCAGGATGCGGTAGGCCGTGTTGCCGAGCTGAAACACGTCACCGGCGAGGCTCTCGACGGCGAAGTCCTCATTCACCGTGCCGATGATGAGGCTCTGCGGTTCCAGAACCACCTGAAAGTCAGCATTGTCGGGAATGGTGCCGCCGGAGGTCAGGGCCGTCAGGCGCGCACCCCGGCGGCCGCGCAGCACGCCGTTGACCGCATCGCGATGGATGAGGGCACCGCGCCGGCCGCGTCGCGTCGTGAAACCTTCAGCCAGCATACCGACGATGGCATCGAATTGGGTGCGATCGAGGGCGCGATACGGCCACGCACGGCGGCACAGCGCGTACAACGCCTCCTCATGCCATTCACGCGCCGCGACCTCCGCCACGATTTGCTGCGCTAGCACATCCAAGGGCTGGCGGGGAATGGCGACGCTGTCAAGTTCGCCGCGCTGGCTGGCCTCGATCAGGGCGGTGCATTCAACGAGATCGTCACGCGATAGGGGAAACAGCCGTCCCTTGGGTGTGCCATCAACGGCGTGGCCGGAGCGGCCGACGCGCTGCAGGAACGTCGCAATCGAGCGAGGCGAGCCGAGCTGGCAGACAAGATCGACCTCGCCAATGTCAATGCCGAGCTCCAGGGAGGCAGTGGCAACAAGGGCCTTCAGTTTACCGCACTGCAGGCGCCTTTCCGCGTCGAAGCGCTGCTCCTTGGCGAGGCTGCCATGGTGCGCGGCGACGTGGCCGTGCCCGAGCCGCTCTGCGACATGCCGTGTCACGCGTTCGACCATGCGCCGCGTATTGGCGAAGATCAAAGTCGTACGGTGCGCACCGACCAGCTCGGCCAAGCGGTCATAGATCTGCTCCCACACCTCGGCTGACATTACGGCTTCCAGCGGTGAGGACGGCACCTCGATCGCCAGGTCACGCGCGCGTCGGTGCCCCAGGTCAATAACGCGACAGTAGCGGCTGAGATGATCAGCTCGCCGGCCCCCGCTAAGCGAGCCGATCAGGAGGCGCGCGATCGAATCGATGGGCTTTTGCGTCGCCGAAAGGCCGACGCGCAGCGGCGGCTGCGAACACAGCGCCGACAGTCGCTCCAGTGAGAGGCTCAGATGTGCGCCGCGCTTGTTGGCTGCAAGCGCGTGAATTTCATCGATGATGACCGTGCGCGTCGTTTGCAACATGGCCCGGCCAGACTCCGACCCGAGAAGGACGTAGAGCGACTCAGGGGTCGTAACGACGATGTGCGGGGGGCGACGCGACATTCGCCCACGCTCGCCCGCAGGCGTGTCGCCCGTGCGCACAAAGGTGCGGATTTCGACGTCGGCAAGGCCTTGCCGCATCAGCTCGGCGCGAATACCGGCAAGCGGTGCAGCGAGATTGCGTTCGATGTCGTTGGAAAGCGCCTTGAGTGGGGACACGTAGACGATCTGCGTCTCATCGTTGAGCCGTCCCTCGAGGCCCTGGCGCACCAAGGCATCAATGGCGGCAAGAAATGCCGCCAGCGTCTTACCGCTACCGGTGGGAGCCGCGATTAGCACATGTCGACCAGCCTGAATGGCCGGCCACGCCTCGGCCTGCGCCGCCGTCGGCGCAGCAAAGGTTCGACTAAACCAGCGGGCAACCGCCGGGTGGAAGGGACTTTGACGCGTCATGTGCGGTTCGGTCAGGCCTGATCGGGCACCGAGGGTAAAGCAACGGCCCCGACCAGAATATGGGATAGGTGGGGGGGCTTTCAACGCGGCCCGTCAGGGCAGTCAGCGCCACATTGGCAGGCCTCGCGCCGCCTCGTTTTGCGGGCGCGAGAGGCGGCTCTGCGCCGGCGCGGGCGACAAAGGCCCCGCGCGGATCGGCCGGCTGCAACGGACCGGTGCGCATTCCGGGGTCGGCGACCATCATGGTCTGCGCCAACTCGCCCAATGCTGCCCGCCGGCGATGGAGACGAAATGGGGCCCGATATCGACGTGGATGTGGCTCATGTCGGCGTAGGTCATGGTGCCACCCTCGTGGTGGTTGGCAATCAACCATTCGACAATCTCGCCCTTACGTGCGCCGGCGTCGAAGTCCACGGCATTGCCGCTCGCGTGCCGCGACGGCCGCCCCGTCCCGGCGATCAGAGCACCGGGTCGGCAGGTCGATACCAGTCGCACCGGGCCGAACTTGGCCTCAATGCGTTCCAAGAGCGCGCGTGCCGCAAAGGTCAAGCAGGTTCGCGGCGCCTCGGCGGGATCAGGCCAGCTGGCGGGCCCACCCGGCGGTTCCGCGGCGCGGGCGTCGGGCAAGATTTCGTGCCGAGTGTGGGCTACCGCGGGCTGGGGCGCGTCGAGGGCAAGGTAGTTGCGGTTCACCCAACCGCTCGCGGCGTGATGCTGCACCGGGCACCAGCCCGCTCGACACGCGCCAATGATGCTGACACCGCGGGTGTCCGGCGCGAGCTCTGCGATGACATCGAACTCGGTCGACGGACCGCTCCGCACATTGAGAACATCGTCGCGCTCGACGTTTGCAACTATATAGGTCGAATCGGGGGGGCGTTTGGGCTCCGGCGGGGACGGCGTGGGAAGTTTGGTTTTGGGGTTGGCCGCCGCCGCGTTGGCGGCCGGAGGTGACGTAGCCTCAAGCATCCCTACCCCGGACGTCGCGGCCTGCGATGAGCTGACGGGCTGCTCCGGCCGTGCTGCCGCGGGCGCCGTGACGGGTGCCGACTGGGGCGGCGTCGACGGTGAAGGGCTATCTCTTGGCGTGCGCGGCAGCACCACGGTCTCGACCGGCCTGGCGGTGATCACGGCGGTCCCGCTGGACCCATCCTGGGTAAACCAGCGAATTCTTCCCCCCTCCTTTTTCAGGCGTAGACATTGCGACACGCCATTGAACCAGATGTTCCAGCGATGACAGAGCTGATCCGAGCTGATCCACCAGCGTCCCCGGTCCGTACTCGCCCCTAAATAGAATGCCAGTTGTCCCGCCTGGCCGGAGAGTTGGCCGTCCGGCGCATAGCGGACGGGCAGCTTGCTGCCGATGGGGGTGTCGATCTCGACACTGGCGCCCGCAACGAGATCGCTGATGTCCCGTCCGGAGAGGAGGCCTTGATCCGCCTGAGTGCCCGTCGTCAGGCAAACCAGCCACGTGATCCTAAGGATCATCTTGAGCATTGGGTCCCCAAAAAACCTGCTGTTCTATCAAGCTCCTAGGACGATGCGCCGCGGGTCTTTGTGAGCGATGAGTGTGGCAGCACGACGGTGAGAAAGGCGCAGGCGAATGGCATGGCTGCGGGGCCTGGGCACGATCCAACCCCACGTCCATGCTGATCGAGCCGACCTGCTGGGCGCGCCTCAGGATGGGGCACGGGCGAGGGGCGCCGGTTCTCGCCAACCGACAGCGGAGGTGGTTGCCAGCGTGCCGGGCAGCCGCACAGCGGCCGTCAGGTGCCGCAGGGCTCTGCGCTTTGGGGACCACTCAAGCGGAGGCGCGCGCGCGCACGGGCTCCCGATGGGCTCAACCCGGAAGGAGCGGGCATCGCGGGCTGCGCGAACGGCTCAGGGGGAGGCCGGCGGCTTAGGCGGCGAGCCACGCTTTAGCTCGAGTTCACGCAGTAAACGTCCAATGCGCTCCTGCACTTCCACCAGAGCCTGCTCTAGCTTACCCCACTCATTTTGCACGACGGCATCCATCGCCGCTGACAGGCTCCGGCCGGCGGCGGTCAATTCATCGGACATCGCGGCATCGTCCATGCGCAGTGCATCTCGCGTTCACAGCACGTCAGTACCTAGCAAACGCTGAGCTTGCGCTGTGGTTGCCCGCGGCGACGGCGCTCTGGGACGCGGCGATCAGGCGATTGAGGCCCAGCGTGAGCGGCAGCGCGGCGAGGCAGAGGAGGCTCATGCACAGGAAAGCGGCTGGGCCGAGGTGGGCATAGAGCCAACCTGAAAGCAGCATCAAGCTGGCCGTTGCGAGCCCGATGCCGACAGTGCCGTATATGGCTTGGGCCGTGGCGGCCAGCTGTTGCGGGACAATGCGCGCGATCAGCTGCATGGCGGCAAGGTGCAACAAGGCGAATGAGAAGCCGTGCAAGGGCTGGATTAGGGCAACCGCGAGCACATCCGCGGTGAGCGCGGTGATGCACCAGCGTACCGCGCCGCAAAGTGCGGCGAGCACGAGGCCACCGGGCGGCGTCAGCGCGTTGAGGAGTCGAGGGCCGACCAGAAAAAACACGATCACCTCGCCAGCAACCGCCAGCGACCACAGTAGGCTCGTTTCCCACGCCGGAATGCCCGCGGCGCGCCAACGGATCATGGCGAAGGTATCGTGCATCGCGTGGCTGCCGAGGACGAGGGCAGCAAACAGCACGATGCGCCGGAACGCGGCCGACTTGGCCAACGCAAGCATGCCCACGGGGGCGTGGCTGTCTGCCCCATGCCGCCAAGCCGTCGTCGCCGGTACCTGGCGAACGGCCCAGGGCACGGTGATTAACAAGGCGGCTTGCAGCCACAAGATAATGGACAGCCCATACCCGGAGATAGCCACGCCGGCGACGATTGAGCCAACGATAAAAGCGGCGGAGCCCGCACCGCGCACCCAGCCGTATTCGAACCCCGACCGCATTTTGGCCTTGCTAGCTGCGAGCGCGAGCGCATCGGCGAGATTGGTGGTTGGCGCCAACGCCGCTGCCTGCAGCAGGCTGACCATCAGGACCATCGGCAAATGGCTCGCCGGCAGATAGCAAAGGGTCGCCGCGGCGCCGGCCGTCGCACACGCCGCCAACACGAAGCGAAGTGCCCCGAACCGATCGGCGAGGCGTGCCGCGATAGGGGCGGCCAGCAAGCGGATCGCCGTTGCGGCGGAGAATATCAGTCCAAGTTCCTCGGGCTTGATCCCGCGGGACTCAAGCAACGAGGGTAGAAACGGGGACGAGGCTCCGAACGCGAGGTAGAGAACGCAAAAAAGCCAAACGAAGCGAACGAGCGGTGTTTTAAGCCATGCAGCGGTCAATGATGTCTCCCGGCCTGTGCGGGATCAACGATTGTGCCGGGTGAAGGTGCCATGGCCGGGCGCCATTGCGTGGGGTGGCACGCGAAAGGCGCTTTCCGCGCCCCGCGCGTGACGGCGAACACCTGTTGTGGCCGCCAAGCCCGCTTCCCATGTGTGCAGCATGAGTGATCTGGCTCGGCTAATCTTCCAGCACTACGAGCAACACGCCATCGCCTGGGACGCGGATCGGCGCCGCGGTGGCTGGAATGACAAACACTGGCACGTGCGCTTCATCAGGCGATTACCTCGGCCGGCGCGAGTGCTCGACCTCGGCTGCGGTTCGGGGTGGCCCGTTGCGCGCCACCTGGCAGAAGGCGGGCTGCAGGTGACCGGCGTTGATAGTTCACCCACGATGATCTCGCTTTGCCGCCGTCGCTTGCCCGACCATGACTGGATCGTTGCCGACATGCGCACCCTGTCGCTTGCTTGCCGCTTCGAGGGTATTCTGGCGTGGGATAGCTATTTTCATCTGGCTCACGATGATCAGCGGCGCATGTTTGCGGTCTTCGCTGCACACGCAAAGCCGGGCACGATATTGATGTTCAACGCCGGGCCGAAACGGGGCGAAGCAATCGGCAACTACCGAGGAGACCCGCTCTACCACGCAAGTTTGGATCCGCTCGAGTATGAACGGTTACTCGTTCAATCGGGTTTCGAGCTGGTCGAGCATGTCCGAAAGGACCCTCGCGCCGGCGGACGCACGGTCTGGCTCGCTCGCGCGCGCACGGCTCGCTGAGCCTGCGCCGAATGTTTTCGGCACCGCAAAATCGTCAAGGTGGGCTCTGCGGTATCCGCGGCGGCGGAGCGACCGCGTTCAGGCGCCCATGGAGAAGGCTTCACCGAACGCGGTCCAAGGAAAACAGACCCTAACCCTGACCAAGGACCAGCAGGCCGGGTTTGCGTCTGTGTCGCCGGGTGATGCTCCAAATCTTTGAGCAGATCGCGCCCTGACTGTCCTTGCGCCGGGCGGCCCACTCGTGGCCGGCTTTCCTGATCACCCCGCCAAATGACGATCCTGGCTCGATCCGTCGATCCCCCGTTAGGGGGAGAGCAGATTGAAGCTTCGAGGCAAAACGAAGTTTGCTGCCACGCGATGCTTTGCCGCTCGCGCAATCATGGCCTGCAGCGATGCTGCGCCCCTACGCGCTGAGCATGCTTTGTGCAAAAGCGAAACCCCGCCGAAGCGGGGTTTGCCTGTTACTGCAGTGGAGTGCCCAGGGTGGCTGCCTGGGAACTACTTCGGTGGTGCGGGATTGGCCGGCGGCGCCGCAGGCGCGCGATACGCCGGGCTGACGGCGCTCGGCGCATTTTCCGCGGTAGTCCTGCGCCCCTCGTCCACGCGAGTGGACAACAGCAACCAGCCTGCAATCAGAACGGCAGCGATGGCCAAAACGAGAGCCGTGATCCCCGAGCCCCGACCGTCTTGGTACCGATCGATATAATCGTCCTTCACCATGTCCGAGTTTCGAGGTCTCTGATCCATCGTGACACTCCATTCCTTTAACTGCCCCTGTGAACTCCAGCGCGCCGCCTCGCGTTCCCACCACGGCTAAGCACAGACGCTGCTTTGCGGAACTGTTGGGGCGGCACCGCCGTGGGGTCGGTTTTGGGTCGAGGCGCCCTCGCTGCAAGGCGGGCGTATGTGGCCGCATCACGCAGGGGGCGTGACTGGAAAGCCACGTGCGCATGCGGACCCTCCCGAGCAGCTACGGCAAAGGTGAGAGTGCGGCCGCGTTCATCGCGCGGAGCAACGCGCGCCTTAGCTGCATGGGTTGGTCGAGATGTCACGCTTTTTTTCACGCGGCGACCTCAGTGTTTGACCCCCTGGGCGTGGCGTTGGCCGATGTTGCGCCCAGCGATCCGCGAGGGCGCCCGGCGCGCAGCCGCTTGCGGCCCGCGATACCCCGTAAATCAAGCGAGCGCCGGCAGCATCGTCATCGTTTGCAGCCCCCTGGCTTGCGGCGTGCTGAGGGAGGGCGCTCCACGACACCGGAGTTTTGCGCATTTGATAGGACGGGTGCTTGGCTTTTGCTCACGCGGTGGGTTGCCCCTCTTCGCCGGCGTGCAATCATCGTGGGTCAATCCGTCGAGACTGGCAGAATGAAGGAGCAAGCAAGATGTCACGCTTACCGATCCCCTCCGATTCTGAGGATTTTAGCGAAGAAACGCGGGCTGCCGTGCGGCATATCGTGAAAACGCGCAAGAGCATGCCTCCGCCGAGCAGCTACCTGGCGTATGCCGGCCGCGCCGGCGCGCTGCTTTCTGATCTCGTGGATCACCTGCGCTATCACACCTCGCTGACCAGCGCGGAGACCGAGCTGGCGATCTGCGCCGCCGCGCGGGCGGCCAATGCCGATTACATCTGGGACGCGCATGTTCGCTTGGGCTTGCAAGCGGGAACGCGAGAAGAGGCGATACGGGCCATCGACACGGGTGGACCTTTGCAGGATCTAACATCCGACGAGACGCTGATTATCCGTTTCGGACGCGAGTTGTGGCAAACGCCACGCGTGAGCGACGAGACATTCCACGCCGTGCGCGGGCGCTATGGCGAAAAAGGTTTGCTCGAGCTGACGGCCCTGATGAGTGTGTACATAATGAATGCGACGATCCTACGCGCGCTGGAGCATCGGCCGGGCGTCAATGCACGGCATTTGACGCCGAGATAGGCGCTGGAAGCAGAGCGCGTTGGCGCCTTCTCCATTCCAGCACGGTGCAAGAATGGCTGAGCGCGCAGGAAAATGGTGCACATGGCAGCGGGCTGCACCCAGACCTTGGGGTGCCGCCAGGCAGAAAGTCTAACCTGCTTTTTATGGGTGTTTGGCATGGGGGTGAACGGGAACGCATGCCTGCGAAATCAGGGAATTCAGCGTTTGCCAAGAACCAAGCCCGTTACCGGGCGTGCCAGCGGCCAGCGCGTTTCGCCTGCGCAGCGATCGGAAGGCTGCGCCGTACACCCCACGCGCAGAACGGCACCGCGTTGCGGATCATGGCCGAGCTCACGGGAGCCCAAGTCCATCGATCATACGACGCAGGCCCTGTAGCGAGCGCCGCGTCGTGGCGGCTGCGTCCGTGGGAGCATGTGTCTCGATCGTCAGGGTCAACGCCTGATCATGGGCTGGCAAGGTTGCCGCCAACAGTGGCGCGAACGGAATGTCGCCCTCGCCAAAGGCAACGAAGCGCCGCGCCACATTGCTGTAATCCTTACAATGAATAATGTCCGTGAAAGGGAGCAATCGGGCAAGCGCGGCGGCCGACGGCGGCATACTACTACTGCGTTGCGCGTTGGCGATATCTGGCAATGCCCTGAGGCGGGGATGTCGACAGGCGAGCATCAGCGTTTCGAGATCGGCGAAGCCGGCGATGTTGCAGACACCCTCGTTTTCGACGTGCAACTTCATGTCGAATTTTTCCGCCAAGGCGACGAGTTCGCCCAGAGGCGCGAGTAAATCATCGACACGGTAGTCTTCGTACGTCAAATAACTGAAGATTCGCAAGTTGCGCGCGCCGAGAATCTCCGCCGCCTCGAAGGCCTGCGCGAAAACCGCGCTTGGCGCCCTTTCCCCCAATTCGAAGCCGAACTGATCGCCCTTCCTCGGCGATGTCTTGCCGGGTGGGCTCCATTTCAAGAGCGGTGTGCAGAGACAGGACACCGATAACCCGGCGGCCCGCACGCGTCGCGCGGCGCCAGCGAGTTCTTGGCGCGCGAGCGACAGGACGTTGCTGCCATCAATGACGCGCAGATCAATGCTGCGGATATCTTGGGCCTGGGCGAATTCTAATGCCTCGTCGAGGGACGCCGAGACCTCATCGGTGATGAAGCTGATCGTTAGATCCGAACGGTGCATTGGAACCCCAAAAGGAAACGCAAGCGCAGCACTCAAGCTCGGTCTGCGCGAACAATCAAGCCAATAGGCCGAGCCATTTTTGCCTGGATAGATATTATATGCATGTATATACATATGCGCTATGGTACATATAGATCTGTTTCAAGACGCTGGCCGACCCGACGCGACGGCTCGTGGTCGAGGCGCTGCGCGATGGCGAAAGACAGGTCAACGACATCGTGCGGCAGGCGGGGATTCACCAGTCCGGAGTGTCGCGGCATCTGCGCATCTTGCATAACGCCGGTTTCGTCTCAATGCGGGCGGACGGTCAGCGCCGCCTTTATTCTTTGCGGGCCGAGCCTTTTCACCAGCTCGAGGCGTGGCTTGCGCCTTATCGCGACCTGTGGGCAGCGCGCCTCGATCGCTTAGGGGTTGCCCTCGAACAACAACAAAAGCGTGGTGGCGCTAAAAAACTGGAGAAACGGACATGAGCAACAACAAAAGCCGCAGCATGTGCGAGAGCAGCCGTCGTGATCGAACGCTCATACAGGGCGCGAGCAGAGGACCTATGGGAGCTATGGACGACCAAGCAGGGTTTCGAGTCGTGGTGGGGGCCTGAAGGGTTCCGGGTGGAAGTCCACGCCATTGACGCGCGCGGGGGGGCCTGCTGCACTATGACATGATCGCCGACACGTCCGAAATGATCGAGGCCATGCGGCGGATGGGTCGGCCGTCTTCGCATGGCACGCGTGCTAGGTTTGTCGAGCTCTGCCTGCACCGACATACTGTCATCACGCACGTGATCGATTTTTTACCCGGCGACAGCGTCCGGCACGATATCGCCGTGGCCTGCGATCACCCCGTTCCTGATGTTTGCGGGCCAGGCCGAAGAAGCCATGACCTGGTACGTTTCATTGATCGGGAACTCAGCGATCCTCAGTATCGAGCGTTATGGCGAGGCCGGCCCAGGCACGGCAGGCTCGGTGCTGCAGACGAGGTTTTCGTTGAATGGCCGCGAATTCATCTGCATCGACAGTCCCGTCAAGCACCAATTCACATTTACGCCCTCGCTTTCGTTGCTGGTCGATTGTGCATCCGAAGCGGAGGTCGACCGTCTTTTCGCGGCCTTGTCCGCCGATGGAAGCATTATGATGCCGCTCGGTAGCTATCCCTTCAGCAAGCGCTTCGCTTGGCTTGCCGACAAATATGGTGTGTCCTGGCAGCTGCGACTTTGCCCCTAGCTTTTGCCGGATCCGGCTGAGCACGCGCCACAATCGCCACCAGTCAGATGGCGTGCGCTCGAGTGGCGGCATCTATTGGAATGCAACCTCGGTGAGGCTTCTAAGCTTGCGCGAGTGGAGGCGTTCGCGCTCCTGCGCGCTCAAGTGCTGGAGAGCCCTTAAGCCGATCTCGAGATGCTGCTTGACGCGCTGGCGGTAAAATTCGCCCGCCATTCCGGCGAGCTTGATTTCTCCGTGTAAAGGTTTATCCGAAATGCACAACAACGTGCCGTACGGCACCCGAAAACGGAAGCCGTTCGCGGCGATTGCCGCCGATTCCATGTCGAGGGCAATGGCACGCGATTGGGATAGGCGGCGGATTGTCGTGTCGTGATCGGCGAGCTCCCAATTGCGGTTGTCCACGCTCGCCACGGTTCCGGTGCGCATAATCCGCTTCAGCTCGAAGCCGGTAAGCCCGGTCACCTCAGCAACCGATCGTTCGAGCGCCACCTGCATTTCGGCAAGTGCGGGTATGGGCACCCATAGGGGCAACTCATCGTCAAGGACATGGTCTTGCCGCACATAAGCGTGGGCGAGTACATAGTCCCCAAGTTTCTGGGTGTTGCGCAAACCCGCGCAGTGGCCAAGCATCAGCCAGGCATGCGGTCTCAGCACTGCGATATGGTCGGTGATGTTTCGTGCATTTGATGGCCCCGTGCCGATATTGACGATGCTAATTCCGCTGCCGTCGGGCTCGACCAAGTGAAACGCTGGCATCTGTGGAAGCCGTTCCGGGGGCGCAACGGATGCATTGGTCCTACGGAGGCGCGCATTGTAGGTTACCAAATTGCCCGGCTCCACGAAGGCTTCCCCTGTCGGGTGGCCGGCGGCCATGCGTTCGCGACACATCAGCGTGAAGGCATCGACGTAAAACTGGTAGTTGGTGAAAATAACGAAGTTCTGGAAGAACTCCGGATCGGTACCGGTGTAGTGGTAGAGCCGGTGCAGCGAGTAGTCGATCCTGGCGGCTTTGAACAAGGCCAGCGGTTCCGGCATGCCGGGGCTGCGGCGCAACGTGCCATCGACGATCGCGTCATCCATCGCAGCCAGGTTGGGTGCGTCGAACAGGTCGCGTAGCGGTTGTTCGCGCGAGGTGAAGCTCGCCGCCAGGCTAATGTTCCGTCGGTAGGCAAAATGGATTGGGATCGGCTCTTGCGATTCTCCGATTTCGACGGGCACACCGTGATTTTGAATCAGCAGCCCGATCTGCTCGGTTAGGTAGCCGCGGAAGAGATCGGGTCGTGTGATCGACGTCTCGTGGACGCCTGGTCCCGAGACGAAGCCATAGGACAGGCGCGAGTCCACCCTTGCATGCGTGGCCGTTGTCATACGCACGAATGGGTACGCCGCCCGCACCCGTGATTTCAGGGGCTTGCCCTGAGCATACGCCTCAAACCGCTCGCGTAGGAAAGCCGTATTGCGGGCATAAATTTGTTCCAGCCGCGCGCAAGCCGCCGCGGCGTCCATGAACGACAGGGTAGCCATCGGCTTGGGCGAGAGGATCGAGGCTGCCATTCTTCGATGCGCCTGCGGAATTTAGGGGGCAGCAGTCATGTCAATAAGGCGGTCCAATACGGTCGCACACAAACGACGGCGCAGCAAACAGCGCGGCGCTCAACCTTATAGCCGCCAGATAGCTCTTTGCCGCTCACACTGATTTCAAGTCCACATCTCAGCGAGGCGCCGATACGGAGGGCCGGGATGATTGGGCTTTTCGTTCTTGACTTCGCTGCCAATAGACGAAGAGGACGGTCACGAATGCGGTGAGGATCATGGTGGTAAGGATGTCTGGCCGTTTGATGAATGCAAGCCAAACGTTCAAGCCGGCCTGAAAAGAGTTGCCTCGTCCCACCAGGAACCCGTTGCCTACAATCATGACCAGGAAAACCGCTGCCGTCAGCGCTACGGCAATTGCGACCTGGAGCACCCTCTTAATGATGCGAGGCACGGGCAGCTTCTTGCCCGCGACGACCAAGATTGTTGTCTCAACCATGGTGTTCCCCCTCTCTTGCTTTGCTCGCGCCAAAACCTAGCCCAGCAACTGGCCAAGTTCCATCTTCTTTACGCGCAGTTTTGCCGGCGCGGCGCTCAGTCGTTGCTTTCGACCGGCGTTCGGGCCAAGGCTGAGCACCGGTGTGAAGCATTCACGCTAACGCCTTTTCTGCCAGCGCTGTCGTCACGGCTCAGCGCACGCATTGTGCTAGCAGCGCGCCGTGCTGAACCCGGGCGGTTCGACCCTTGGCATGGCTTGCAAATCGCAACACCCAAACCGCTATGGTACCGCGAGCGCACCCCAAGGTGTTGACGGATAAGCGATGCCCTCTCAATCGTATCCGTGTGCATCAACACGACCGATCACAGCGCGCAGCGCGAAATTCTGCAATACCAGGCACGGAGCCAATCCGTGCGGGGAGAACTTGCAGGATACTCGCATGGGTGGGTTGGCGCGCCGCTGCAACGCGAGACAATGGGCACGCGCGCCCCCGAGTCGGGCTCTAACGCGCAGCAACGCACGCGCACTGACGGCAGACGCACCCGATCCACGCTGAGCCGTGGCCCGGCCTGCAATGCGCCATCGATTTAGCGCCGTGCGCCGCGCTTAACCTGGCGCTAGCGCCCGCTGTGTATGCGCCAACCGTAGGCGTGACTGCGCGCGCGCCCTCGCGGAGCCGACGCCTTAGGAAAGCCAAAGTTCCGCATCGTTCTGGGTCGCACAGGGCACATAGCAAGGAGGGAAACTTGATGCGCAAGAGTCTCATCGGTTTGACATTCGCACTCGCCGCAATCGCATCCGAACCGATCCAAGGTCATGCGGCTGTGTTTGGCGCAGTGCGGCTCGACTCCACCGTGGTCGCGGCGCAGTACTGGCGCGGTGGTCCCCATCACGGCTGGAGGGGACGGCCCTATTGGCACGCGCGCCCCTGGGTGCGTCGGCCTTATTACGGCCGGATCGTCGCTGGTGTTGCTTTGGGTACCCTGATCACGGTGGCCGTTGTCGGGGCCGTTCCACGCCGTCCGGCCCCGGACCTATGTTGGTATTGGGCGGATCCCTACCGCAATAGAGGTTACTGGGATTATTGCTACTGAAGGGCCGCTCGGCTGCAGGCTGCCTGGGACATATGCCATCACGGCTAGGCAGAGCTCGCGCGGCTGTCGTGCGTAGGGAGGAGGATGAGCGGGCCAGCCGAGCGCTGCCTAAGAGTGGATAGCTGCTTTCGAACGACGGGCGCGGCGGCCTGAGCCTCGGGCCACAGCTGCCGGCTGCGCCCGCCCCCTTGGATGCGCGAATTGCGTTGCTCCACAGCCAGCAAGCGCGCTCTTTCAGGCTTTGAAGGTGCCCGGCGCAAGCCGCACGTGCGATGATGTCAGCAGAACGGGGACATCATCGTGGACATCACTACAACAACCGTCATCGTGAGCTTGGCCGGGGTCTTCCTGATTGCCTTCATGAAGGGCGCTTTCGGCGGCGGCTTTGCGATCATCGGCATCCCTTTGCTTTCACTCGTCATGGATCCGCTGACGGCGGGTGCATTGCTCGCCCCGCTATTCGTGGCCATGGACCTGGTCGCTTTGCGCTATTGGAAACCATCGACCTGGTCGAAGCAGGATCTCAAGATCCTCGTGCCATCGCTGCTCCTGGGCATTGGGCTCGGCTACATGACGTTGCGTCTTCTCGATGCTCGCGCTGTTGCCATTGCCGTTGCATTGATCACGCTGGCATTCACCCTTCTGTGGTTTCGCAGCGGCGGAGAAGTGACGGTGCGAGCCCGCTCGCCAGTCAAGGCGACCGTAGCCGGCACGAGCTCCGGCATCACGACAATGTTGGCGCATTCGGGCGGGCCGCCGCTGGCGATGTATCTCCTGCCGCTTGGGATGGCAAAGGAGGTTTACGCCGGGACGACGAGCATATTTTTCACGGTTGGCAACGCCGTGAAGGCCGTGCCTTGGCTGCTGCTTGTTGCGGCTGTGTGGTGGCTGATGGGAGTGTCTCTGCTGGCGGTGCCAATGGGCGTGTGGGTTGGCTGGAAGCTCCATCAGCAGCTTGATCAGCTGCAACTCTATAGAGCCTGCTATGGTCTGCTCACCGTGACAGCATTCAAGCTACTTGGGACGGCATCACGGGCTATCTTCACTGAGAGGTCAAGCCAAGCAGGCAACGCCTGGATGGAACGCAAGTCAGAACCGTTGTTTTAAGCGGGCAACCCTCGCGACCAAACTAGGGACGGCACCATTGGTCCTGACAACTGTGCATTTGCAGGGGCTGGCATGGCTATCTATGCGCCAGACTTGAGCCGGATACGTGCCTTCTTAGCGAGCAACACTTTTCTCGGCCGGCTTCCCAGCGCTGCACTCGACGCGCTCGTGAGCAAAGGTCAAGTCAAAGGTTTTGCCAAAGGAGCTGTCGTTTACCAACGGGGGGATCCGGGCGACAGCTTACTCTTCACTATCAATGGCCGCATCAAGCTCGCCAATACGAATATGGGTGGCAAAGAAATCGTGCTGCATTATGTCGGGGAGGGTGAGATTTTCGGCGAGATAGCGGCTTTGGATGGGAAGGAACGCGCGGCCGATGCCACAGCCATGGAGGAGTCTCAGATCTTTTTCGTTTACACGCGCGACCTGCTGCCGACGCTGACGGCACATCCGCAGGCCATGCTGGAGGTGCTGCGCGCCCTTTGTGAAAAAATACGCAGGGCCGCGACAATCATCGAAGACAATACATTGGAAATGCGCTGGCGCACCGCGAGAGGGCTGCTCAGGTTAGCACGTCAGCACGGGCGCGCGGCCGCAGCTGATGGTTTTCTGCGGCTCACGCTGTCCCAGGAGGAGTTCGGGAAATATCTGGGAGCCACCCGCGCGAACGTCAATCGACAGCTAAGTGAGCTCAAAACTGCCAAATTGATCACGATCAGCGGGACCGCGATCACCATTGTCGACGTACAAGGACTGGAGGAAATTGCGCTGAACCCGCCACCGGACGAGCGCCCCTTCGAGCGATAGTTCCTTGGGGTGCGAGGCTCGTTAACCCCGCACCCCAAAGTCCCGCACCCGGAAACCACCCGCAATCGGGAGTCCCGGTCTCGCCCGCAGTGGGAGGCTCGATGTTTACGCGAACGGGCCGCCCTGCCCTGTGCTCTAGAGCACAGCCGGCAAATTTTTTTTGCGGTGCGTCCGAGATGCTGCGCGAGGGTCCAGCGCCATGCGACCCCCGGGGGGTAGGACCGGTCCCACTGCGGGCGAGACCGGCCCTCCCGTCGCGGTAGGTCGTGCGGGGCAACCCACCGGCAACGCGCAGACGATAGCCTTCCCAACTCCCGCGATGCACCTAAAAAACAACACCGGATGGCAAATTGATGGGTGGGACCTCGGGAGCGACGCAGTGAGGGTTGCTACGCATACCGCAGCTAAGCGGGCATCGGCGCTAGCCCGAAAGGGTTATGGGCCGTTCAGCGATGCGGTCGAGATCAGGAAGGACCCCGCCCCGGGATCAAGACCCTTGCCGTTCCATCTCTCTTGTGCGCCGCTCGGCTCCTCGCAGCAACCTGCGAATTTGAGATCGTCCGAGGGCAAGACATCCCGGCAAAACCCAAGCCTGCGTAAAGTTAGCGCAGACCCTGAAGCATTGCTCGGTTGCGATACGTGAGCGCGAATTGGGCTTGCATCCTTGCGCAGTTCACCCGCCCACTTACCCGCTTGGGTGAACGCTCCTCTGCTGGCATCGTCAGGCGCGAATGCTATCGTGCTGTCGGGTTGGATTGTTGGGCGGCAAGGACAAGAGCTCTTTAGAGGAACGTGGTAATGAACCGTTTGCAGGGAAAGGTCGCGCTCATTTCGGGTGCAGCGCGTGGAATCGGCGCCGAGACGGCGCGCAAAATGGCGGCCGCCGGTGCCGCGGTCGTCATCGGCGACGTACTGGCCGAGCGCGCTCACGAGGTAGCGCAAGAGATCAGCAAAGCGGGTGGCAAAGGGTTGGCGCTCAGCCTTGACGTCACCATGGAGGCGTCCTGGACGGCTGCCGTAGCTGCCGCAACGAACCAATTCGGCAAGTTGGACATTCTTGTCAACAATGCGGGCATATTCCTTGGTAAGGACCTGATGGACGCGACCATGGAAGATTGGAATCGCCTCGTTGCCATCAACATGACGGGGGTGTGGCTCGGCACCAAGGTATGCGCCCCTGCGCTTGCTGAGAGTGGCAAGGCGAGTCCGCACGGCTCGGCGATCGTGAACCTTGCCTCAATTGCCGGCATCGTCGGATCACAGATCGATCCGCTCTACTCCATGACTAAGGGCGGCGTGACGCTGTTCACCAAGTCCGCCGCTCTGTCCTTCGGGCGCAAGGGTTGGAAGATTCGCGTCAATTCGATTCATCCCGGTGTGATAGAGACGGACATGGGTGCACAGACCTTCGCCTCGCGGGCCCGGCAGGCTGGCAGCAACGACGTCGAGGGTGCGCGAAGTGTGGCGCTGAAGCAGCATCCGATCGGACGGCTCGGCGTGGCCGAGGACATCGCGCTCGGTATCGTGTTCTTGGCCTCCGACGAGGCAGGCTTCATGACCGGCTCGGGCATGGTTGTCGATGGAGGCTTGACCGCGCAGTAGGCAGCAGGCCTTGGTCTTTAACGACCGGCGGACCTGTCCACGGCGCCTAAGCAGCGGTGCGTTGGCCTGCGGCGCCCAATCAGAGCCAATGCGTTGCGGTAAAGAATTGCAAGTCTCCAGATCAGCTCTGCCAAAAATTCGAAAATGCGGCCAGATTGATTGCGAGCGTTCTGTTTGATCCGCTCGATACGGGGTGGCAATCACCCTGCACGGCGGCGTGCGCGTCGATGGCACCGCCCTTCTTTTAGGCCGCCTTCGAACTCGCGCCGGTTGCTCAAGGCGAGCTTGATGGCATGAGCAGGCACCCTCCTGAGGCGGAGGATGCCCTATGGAAACGAACGGCCATCCGCCCGTTGCTTTCGCGAACAGGTCGATGGAAACTCCGCGCAAGCCGGTTGCCGGCGACGCGATGGGTCCCAGTCGGGACTATTGCGGCCGCGTTGGCTCTCCCGTGCGTGCTGCCAGCACCTTATTTAGCTCATCTTCGGATGCGGCGCGACGGCTACGCCCCTCAAACAAGGCTCCCCGCTGCAAGGCCAACGCCATGTGATGGAGATCGCCTTCGACTTCAGACTTGGCTTGTAAGGTCACGGTTTTGGCGCAAATGGCCCCCGATACCTTGCCGTTAACGAGCACTTGTTGTCCCGCAACCAATCCGGATACTTTGCCCTGTTCGCCGACGATCACTTCGGCGGCTTGCACGTCTCCTTCGATTTCACCATCGATCTGGAGCACTCCGCGGCTTATGATCTTTAACCCCTGACCGATAATGCGCAGATCGTTGCCGATGATCGATTTGTCCCCACTGTCTGCGGGTCCCGTACGATGCTGAAGACCGCTGGCGTCCCCGACGGTCGCTGGAGCGGGAATACGTGTACGCATAAAGACCCCCCAATAAGGCAAAGGCTGCCGAAAGCACAAGATGATCAGACAACGTTATATTGAAGCATCTATTGCACGGGCCAGCAAGGGTGTCATGCCCAATCGCCGGCACCTAGCGCGCCAAAAGAATATGGGACCGCTCAACCGCACATGGCGCAAGTCGACGGACAGGGGTATGGCAATTCGATGGGGCGGCTCGTCCTGTCCACTATGTTTACCTTCCTCTCCAGAACCATAAAACCCCCAGCGCACCAAGAACGGCGAGGATGTAGTGCATGAGTGGCGACGGCAATAGGCCGAGAATAACGCTGATGTGGAAGCCGATGAAGGCACCAGCGATGCCTACCAGCGCCGAGGTGAGGTCGCTCTGGCTCGTCTTTGCAAGACGCGCTAGCCAGCTACGGGCATAGCGATTGAAGGCGAGACCGACGATAACGCCGATCGCCAGAATGATGAGGAAGTTGAGGAGCGCGGTGCTGACGATCGCCATTTAAGCCTCCAAAATAGTTGGTGCGTATGCTGGTAAAGCCGGGGCGCCCATCGCGGTCGCGGCTCCAGCGTTTGGCCGTGAGCAAATAGCAAGCGATCCCCAGCCCAACCGCCGACGGCGAGCCCCGAGCCCCCGGCAGTTAGGACCGCGAGACCGGCTTGAGCGATGTTGGCCCGGCAAAGCGACATTTGTTCGACGCGCCGGCGAGCGCCAAGTGCCTCGGCTCCCGAGTGACGCCCCGCCTCGGGACATTTCAACTTGGGTCCCAGCAGCCGGCAGGCGGCAACTCGATGACACAGGACGCGGGCCTGGCTTGCATCGGGAAGGACCCCCACGTTGGGCTCGACGCTGCCCCTTTGTGCGTTGGCGTACCATCGCCCAGGTCCCGCCGGGCTGAGGGACCAAGTGTTTGCCGCACCAGCCGGCCTCGCCATCAGTGAAGAGCCAGCTCGGCCCGCGCGTGGCAGGATCGAACGAGCGACGCCGTCCGAGGGGTTACGCCTTCGAGTCTCGCATACCGCGGCGCGCGCCGGCCGGAGACCTGCTGAGAGCCCGCCGGCAAGCTCGGCAGGATTGTCCTTGCAGGGCGAGGAGCCATAGCGTTCGAGCCAACCAGCGGTCGCACCCACGTGCCTTCGAAGGAACGATGAGTTTGAGCCAGGAGTTTAGGTTGTAGCTGCTAATGGCCGCGAGGCCGCTGGCTTGCGCCAGCCAAGGAGCGGAGTTTGGCAAATCGCGATATCGTGGTGGTCGGTGGCTCGGCAGGGAGCATCGATGCTCTACTCAATTTCTTGCCGCACCTCCCCCAAGATTTACAGGCTGCGATTTTCGTGGTCGTTCACACCGGACCCGAAAGCCCCGGCTACTTGGCCGGCATCCTCACGCGAGCCGGGTGGCTGCCAGCGCGATACGCGCGCGATGGTGAAAAATTCGAGAAAGGCACCATCTATCTGGCGAGCCCGGACCACCACTTGCTGCTGACCCCCGGCGAACGCGTGCAGGTCGTGCGGGGGCCGCGGGAGAACCGAACGCGACCGGCGCTCGATCCTCTCTTTCGCTCGGCCGCACTTGCCTACGGCGCTCGCGTGATCGGGGTCGTGCTGTCCGGTGGACTCGACGATGGCACCGCGGGGCTGCGCGGCATTAAGATGTGCGGTGGAACGACCATCGTGCAGGATCCCGCGGATGCGCTAGCCACTTCGATGCCGTCGAGTGCACTTCGCAACGCGAGCGTCGACTATTGCAAGCCATCGGCTGAACTTGCCGCTCTAATCGTGCAACTGACGCAGGGCGAAGCTCCGGAACCAACTCGTCTGGGGAACAATATGAAAAAGCTCATGGAGATCGAAGTGGAAGCGGCAAAAGGCAAAGGTGGTCAGGCTATTATTGATCATGCCGATCCGTCCCTGTTTACCTGCCCGGAATGCCACGGGGCGCTGCTGCGCGTGAGGGGAGAGTCTCCTTTGCGCTATCGCTGCCACACCGGGCATGCTTTTACGGCGGACAGCCTGCTTGCGGCGGCGAGTGAGGCCACCGAGGAGGCCGTTTGGAACGCAGTGCGTTCCATTCAGGAGACCTCGATGCTGATGAGTCATCTGGCCGACCACTGGCGTCAGTCCGATCCAGAGATGGCGGAAGAATTCGTGCGCAAAGCCAAAGCAGCGCAGGACCGCGCCGACAACATTCGTGGGGTCGCCTCGGAGAGCGCCGTGCTCAGCGAGGAACAGGTGAAGGATGCCGTGGAATAGCTGTGGCCTGGCAGGGTCGCTGGCGCCCTGTTGCTTGGCTCGGCTAAAAGCATGAGCCGGGCAAAGCAGATGCCGCACTGGGCTCCTGACCCACCGGCGCCAGCATTGCTATGCGGGCAGCTAAGTCAGCTCAGAATGGCGGTCTGGTGATCTTATTTGCCACCGTCCTGTGCACGGAGGGGAAACTCCACCGTGCACAACAAGCCATCGGGGCGGAAGTCACGCTGTACCTGCGCACCCGCCAGTCCGTTTTCGATCAGATAGCTTCCAAAACCCTTTCTACTGGGTGGCTGCACGCGTGGTCCGTCCTGCTCTCTCCAAACCAGTCTCACGCGGCGCCCTTGCCCAGCGTCGATCAGCTCCCAGTCGACTGCGACCTGGCCGTGCGCGGTGCTGAGAGCACCGTACTTGGCGGCATTTGTCGCCAACTCGTGGACCAGAAGCCCAAACGGCGTAGCCGCCTCGCTCGACAAGGTGACCGCTGGGCCTTTTAGACGGACACGAGCCCCTGCTGCAGTAAGGTACGGCTCGAGCTGCTCGCGGGCCACGCCCTCGAGATCGGCACCGATCCATTCGCCGTTGATCAACTGATCGTGCGACTTGGAAATCGCCTGCAGTCGGGCGAGGACATCCTCCTGCAGCTCGGGAGAGGCATGCGCCCCGCGCAGGGTCTGCGTGACAATCGCTTGCACCACAGCCAGCGTATTCTTGACTCGGTGTGATAGCTCGCGCAGCAGCAGTTGCTGACGCGCCTCCCACTTTCTCTCGGCCTCCTGGCGTTCGGTTACATCGACGAACGTGACGACGACACCTTCAATCTTGTCGTCGAGCGTTCGGTATGGTCGAAGCCGCATCAGGAACCAGCGCCCATCAATGCTCTTGAGCGTGCGCTCCACCGTGGCGAGCTCGTCCAACACGCGCTTAGCATCTTGGGTCAGCGCGCTATAGTCCAGCCGGTGTGTGAAATCAGAGATCGGCCTGCCTTCATCGCCCGCCGTTACATTGAAGATGTCGGCCAGGCGCGGGGTAAAGCGGTTGATGCGCAACGTCGTGGTTAAGAACAATGTTGCCACATCAGTGGCGCTCATCAGATTTTGCAGGTCGTTGTGTGCACGAGAGACCACGTCCAGCTTGACTTTTAGTTCGTTGTTGAGCGTCTGCAACTCTTCGTTGATCGATTGCAGCTCTTCCTTGCTGGTCTCAAGCTCTTCCGAGGTTGACCTATACTCCTCGTTGATGGACTGCAGCTCCTCATTTGAGGCCCGCAGCTCCTCCGTCACTGCCTCGTACTGCGCCCGGCTCGTACGCAGATGTGCCTGCGTTGTCGCCAGCTCGTTCCTAAGCTGTGTCACGAGGTAGGAGGGGCTTCCCTCGGGGGTTGTTACATCGCTCTGCGTTGGTTGGTCGGCGGAGCCTCCCTCTAGAAAGAGAACGACGGCCGAACGCGAACTTCCGTCACGCTTGAACGGTCGTACGTGCAGGCTAACCTGCCTGGCCATCCCGTTGAATTGCACGGCGAGCGGCAGTGTCAGGCTCGCCTCGTTTTGCTCGAAGGCGCGGTGGAGACCGGCTTGAAGGTCAAGGCGCAGTTCTGGCCGCACCATGTCGGCGGCAAGCGCCGACAATGGACCGCCCGGCGGAAGCAGGTAGCGTCCGGCGCTGTCCGACAGATTGATGATACGATGGCCCTCGTCGACCAGCATACTGGGAGGGCTCAGTTGCTCGAGCGCTTGTCGATGCTCGGCCATAAAGTTGCTCCGCGCATCCCGTGTCACCGCCGACGTGACCGGGGGCTGGATGGTACGCGGTCCTGCGGAGAGGTTGGGCAGCGGCGGAAGCGCTCGCCGGCTCTCTATGGCCTGGAAAATTCGCGCGTCGCGGCTCACCACACGAAATAGATTTTGACCGTCGATGGACTCCGAGGACCCAAGAAACAAATAACCACGCGGGCGCAATGCATAGTGAAAGGTACCGCACACCTGGTTCTGCAGACCGCGATCGAGATAGATAAGCAGGTTGCGGCATGAGATCAGGTCGATATGCGAAAATGGCGGATCGCGCAGCAAACTGTGTTGGGCAAAGACGATAATGTCGCGCACCTCCCGTCTAATCCTGTAATGGTCGCCCTCACGCGTGAAAAATTTGCGCAACCGTTCTTCCGAAACGTCGGCCTGAATAGCCAGCGGATAGCGGCCCTCGCGCGCCGTCGTTAGTGCGCCGGCGTCGAGGTCAGAGGCAAACACCTGAATATCGGGCCGATCATCGCGCCGCCCTAGCTCCTCCAATATCAGGATCGCGATGGAATAGACTTCCTCGCCCGTCGCGCAACCCGGCACCCATACGCGTATGCTGCTGTCGGGGTCGCGCTGCTGGAATATCGGCCGGATGGCCTCCCGCGCTAGCTCCTCGAAGGCGTTGCTATCGCGGAAGAAGCTCGTCACCGAGATCAGGAGATCGGCAAGTAAAGCTTGCACCTCCTCGGCGTGGCCCTGCAGAAAACCAAGATATTCGTGCAGCGTGTCGGCGTGCGTCACCTGCATGCGGCGTGCCAGTCGGCGGCCGACAGTGGCACGCTTGTAGTGTGAGAAATCGTGCCCGGTCTTCTGCCGCAGATGCGTGAGAATGCGGAGCAGTACATCCTCGTCCTTTTCCGCTAGGTCCTCGATGGTGAGCTGCTGCTTGTTGCGCACCAGTTCAGGCATCCGCGCGGCGATTTCACGCACGGGCAACACGAAGTCGGCAACACCGCTGGCTATCGCGCTGCGTGGCATCGAGGGATACTCGGCCTCGTTTGGATCCTGCACCAGGATCAGGCCACCGCCCTCTTTCACGGCCTTAACGCCTATGGTGCCGTCAGATCCCCCCCCGGTGAGAATGATGGCGAAACCATCGCCGTGCTCATCGGCCACCGAACGGAAGAACTGATCAATTGGCGCGCGCTGCCCACGCGGCTCGTCAAAGGGAGCCGATGAGATGCGATCCGCGGAGACGAGAAGCCGTCGGTTGGGGGGAATCACATAGACCTTGTCCGCCTCGATGAGTTCGTCCTGCGTGACCTCGACCACGGGCATTTTGGTGCGCGCCGCGATGATGTCCGACAGGCTGCTCGCGGATTCTGGATCAAGATGGACGATGACGACGAACGCCGCACCGACCCGCTCGGGCAGGGCTTCGAAAAACGTCTGCAGCGCGGTGATGCCACCGGCCGAGGCACCGATGCTCGCGACCGGCACGCGCGCTCCGTCGCCTCCACCTCCATTTTCTCGATCACGGCTTGCCATTGTTGTTCTCCGAAACGGCAGCTCGGGCCAACACCGCGCACAGGCGACGCGATTCCTCGCACCGATGATAGGCCTCAAATCGATGGCGGCCTAGCAATAGCTGCCGAGCCACGAGCCTGGCTTGCTGGTGCGAGCCGTGGCAGACAACCTCCTCGAGCCTGGCCCGAGGTCTGCGAGACCGCTCGCTCTCCTTGTCACAAAGTTGAGCGACGGCCTGTCCTAGCGATGCCCCGGTACGCTGCATCCGATCAACAGCTCAGAACCTCATCTGGCCCTTGCGGCGTGCTTTTCTGCCTGTGCTATAAGCAGCTGAAGGCGAGCGCGTGCCGTGCTGCCTTCTTTCCGGCGCGGGGCACCAACGGCAGGTCCTGGCGAGTGCTGAGGAAAAGCCCGGCGCTATAGATCGGCCGGGGCCAGTTCCCTACCAAGCTCCGCATTCATATTCGCAAGAGTGCGCAGCTGTGCCCACAGCTGATCCAGTCCTTCCCTGATTTCGGTTCTGCTTTTTCGGGCACTCAAAATAGTGGCTTTGGCCAGTTCGATCGTTCCGGTTCGGTAACTCCAGCAACGTGGGGGCCCGGTGCGTGGGTGTAGGAGTCGCCGTCAGCAAACACGAGCGTCGCGAAGGGTACCGTCAAAAGGATCGTTTCGTACTTGTCCGCAATTTGTACGCGCCATCCCAACGGCACGGTTCGTCCGGCCATCACCTTACCAGCCATGAGGTCGCGCGCACTTTGGGTCGCTTCGAGCCGGGCCGCGTCGAGGCTCGAGAACTCTGCCCCCTCGGGATCGGCGATGCGCTCACTGTCGGTGAGGATGTGAATGAAGTAACGCATCGAAAATTGCCTACGCAACCTGGTACCAAACTGTACTGACCGCGCGTGTTGCAAAGTAGCCAAATAGTAACACGCCTGGCACAAGACGAACAAGCAGACCCTGCGGTTGGATCCCTTCTCTAGGAGGACCTGGCAATGCGCTAACGCGATGGCATCGCTCACGGCGGATCCTGGGGTAACAATGAGCGTGGAGCATCAAGCGCGTTGCCCCGTGCGCGATTTGAGCACCTCCCAGCTGTCCGTCCTCGGCCAATGCCAAAATCAGCCGAGCCAGTAAACGACGGTCGGCGGCCTGTCCCCGCAGCCGACGCCGTCGGCCCAGTGCAAGCCGCAGATCAGGCCAACGCGTTTGAGCTCGGCCGGATCGTAGGCGCGGCGAGGGTTAATGGTGCCGGGCCGACGCAAGAGGTGCCGCCTCATAGGCTTGACGGTGCTCATGTAAAGCAAGTTTGGGTTGGCTCTGACGACGGACGGGAGCGACGGCCGTGTCGTTCGATCCCGTACGCCGAGGCGGCGGTGCGCGATGTTGTTAAGCTCGCGCTCGACCCGGAACAAACCGCAACCTTCGCCGTTTTTGGTGCGAAAGGGTACCGAAGGAGCGAGGGCAATGAGTGATCTGACGCCGAGGCAAAGACAAATTGACCGGCTTGTACGGCGCGGCCTGACCAGCCGGCGGATCGCAGAAAAACTGAGAATCAGTCAACGTACTGTGGAGGCGCATCGGGGCAATATCGCCAGGCGTGCGGCCGGCGGACAAGTCAGGGATCCGCTGGAGCATCCGGCCGTCCAACGCCTGCTGCGGCGCTTGAGCGTGCAAATCACCGCGCTGGCCAGCGAGATCAAGGAGCTTCGCGTTTCGCGCTGAGGCCACGCGGGTCATTGCCGATCTAAGATCCTTGAGCTCCTGGATCGGCCGATCACGATAAAGCCGAGGGCGGTCCCGTATGGACCGTCCTGCCGCAGACCTGCCACCCGACGCCCTATGGGGGAAGGGCACGCTTTGGGCGAACGGCGCGTCTTGGGCAAAGGCGGCCGTAAACCGCATAGGCGGCCGCGAAAGTAGCTAGCGCGCCTTCCCACCCGTCAAATCCAGCATCTGAGCCAGCAGCTGCGCGGTCTAGTTGTCGAGGCCCCATTCGACCGCCGCGCCAGCAACGTCCCACCATAGCGGATGCGGACCAATTGCGGTGTGATCCGCGTAATGGCCTCCGGCATGGAGCTTCACAATAGTGCCATGCCCCGCCACGGGCTTTAACCCATTCGTGTGGGGCAAGGCGGCCGTCGCCATGGCCGGCAGCGCCAAGGTTTTGCTCTCATCTTCAACGCGAGCGGATGCGCGGACCGCGATCTGGGCGGCCCCCTGCACCTAGGAGGGCCTCGACGTTGGTTGCCAACAGGAGGCGCAAACGCTGAAAGCTCGCTTGCCTTTCGGCGGCTTGAAGAGGAGCCTCGGCCAATGCCGCTATGTAGGCCGCAGCCTGCGCAAGCATGCAATATTCATGTCTGCTGCGCCGAACCGGCGGTCTCCAACGTGCGCAGCGCGCAGCGCTCCGCGAAGTATAGTTCTTCCCAGCGCGCGTAGCGGACGGCGTGTTGCTCCACCACCTGCGTGCTTGGGTGCTGGCGTGCGGACCCGGCCCATGCGCGTGTGTCAGGAAAAAAAGGTGATGGCGTCCGGGGCGTCCCGCGAGCCAGCAGCGCCTCTGCCACGGCCACCATCGTTGCCGGAAAGCCCCGGTCCTTCATCAACAATCAGGGCGCGGGTGGGAGGCGTCAGATCGGGCGACAACACGCAGGTGCGGCAGAAAGGATGGCCTCGCGGCTGTCGCGTGCGACAGGTGTGGGCAAGGTTGGCGATATCTTTATCCCGGAATCGGCTCGCTGCTCCGACGGCAACGAATAGCTGTTCGAGCGAACGCTCGATGGCGTGCGTCAACTTGCCGATGGGGTCTACTGTTCGCCAATGTCATCGATTTCGACAGCAAGTCGGACATCGCCGTGATGTATGGGGCTATGCCAGCGCGCTGGAAGCTTCGACGCCCGTTTACCCGAAAACGCCGCGTGGAGCTGAGGAGCGATGACCTTCTGCGCTCAGCTCACCAGCTTTGTGGGTCTTCGGTCGCCGGACCGTCGTTCGTTGCGTGCAGAAAGGGATCTTCGGGTACCGATCAAGGCCGCGTAAGCTTGTTACGGGCGCTGCCCGAAAGTAGCCAGGCGACGCGGCTCACAGTCCTGAAGACCCGCGGTCGTTGAGCGCCATGGCGCGAAGGGCGGCAGTTTTCAGGCGGTCGAGGTCGCGACAGCCCTCCTGATCGGCGGCTCTCAGTAGAGCATCCGCGAGCCTATGGCGTGCGCTCTGCACCATGAGAGGATCGTCCGCGAAGTTGCTGCTAATCTCAGCCCAAGCCTCCTCGAATGCCTGGTTCAGCGTGCTGAGCACATCAGGCCCGTACAGCCGACGTCCGCTAAGCTGCGACGGCAGTTTCATAACGAGGCTCCCGAGCAGTTGCGGCCGTGCAAAACTATCCGCGCCGACGCGGTCGGTTACCGCGCGAAGAAGCGGTTTGCGCTGTCTGAACGCCAGGGCATCGCGACGCTAGTATTGCCCCGTCCTGAAAGCGATGGCACTTATCGTACGCTAGCGTACCAATCGTCCGGCTTCCCCGCTGCGCAGCCGGCAGCAGCAATGCCGCTGCGGTTGGTTACCCGTTTCAGCCGCCGCTGCTGGGCTTTCCGTTAGGAGCGCGTGGGCCTCTAGCGTTGCCCTCTTGCCTCGGTCTGGAGCACCTGCACCCTATAGCGCTTCAACTTGGCGAGCGCAGACTGCATCGCTTCGAGCTTCGCCAGCGCCTTCATCTTTCGTTCCGCGGCAACGGTGCGAACGTACCTGCGTTGCTGTTCGATGCGCTCCTCGGCCGCAGCAATCAATCTGTCAACTTCGGCGAGGACGAGGTTCGTTTCATAGGGCTCCGCAGCAGCTTCCTTTTGTCTGTGGCTTGGTTTCATTCCCGGTTCTGCATTGGATATGAAGTGAAGCGAGAGGTGGGCTCGCTCGATTTCCGGAGTCCTCTCGCCCCCGACCATTCCCCGCTCGGGGAGGCTCAATTGGTCGTCGTGCAAGGGAAAGAGACCGCGAGACGAGCAATAGCTAAATCGGCCAACGCGCGGTTACGTTCCTCCGTACGTTTACGTACAATAGTGCAGGTCTGTAAGCGTGGTCGTGGAATTGACGGCGCGGGATCTATGTAGCCAGCGACGCGGTCGACAACACGCGTTCCAAGTTCGACCGGAGGAGGTTGGTGGCTTTAAGCGAAGCCAAATTTGCTTTGACGAGGAGGATTGTGACAACGCGGCAAGCTCGTCCACTCGCTCGCCACTGTTTTGCGCGCGCTCCACCACCTCCGAATAGGTCATGCCGACCTGCCGAGCGCGACCGTTTTCAAAGCCTTCGGCGCATTGCCATCTGGCCGACTTTGCTCGGCATCGGGTTGGCAAACCGGCCTCGCCCGACGCGCCAGAGAAGGGACCGAGCGCGCGCTGCGCGCCCTGGCGATTGGCGACTGCAGAGCAGCACCTGCGCGCTCGCCCGCGCAGCGCGTGGCGCACGTTTGTGCGCTGCAAGAAGGAGGCGGATTTGGCGATCTGGTCTTCTAAAAATTTGCATTGGACGGATCAAAGCTCGAAAGGTCGCGTTAGTTTAAAGGAGGTCTTTGTAATGCCTCGCTATTTCTTCCACGTCAGGCGCGGTCAACTGACCGTAATCGATCGGGAGGGAATAGAACTGACAGATTTCGGGGAGGTAGCGAGGGAAGCCGCCCGACGCGGCCGAGAGGTTGCCACAAGTGAAGCCCCGAAAGGCATGCCTCGCCAGGGTGGTTTCATCATCGTTGATGATGAATGGGAGGAGAGGGTCTTCGAATTGCCGTTTGAAGACATTAGCGGCTAAGCGGCACCCGCTATCTTGCGTCAGCGCCAGGCCCCACGAGATGGATGCAAAAGCGTTTGCACAAGTGACCTCAGCACCTTCACGAAGCTGCGGTTTGTCGATGCGAGTAGGCACGCCACAGCAAGGCAACGAAGCAAACCGGCTTCATCCGAGCGAGGGTCGCCTCTCGCTGACCCCTGGCCCATGCCCGCAGGCAACACAAATCGCGCAGACCGAAGGGCGACATTGACCTCAGGCCGCCGCCAGATGCAGGCCTCTTGCATCTCTTGCTTCGATGTGGCGCGCCGTCCTTGGCCGGTTAGATGAGCGCGCCAAGCCGCGCCGCGTCTGCGGGTGCCGCGCGCTTTTTTGGTCATTATCAAAATAGACAAAGACGTCGCGGTCCTGTTGCCTCCATCGGCGAACATGTCTCGCCCAGGCGCGCAAGGTGGTCTCTGGATAGTTGTCTCGGTAGCGACCATCCGGTCCGTGACCTCGCACGTAGACGTGCCGAGCTGTGACGACCCATGGTGCTGGCGCCAAATGGTGGTCCGCCAGGCACAACGATATGTCGTGCGCGCTCAGCAGCGTCAAAATCGATTTGTCGTACCAAGATGGATGCCGGAACTCGAAGGCATAGCGGCGCCGCCTCGGCAGCATGGTAATGAAGCGCGCTAGTCGCTCGGAGTTGATCTCGAATTTGCCGGGGAGCTGAAACAGGACAGGGCCCAGCTTGGGACCGAGAGCCTTGAGGCGGGTTTCCATCAGGGCGATGGAGTTTGCGGAGCTGTCGTTTAATCGCTTCCAGTGGGTGATAAATTTGGAAGCCTTCCAGGCGAAGACGAAATCCTTTGGGGTGACCTTTCTCCAAAACCGTACGGCTTCAAGGCTAGGCGTTCGGTAAAACGAGGCGTTAATCTCGGTTGTCCGAAATTGTGAGGCGTACCAGCCGAGCCACTCCTTCTTTGCCAGGTCGTCCGGATAGAATGGGCCTCTCCAGCCGTCATAAGTCCACCCCGAGGTACCAATCCATAGGCCGTGCGCAGAAGTGGCTGCTGCGCTGGTGACGGGCTGCAATGCCTGCACTGTCGCATCCTCTCAAAGGTGTTGGCCGAGAATGGCAATCATGATCACGGCTTCGGCGGGCAAACCGACGCCCGAGTAAGCTTTACGTGAAAGCCTCGTACGTCTCAGTCTGCCGCTCTGCGTCGTGTTGCACGCCTCGGCGTGGTGGTCCTGCGGTCCTTTAGTGGCAACCGGTCACTCCTTAAACCACAAAAATTATGGCCTGTTCCGCTGCGTCGCACGCACCTGGACCGAGCGGCCGGCGACGCATGCGGGCATCGAATGCACGGTCGAAAAAAACCTTCGGCGTCGCGCCAGTGAATTATCCCGGCGACGGTTAGCGAACTCGCAAGCCGGCCTTCCGGCAAGCGAGGAGGGGTGTGATCAATAAGGGCTTGAGCTTCGCCAGTAAGGTCTACGCACAAAACGCGGCCAGCAAGACCCCTCAACCGCTGCGGCCGCCGAGCGGTTGCCGGTGCCATAGGCGCTGCCCGTTGGCAATGCCGCACTGTTCCAGCGGGGAGCCATCGTTGCGGAAGTCTCTCCTGGCCATCACGTGGCGTGCGGATGAGTCGCGAGCGCTGCTTTTGACGTCTGAGCTCCGTCAGCTCGAATACCACGTCGGCAGTTGGGCCATCAACGCCTTCGGCCTGTGGGGCTGTCGTGCGCGCGCGCTTAGCGGTAGGGCTGGCTATCCGACCACCCGCGGCACGGTCTGGAGTCGATTAGGGGTGAGCGACCTTGGTGGTGAATGTGGTGAGACAGGTCAGGCCGTGAACATCGTGTCGGACCCTTTGCGAAACTGAATGCTCAGCGGCATCTGGCGAATCCCGAGCAGACGGTTGTTAGGCATCCACTCGATGGGGCCCTCCGGCGTGAAGGTTTCAACCCGCGCCAGCAGCTCGGCGAAGGCCAGCCGAATCTCCATGCGCGCCAGGCTGGCGCCAAGGCAGACATGCGCACCGAACCCTAAGGCGACGTGACGGTTGGGCGAGCGGGCAATGTTGAAACGAAAGGGTTCGTCGAACACGGCCGCATCGCGATTGGCAGACATCTCCCAGTAAGTGACCTTGTCGCCGGCCTTGATACGGTGGCCCTTGTAGTTCACCTCGCGCGTGGCCGTGCGGCGCTTGTGGATCGAGGGCGTGGTCCAGCGCAGGACCTCGTCGACGGCGATGCGCATGTCGCCGATACCGACCGTGCGCAACCGCTCGAGCTGCTCAGGGTGTTCTAGCAACGCTCGCAAACCGCCGGCGATGGCGCTGCGGGTCGTCTCGGCGCCAGCCGGAAATAGCAGCATGAAAAAGTTGAGAAGTTCTTCATCCGTAAGTGGTCCACCGTCGCTGCCATCTTCTCCCGGCTCGAGCTGTGCCCTGATGATCGTCGACATGATATCATCGGTCAGATTTCTGCGCTTGCTGGCGATCAGGCTGGTGCCGTAGTCACGCAGGCGTCGTGCATAGTCTTTGGCAATGATCTCCGGTGTTGGTGCGGCCACGCCGGCGTCAACCCATGCCGCAAGCTGCGCGCGATCTTCTTGTGGTACTCCGAGCAATAGGCAGATCGCTTGCAGCGGCAGATCGCGAGCGAAGCGGTTGACGAAGTCGAACGGTTCGTTTTCGGGCAGCGCCTTCAGCAGAGCCACGGTGCGGCGGCGCAGCTCTGCCTCAAGACCGTGGATGGCGCGGTTAGTGAAGCCCTTATTGACGAGGCCGCGCAGCCGCTTGTGCCGAGGATCGTCGGTCCAGTTGAGGAACTTGCCAGCCTGATACTCGTCATGAAGCCCGGTGCCGCCAGCGGTGCGGCCGCCACCCTTGTCGGAGGAAAACGTTACCGGATCGAGCATGATGGCCATGGCATCCTCGTGCCGGCTCATCACCCAGAAACCATCCCCATCAGGAGTTACGGCCGTTGGTTCATGCCAGTAGATCGGGGCATGCTCGCGTGCCCACGTGAAGTGCTCGTGCGGGAATCCCTGGGCAAATGTGGCGTTGTCGGACAGATCGATGCTGGTGGACGCAAGGGTGTGAGCGTTCATCAACGCCTCCGGAGACGCTGTGTTGTCGCGGCTAGAATGCCATGAAATCGAGTGCTAGTGCAGGTGCGCCGAGCCAGTAATTTGCAAGGAGGTTGGCCTGCCCGGCCGGGAGCCAATTTTCCAGCCTTCCCCACGCGGGCCGCGCGGCCGCAGAGCTTTAAAAAGCCACAACGGGCCCAGAGCCTTCAGGGCTGAAAGCAGTCCTTCACGACCTGAAGAGACCGGCCGGCTACCATGCTGCGCTCGTTTTCACTATCCTCGCTGTCCCGGCGGATCGCGAGCGATGTCATTGTCGCGCTGGCAGACATGCCCACGGTTCAACGAGCTGGTCGAGCATTTCGACGAGCAAAGTGTGTTCCCGCACGGCCAAGCGGATCCTTTCCCGTCAAGGGGGTCTGTTTACGATTTTAGGTTCATCTCCAGGTGAATGTAGTCGCCACGATAGTTCACCTCGGCGAGATAGATCACCGTGCGGTCGGGAGCGCACATTACGCGCCTAACCTCGCCCATCGGAGCATTGAGGGGAATGCCGAGCAGCCGCGAGGTCTCCACATCGGCCGACGAGATCGTCAGGGTCTGACGTGCCTCCGCGATTTTCAGCCCCTTCAGCGATGTAAGAACCGGCAGCGCCAGCTCGCGCCGGAAACGATTGGCCGCGCGCCGGAAAACGCGGTAATCGATATAGATGGAGATCACGCAGTAGCGTTCACCATTGCGCGAATGCACGCGCCTTAGATAGTAGTATTTCGGCGCGGCGATGCCGTCCTTTTCGGTTAGCACGGGGTTGCTGATGCGCTTCGCCAGCGTGGCATGATCCGGTTTGTCGCCGGAGTACATGGCAACCAGTGCATCGAGCGTTGTCTCCACCCGCAGCCGGCGCCGCGTTCCCGGCTTACCGATAATCGAGGTTCCTCGTCCGCGCTGGGGCGACAGAATGTTTTCGTCGGCCAGCAGGGCGATCGCCTGGCGCACCGTCACACGCGCCACATCGAACTCGGTCATTAGCTGCTCGATGGATGGAAGCAGGCTGCCCGCAGGCCAATGACCCTTCGCCACGCGCTGCCGGATGAGCTCCGCGAGTTGTACGTAGCGCGGGATCGGCGTCGACCCAAAAATGCGATGATTGGCGGTTGCCATGCGGCTTGCCTCAAACATCCTATCTATAGTACTTTTGGGACGTTTACACCAGCCGTCTGACAGGCTTCATCGCCCGGTGCGCCGAACCTCTCTCATCCTCCTGCCCTGGCTGTTTCTGCTCGCCGGGTGGTACGCCATCCATTACAGCGGGCTCATTAATCCGGCGCTCGTACCGACACCGCACGACGTCTTGCGGCGCTTCATCGAACTCGCACAAAGCCGGCTGCCGATGGACGTCCTGATGTCGACGCGCCGCGTGTTTCTGGGCGTGCTGTGCGGCATAGCCCTCGCCGTGCCGATCGGCTTTGTGCTCGGCTGGTACAAGGGCATTCGTACCTTCATCGATCCGCTGATCAACTTCTTTCGAGCTCTGCCGCCGATCGCACTCATTCCGCTGGTGATCGTCTACTTCGGCGTTGATGAGCTCGCCAAGACGGTCATCCTCTTCTATGCCTCGTTCTTCGCCGGTGTGATCGTCATGTACGAGGGCATCTCGCAGATCAGCCCCATCTACGTGCGCGTTTCTCGCACGCTTGGCGCCACCGACGGAGAGATTTTCCGCAGAGTCATCGTGCCACTGGCCGTACCCCACATGCTGACCGCTCTGCGCGTCGCGCTGGGTGTTGCCTGGGCGACACTAGTGGCTTCCGAGTTGATCGCCGCCCAGCAGGGTCTCGGCGCACTTATCCAGAACGCCGGGTCCTTCTTCCAGTTAGACATCATATATGTGGGCATCATTTGCATCGGCTTCGTGGCGCTATTCATGGATTTGGCGCTGCGCACAATCGCAAAGCGCTTCGTAAGCTGGCAGGAGCGCATCGCCTGATGTCCGGACGGACCCGCATAGCGTTCAGGAACGTTTCGGTGCGCTTTCCGACGCCTGGTGGCAGCGAGATGCAGGTCGTGGACGACGTGACATACGACATCGGCGATCGCGAGTTCGTCTCGGTGATCGGCCCATCAGGCTGCGGCAAGACCACGATGATGAATATCGTCGCCGGATTCATGCAGCCGTCTGCGGGAACCGTAACCTTGGATGGCAACCCGATCAGCGGTCCGGGTCCTGACCGCGGCGTCATCTTCCAGGAGTATGGGGTCTTCCCATGGCTGTCGGTGAAGGACAACATCGCCTTCGGCCTCAAGCTTCGCGCCAATCGCACTCCGGCCGCCGAATGCGACGAGATTTGCCACCGCTACATGCGCCTGATGGGCCTTTCAGATTTCGCCGATGCCTGGCCGCGTATGCTCTCCGGCGGCATGCGTCAGCGTCTTGCGCTGGCACGCGCCTATGCGGTGAAGCCGCAATTCTTGCTGATGGATGAGCCTTTCGGCGCGCTCGATGCGCAGACCCGCTCGGCAATGCAGGACCTCCTGCTGGAAGTACTTGCCGCAGAGAACAAGACGGTGATGCTCATCACGCATTCCGTCGAGGAAGCTATCTATCTCTCCAACCGCATTGTCGTAATGACCGCCCGCCCCACCCGCATTCGCGAGATCATCGAAGTGCCGTTTGCCGATCGGCGAACCGACGCGCTGCACGAAAGCCGCGAGTTTGGCGAGCTGCGCGGCCACGTTCGCAACCTGGTGATGCAGGAGTACGCCCAACAGGCGTTGCAGCGCAATCCGCAACCAACATGAAAACGAGCAAACAGGGAGGAGCCCCATGACGCTCAAGCGCAGAACCTTCATGCAAGGCGCGGCTGCCCTGGCAGGCGTCGCCGCAATTGGCGGGCCGGCCATCGCGCAGACAAAGACGAAAATCCGCGTTGGCTATCTGCACACGCTCGCCGTCGACGGCCAGATGTGGCTAGCCGATCACCTTGGCGCCTTCGACAAGAACGGACTGGAGCCGGAGTTCAAACTGTTCCAGACCGGCCTGGAGCTGTTCCAGGCCATGATCGGCGGCAGTCTCGACGTGCTCTCAACCGGTGCCGTGATCTCGAATTTCCCGGCACGCGGGCAAGGAAAGATGTTCCTGGCCAATGCCGTCGAATTCGCTACGGCGCAGCTCTGGGTGCGCGAGGACATCAAGACGATCGCCGATCTAAAGGGCAAGCGCATCGCCACAACCGCCGGCACTACCGCGCACGTGTTCCTCAATACGGCAATGAAGGCGAACAATCTCGCCCCTACCGATATCGAGTTGCTCAATCAGCGCATGCCGGACGCCGTGACGTCCTTCATTTCGGGCGCCGTGCCTGCCGTCGCGCTCTGGGTCCCGTTCAACATCACGGTACGCGACAAGGTGCCCGGGGCGAGGAAACTCGTTGATGCCTCGGCCTACTATCCCGAGGCCGCCATTATGTCCGGCTGGGCCACGACGGCCGACTTCCACGCCAAGAACCGCGAGGTGTTGGGGCGGCTTGTAAAAGCGTGGGCCGAGGGCAACGAGTACCTGACCGGTAAGACCGACGAAGCGCTGGAGGTGCTCCAGAAGAAGCAATATCCGCAGGTGCCTTTGATCGACTTCAAAGAGCAGTTCGCGGCGCAGAAGGTATTTCCCGTTGCCGAGTGGCGGAAGCTTTTCAGCGAAGGCACCGTCACCAAGTGGTTGCAACAGGTAACCGACTTCTTTGCATCGACCGGCAACATCCCCAATCCGATCCCGGCCTCACAATATTTCGATCCATCCATCTATTTGGACGCCACCAAGAGCTGAGACTTGGTGCAAGGCTACGATTACATCATCGTTGGCGCCGGTTCGGCGGGCTGCGTGCTCGCCAACCGGCTCTCAGCGGACCCGAGCTGCCGCGTCCTTCTGCTGGAAGCCGGCGGATACGACCGAAACTTTTGGCTCAAGCTGCCGGTCGGCTATTTTCGCACCATTTATGATCAGCGCTTCTCGCGCTTGTTTGCCACCGAGCCTTCCGAAGGTACCGCCGGGCGCGCGATCGTCTGGCCCCGCGGGCGCGTGCTGGGCGGCTCGAGTTCGATCAACGGCCTCATCTTTATTCGCGGCCAGCGCGAGGATTTCGATGACTGGGAGCGGGCCGGTGCCGCAGGCTGGGGCTATCGGGACGTGCTGCCCCACTTCCGCACGCTGGAGTCCTTTGATGGCCCCCCGAACCAGTATCGCGGCGCGCATGGGCCGCTGCGCGTCTCGCCGCTGCGCAACGATCATCCCGCCTGCCGCGCCTGGGTGAATGCGGCGCGCGAGCTCGGCTTGCCCGCCAACGCCGATTTCAACGGCGAAACAACTTATGGGGTCGGATCCTACCAGCTCAACATCGGTTCGCGCTGGCGCCAAAGCGCTGCCGTTGCCTTCCTGCGCCCCGCGTCGGTGCGTCCCAACCTGACAGTGACCACGGCGGCGCACGCGACACGCATCACGCTGCAAGGAACGCGGGCCATCGGCGTCGAATGGCTCCGAGGCGGCAAGGCGGATGCGGCACGCGCCGACAGGGAGGTGATCCTTTCGGCTGGTGCCGTGCAATCTCCCCAGCTTCTTCAGCTCTCTGGGATCGGCCCGGCGGAGCTGCTTCGGCAATACGGCATTCCTGTCGCCGTCGATCTCCCAGGTGTCGGCGAGAACCTGCAGGACCACTACCAGGCGCGCACGATCGTGCGGCTCAAGGCGCGCAATTCCCTGAATGATGACGTGCGCAATCCTATTCGCCTGGCGCACATGGGGTGGGAATGGCTGGCGCACGGCCGCGGGCCGCTTACCGTCGGAGCAGGCCAGGTTGGTGGAGCCGCGTGCACGCAATACGCAAGAAACGGTCGGCCCGACATCCAGTTCAACGTGATGCCGCTCTCGGTGGACAAGCCGGGCGATCCCCTGCATCGCTACTCCGGCTTTACCGCGTCGCTATGGCAATGCCATCCCCGATCGCGCGGCCGCATTGTGATCCGCAGTGCTGAGCCGCTGGATGCGCTGCGCATCGAACCGCGCTACCTGTCGGCAGAACTCGACGCTAAAGTCGTGGTCGCCGGCATCCGAATGCTGCGCGAGATCTATCACCAGCCCGCCTTCCGTGATCTGTGGGACGGGGAAGTGCTGCCGGGGCCGACCGCACAAACCGATCAGCAGCTTCTTAATTTCGCCCGCACCCATGGCGGCACGGTGTTCCATGCCTCCGGCACCTGCCGCATGGGTAGCGATCAGATGGCCGTGGTCGATCCAGCGTTGTGCGTGCATGGGATCGACGGGCTGCGCGTTATCGATGCTTCTATCATGCCGACGATCACCTCGGCTAATACGAACGCTGCCTCTCTAATGATTGGAGAGAAGGGCGCCGCGCTCGTGCGACACGTCTCACGCTAACGCGAGAATGTGAGAGCGAGAGCCCAGCCTTCACATGGTTGGCCGCGCGAGGTCTCCAGAACGTGCGAAAGATGACAGATATGCTGCCTGCGCCAAACTTGCTGGTCGCGTGCCTCGCTCGGCGGTTCGAGGGCACCCCACGTACCAGGCACGGTCCCCGCGCTAGACCAAGTCGTTCTCAGATGCGTTCCAGCGTGCCGCTCTGTGCCGAACGCGTAATAGCCTCGAACGTGCGTACATTCGCTTCGATCTCAGAGATACTTACGGGGTAGGGCGCCTCCCCGGCAGCGGCACGTCCAAAGGCCTCGAGATTGTCTCTCACGGCCGAATACGGCGGAAGAGAATGTGTGGCAGGAGGTTTGCCGCGGGGTGCCACCGTAACGTCCCATCCCGTGGGTTGCTCGGGATGAGTGCGATCGCGAATCTCGATCCAGCCTTGCGAGCCGTAAACGGCGATGCGGCCCATGAACGAGGTTGCCAAAATTGCCGTCAACAAGGCGCTGGCGCCCGACTCGAAAGCGATCATAACGCCCAGCGTATCGCCGTTGGCAAATGGGCTGCCACGCGTGGCGAGCCGCGCCCATACCTCCTTGGGCTGGCCCAGGAGGGCAATCGATAAATCGACAAGATGAATGCCGGTAGCGGAAAGCGGCCCGACGGGCGCATCGGCGATCGAAAGGCGCCAATTGTCGGGGGAAAGTGCAAAGAACTTGTCCTGGCTGAAGTTGCCTTCCATGGCCAACGGCGTGCCGAGCTCGCCAGCGGCCATTCGGGCCCGCAAATCGATGATACCCGGCTCGAATCGTCGCTCGTGGCCGATACCGAGCTGCACCCTTGTCGCGGTCACAGCTTCGGTGACCGCGTCCATTTCGCGTGCGGTGGTGCAGAGAGGCTTTTCGCAGAAGACGTGCTTGCCGGCCTTGGCGGCCGCCACGATCTGCGCCGCATGATGCTTGTGCGGTGTCGAAAGAATCACGGCCTGGATATCGGGGCGCTCGAGTGCATCCTCGAAGCGGGGAGTTGTCTCTAGTCCGGCCGCCTCCGCCGCCTTGCGCGCGGCGTCCGCCGGCTCGACGCCGAGCACCGGCCGGATTACGTCACTAGAGGCAAGCTGACGGTGGATGATGCCACCCCACCAGCCCAGGCCGACGATGGCCGCCTTGATCATCTGCGTGCCCGACTATCGCGATCGACCATCACCCGTTGCGCTCTACCCATGCATAGACCGCCTTCAGTGCGCGGCCAAGGATTTTGCCGTTGCCGGCGAGAAAATAGTCCTCCTGCGCGTCTCTTGCTCCAGAGCCGGCCCGCGCCGTTGCAAACGCACCAGCAATCCGGTCAATGCGGACGACCAAGCTAAAGGCTATCACGGCGTTCGGCCGTATTCTTGTCTCAGCGGTCGCGCGGCTGGCGGGCGAGTGTGAACGGCAATCACTTCAAGCAGTAGAGTGATGGTCGGAGCTGGAATTGCAAGCGAGTACTTGGCTCCACTGTTATCGGCAATTCATGATTGGCGGCTCGGCCGCGGCCACCCCACTCGTTTACCAGTGAGACCAGCGTCCGGATGGTGCACGCATTGCGAGCCTTCCGTCGGGTAATTCAGGCGCGCGAGAAGGCGGGGAGTACGGAACGCCACGATATGCGTCGCCTCATACAGCATGAACATCGCAGGATCCGATGCTTTGGATCAATGCAACGGTAGCCCCGAAGAAAACAAGGAGCTCCAACGCTTGCCGGGTATGTGTTCAATCCTGGCTTGGGCTAACAAAGCCTATCGGGGCGCAGCAGGAGATCCGGGCACAAGGACAAGTTTGCCTTTAAGGCCGCCCACCTCTAGCCGCACGTGGGCCTCGGCGACCTCATCGAGCGAGATCCGCTTCGCAACGCGCGGTCGGATCGTACCAGTCGCCAATAGCCCGAAGAGCCGCTCCAGGTCTTCGCGAAACCAGGCGGGATGGCGCGCCCGCATCATATTGATCGAGTAGAAGCAGGCTCGCTTACCACCAGGCAGCCACTTCCACAGATACAGGCGCGCAATCCACATCAGTATGGTGAGCATGCTACGACCGTCCTGCACACCAGCCGAGTACCCAATGGCACAGAGCTGGCCGCCGCGGCTGAGCGCTGCGATCGAACGGCGATAGCCGTCCTCGCCGACGCCATCGAAGACGACGTCGAACCCGCCCGGCAGGATGCGCGTGAAGTCCTCATTTTGATAGTCGATCGGCGTCGCTCCCAGCTCGCGAACGAGTGCCGCATGTTCGCCGCGCGCGGTGCCCCACAGCTCGACACCCGCAAGCTTGCCGAGGACTAACAGCGCCTGGCCGACTGCGCCGGCGGCTCCATGTACAAGCACGCGTTGGCCACGCCGCACCCGCGCCGCCCGGTGCAGGAGCTGATACGCGGTGGTCCAGCTCAGAATCAAAGTGGCCGCCTCTGCTGGGTCAAGGCCGGCCGGCACGCGAGCAAGCTGGTCGGCCCGGAGCGTGCGATAGGTGGCATTCGACCCGACCACCGTCATGTCGGCCACACGGTCGCCAAGCTGAAACTCGCGCACGTCTGCCCCGAGCTGGTCGATTTCCCCGACGACGTCGTAGCCCAGCACGAACGGCAGCCGCCGGCTTGCCGTTTGCGGGTATAGGTGCCGTCGGATAAGGACGTCGGTGTAGTTCAGGCTCGAGGCAAGCACGCGCACCCGCACCTCGCCGCGGCCGGCCGACGGCACGGGAGCGTCGATCACCTCAAGCTCTTCCGCACCCCCGAAGCGATTGATCTGAACAACCCGGTTGCGCGGTAACAGCTGCCGTGACGAAGCGAGCGTTGTCAAAGGCACGTGATTATCGCACGCCCTTCCACAGGGCGAGCTCCAAGGCCAAAGGATTGTTCACGACTTGCGACGTCATATCGAAGCGCATCGTCGCCCGACGGCCCGGATCGTACTTGGGCCAGCCGCAGTCGCCGTCCGCGGCGAAGGCCACCCAGGCCCGATGCATGGCGTCCGCCAGCGCTTGCGGCGGGGTTTGCCCCAGCATTGGTTCGGTGCCGAGTCCAAGCGTGTCGAACACGAAGGGAATCTCCACGCCATGCGCCGCTCCCAGGCGCCCGCCCATCTGCGGCGAGTGCCACGCGAACTCGTACATGTAGGTGGCGGCGCCCCCGTTAGTAGCATGCGCATCGGCCAACCGGACTGCAGGGACGCGCCAGTACCAGTCCGTCTGGATCGCGGAAAACAAATCGCCAGCGCTCGCCCCCGGCCGCGCCGTGCGGTAGGCGCTCAAGCCCTCCGCCGATAGACCATAGGCTGCAGATGTCGCCACGAGCGCCTCTTCGCTGATGCGATCGATGGAGCCATCGGACAACAGGAACAGCCGAGTCTCCTCCGTGTTCGATCCGACCAGCAGGTCAATGTCCCCAGCCGCGCCCGCACGGACGCGATCAACCGGAGGTGCCGGGATCGTTTCACCATCGACCGTGGGCGCCCATGCGAGGTAGCTCAGCGCCACCTCGCCCCAAAACGCCGGGTCGGGGCGCGCGAGCAGATTATCGCGCAACTGGGCTTGCGCCTCTAGCACGCGTTTGGGGGAAATCGCGGCTATCGCCTCCCTGCTAGCAGCTACGCCTAACTTCTCTGCAAGCCGCTTACCAATGCGAGCGGCCGTGGCAGCCGAATTAACGTTCGGGGTATTCCCACTTTGCACGATGGCGCGGCGAAACATGCCCTTGGCACGCGGCATTGTGAGGAGCGTCGCGACACTCATGGCGCCGGCCGACTCCCCGAAGATCGTGAGCTTGCGAGGATCGCCGCCGAAAACTGCGATGTTCTCCTGCACCCATTCGAGCGCGGCGATCTGGTCGAGAAGGCCCAGGTTCGCGACACCGTCGGCCAAGTACAGGAACCCTTCGGCACCGACCCGGTAGTTGATCGTTACGCACACGACGCCGTCGCGCGCGAACCGATTCCCGTCGTAGAAGGCGGTCGCACCGGTCGCATGGAACTCGAACATACCGCCAGGGATCCAGAGCATCACAGGCCGTGCCCCCATCCCGAGATCAGGTGTCCAGATATTGAGCGTCAGGCAGTCCTCACCCGCGCCGACCAGCTCTGCGAGGGCCTCGGCTATACCTGGCGGATAGGCCATCTGGGGCGACTTTGGGCCAAAGGCGAGCGCCTCGCGCGTGCCGTCCCACCGTTCGATCGGCCGGGGCGGCAGCAATCGGTTGGCCCCAAAGGGCGGAGCGGCGTAGGGGACACCCTTGAACACGGCCACACCATCGCTAAGGCGCCCGCGTAGCTTGCCACACCGGGTTTCGACAACGGCGTCCATCCCGCCACTTCCCCTTTTGAGCTCAGCGTCTCGCATTGTTCACACGGGCGCGTGGCGCGCTTTGCGCTAAATCAATGGCAGCACGCTTCCGCGGCAGCGAGACCAGCATGCCGAAAGTCCTTCAAGCCATTGCTCGGTTTGTGGGGTCGCGAGCGCTCGCTTTTTTGGCCAGCGTTGCAGTCAAAGTCTCTGGGCGAGCGACGCTGCCGCCTTCGGCACAACTATCGTTCTGTGCTTACCCCACGCTGTGATAACGTTGGTCAACGGGGTCCTGGCCCACTTGGCGCGAACGCGCGTCGTAGTCGGTCTTCTTTCATACGGGCAATTGACGCTTGACGTTTCCCGGAGAGCTTCTGGCAGCTGAGCCTGACGCCGCGTCGGCCCCTGGTGGTGTGTCTGAACGGACACCACCGCTTTCTTCCACAATGAGGAGCTTTACCTATCGTGGGGCTACACGCACCAATCGTTGAGAGGAAACAAAATGCAGAGGATCGTGAACCTAACTTGCGCAGCGTTGCTGGCGTTTGCCATCATTGCCGGTGCCGATGCCACCAAAGCCCAAGAAAAAGGGCTTGTCACGACACAGAAGCTGTCGGCGCGGCTTGCCAACGAGCTCGTAGGTGAAACAGTCGCGATCTGCGCGCAACGGGGACACGCGGTTGTCGCGGTAGTTGCTGATCGCGACGGTGTACGCCAAGCCATGCTGCGTGGCGACGGGGCGCCGATCCACCCGGTCGACAATGCATTCTACAAGGCCTACTCGGCGGCTTCTTTGACCCTGGCGCGTAAGGAAAACAGTACCAAAGCTGTGGCCGAGCGGATGGCCAAAGCTGCACCCACGACAGTGCCAGCCACGCCGCTGCCAAATGTCACCTACGCCGTCGGTGGTGTGGCCTTGGTCGTTGACGGTGTCACCATCGGTGGGCTCGGTGTTAGCGGTGCTCCTGGCGGCCAGCTGGATGACGATTGCGCACGCGCCGCGATCGCCAAGATCCAGGATAGAATGAAGTAGCCGGGACCGCGCCGCTACACATGTGGCAAAGCTGATGGCCCCATCTTCACAGCGATCGGGTCTTGCTGGCTTTAGCTATTCTCCGGCCAACTCGCATTCCCGCAACTTTTGCAGAGCGTCGGGCGGAGGTTTGGCGCATCCAAGCGCACTGACCGGGCAGTGACTGGAAATGCCGCCGTAGCGTGCTATCTTGGCGGGCGCGATCAGGGCGCGCCCCGTCCACGGAAAGGGAACCTCCCACCTGAACAGAAATCCAGACGACGAATGACAACCCTCTTTCCACCCGTTTCGTGGACACCGGGCTTGCGAAAGAGGACAACACATGTCCCATGAGCTCTCGGATCGCGCCGCCAAACGCTTCATTCGCCCGCTTCCCGCCAATCCGAACTTGGACAAGCAGCGCAAGCTTGCCAAGGTCCTCGCCCGCGACTATTGGCGGGGCAAGTCTGAAGCGGTCGAGCGCGTGCGCGCGCTGCACCCAAAGCCCCCGGCACCAGAGAATTTTGTCCTGAGCGATGCCCAGCTTGTGATTGCGCGCGGCTATGGTTTTGCCGGCTGGCCACAGATGAAGCGAAAGATCGAGTCGTTCAGCAAATCACCGGCCGAGCTGTTCAGGGTCGCGGTTGAAGCGGGCGACGTCGAGCGTGTGCGGCAGTTGCTGCAGTCCCATCCAGATGTCGTGTCGGTGATCAATGAGCCGATGTTCAGCTTTAAGAGCCCGGCCGTGCATGTCGCACGCATCAATCTCGAGCTGCTCGATCTCCTGCTTGCCCATGGCGCCGATCTCAATGCTAGGACCAGCTGGGAGAACGGCAGCTTCGGCGTACTGGAACAGGTGACCCCGGATCAGGCCGCTCCTCTGATTGCCCGCGGAGCCAAGATCGACATCTGGGCTGCCGCCAATCTTGGGATGTTGGCAGGGCTGGCAGCCTTGATCGCAGGTGATCCGTCCCTCGTCCATGCAAAAGGTGGCGACGGCAAGCGGCCGCTGCATTTCGCGCGCACCATTGAAATCGCTGGATTCCTGCTCGAACATGGCGCCGAGATTGACGCGCTTGATGATGATCACGACTCGACGCCGGCGCAGCACCTTGTCGCAGATCGCCCTGAGGTTGCTGGATTCCTCGTCGCGCGGGGCGCTCGATCCGACCTGCTCCTCGCCGCAGCGCTTGGTGACGTCGCGCTGGTGCGGCGCCACCTCCACGCGGATCCGGGCGTCGTTGCGATGCGGGTCGATCAGGACTGGTTTCCTATGGTCGACACTGCCCCAAACGGTGGGCATATCTATCAATGGACGCTCGGCTTTCACGTCTCGGCGTTTGACGTTGCGCGCAGGCGCGGTCATGCCGAGGTGCTCGAGCTACTGCTCAAGGCCGCGGGTCCGCTCGATCAATTGCTCGATGCGCTTTGGTGCGGCGATCATGCACGCGCTGACGCAATTCTCGCGGCCGATCCACAGCTCGTTGCGCGCGCGCCGCAAAGGGCTTTGCATCAACTCGCCGACGCCGCGCGAAACAACAACCTTGCAGCCGTTTGGGCGATGCTGCGCTGCGGATTTCCAGTGAGGGCGCAGTCTCAGCATGGCGCCATGCCGTTACATTGGGCGGCGTTCCACGGCAACCCAGACATGGTGCAGGAAGTCTTACGGCATGCTCCGCCGATCGACGCGCAAGATCGTCAATTCCAGGGAACCGCGATGGGGTGGCTCATCCACGGCGCGCTCAACCCATGGGGTTTTTCAACTGGGCGACACGGCGAGTGCGCACACCTGCTCCTTGGCGCGGGCGCTCGCGTGGACGAGGCGTCACTGCCAACCGGACACGATGCGGTCGATCGGGTGCTGCGCGCGCATTTCGTGAGAGCTTAACGTATCGTCTAGCTCTCCCGTGCTGGAGCACATGGCTTCAAGGCGACCGACTATCCCCCGCCGAGCCGTCTGCTATGCCAACCAGCATTCCACCCAAGTCGAAAGCCTTTTCGTCAAGGTCTAGGCCTTGACCGACCTCCAATCCTGCCCATGACCGCGCGATCCTCCTCACCGCCTGTGACGGTATCTGCTTACACGTCTTTTTTCCCCACCACATATACAAGGCTGCAGCACGGCTGCTTCGTGCGCCCCCGGCGGGCTCCACCTCGACTCGACCTCTTGCTACCCGGTCTAAAAGGCCGGCCGCCGCGCTCGCCGCTGTCGCAAGGCCAAAGGCTGCGCGCCGGCCCACCATGCGACGGGCTCGCGCGCGCCGGTAGTATCTATCGTTCAAATCAAACTGAACGACGGGAAGCAATTGCCTTTTCCGAAGATCACCCCTGACGGCAAAAGCCCTCATAAAAGCTACGATCTGCTACCTATGCCTCCGTGTCGGGCATGTCGGGTCGAAACCGGGAAACAAAAGGCGCGGATAATCGGATCGTGACGCGTGTCCCCATTCGGGGGGCCTCGCTGGAAAACGTTGTGGTTGAGGCGCACGTGCTGGCGTAAAGTGCATAAGCCTGCGGTAGAGTGCAAGCTGTGGCCAGTGAGGAAATCGAACGCCGACTTGTGGCAATCCTGATGGCGGATGTAGCTGGCTACAGCCGCCTGATAGGCGTCGACGATGAAGGCACTCTGGCTCAATTGAGTGCTCACCACGCCGAGCTCATTCAACCCAAGATAAAGGAACACCGGGGTCGCGTTATCAGGACAACCGGGGATGGCTTGCTCGTTCTGTTTGTCAGTGCCGTGGACGCCTTGCGTTGCGCCGTGGAGATCCAACGCTGCATGAGCGAGCGAAATGCGCAGATTGCGGTAGAGAGGCGGATCCAATTCAGAATGGGGGTTAATGTCGGCGATATCGTAGAGGGCGCCAGCATTCACGGGGATGGCATAAACGTGGCGGCGCGGTTAGAAGCTTTGGCGGAACCTGGCGGTGTCTGCGTGTCGAGCCGAGTGCAGGAAGACGCGCAGGGCAGTCTTGGCAGGCTTGGCATCGCCTTCGAGGATGTTGGTCGACATCGACTCAAGAATATTGACCATGCGGTGCAGATCTACCGTGTGCTGCTGGATCACCCCGCGGCGACGATAAAACCCAAACAAGTACCGACACCGCCAGCACCCACGCTTCCTGACAAGCCCTCGATTGCCGTGTTGGCATTCGACAATCTGAGTTCCCATCCAGAGCAGGAATATCTCGTCGACGGTATTGTCGAAGACATCACCACCGAGCTGTCGCGGTTCTCCGAGCTATTTGTCATCGCCCGCAACTCCAGCTTCCAATACAAGGGCAAGGCGGTCGATGTACGCCAGGTGGGACGCGAATTGGGCGTGCGCTATGTGTTGGAGGGTAGTGTGCGGCGCGTCGGCGACCGCATTCGCGTATCTGCCCAGCTGATCGAAGCCGCCACTGGCACACACCGCTGGGCCGAGCACTACGACCGTAACCTTGAGGACGTATTTGCGGTCCAGGACGACGTGGTACGTACGATAGTCACAATTCTTGCCGCGCATGTGAGAATAGCCGAGACCGAGCGCACCCGTACCAAGCCGCCCAACAGTTGGCAGGCCTACGACTACTATCTCCAGGCGGTCGAAGCCTCGGTCTCGTTCTCGTCAACTCGCAACGTGGCTAATGATGAGGTAGCACGCCGCCTGCTCCAGCAGTCGCTTGCCATCGACCCGAACTATGCTCGCTCTTACGCTCGCCTGGCCCACACCTGCGCCGGGTCTTGGGTCAATCCGGCTCACGGAGACTTTCTCAAACCAACCGCGCTTGAGGAGGCGCACAACTTCGCGCGCAAGGCCGTACAGCTGGATCGAAAATTGCCGCAGGCCCATGTCGCGTTGGGATGGGTCCTCGCCTACAAGCATCAGCACGACGCATCCATCGTCGCATTCGAAAAAGCTGCAGGCCTCAATCCTAACTACGTGAATTGGCGTTTCGGAATGGCCCTGATTTTTGCGGGGGCTTCAAAACGGGCGATCGAAGTCGTGCATGGCTACATGCGGCTTGATCCTTTTTATGTGCCTTATGCCTCCTTGGTCCTGGCATATGCGCATTACATGCTCGAGGAATACCCGCAGGCACTCTCGCCCTTACGCGACTTTGTCGCCCAGGCGCCGACTTGGTGGGCGGGCCGCTCCTTGCTGGCAGCGACCCTGGCGCGAATGGGTCATCTCGACGAGGCCCGGGCAGAGGCCGCCGAGGCTCTGGGCCTTGCGCCCAACTTTACCATTTCGGGGTTTCGCCCCCTTTTCGGGCTCAAGTACCCCCGCGACGAAAAGCATCTCTTTGAAGGGCTGCGCATAGCGGGGCTACCTGAATAGGTGGAGTGCCACCCGCCGTTTTGAAGTCAGTTCTTGCCTCGGGACGTGGCTTGCACCTTGTCCCTCGTTCTATGGCGCTGATAGCAGCGACGCCGCCGGCAGAGGAGGCATTGGTCACTTCTTCTTCGCTGACTTGCGCTTAGCGTTGTTGCGCCCCTCGTACCTGGGTAGCCGGGCCGGGGTAGACTCGTTTCGGTTCTTGCGCTTTCTCATGGTTAGCCCTCACTCGGTTTTTCAAGGTCGAACGACGTCGGCCGCGGAGGGTTCCCACATGCAGCGATCAACAGACGATCAGCCGGAAGCTCGACCTTGAGAGCGCCGGTTCACGCTTCGACAGTATCGGCCAAACAAAAGCACCTCGCCTGGCGAACGGCCTTTTTCTGCAAAGGCCGCGCGGCTGGTTGCGCGGTCTCAGCCATCCCCGCCTCAATCTCACCGGTGTGGAGGCCCGCCCACCCCGCTTTGCCGAGCGGCTTTACCTGACCCGACATTTCCTGCGCACATCGAATAGCGCGCGCTCGAGCAAATTGAGGTAGCCAGCCTCACGATCCCATGTGTGATGCCCGATCGCCTAGCCGGGGAACGGGCCCGACAGCCGTTTGCCGACGTCCTGCCGAGGCTGGCAAAATCGAACCTGCAAGCGCGCGGTTTGCAAAGCCAAGCTCTGGCTGCCCAAATTCATTCCCATCTTAATTCGTCATAGAGGGTCGACTTCGCCAGCGAACCTATGCCGGGAGGCGCGCGCCGGGGCATCGTGGGCAGCCTCGGCGACACCAAAGCAAATGCGACCAAACCATTAACCTTGGCGCCTGCACGAGCACGGCCAAGCTGGTGCCGGGCCCGCCCATGGCCTTGCCCACAGATGCCGCGCCGTTCGGCCGCGCTCTCATGCCTCGCGAACATGATCACGCTGCCGCTCGAGGCGCCCCTCTGCAGCCGCGATCCGTTGTGAAGTTTCGCTAGATCATGCGCGCGGCATGTGGCTCGGCCTGCGGCAATGCGGGTTATCGGCGGGTCCGATGGTAGCTACGCCGCCACTGCAGAAAAAAAAGGGGCGAGGGCTTGCCAGCAAACTATCATCTCGCCCCAATGCCAATCCCTTTGTTCAAAGGCCTTGGCTTGCCGTCGTGCAGATGGAGGCCATCACGACAGCAACCGCTAAATCCATCAGAAGGGAGAGCGTTCCTTCGTACGTTCCCGCACTAATTAACTGACGGCAGCGAGGATGCTATGGAAAGCGGTGTTCAAGCCGAAGCTCTCCTAGTCGGAGATGCTCTGCTTGTTCGAGAGGCCGTCGGCCTCCCCTGCGATTCATCTCGAGCGTGGGACTGCTGCTCGACTAAGTGGCGCGGCATCTCGCGGGATATGCCAGGCGCGTGCCGATGCCAGGTTGCTCCGCGGACGGCCTTCCTTGTGGCGGCACAGATCATAGTGCAGGCGCGGTGCACGACGTGGTGCCGACCAAAGGTTGTTCGGCGTTCGGCAACGAAAAACCTGCGGAACAAACCGAGTGGACCAGATGTTTGATGTGAAGCTCCAGCGCCGCGCTGGGGCATCGTTTTGGGTCGGCCAAGTTTCTTCCGATGAACGTCAGCAGCGAAAAGAGCGTCTCGCTCTGGATGGGCACCAAGGTACTCGAAGATGCGCCTGCTCTCGACAAGGCGGAAAAAGCGGACGTCGTTATCGTCGGATCGGGCATCGCCGGCATGTCGGTGGCCTGGGAACTTGTGCGGGCGGGCAAGGACGTTGTCGTCCTCGACCGTGGTCCTATCGGCAAGGGGACGACCTCACGCACGACAGCGCATCTAACGGCCCAATGCGACGATGGCTTTCATCAGCTCATCGGGCGCCGCGGTGAAGACATCGCGAAAGCCTGGTATCAAAGCCAGGCGATGTCCATTGATCGCATCGAGGCTTGCCAGAAAGAGCTCGGTATCGAGTGCGACTTCCGTCGACTTGACGGGCATTTGTTTTGCGCGCCGGGCACGGACATCGAGATCCTTGCCCGCGAGTACGAGGCCACGCGGGCGGTCGGCATGCCCGTGTTCCGGGAGCAGGGCGTTGCCTTCGCGGGGCAGGAAAAGACTTCCTCGCTGCGCTATCCGGACCAGGCCACCTTTCACCCGCTCAAGTATCTCGCCGGGCTTGCCGCGGCGATCCGCAAGGGCGGTGGGCGCTTCTATGCCGAAACCACCGTCGAGAACGTCGAAGAGGACGAAAATGGTGTGACCGTGACAACGGGCGGGGGACACGCCGTCACTGCCAAGCATGCTGTGATTGCCACCAATTCGCCGATCAACGACCGTTACGCGATCCACAGCAAGCAGGCCCCATACCGCACCTACGCCATGGCCTTCTCCGTGCCGCGCGGTGCATTGCCGGACGGGCTCTACTGGGACACTCTGGACGCCTATCACTACGTGCGGCTGCAGGCCGGCCGCGGCAAGGCCGACTATCTCATCGTGGGTGGCGGCGATCACAAGACCGGTGAAGCCGACGATGCCGAAACGCGGTTTCTCGCGCTTGAAGCGTGGATGCGCAATTTGCTTCCCAGCCTTGGCAAGGAAAAACACCGCTGGTCCGGGCAGATCCAGGAGACCATAGATTACTGCGGCTTCATCGGCCTCGATCCTGGAAGCAAACGGACCTACGTATCGACTGGCGATTCAGGGCAGGGCATCACGCACGGCAGCGTCGCGGGCCTCGTCATCTCCGATCTCATTCTCCAAGGCGCTAACCCTTGGGCGGAGGTCTATGATCCTGCGCGCAAACCCGTGAAGGCCGCCGGCACGTTCTTCAGCGAAAACCTGACGGTGCCGAAGAATTTCGCCGAGTATGTTGCCCCTGGCGAGAGGAGCTCATGGGACGAACTCCAGCCCGGCGAAGGCGCAATCGTGCGCAGCGGCGTCACCAAAGTCGCCGCCTATCGCGACGAGAAGGGCCAGCTTTACTTACGTTCCGCGCGCTGCCCGCATCTGGGTTGTCACGTGCATTGGAACAGTTTCGAGCGCTGTTGGGACTGCCCCTGCCACGGCTCGCAGTTTGCACCGGACGGTACGGCTCTCAACGGGCCTGCCTTCTCAGCCCTCGAGGAAATCAAGCCGTAGAATAATGCCCAATAGACCATTGGCGACTTGGCCACGCCCAATCGCCTGATGCATTTCAAGATGATGCTCGAGCGTTGGCAGCGTCTTGGCGAGGTCTTTAAGGGGCACTGGGTGGCCGGCTTTGGCATAGTGCCTGAATAGCGCGACCGGCTGCTTGTGCGCCTGCAGCTGCGCGCTTGCGTGGAAGTCTCGCCCGGCTTCGATCTTGCGCCGTTTGCACCGATCATGATGCATTGATCGAGATTTGTTCGCTATGCCAGGGCAGCCCGCGCATCTTGCTCAATAAGGTGAGCCGCCGCCCAGATAGGCAACTTTTGCAACCGCGCGCACGGTGCTTGAGATGCTGGTCAACGCCAAGGCAGGTCTGGCGCATAGACGATCGACATCTCCGCGAGCCTGACCGCCTACCCTCTTAGTTTGCATGCAATTCCCAGCCGTCGCATACTTCGATCGAAACTCGTATACCTAGGAGGTGGCGATGATGCTCCTGCGCGTGTGCTTCCCTGTTGCCGCCCTTGCCCTTGCTGTGGCCCCAACTGCCTTGGCACAAGATAAGGTGCGCTTCCAAACCGACTGGATCCCATCGGGCGAACACGCCATGTACTACGGCGGATGGCAGAAGGGTATCTTTGCGGCAGAGGGTATCGATGTCACTATTACCCGCGGCTATGGCTCGGGTGACACCGTCACCAAGCTCGCTGGCGGCGGTTCCGATTTTGGCGTCGCCGACATGGCAGCCGTCATGACCGCTCGCGCACGTCAAAATGTGCCGGTTAAGTCAATTGCCGTAGTCTACTCACAGTCGCCGCACTCGCTGTTCGTCTTGAAAAGCTCCGGTATTACCAACTTTAAGGGTCTGGAAGGCAAGAAAATTGGCATCACGCCGGGTAATAGCCACAAGTTCTATTTTCCTAAAGTTGCCGAACGCGCCGGCACCGATCCCAGCAAGATCACCTGGGTGAATATGGACGGCGCGGCCATGGCGGCGCAGTTGATCGCCAAGAACCTGGATGCCGCGCCGTTCTATTCAATACATCACTACTATCAGAACAAGGCGGCGAAGGCTGCAGGCGAGGAGATCATTGCATTGCCGTTCGTGGAGGTCGGTTTCAAGATCTATGCCGCGACCATTATCGCAAGCGATAAGATGATTACCGAGAAACCCGAGCTTACGAAGCGCTTCTTGCGTGCCATCAAGAAGTCCTTTGAATTCGCGCGTGACAACCCGACGGAAGCTTGCACGCTGCACGTGCAGAAGATCCCCGAGGTGGCGCTCGATGACTGTCTGGGCAGCGTGCGCGCAACCTTGACGTTCGTGTACAACGACCATACGCAACAGTTTGGCTGGGGTAAGGAGAGCGCTGAGCGGCTGGCCTTTACCTGGAAGGCGGTCGCCGACGCCCAGGAGTTGAAGGCCGATTGGGACTACAAACAAGCGATCGACACGTCCCTGGTCGAAAAATGAGTCTTTGCATGATCGAGGTCGAGAACGTCTCGAAACACTTCGTTGCGCGGGACAACAATCGCGTAGCTGCGCTCACTGACGTTTCGATCTCGATCCAGCGCAACGAATTTGTATGCCTGGTCGGTCCGTCGGGATGTGGGAAATCGACGCTACTCCGGCTGGTCGGAGGGCTGCTGCCGGTGAGCCGTGGTCGTGTGGTCATCAATGGCGAGACCGTGCACGAACCTCGTGCCAAAACGGGCATAGTCTTTCAGTCACCAACCCTGCTGCCGTGGGCGAGCGTACTCGATAATGTGCTATTTCCTCTCAAGATCGCGCGCCGCCTTGCATCCGACAGCACTGAGCATGCGCGCAGTCTCCTAAAACTTGTCGGTCTGGACGGGTTCGAAAACAGATATCCGCGCGAGCTTTCCGGTGGCATGCAGATGCGGGCCGGCGTCTGTCGCGCGCTGGTGCACGATCCTGACATCCTGCTGATGGACGAGCCATTCAGCTCACTCGATGCACTAACGCGTGAGGAGTTGACCCTTGAGCTCATGCGGATATGGCGCGAACAACCCAAGACCGTGCTATTCGTAACACATTCTATTCCAGAGTCGGTCATGCTCGGTGACCGCGTCGCGGTGCTGACGGCTCGCCCGGGACGGGTTGCGGATATCGTTACTGTCAATGTGCCACGGCCGCGAACGTTTGGTATGGAGGCTCGAGATGAGTTCCAGACTGCAGCCAACCGCATCCGTCAGCTCATCTTCGGGGCTGGACGAATTAGCAGCCACTGATCCGTCTCACCTTCCGGCCTGGATTGTCGAGGTCGTGGTGCCATTTGCCGCCATAGCCGTCCTGTTCCTACTTTGGGAGGCGCTGTGCCGGATTTTCTCGATCCCGGCATATATCATCCCCTCTCCATCGGCGATTTGGAATGAAGCAAGCGCACTACCGGGGCCTATCGGCTGGCATACTTTGGTGACGACCAAGACCGTGCTGCTGGGATTTCTGGTCTCAGTCTTGGTCAGCCTGCCGCTGGCAGTGGTACTCACCTCTACGCCCGTCGTCGCGGCGGCAATCTATCCGCTGCTCGTGCTGACGCAGGCAATCCCCAAAGTCGCCCTGGCTCCAATCCTGGTGGTGGTGCTCGGCACAAGCGAGCTGCCACGCATCGTCGTAACGTTTCTCGTGGCATTCTTTCCCCTCGTGTTGTCGATCTCCGCTGGCCTTGTGTCCGTGCCGCCTGAACTCATCGAGCTCGGTCGCGCGTGCAAGGCCAACCGCTGGACGGAGCTGTGGCGGATCCGGCTGCCCTTCGCGGTTCCTTTCATTTTCAGTGGTCTTAAATCTGCAATCGCCCTCGCAGTGGTCGGCGCGGTAGTTGCTGAGTTTGTCAACGCCGATGCAGGCCTTGGCTATCTCATTCAAACCTCGACGGCCTTCTTCAAGGTGCAACTCGCTTGGGGCGCTCTGCTTATCTTGTCGATTATGGGCATCGTACTGTTTCAGATCGTTGTGGTGATCGAGCGTGTCTTTTTCCCCTGGTCACCCGGCATCGATAAACCAGCGCTATGAGTGAAGGGTTCCGAGATGCCAACCAAGCGTATGACGGTTATTCGCAACGGCCGCCTGCTTGATATTGCGGGCCACCGCGCGCCAATCGCCGACATACTCGTTGCTGGTGATACTATTGCAGAGGTCGGTGGGCCAGGTTTGGCTGCGCCTGCCGATGCCGTCCTCATCGATGCTAGCAACCGTCTGATCCATCCGGGCCTCATCAACGCCCATACTCACGGCCATGGCAATCTCAGCAAGGGCATGGGCGACCGCTGGACGCTCGAGCTGCTGCTGACGGCGGCACCGTGGATTAGCGGCAATCGCAACGCCGAAGACAAGTATTTGTCCACATACATCGGCGCCCTCGAGATGCTGATGAAGGGTTGCACCGCCTGCTACGACCTTACGGTCGAGTTCCCGCAGCCAACGCCAGAAGGCCTTGCCGCCTGCGCACAGGCCTATGCCGACGCGGGCATGCGCGCGGTGGTGGCGCCGATGGTCGCTAACCTCACGCTCTATGAGGCGATCCCCGGATTACTGGATGTCTTGCCGGAAGCGCTGCAGAAGGATGTGGCAAAGCTGCGCCTGGCACCTTACGAGGCGAGCCTCGCTGCCGTGCGCCAGGTGCTCAAAGATTGGCGCTTCGATCGCGAGCAGGTGCGCCCGGCCGTGGCACCGACCATTCCACATCATTGTAGCGATGAGTTCATGCGTGCCTGCGCAAAGTTGGCGCGGGAATTCGCTGTTGGTCTGCATAGTCACATTCAGGAATCCAAAGCTCAGGTTATCGTCGGACTCAAGACTTACGGCAAGACACAGACGGCGCATCTGCAAGATCTGGGGTTGCTTGGCCCCGATTTTGTGGCTGCGCACGGCGTCTGGCTTGATGACGACGACATCAGGCGCTTGGCCGATTGCGGTGCGTCCGTGGCGCACAACCCCGGTAGCAACATGCGGCTCGGCAATGGGATCGCGGCCGTAAAGGCCATGCTGGAGCGCGGGCTCAACGTAGGCATTGGCACCGACGGCGCGTCCTGCTGCGACAACCAGAATATGTATGAGTCACTGCGCGTCGCCTCCTACAGCTCGAAGGTGCAAGGGCCCGACACCGGACACTGGCTCACAACCGAGGAGATCCTCGAGGCGGCGACCGTCGGGAGCGCCCGCGCGCTTGGCCTTGGCGATCGATTGGGCAAGATCGCCAAGGGCTACAAGGCTGATCTCGTTTTGATCGACCTCGATCACGTGAACTGGCTGCCACTAAACGACCCGACCAATCAGCTTGTGCATACCGAGGATGGAAATGCTGTCCATACCGTCGTGGTGGGAGGCCGGATAGTCGTGGAGAACCGACGCCCCGTCGGCGTCGACTTCGTGTCGTTAGGCAGGAAGGCTGAGGCGGCCCGCGAGCGATTGGCCGCGGCAAACGCAGGCAACGAGCAGTTGTTCCTGCGCTTGCAGGGGCTCGTCAACGCGTTTTGTCCAGGCCTCGCCAAAACGCCCTACCATATCGACCGATTTGCCGGTGGCCACCACGCGCACCACGTCCGGCCGACCGTTCGGAAGGGCTGAGCACGCGGCGTGGCCGTGCCCATTGTGGTGCGTCGGGCCAAAGAAACGTCGAGCGCCGTGATGGACAAGGTGCCATTCGATGGACGGGGCGCCTTTTCATTGCGGTGCTCGCAGACGTCGTCGGCGACCACACCCCCCTTCGTGGTCCCAAAGCCGAGCTTTCTCTCACTGACGCTCGAACGGGAGGGTTCCCAGGCGTGAGATTTTGACGACGCGGCAGCACTGTAGTAAATGAATCTGAGTATCGGGAACTCATTGTCAAAAGTTTGTGGCGCTTGCCTTAAGCGGCGATGTGGGACGGGTCTGGCCCACACTCCGTGTTTTGCACTGGTTTTGACGAGGGGCCGTGTCTTCGGGGGCAACAGCCCAGTGGTTGTTGGCGCTTGTGGCTTTGACAGCCTCAGGGGCTGTTCGTGCGCAAGCGCTGGATCCGGCGAGTGCCCTACCAGCGCCCTTCGCTGAAACCCAAGCGCTGAAATTTCTCAAAGGCCTACCACGTGAGTGGTCTGGAACATCGGCGCGTGACTGCAAAACGTATGAGGACAAGAATATCGAACGCCTGTCGCCCTCTTTTGCCTTCGCCGCGGCACGTTTTCTGCACGCCTTCGTCGAGGTGCACGGTCACGTGACCATAACTTCCGCTCATCGTACGGCCGAAGAGCAGGCTTGCGTTTGCGACGGCGAGAAGGGGCTGTGTGCCGGGCGGCCGCGCGTCGTTAAGGCGAAGAAGGGCCGGCGCATAGTCAAGCGCGGCACCTCGCGGCACCAGAGAGGCATTGCCCTCGATGTCCGCGCGGGCACGGGTACTGATGACGAATTCGTTTGCCTGAACGAATTCGCTCAGCTCAATCCCCAGTTCGGCGTGCGCTTTCCGCTGGGCAAGCGCGACCGGCCGCACATGGAACCGGCGACACCGAGCCGCGGCTTGCTGCGCATTGCTGCGATCGGCGCGCTTCGCCACCAGGTTACACCGTGTACAAGGCTCAGGGGCATGCTGGTCAATACACCCGTCGACTAGGCTTCTTGCGGCCGTCGGAACGTCGGAGCCTCCAGGACTCCGATCACCTCTGAGCCCGGCGCCATCAATCAGGTCCAGAAGGACCGCCGGCCGCGGAAGGGTGACTGTTCAAACCCGTCCATCGGCCTCGGTTCTCGCTGGCGAATTTTCAGGGCACCCTGCGGCTCACCGCTCACATCACAACCACGAAATCGCTGTCCTTGCCCCTGCTCGGGCCTTCATCCGAAACGATGAGGAGCGCCCCGCCATACGACGTCCGAGAGGCTATTGAGCGCCTCCTGCCCGAAGCCAATACAGTTAAGAGCGGCTTTGGCGGCGGCCACATCGGTCGGAGCCGCAGCGCCAGTGCGGGCTGCGAAACCGGCGCGATGTTCGTCGGTTTCCTGTCCTTGGCGACCACCTCCAGCGTCGCCGGGCGGATGAAGGTTCCACACCCGCGCGAAGATCAATTTCCTCGCCGCACGCCACGTTTACCCGACAGCGCGGCGCACCGTCGCGAATGTCACCAGCGGCATGGTGTGACGGGCAAATTCGGCCGAAAAGGGTCAGAAATTTGCCGCCCGACGGGCGACCCTGGTGGACAGAATGTCTGCTTGGACCCGTCCCGTGGTACGTTCGCGCATGATCTGTCTTGGCTGCCCTCCCCGTGCGCCGTGCAATCGCGGGGTCGATCTTACCCTCGCCCGCATCCTCGCGCTCCGCGAGTTGTGGTGGCCGGCGCCCCGGGGGCGGTGACATTGGACCAGCGCTAGGCGGCAATCGGGCCGGCGCGAGCGGGTTTTGGTTGCCGGGTGCCTCAAGGGTCAGCCAATGCAGCTCAGCAAGTCCCTATCGTATTGACACGCTTGAAGCGGATACTAGCCTGCACCAAACCGACAGCTGGGCGCATTCGAAGATGACCCTCCCGGAACTGCGTCTTGCGCCTCTGTTGACGCCGCGCTGCGTCGCAATCGTCGGTGCCTCTCCGCGCGAAGGCACGCTCGGCAACAACGTTGTGATGAACCTGCGCCGCTTCGGCTACGCTGGCCGCATATTGCCAATGCACCCGAGCGCGCCGGAGGTGGCCGGCCTGCCCGCATACCATTCCTTTGCTAAGTTGCCCGAAGCCGCGGAGTGCGCGGTGCTCGCGCTGCCGGCCGACAAGATCGTGGCGACACTTGAGGAAGGTGTCGCACACGGTCTTCGAGCTGCGGTGGTGTTCGCAAGCGGGTTCGCCGAGCTCGGCGATGAGGGTCGCGCACGGCAGCGCGAGCTGCAAGCCCTTTGCGCGCGCACCGGCATCGTGTTGTGCGGCCCCAATTGCCTGGGCCTCGTCAATGTACATAGACGCGTATCCCTTTACAGCTCTGCCATCCCTGAAGGCATGCGAGACGGCGGACTTGCGGTCGTCTCCCATAGCGGCTCTGCGTGCATTGCGCTCTCCACCCTAGGGCGTTTCGGTCTTTCCTTCCTCGTTTCCGTGGGCAACGCCGCGGTCCTCGATTTGCCCGACTATCTCGAGCACCTCGCAAGTGATGGTGAAACCAGGGTGGCGGCGCTTTTCATTGAAGAGCTGCGCGATCCCGTGGCCTTTGCACGCTCCGTGCAGGCGATGCACAAAGCGGGCAAGCCAGTGATCGCCTTAAAGGTTGGCCGGTCGGTGAAAGGGGCGGCGGCATCCGCCGCACACACCGGGTCGCTCGCCGGGAGCTGGGAAGCCTACCAGGCCTTTTTCCGCCGTCATGGCGTGATCGCGGTCGACGACTTCGATGAGTTGGCCGAATCGGTGGAACTCTCACTGAAGATTCGTTCTCCGCCGCGGGGTGATGGCGTTGCGATGATCGCCGTCAGCGGTGGCGAAGCCTCACTGGTCGCGGACCTTGCCGAACGCGCGCGGGTTGAGTTGCCGGAACTCTCGCGCGAAACGGTAGCTCGACTGCGAACGGTGCTGCCTGCCTTCGCTAATATAGGCAACCCGCTCGATACGACCGACCGCGGTGTCTACGACGCGGAGAATGTTTACAGCGGTTCGATCCGGGCGTTGGCCGAGGATCCCTCGGTATCGGTCGTCGCTGTGGTGCAAGATTGCTCGCCGGGGCTGTCCGAGCGTGGGGCAAACAACTATCGGCGGATCGCGCAGACTGTCGCTGACGTCGCCCGCGAAATGCCAAAGCCGGTTGTGTTCTTCAACACGGCAGCGGGTGGCCTGCACCGGCACGTGATTGAGCCTTTGACCGGCAGCGATGTCGCCGTGCTGCAGGGCGCGCGCGCAAGCCTGCTGGCCATCAGTCGACTGCTTGCCTACGCGCGTTATGCACCGGCGGCGCAGCCGCAAGTGCCTGCGCCCAATTCGATTTGGCGCCAACGCTTGGCGAGCGCGAAGCCATTCACGGAGCGAGAATCCAAGGCCTTCCTAGCGGCGCACGGCATACCCGTTACGCGCGAAATCTGCGCCGGGGACGCCACGGCTGCTGTCACGGCCGCCGCTGAGATTGGCTATCCGGTTGTGCTCAAAATCGAGTCGCCAGATCTGCCGCACAAGACGGAGGTGGGCGGGGTGAGGGTGGGCCTGGCTGATGCTAGGGCAGTCGAAGCCGCCTTCGATGAGATCATGACAGCCGCGCGACGGCATGCCAGAGCGGCGCAGCTTCATGGCGTGCTGGTACAGCAAATGGTTAGCGGCGGCATAGAGCTGATTGCAGGGCTCTCACACCAGCAACCATTCGGCATGGGCATCGTCGCCGGTGGCGGCGGAGTGCTCGTGGAGCTAATGCGTGACACGGCATTGGACCTGTGCCCAATCGACAAGGCCCAGGCCCATGCACTTCTTGTGCGTACGCGTGCCGGGCAGCTTGTGCAAGGTTTGCGCGGCCGGCCGGCGGGCGACGTGGAGGCCTTCGCCGCGCTTCTTGCGCGCTTGTCTCAACTTGGTGCCGCTTATGCCGACTTACTCGACGCTGTCGATTTGAATCCCGTTGCGGTACTTCCGCCGGGTCAGGGTGTGGTTGTACTTGATGCCCTCGTTATTCCTCGCAAACCAAACAGGCATGGAACGCCATGACTTACGCCACCATAGAGCTCGAGCGTGACGGCGCACTCGCCGTACTAACTCTCAATCGGCCGGAGAAGATGAATTCTCTCTCCGATCAACTGCTCGCGGATTTTCGGGCCGCCATGGACACGTGCGAGTACGACCAGAGTGTCCGCGCCATGATCATTACCGGCTCGGGCAAAGCGTTCAGCGCCGGATTTGACATTTCGCCTCGCGAGAGGCCGCGCACGACGGTGCAAGACTGGCGTGACCATGCCAAGGATGGCAACGAAACCTGGCTGCGTGTCTGGCGTTCGCGTCTGCCGGTGGTTGCAGCGGTGAATGGCTACTGCCTTGGCGGCGGCTGCGATCTGTCCATGACCTGCGACTATACGGTAGCCGCGGACACGGCCCAATTCGGCGAGCCAGAGATTGAATTCTGCTCAGCACCCCCATTCCTCATCATGCCATGGGTGCTTGGCATGAAGCATACCAAGGAGCTGCTTCTACTCGGTGAGCGGATCGATGCGACGGAAGCGTTGCGCATGGGCCTCGTCAACCGGGTGGTGCCGGCCGACAGGCTCATGGCGGAAGCGAAGAAAGTAGCGCTGCGTATGGCGCGGCTGCCGGCGATTGCCGTGAAGCAGAACAAGGAGGCCATCAACCGCGCTTATGACATGCGAGGGCTGGTCACCACGCTGGAGTACGGCCAGGAAATGTTCTGCCTTACTGCGATGGCGCACTCCCCCGAGGGCCAAGAATTTCGCGCGATCGCGCGCGAGCAAGGATTGAAAGCAGCGATCCGCTGGAGGGAAAGTCGATTTAAGTAGCGCAGAGTGGTGCGGGCCTCGGGGGACCAGATCCTCTGTGCGAACGGGAGGTACTGGCTGCGCGCCTTCGCTTCGCGCTCAGGGGTGTTTCACCCAGCCGCAGCCCCTCAGGATCGCCCCCAGAAGCGGGGTTTCATGCCGCCTGGCCACAAGGCAGCAGTGAACAAAACTCAAGTTTAATCAAGGCCATGTGATGCACTGTTCTCGCAGCACGACAGCATGCTTATGTGCGGTCAGCATGCGTTAGAAGGATGATGATCATGAAGAAGCTGCTAGCGTTGTCAATTTTCGTGCTGACGGTCTTCGCTTCTATCTCTGGCCCTGTGATCGCCGCAGACATCCGCTCAGAGCGGGGTGCTCCAGGGTGGGATGGCCCGAAGGATCCCTCGCCTCCATGGGCTCCCCCCGGCTAGTCCGGCCCGCAGCGGTCAGTGCCGCGCTGGCTATCCGTTCGTCGTCGAAGGCCTGCGCGGCACTTGTCTGTTCGTCGTCACGGGGAACACCTCGTCCTGCGACCCTGAAGGGGGATGTCTGGAGCCAGGTGTAGGCACCTCGCGTAGTGCCGCGCCCTCCGCGGGGCGGGGCCTGGCCCACGTGCTTTTCGGAAGCAGCATTGGCCAGCGCGGGTTCGCTGGCCGGATGTTGAGCTCGGTGCCGCAACTATCAGCGTGTGCCAGCGCGCTGTTACGGGTATGCGAGCATCGGGTCGAGAAAGAATCTCGCGCTTGGCGTCGGTGTACCGAGCAAGCACATCAAGCTGCCGATTAAGAGACCGACGCCGTTAGAGATCGCCGAAGCGTACCAGAATAATTTTAGGCACCCGCAGAGGCGAAGCTCATTCGCGCGCTTCCTGAGCAATCGAAGGCGTTCTTTGCCGGTTGCTGCGCCTTGCAGGCGATGAGTGAAGCCTTTATTCGCGGCCAGCCTTCAGTGACCGACAAACCGACGGATGGTGCGTGGCACTGAGGCCGACTTGAGAGCACCGACCAGAGGCAACCTGTGAGGACCGCTGGAAAAAATTACCTACCGAACAAGAGGTCGCGCGTCATCGCTTCGAGATGACCCACAGTCGACAGGGCGCTGCGCAATCGCTCGCGCTCTTGACGCGACAGACCCCGGATCTCGATAGCGTTGGAAGGCGGGATCCCATTGCTGACGTCCCTGATCTGCTGTGCGACTAGCAAATTGAGGAAGACCTGCTGCGCCGCGAGGAGTAGATCGATATCGTCCCCGCCGCGCCCCAATGCTTTGATGCCTAAAAGCCGTGCGCGCGTCGAGCGCTCTACCACGTGGTGACAAATCGCTAGCGCGCGTGCGGTCGTCACGAGCCCGAACAGGCCAGTTTTCTTAAGCTCGATCCGGTCCCGAACTGTTCGGAACCCGCCGAACATACCCAAGCCAGCCTCGGTCCAGCCCGCAGTCTCGACCAGCAGCTTGGCAAACGCGTGCTGGCCCCTAGCCGCATCGAAACCTCTCCGCCATACCGTTTCTGCGAAGCTCGCATCACCATGCACAAAGAGCATATCAAAGAATATGTCGACCGACAGGAGGTCCTGCGGCCTCGACTTCTCGATCCACTCACGGATCCGCTGCTCCCAGGTAGAGAGCGAACCACGCCAGCGCGCATTCTTTGCCATCACGCCCCCTTTGCAGTAGGGGATGCCGACCACATGCAGCGTGTCCGCGACATGGCTGGCGAAGGCTTCGAACCATCGATCCTCATCCGCGCCCTCGGCACCCTCGGCGAACACCAAGGCGTTGTCCTGGTCCATGGCAAGCAGGCATTCACCGCGTCCTGCCGAGCCGAGCACGGTGAATGCATAAGAGCATGGAGGGGCGCCGTGCCCATCCTTGCGCATACGCTCCTCGGCCAACACAACCGCGCGCTGCGTCAATTGACGCACCTGATGCGAGATCAGCGCGGCGATCTCCATGCCGGACAGCCTTTCGGCGAAAAGCGCCGTGACAACGTCTGGCAGTTTGGCCCACGCACATGCGAGTTCGCTGAGTTCAGTGGCCTGTGCGATCTCGTCGCCAAGGACCAAAGAGCGTTCGGCGCGAAGCCGCAGGAGGTCACGGGCGGATAGAGCACCAGCAACTCGTCCTGCCTCATCTGTCACACCCAGATGCCGAATTCGCAAGTGGTTCATGCGTGCTATGGCCAGGAAGGCGTAGGCATCGGCCGGCACAGTGGACAGTGGATAAGTGGCAATGCCACCGACAGGTTCGAGCAGCACCTTGGCACCATGCTTTGCCAGGGCGCGCATCACGTCCCGCTCTGTAACAATGCCGGTCTCGGCAGCGCTAGGTGGTGATCCGCCCGACGCAGAATGGACAAAAAGCGAGGACACGCGCGCCTTGGACATTTCGTCTAGCACGAGGGCCACGGACGTGTCGGGCGCGGTGAACCGTGCTGGTGCGCTCATTAGATCGCGCACATGGTGACGGTAAGGATAGCTGTCGATGCGCTCTGGCTCGGGATCGGGATCCGAGGGGCGGTTTGTTGTGCTGGCCCATGTCGCGCGATGTTGCGTCTCGCGCGCCTCGCTCAGCGCGGCGCACGACCGCTCGGCTTCCCCGAGCGTGCGGACACCAACGTTTCGCAACCTAGGCAGCAGGGCGACGAAGGTACAACCCGCACCAATCGCGTCACCGAGTGCGGAATGGCGCCCAGCAATCTCGAACTCGAAGTAGGCAGCCAAGCTCTCCAGTGAATAGTCATGGAGATTAGGCGCGGCCAGCTGCGCGAGCAGCCGAACATCCAGTGCACGTGGACGCGCCCATTGTAGATGGGCCCGCCGGCATTCGCCCTCGAGCACGCTGAGGTCGAAGTTAAGCGCATGACCGATGACCGCGCGTTCGCCTAGCATCGCCGCGAGCTCGGGCCACACTTCGGCGAACGTTGGGGCACTGGCGACGCTCGCCGCGTCGATGCCGTGGATACGTGTCGCCCGCGCGGGGATGGCCACATCGGGACGCACTAGACGCCGGCAAGCGGCAGCCGTATCGAGACGTCCCCTTCTTAGTGGCACCAGCGCAATCTCGACGATGCGTGCATTGCGGACATCGAGGCCCGTCGTCTCCGTATCGATGACTACCGCCTCCAGCGCCAAAAGCGGGATGGCACTACTGCTTACCAAGGCCATCATTATCTCCGCCCTCGCAAAGCCCGGAGCGTGCTAGCTCTTCGCGCCGCCGTGCTTTGCCCGAAGCGAGGCGACCACCGCTGGGGCATGCATGCGCCTTGTCAGCTCCTCGTGCACATTACACAGCGTAGCCCTGAGATAGCCGTTAATGGTTGGGAACTCGCTGCGCCGGAGGCTCTCGTTAATCGGCAGCAAGTCAAAATAAGCTTTGACGAATGGATTAGCTATCTCAAAAGCCCGCTTGGGCGGATGTAGGCCGACGAGCTGCAGCCGGCGCGAAAGTTCACAGCGCGCCTGGCTCCACGCACGCGCATCGAGGGCTGCGGGAACCGGATAGCGATCGAAAACGGAAAGCACGAGCTCTCGCAAGGCCTCCAGTTGGCCATCACGATCGCTGCCGACGTGCGGGTTGAGGACGCCTTCAACGAGCTCCCCCACCATGGCAAGGCCGAGCGGATAAGCGCTCCAACGCGACCTATCCACCGCATCGATGAAGGCCTGTTCCTTAAAGAGCACCTTTGAGTAATGCCCCGCGCGCGCACGCGAATATTCGTAGATCCCCTTCTGCACGAGGAAAGCCGACTGTGCGTCTATAAAGTCCGCAAGCTTGTGCGCGTCGTCGATGGGTGGCGGGCCTTTAAGCAGGCCGCCAAATAAGCTCTTTAGTTCATCGCGCAGGAGCAAAAGTCTGTGCACGTCCGTCCGCACTTTTGTTTGGAAAAAACGATCTTCGACTAAAGTATAAGAAGGAGGTGACACCCCCATGTGTAAGCTTTTTACGCTTGAGGAGTGAATCGGCGCAAGACCGGACGGGGCAGCGCGTCATCAACGTGACGGGAAAGGGAGGGTTGAGAATGGATAATTCCAACGACCAGAGGCACTGGCAGAGAACGACCAGGCTTATGCTGCTGCATCTCTTTATCTGGTTCTTTTTCGGCTACATCATCCATATGTTCGTGAACGTCCTAAATCAGTTCACGATACCGGTCCTGAAGTTTCCGCTCGGCTTCTATATGGCCGCACAAGGTTCATTGATTGTGTTTGTGGTCATGCTGTTCGTGTTCGCGTGGCAGCAGGATCGCATCGATCGCCAGCATGGCGTGGCGGAAGACGACTGAGGGAGGCAAAACACTATGGTTACGCAAACCGCGTCCGAACGCGCGGACTTCATGCGAAGTCTGGGCCGCATGTACGGCCTCTATACTGGTGGGTTCATCGGCTTCATCGTGCTGCTTGCGGTAATGGAGCAGGCGGGAGTTCCCAACCGAATTCTCGGCTATTTCTTCGTGTTCTTCACGCTGGCGGTTTACGGCGTCATCGGCGTGGCCATGCGCACGGCGCAAGTCTCAGAATATTACGTCGCCGGACGACGTGTGCCCGCCTTCTACAATGGCATGGCCACGGGCGCCGACTGGATGTCCGCTGCTTCGTTTGTCGGTATGGCAGGTTCGCTGTTCCTGCTCGGCTACGACGGCCTTGCTTGGGTGCTCGGCTGGACCGGCGGATTTGTGCTGGTCTCGATTCTGGTTGGCCCCTACCTGCGCAAATTCGGTGCCTATACGGTGCCCGACTTCATGGCGTTCCGCTACGGCGGCAACTTTGCCCGCTTCTTGGCCGTAATCGTGCTGGTGTGCTGCTCCTTCACTTACGTGACGGCGCAAATTTATGGCACCGGCATCATTGCCTCACGCTTCCTTGGCATGCAATTCGAGATCGCCGTGTTCGCGGGCCTCATCGGCATCCTGCTGTGCGCGATGCTCGGCGGCATGCGGGCCGTGACCTGGACGCAGATCGCCCAATATATCGTGCTCATCGTCGCCTATTTGGTGCCGATTGTGATCCTTTCCACCAAGCATTATGGGATTCCCCTTCCCCAGCTGACGTACGGCCAGGCGATTCAGGAGATTACCGCGCGCGAGCAGGAGATGGTGCGGACCGGGTTGGCGACCTTATGCACTGCGGCCAATTGTGGACCAACCACGCTCAAGCCCCACATTCAGCCCTTCATGAATTACACGCCGCTGAATTACTTCGGCATCATCTTCTGCATGATGGTCGGCACGGCCTCCCTGCCGCACATCTTGATGCGTTACTTCACCACGCCGTCGGTGCGCGAAGCGCGGGTCTCGGTTGGTTGGTCGCTGCTATTCATCTTCCTGCTCTACTTCTCCGCACCGGCCTATGCGGCGTTTTCAAAGCTGGAGGTGTATACCAACATCATTGGCAGAGATGTCGCCAACATCCGGCCGTGGATGTTCACTTGGGGCGAGCTCGGTCTGATCCAGATCTGTGGCAAGAATGCTGCCAACCTCGATGCGGTGATTGCCGCGTGCAAGGCAATCGCTGGGCATGCTGGCACGATCCGCTTCCAGGACTTCGCGATCAACACGGACGTGATCGTGCTATCCACCCCGGAAATCGCCGGCCTTCCTTACGTGATCTCCGGCCTGGTCGCCGCCGGCGGTCTCGCGGCAGCACTCTCGACCGCAGACGGGCTGCTGCTGGCCATCGCCAACGCGCTATCGCACGATGTTTATTACAACATGATCCAACCTGTGCGCGCCGCAGGCCAATGGCTGATTGGCGTCATCATTGCTGCGGTCGTCGTCGTGCTGATTTACTGGCTGGCCGCGGTCCCGGGGCCATTCGGCCTCGAATGGCGATGGTGGTCGCTACTGGGTCTCGGCGGTCTGGTGCTAGTGGTGGCGCCACTGATGCGCGCCGCCACCGATGTTGGTCGCCGGCTAATCATGGCTCGAGCCTTGTTGTTGCTGGTTGCAGTTTGCTCGGCAGCCTTGGCGTCGACGCGTCCGTCGGACATCCTGGCCATGGTCGGCTGGGCGTTCTCGCTCGCCATGGCTGGCAACTTCCCGGCTATCGTGCTCGGCATCTGGTGGAAGCGCACCACCACGGCCGCGGCCATTTGGGGTATTCTCGCCGGGTGGGGTATCTGCCTCTTCTACCTCGTCACCACGCGGTATTTCCCGCAGATGGGCATCACCTACTTTGGAATGACGTCGTTGCTCAATCCAGAAACCGGTCAGCCGCTGGTCAATATCGCCCAGATGATGGCGGATCCGAAGTGGGCAACCCAGTGGCCAGCGCTTGCGGCCAACCCGCTGGCGAACAAGGTGGGTTGGTTTGACCTTAACAACATCAATTGCGGATTGTTGGGGATGCCACTTGGCTTCCTGGTCATGATCGTCGTCAGTCTCTTGGGGAAGGAGCCGCCGAAGGAGATGCAAGCCCTGGTCGACGAGATTCGCAAGCCGCGCGGCCAGACGGTGTTGGAAGAAAAGACGACCTAACCCAAACTAAGCAACGAGTGCGAGCGGGGTCCCTTGCGACCCCGCCAGCGGGCAGCACCCGCCGCTTCGTAGCCTTGCGGCGCGTAACCGGTATGTCGGCACAGGTGGGCCGGAGAAGTTGGCCGTGAGCACAATCCCAGTCCTCAGCTACTGGTACTTTCATCTGCCTAACTTCGTCCTGGCCGCACTGATGTACACACTGCTGGGGCGTGTCCTGCTCTCGCTTTTTCTTGACACGGGATCGTCGAACTACATCTGGCGTTTTTTTTGCCAGGTTACCGACCCTTTCGTCGGCCTCGTCGCATTCCTGACGCCAAAAGACGCGGCACCGATCGTTATATGGTTGTTCGGCTTCGTGTGGCTGTTCTGGCTGCGCGTCCTGCTGCTCTACGTCTTTCTCGTAGCGGGCGTCGCGCCCCGCGTAAGCTGAGCCATGCCATGGATCGCAACCTCTACTATATCGGCATCGCCTTCTTCGGCATGGTGAATGGTATCTTCAATCCGCTGATGGCCTTCTCCTATGTCTTCAGCAAAGCGTTGATGCAGGTTCCCCTATTCGGCAGCGAAAGCTTGATCTTCTACTTTGCTGCGCTCATGCTATCCACCGCGACCATCATGCTCGCAGGCATCCCCGCGGCCATCTACGAACGCTATGTCGGGGCGCGGGAGCAATCTAACGAAATCTCCCTCTGGATCTGGCTCGCAGGCACAGCCCTCCTGACACTGCCCGCTATCGGGAACTTCCTTCGCCTGGGCCTTTAACGCGTCGGCGCACGCAATTGTGAACGGTCTTCGCCAACCGCTGGCCGAAAAATTGCTATGCTTGTCATCGTAATTCGGTCGCCGGAGTTCTTGCCGTGGAGGACATGCGACGCATCGCATTCGAAACGGTGCTACGCGCATGCGGGTTCGGCTCGCTCGCCATTTTCTGCATCATGATCGGCTTGTCATTCGAGCCGCGTGTCGCGTTCCAAACCGGCGGGGTGTTGACGTTGCTGATGGTTGCCATCCTTCTCATTAAAGCCCAGGAGGCTCTCACCAAAAACTACCGCAGGACCGAAATGTGGCTTTATTTGCCCAAAGAGCTGCGCCCGCCCGCCTCGTTTGCGCAACAGACCACGTCGGTTGTCATGCGCGAGACGTATCTGACGTTCGCGTATTGGACCTCGAGCGTGGCCATCGGCATGTGGTCGCTTGCGCTCTTCTTTGCTTTCGTTCGTTAATGGCGAACCGGCGCCATCAATCAGTGATCCATCTGTAGTCCTCGCTTAATGCGGCGCGGGAACCATCCGTCCTGCTACATTCTGTCGAGGTGGAAACTTAACTTCGCCTCTTCGATAATGCATGCCGACACGATGTTCCGGGGGCCAACATGTTGTGGCGCGATCCGCCCTCACGGGCATGAGCACCCCTGCAGAAACAGGCCCGCTGCGACGACTTGGTGCACGAGTTCAATGCCGAAACCCAGCGCTCCTGCCGATCATAAGATTGGAAACTTGCGCCGACTGCCACTGAACTCCAGGAGCCTGCGCTGGCCGGATCCCGCTGCAAAGCGCCACGCCCAAGGGCCTGTGCTCCCCACAGCAATAGCCAAAGGGCGTGGCCGGCGCTGCTGCTGGGCTGTCATGCGGCGGGGTCAACCCAATCGCGCGCCTCACACAGTTACGACTGAGGCTCATCGCCGTTTCAGGATTACGTTCTTTTCATTAACTTCATTCGAATTTGCTGCATGCGACAGCGCCTGATATAGCTCGCAGAGGGTGACCCGCTCGCACTTCGTTGTCTTGGTGCGGAAGGTTGGGATGACCGGCGAAAGAGCTAATGCACGTTTGACCGTCCCTGAACCGCGGGCAGGCTACGGTCACTGTCGTGTTCGACAAACCGAGGGGCTTATGGCTGGTCGGGTTTGCGGCGTCGAGCTCGCGGCCCATATGGCCGTTACTGCGCAAGTCCCTGTGATACCTAACGGATCGCTGCGGCACCGAAAACCTACAAGTGGAGGCTCTAGCCCGCCGCAAACGCTTCGACCTATAAGTTGACTTGCACGCCACGTGTGTAGGGCGCACGCTGCCAATCTTGAACCCGCGGGCTTTGGCGAGACTGTCGGCTGTGAGTTGATTGTGGCGATTGGTTGCCGCCTAGCCTTCCGTGCCGGGAGAGAAAAGGGAGGGCATCAATGCCAAGAAAGCTTACCCGTCGCCGCTTCGTTGCGACCTCGATGGCGGCCTCCGCAGCCGGCGTGGCTGCACCGTTCATGCGCACAGCACACGCTGCCGGCAAACTTGCGCTCGGCTTCTGGGACCATTTTGTGCCGAGCGCCAACAAGACTTCCGACGCGCTGATCCAGGAATGGGCGGAGAAGGAGAAGGTCGAGGTCCAGATCGACCGCTACACGGGCAACAAGGCGCTACTGACGCTCGCCGCCGAGGCGCAGGCCAGAACAGGCCATGACATCGTCTACATGACGAGCTGGCTGCCACATCACTATGCGGAGAGCTTCGAGCCCGTCGATGACGTGATGGACGAGCTCATCAAGCGCAACGGCCCTGTCAACGACATCATCGCCTATCTCGGCCGGGCCAAAGGCCATTGGCTCGCCGTGCCGGCAACGATCGGCAATCAGATCCAGGGACCCTGCTCGCGCATCGATCTCTTGAAGCAACACGCCGGCATCGAGATCCAGGCCATGTACCCGGCCGGCGCCCCACCGAAGGCCGAAAATTGGACGCTCGATACGTTCTTCAAGGCGGCGGAGGCCTGCCACAAGGCCGGTGTGCCGTTCGGCATCGGCCTCGGCACGACAGAGGATTCCGTGGTCGCCGCCGGCGTGATTTTCCAGAGCTTCGGCGCCCACCTGGTCGATGGCAGCGGCAAGATCACGGTCAAGAGCGACGCCGTGCGCCAGGCGCTCGACTATTACGCGCGCCTCGCCCGCTTCTTCCCGCCCGATGCGCCCGCCTGGGACAACACTTCCAACAACAAGTGGCTGATCTCGGGCCGCGGTGCACTGATCCTCAACCCGCCAAGCGCGTGGGCGGTTGCTAAACGTGATGCTCCCAAGGTCGCCGAGCAGTGCTGGACGCACGGCATGCCGTCGGGGCCCAAGGGGCGCTTCGCTCCGGTGCTGCCGTTCTTCTGGGGCACCTGGAACTTCAGCAAGAATAAGTCGGCGGCCAAGAGCCTGCTGATGCATTTGTCGCAGCCGCATGCCATCGAGCAGCTAGTGGCCGCGAGCAATGGCTTCGACCTGCCGCCCTTCACTAAGTTCTCGACGCTGAAGACCTGGGCCGAGGAGGGCCCGCCCACGGGCACGCTCTACCATTATCCCAACCCGCACAACCACGCGGTCCCGTCGATCGCCGGGTCGCCGGCGCCGCCCAAGATCGCCGCGCAGATCTTCACCCAGGGCACTATGACCAAGATGACGGTGCGCCACATGCAGGGCGAGCCGATGGAGAAGACGCTCGCCTGGGCGGAAACCGAAGTGGAAGGCTTCATGCGTACCTGATCGGCGCGCTTGAGATGGCGTGCCGTTAGGCGCGCCATGTTGCGGCAGCTGTTGCATCGAAACGCGTGCCGCTGACCTGCTACGCGATGAGCAGCCTGGAGCTTCTCCAGGAACACGCGCGGGTAGTGGCGCGAGAGCACGCGCACGGGCAGGAAGAAGCCGGGCGGCAGGCGATGCATATTTTGGCACCCGTTGCGAGGCTGCCACCCGGCACGATGCAATGGACGTGGAGATGGTGCGGGTCTGCAGCCACCATTGCCGCCGCCCGATATGAGGGACTGCCGCAAGCCGAGACCGCAATCAGCGCGGGCAGCATGCAGCAGGAGCGACACATGAATGTGGTCAGACCCGATGCCAGGCGAGTTGAAAACAACCTCAGACTTCTGCGATGCGCTCCACAGGCATGCTCGGAAATGAACGTCTCGGAGCGCGTCACTCTTTTGTCCGGAGGTAACGGGTATACCCTACTGCGATAGTTGCGTTCGGCCGAATTGCGCACCAAAGCGGATGTGGGCCAAATGTTGGCGAGAATGTCACGCGGCGACACCAGGCGAGTAGTCATGAAATGCGCCGATGCGGTGAACACAAGCTGGCGACGGTTTCGCGTCCTGAGATGTACTCGCCATCACGCACGCCTCAGGACTAAGTCTGCAAACTGACGCATTACCCCCGCCGGTGCATTGATTTTCGGGCTCACTTTTTCAGTTCATCATTGACGCTGGCCGCAAGAAAGGCACGCCGAACTTCAGAGGGCGCAGAAATTGCGCGTGGCGCTGCCGGTGCGAGTTGGATGTATGATTGGGTTCCGTCCTAATTCCGCGAAACCAGCGAATACACGTAAAACTGCGTTTATCGGCTATTAGCCTCTGATGGCTTCACAGAGAACGAGGCGCCAATGCTCGAAATCTTCGGCCTAGCTCTGTTGCTGGCGGGGCTGTGTGGCAGCCCGGGACATGACGCTCAAGGCCGATTTTCCCCCCAATAGCGACCATGCCGACGAAGGGACACCAGCATCCATATACCAGCCAGCACCATGATCCCACCCACAATTGCATAGCCTAACATGTCGAGGGACAAGCCAATGACGCCGGTACCAGCGCCGAAAAGGATCAGACAGAGCGCACCAACAATCCACACCATCAGCCACCTCCAGTCCGTGCAGCTAGTCCCAAGCACACTTGCTACCACGAACGAGGTTTCCGAGCCCCGGCAATGATCTATTGGCATTAATTCCTGAATGGGCTCTGCGAGAGACACGAGTTAACCAAATCGGCTGCGCTTAAGTCCGTAGCTCGACGGGCGTTTACGATCCGCAGCAGGCGCGACTAGTAGGGAATAAGGGCCATTACAGCGAGCGAGGTAAATGCTCGAGATCATTGGCACACTAGGGGGGCGGCGTGGGGGTAGCGATGAGCAATAACGCCAAAACCCCCGCACAATGTACGCCGCGAGACGCTGATTCTGGCGCTTCCAGCGCGAGAAACCTCACTAGGGCGCGCGCAAGATCCGCAAACTGCTGCTCAGGCGTAATAGCGAAGTCCGCCTGCCAGCAAGGAGCACCGTGCATGCCGTGTGCCACCGATATGGCCTAATGAAGCGCGCCGCGGCGACGCTTCAAGTCATCTTTCTTCGAAGATCAGCCAGGTGCGCATCCTGCGGCGCCGAGGGCGCCGACCCTCAGCATCCCAGCGCAAGATCCAGCGATATAGCGCTGGCGTATCATACCCGGGCAGAGATTGGCGTTGAGCTAGCGATATCGAGCAGCAGCGGGGCATCAAGCTCGAGCGCGTCAAGTGAATTGCCGCTGAGCGGGGGTGCATTCCTGACTGCGAGCTTGTTCAGCTCTGGTCATTCGTTTGCTGAAGCTGTGGCAGACTTTAGCCCGCAATAATCCGTCAATAGGCGACCGTCTCTGTCAGTCGATGTCGCGGGCTTGATCCACTCGCACCCTTCGACGTTGATACACGCGAGCTGCGGCAATCCCTTACATTTGCTCGGCGTTTTTGGGCCTGGCGCCTTTGCAATTTTCGGCGACGGCGAGGATTTCTCAACGTTCACCACGGTCGGGGGTGCAGGCGTCTCGACAACGGTCGCAGGTGGCGGAGTGATTGAGCCAAGTGGAACTTGCTCGGGAGGATCAGACGCGCAGGCGGCCACAACCAACGCAGCCAGGGTGGCAAGCGAAAAATGAAAATTCATAGCACATTCCCCACAAGCCAAAATGCCGTGAAAGAAAGGAAAACGCAACTGTTGGTGATGTTATCGATGATCAGCCCGGCGCATCATCCAATTACGACTGGCCATTTCGGTTGGCGACAGGCCATCGGCACCAAGGCGTCCATGAACTCTGGATATTTGCCGCCCATGATCCACGCGTTCATGCCACCTTGGAGAAGCTGAGCACTACGCGGACATGCTGGACGCCGAGGCCCTCAGTGATCAACCGATATTTGAGCCGCGACCATGGGCCTGATCCCCGCCGGCGGTGGAGCGAGGAGGAGAAACTCCAAATCGTCGAAGAAGCCGCCCGTCCCGGCCATTCGCTGTCGCAGGTTGCTCGGCAGCGGGGGGATCACCCCCAGCCAACTGTTCACGTGGCGCCGGCAAGCACGGGCCAGAGGGCTGGTTAGGAACGCTCGATCAGAGCCGAGCGTCGCTCCCGCGCTGACATTCACCGCGGTCAAGGTTATCGGGGACCCGGCGAGGGCTGTGAGGGAGGACGTAAGGTCGGCGCGGCGACGCGGCCCCTCTCGAAGATCGGCAGCCATCGAGATCGAGCTCAAGCGCGGCGAGCGGATGCGTGTTGAAGTTCCGGTCGATGCTGATCTCGTCGCCGGCATCATCGTGGCGCTAGGGCGCACATGATTGCGTTTCCACCCGGAGTGCGTTTCTGGCTAGCGACGGGTCACACCGATATGCGCTGAGGCTTTCTGTCCCTGGCATTGCAGGTGCAGGAGGTCCTGCGTCGTGATCCGCTGAGCGGCCATCTGCTTTTCTTCCGAGGCCGCCGCTCTTGAAGGTGATTTGGCATGACGGCCAGGGCGCATGCCTGTGCATGAAAAGGTTGGAACGGGGCCGATTTCGCGTGCGCGCGCTAACACAACCGCTCACGGCCTCTTGGTGACCCGAAGGGGAGCACTATGCTTAATTGGGCCTGTACGGATCTAAGCGGGGCGCCGCGTAATTGCGTCCCCTAGCGCGATCAGCAATTCAAGGTCGGTGGAACCCGGATGCGCGGCGGCCCTTGACCCAGTGACCTCGGCCGTCACTCGCGCCGCAAAACTGCAATGCGTAGGCCCCAAGCGTACTGTGAGGTGATATGGTGTGCACCTCCGCCTAGTTTCGATCAGGGGTGCGGACATGAGACGGCGTGAGTTCATCACCCTAGTCGGTGGCGCTACGGCATGGCCGCTCACCGCTCGCGGGCAGCAGTCAAAAATGCCAGTAATTGGGCTTCTCGACCCACGATCACCTGATGCGTTGGCGGATCGTCTGCGGGGCTTTCGTCAAGTTCAAGGACGCCGGGTTTGTCGAGAGCGAGAACGTCGCGATTGAGTATCGCTGGGCGCATAAATCAAATGGAACGAATGCCGGTGCTTCTAAGCGATTTGATCCAACGACGAGTTGACGTGATCGCAACGCCCAGAGGGCCCGATGCTTTGTTAGCGGCAAAAGCTGCGACGGCGACGATACCCATCGTCTTTCTGGTGGGCTCAGACCCGGTTAACCTTGGACTCGTTACCAGCATCGCTCATCCGGGTGCCAATGTGACGGGGGTTACTTTGGTTAGCGGCGAGGTCACGGCGAAACGGCTGGAACTCCTGCACATGCTAGTGCCACAAGCAACTCGCATCGCGGTACTCGTCAATCCAACCAGCCTGAGCCTCACCGAGACGACAGTCCGAGATCTCGAACTAGCGGCTCGTAGCGTGGGCCTACGAATTCGGGTCCTCAACGCTAGCACCAGCGGGGAGATCAAGGCCTTCGCAACATTTGTCAACGAGCGGCCCGATGCCCTTTTCGTCGGCCTGGACCCATTTTTTAACGGTCGGCGTGTCCAGATAGTCCAGCCGCGCGCTACGCTGTGCCAGCGTCATATATTGCGCGCGACTTCGCCGAAGCTGGCGGCCTGATGAGTTATGGAACCAACATCACGGATGGGTGGCGTCAGGTTGGCCTGTATACTGGCCGTATACTCAAAGGAACCAAACCAGCACAGCTTCCCGTCCTGCAATCTGCCAAGTTTGAGCTGGTCATCAACGCCGAGACCGCCAGGATGCTCGGACTCACCGTGCCGCCGTCGCTCCTCACACTTGCCGACGAGGTGATCGAGTGAGAAGGCGCCAATTCATTGCGAATCTGTGTGGGTGGGCCGCGACGGGGTGGCCGATGATCGCTCGCGCTCAGGCAAGAGCGTTGCCAAGCATTGGATGGGCTGCCGGAGACCCGGAGCTGGCCGACATCTCAGGCCCCGATCCAGTTAACCTGCCTGCACGCGCTTTTCTGCACGAATTGCGTGATCTGGGATGGGTCGAGGGTCGTTCGATCCAGATCGAACGACGATCGGCGGAAGGGCGGCGAGAGCGTGCTCAGGAGATTTTTGCTGAGTTTGTCGGCCGCGGGGTAGACCTCATTTTCGCGGGAGCATCGGATTGGCTAATCGATGCTGCACACAAGGCGACCCGCACGGTCCCGATCGTGGCAATCTTCAACACAGATCCAGTGGCGATAGGTCTTGTGCGAAGCTTGTCGCGCCCTGGTGGCAACCTCACTGGGCTGACGACCACGACAGGCAGTGAGCTTTACGAGGAACGACTTCAACTTTTCAAGGAACTAGTCCCTAAGTTAGGCCGGATTGCGTTTCTTGGCACGCGTGCGGCTTGGGAAATCTATCGGAGCGGGACCAATACTGCCGCAATGCCTATCCTCTTTGCTCCCGTCGAACGTTCGGAAGATTTCGACCAAGCGCTTGCGATTGTACTGCGCGAGCGCGCGGACGGGTTGCTCGTCTCCCACGGGCCGGTACTTTTCAACAATGCTTCGCGCATCATTACTTTCTCAGTAGAGAACCGGTTGCCGGCTGCATATCCCTGGCGCGAGGTCAGCGAGGCCGGAGGCCTGATGTCCTACGGTCCGAGCGCGCAGGGCCTGTTTCGTCAAGCCGCCGGCTATGTGGACCAAATTCTCAAAGGCGCCAAGCCCGCTGAGCTACCAATCGAGCAACCGACCCGGTTCGAGCTGGTGATCAACTTGAAAACTGCAAAGGCACTCGGCCTCACCATCCCGCCCACTCTGCTTGCCCGCGCCGACGAGGTCATTGAATGAAGCGGCGGAAGTTCATCAGCCTTCTTGGTGGCGCGTCGGCCGGGTGGCCGCTTGCGGCTGCAGGGCAAGCAAATCCGGCGTGTTGGCGCATTGATCTTGGGCAATGCGGATGCAGACGCCTTGCGAAAAGAGTTGCGGGAAAGCTCGCCAAAAGCTGGATATATCGACGGAGGAAACGTTCAGATCGACATCCGCTCGGCGCGGGGCAGACTCGATCGATGCGATAAGCTTGCTTTTGCCTGGCATGCGGTCAGCAACAAAGTCCGGAGGACGCCATGAGACTCTTCAAGATCGCGTTGATGGCCGTGGGCGCCGTCGCTCTGCTGGGCCCCCTGGGGCCGGTTGCTGCCTTCGATGCAAAGGAGGTCGGCAGTTTCCACATCGGCGGCCAGGCCCTGACCTTGCAAGGGCTGCCGGTCAAGGAACTCGTTTACACGGCGGGTGGACCCCCGACTAAAATGGATCCAAATGGCGATTTTCACACCGGGCAGATGTACGTGCAGTACGTCAGGCTGACCAACCCGAAGGCGCGCTATCCGCTGCTGCTGTGGCATGGCGGCGGGCTCACGGGCGTCACCTGGGAGACTAAGCCGGACGGCCAGCCCGGGTGGCAAATGTATTTCATCAATGCCGGCCACGACGTGTACGTGTCAGATGCCGTCGAGCGCGGGCGCGCCTCCTGGTCGCGCTTTCCCGAGGTCTATAGTGGCGAGCCGGTATTCCGCACCAAAAAAGAGGCGTGGGAGGCTTTTCGCATTGGCCCCGATGGTTCCTATGTCACCGAACCCGGGGAGAGGAAAGCGCATCCCGGACAGAGATTTCCCATTGCAGCCTTCGACGTGTTCGCCATGCAGAGCGTCCCGCGTTGGGTCAGCAACGACGCGAAAACACTGGCAGCCTACAATGCCCTGGTCGCCAAGGTCTGCCCTTGCGTGATCATAGTGCACAGCCAGGGTGGGAACTTCGGTTTCAACGCTGCACTCGCAGCGCCGGAAAAGGTCAAGGCCTTGATCGCCATCGAGCCTTCTGGCGCGCCACCGCCGACCGCCAATCTCGCGGCGGTGAAGGACATGCCTCAGCTCATCGTCTGGGGGGACTTCATTGAGCAGAGCGAGCTGTGGACGAAGCTTATCCAGGCGTCAACGAACTATCACAAGGCCCTAGCGGCCATCGGCGGCAAGGTTGACTGGCTCTCCCTGCCCGACCGGGGCATCAAGGGCAACGGCCACATGCTGATGATGGACACGAATTCCGACGAAGTGGCCGGGCTCATCCAGAAATGGATGATCGAGCGCGGTCTGATGCAGTGATGGATGAGCATTGGGGGGTCGCTGGGGCATCGTACGCCATGCCTAGAGCGACTAACGAGGCTCACGACCTTGAAGCTGCTCCTTGCCGACGGCGTTCAGCGTCGCCCAGGAGAGCACGAGCGCGCGAGACTGCGTGTAACCTCAAGACGGTCGGATCGCGATGACCTGTCCTTGCCATTGCTAAAATAGCATCGGCTAGGTTTTTACGCACTGCACTCTCGGGGGCACCGCCAAGTCCTGAGGCAATCGACGTCCATCCCTCGTCCAGAACCTGACAAAGCATTTGCACAGTTGGCCGATCAAAAGGTGCCTGTTCAAGGAGACGTTTCGCCTGCATATCTCACTCCTAAAAGTGGGAGCAGATCAAAAGGCTTTTTCAGCATTCGTCCGCAAAGCACGAATTTCGCCGATGGTCTCACCATTAACGGATGTGCTCCTGCAAAGATACGTTAATTCTCGGCCCGACCCGCAGGGTCTCTGCAGCTGCGGGCTGGTGCCGCGACGCCTTGGCCAGCTCTCGCCTCAGGTCTTCCACCGATTGATCGCCGCGGGGGCTTGCCGGCTTGGATCGAGCTGAGACCCAACGCCGTGCCTCAGTTCTTGTCCAGTATTTACTGAGCCGCGACACCTTCCACGCTATTAAGTAGTGAATCGCTGCCTCTAAGATGTGCGCCGCAACGGCGGAAGTATGCTACTGAGTTTCCGCATTATCGCTATCGTCCAGATATTGTTCTGATGCTCGAAGTGCTCGGCGGGCCGATTGTACCTGGTCCGGTGCACACTGTGCGGCTTCTCTCGCAAATCCACTGCATTTGGGGTCGACCTGTTTGGAAATTTGCCCATGCGAAGGTCTCTGAATGGCTGGGCCAACAGGCGGGATCGCAGCTTGCGGCTGGCGCGCTTATTCAATCACCTCGTCGCCGGCTAGCTAAGCCATTCCAACGTTAACTTTGACCTCAATGAAAATGCGCACGGATACCAAGGCCATGCAGACAATGCTGTCGTGCCGATGGGCGTTCTAGCCCGAAGTTCCTCCTCGAAAACAGGTGTATGGGCTCGGCGACTGCCGGTGGGATCGAGGTTTCCGGATGTCCGCCTGTGGTGTGTGAGGCTGGGGATGTAGCCATGTATGCGACGTGATGACTCAGCTTTGACGCGGGCGAATCATGATTCGCTCGCGTCATGCACATCGACACGATCCCCAACCGCAAGTCGCGACCGGCGTATCTGCTGCGTGAGAGCGTGCGGGACGGCAAGCAGGTCAGGAAACGCACACTGGCCAATCTTTCGTCGCTTCCCATCGAGCAGATCGAGGCGATCCGGCGCATCCTGAAGGGCGAGAGGCTCGGGCCCATCGAAGACGGCCTGGAGGTGGTGCGTTCGCGCGCCCACGGCCACGTGGAGGCCGTGCGCACGGCGATGAAGCGCCTGGGCTTCGACAAGCTGATTGATGCGCGGGCCTCGCGCGAGCGCGCCCTCGTCGTCGCCATGGTGGCGGAGCGCCTGCTGGCACCGGAGACGAGCAAGCTCGGCATGGCGCGGGCTTTCACCGACACAACGCTCGGGGAAGATCTGGACGTCGCGGACGCCCACGAGGACGAACTCTACGCGGCCATGGACTGGCTAATCGAGCGCCAGGAAGCGATCGAGAAGCGCTTGGCCAAGCGCCACCTGAAAGACGGCGGGCTGGTGCTGTTCGATCTCACCTCGAGCTACTTTGAGGGTGTCACCTGCCCACTCGCTAGGATCGGCTACAGCCGCGACGGCAAGCCCGGCACGCTGCAAATCAACTACGGTCTTCTCACGGATGCGCGCGGGCGCCCGCTGTCGGTCTCGGTGTTCGAGGGCAACACGGCCGATCCCAAGACGCTGCTGCCGCAAATCGAGAAGGTGCGCAGGAGCTTCGGTATCGAGCGGCTGGTGATGGCTGGCGACCGCGGCATGATCTCAAACATCCAGATCGAGGCGCTGCGCACGCTTGTCGGCGTCGACTGGATCACGGCGCTGAAGAGCGGCGCCATCGCCAAGCTCGCCGAAGGCGGGCACTTGCAGCTCGATTTGTTCGACGAGCGCAACCTGATTAGCCTGACGCACGAGGACTATCCCGGCGAGCGGCTGATCGCGTACCGCAACCCGGCACTCGCCAGGCAGCGGGCTGCCAAGCGCCAGGACCTGATCGCGGCCACGACGCGCGAGTTGGAGAAGGCGGCGGCGATGGTGGCCGGCGGAAGGCTCAAGGGCGCCGACAGGATCGGCGTGCGGGTCGGCAAGGTGGTCGACAAATACAAGGTCGCCAAGCACTTCGATCTCACCATCACGGACGGCGCGTTCACCTTCAAGGTCAACGCGGAGCGCATCGCAGCCGAAGCGGCGCTCGACGGGCTCTACGTGATCCGCACCAGCGTGGCTGAAGCCGACATGACGCCCGAGCAGGCGGTGCTCAACTACAAGCGCCTGGCCGAGGTCGAGCGGGCCTTCCGCACGCTCAAAGGCATCGATCTTCAAGTGCGCCCGATCCGCCATCGTCTGGAGGCACGCGTCAAGGCCCACATCTTCCTCAGCATGCTGGCCTATTACGTTCAGTGGCACATGATCGAGGCCTGGGCGCCGCTTACCTTCAAAGACGAA
>Ga0081455_10000061_pt1 | contig 117154 bp, 109 predicted proteins | sample TabmetS3T2R1_FD_70207 | JGI IMG/M metagenome (GOLD analysis project Ga0081455, IMG submission 70207) | Tabebuia heterophylla rhizosphere microbial communities from the University of Puerto Rico - S3T2R1 | ecosystem: Host-associated > Plants > Roots > Rhizosphere ... | reverse complement strand
CGCCAACGTCATGGGCACGCTGGATGACGACATCGAGCGGATTGACGGTGCCGAGCATGTTCGACACCCAGGTGAGCGACACCACCGCCGTGCGCTCGGTGATGAGTTCATCGAGATTCGACAGATCGAGCCGGCCCTCGTCGGTGATGCCGAACCACCGGAGTGACGCACCGACACGCTCCCCCAAGAGCTGCCACGGAACGATGTTGGAGTGGTGCTCCATTTCGGTGATCACGATGTCGGTATTTGCGTTGACTCGTCCGGAATCACCCAGGACGCGGGCCACGAGGTTGAGCGCTTCGGACGCGTTCTTGGTGAAGACGACTTCGTCGCGACTGGGCGCGCCGATGAACCCAGCAATCTTCGTTCGTCCAAGCTCGAAGGCCTCGGTGGCTTCACTGCCGAGCGCGTGCATCGCGCGGGCAACGTTGGCATTGTGCAAGCGGTAGTGCTCATCGATCGCCTCGATGACCGCAAGCGGCTTCTGAGACGTGTTGGCGCTGTCGAGATACACCAAGCCAGAACGTTCCAGAATCGGAAAGTCCTTGCGCAGGAGCTCGACGTCGTACGCCACCGTCAAACGCCAGCCTTCAGATAGCGGTCGTAACCCTCGGCCTCAAGGCGCTCAGCAAGCTCCTGACCACCGGACTCGGCGACCTTTCCGTCGATGAAGACATGGACGAAGTCGGGCTTGATGTACCGCAGAATCCGCGTGTAGTGCGTGATCAGCAGGAGTCCGCGGTCGGCCTGCGCCGTGTAGCGGTTGACACCCTCCGCGACGATCTTGAGTGCGTCGATGTCGAGACCGGAGTCGGTTTCGTCGAGCACCGCGAACTTGGGGTTGAGCAATTCGAGCTGCGCGATTTCGTGCCGCTTCTTTTCGCCACCGGAGAATCCCTCGTTGACGCTGCGCTGTGCGAACGTCGCATCCAGGTTCAGCCGCTCCAGTGCCCCGTTGACGTCCTTGACCCAGGTACGGAGTTTGGGTGCTTCGCCGTCGAGGGCCGTCTTGGCGGCGCGCAGGAAGTTGGCGACCGACACGCCAGGCACTTCGACGGGGTACTGCATGGCGAGGAAGAGACCGGCGCGAGCGCGCTCGTCGACCGTCATGTCGAGGATGTTCTGACCGTCGAGCGTCACACAACCACTCGTGATCGTGTACTTCGGGTGACCAGCGATGGAGTATGCCAACGTTGACTTGCCAGAGCCGTTCGGACCCATGATGGCGTGGACCTCGTCTGAATTGACCGTCAGATCGACGCCCTTCAGGATCGGCTTCTCGCCGTCTTCAGTGTTGACCGAGACGTGCAGATTCTTGATTTCGAGGGTGCTCATGCTTCCTTCTTCGTGTTCACGTCGACGAGCACAACATCGCCATCGACGGCTACGGGGTAGACGGGTACCGGGTCGGTTGCCGGGAGGATGACCGGTTCACCAGTGCGCAGGTTGAACGTTGATCCGTGCAACCAGCACTCGATCTCAGGTGTTCCGGCGTCGTCGAAGGTGACTTCGCCCTCCGAAAGCGCCACTTCGGCGTGCGAGCAGACGTCGCGGATCGCGAAGACTTCGTCGCCGGTGCGCACCAAAGCCACCTCCACGCCATCGACCTCGACGGCGACGGGAGCGTTTTCGGGCAATTCAGAGAGATTCGCTGCCTTGCTATAGGTCATACCGCACCTGCCAGCTCGGCCTCGACGGCTGCGACAAGGCGACCTTGCAACTCCGGCACGCCGATGCGCCTGATGATGTCGTTGAAGAAGCCGTGAACGACCAAGCGGCGAGCTTCGACCTCTTCGATGCCCCGGCTCTGGAGGTAGAACAGGTGGTTGTCGTCGAACCGGCCGGTCGTGGACGCGTGCCCGGCGCCCTCGATTTCGCCCGTCTCGATTTCGAGGTTGGGCACCGAGTCGGCGTGGGCGCCATCGGTGAGCACGAGATTGTCGTTCTGCTCGAACGTGTCGATGCCCTCGGCCACCTTGCGGATCAGGACATTGCCGATCCAGACCGTGTGCGCATCCTTGCCCTGCAACGCGCCCTTGTATTCGACGTTGCTGCGCGTCTTGGGTGCCGTGTGGTCGACGAACAGCCGATGCTCAAGGTGCTGGCCGGCGTCGGCGAAGTAGACCCCGTACAGGTCGACGTTCCCGCCGGTTCCGCGGTAGTCCGCGGACGTGCTGGCGCGGACGACGTCGCCGCCGAAGGTGACCGCGACATGGGTCAGGTGGGCGTCGCGTCCGACGTTCGCATGCTGACTCACGACGTGCACGGCGTCGTCAGCCCAATCCTGAACCGTGACGAGCGTCAGGTCGGCGCCATCGTCGAGGACGACCTCGATGTTCTCGGCGAGCGTGGCGGATCCGGTGTATTCGACGACGACCACGGACTTGCTGAAGGCGCCAGCACGAACCAAGAGGTGTGCGGCCGCCGCCGGCTCGGCACTGATCCCGGTGAGGCGCACGGTTGTCGGCTGAGACACGACGACATCGGCCGGGATCGAAACCTCGTAGACCCTGGACGCAGCGGCCCACGCCCTGGCCGACACGCGATCGACCGGGACGTACCCAGAGGTACCGCGCGACGAGTCTCCGACCAAAACGGATTGCGCAGTCACGCCCTCAGCAGGTTCGGACTCGACCTTGAACGTGTCACCCGAGAGTTCGGCGTCGTCGTGGAGCCCCCGCAGGCGCTTCAGCGGCGTGAATCGCCAGATCTCCTCCCGGCCGGTCGGTACGGCGTGCGCGTCGACGTCGAACGAGCCTTCGGGATGGAGATGGGATTCGACGTGATCGAGTTCGAGCGCTTCTGCAACGTTCGTTGCCGTCATCCGACTGCGCCCTCCATCTGCAGTTCGATCAGACGGTTGAGTTCGAGCGCGTACTCCATCGGGAGCTCGCGGGCGATCGGCTCGACGAAGCCGCGGACGATCATGGCCATGGCTTCGTCTTCCTCCATGCCGCGAGACATGAAGTAGAAAAGCTGGTCGGCACTGAGCTTGGAGACCGTCGCCTCGTGGCCGAGCGTGACGTCGTCTTCGCGCACATCGACGTACGGGTAGGTATCGGACCGGCTGATCTGGTCGACGAGAAGGGCATCGCACTTGACTGTGCTGGCCGAGCCGTGTGCGCCCTCGTTAACCTGCAGCAGGCCTCGATAAGACGTGCGCCCGCCGCCGCGCGCGACCGACTTGCTCAGGATCGAGCTGGACGTGTTGGGTGCGGCGTGAACCATCTTGGCGCCGGCGTCTTGATGCTGGCCTTCGCCGGCGAATGCGATGGAAAGCGTTTCGCCACGCGCGTGCTCGCCCATGAGATAGACGGCCGGGTACTTCATCGTCACCTTCGAGCCGATGTTGCCGTCGATCCACTCCATCGTCGCGCCGGCCTCACAGGTGGCCCGCTTGGTGACCAGGTTGTAGACGTTGTTCGACCAGTTCTGGATCGTGGTGTAGCGGACGCGGGCGTTCTTCTTGACAATGATCTCGACGACGGCCGAGTGCAGCGAGTCGGAGCTGTAGATCGGCGCCGTGCAGCCCTCGACGTAATGCACGTATGAGCCCTCGTCGGCGATGATCAGCGTCCGTTCGAACTGGCCCATGTTCTCGGTGTTGATGCGGAAGTAGGCCTGCAGCGGGATGTCGACGTGCACTCCCGGCGGTACATAGATGAACGATCCGCCCGACCACACGGCCGTGTTGAGCGACGCGAACTTGTTGTCGCCGACCGGGATGACCGTGCCGAAATACTCCTTGAAGATGTCTTCGTGCTCCCGCAGAGCCGTGTCGGTGTCGAGGAACAGGACGCCCTGCTCCTCGAGGTCGTCGCGAATCTTGTGGTAGACCACTTCGCTCTCGTACTGGGCCGCGACGCCGGCGATCAGGCGCTGCTTCTCGGCCTCAGGGATGCCGAGCTTGTCGTAGGTGTTTTTGATGTCTTCAGGGAGCTCGTCCCACGACGTCGCCTGCTTTTCGGTCGACCGGACGAAGTACTTGATGTTCTCAAAGTCGATGCCGTCGAGCTCGGCGCCCCACGTGGGCATTGGCTTGCGCCCGAACAGCCGCAGCCCCTTCAGGCGGAGGTTAAGCATCCACTCGGGCTCGTTCTTGCGACCCGAAATGTCGCGGACGACGGCCTCATTGAGGCCACGCTGCGCGCTCGCACCTGCGACATCGGCATCGTGCCAGCCGAATTCGTAGCGGCCGACGTCCTTGAGGCCCGGATTGAGTTCCTCAATGGAGCTGCTCATCGTGAGGTCACCTTCTTGGTGGTCGGGTTGGGAACATGCGTGGTGCACACGCCATCGCCGTGGGCGATCGTGGCAAGTCGCTGGACGTGGGTGCCGAGAACCCGCGCGAGCATTTCGGTTTCGGCATCGCACAGTTCGGGAAACTCGTGCGCCACATGCGACACCGGGCAGTGGTGCTGGCAGATCTGGTCGCCGTGAGCGACGCTCTCGACAGAGGCCGCGTAACCATCAGCCGTGAGGGCGTCTGCGACGGCCGCCAGGGGGTCGGCTGCATCACTGGCGGCCACGGTGCACTTCTGCTCGAGGTCAGCCAGTCTCGCCCGGGCAAAGTCGGCAACCGCTTCAGGGCCCTTCGCGTCGCGCAGAAACCGCATGGCCTCACTGGCGAGGTCGTCGTACCTGTGACCGAAGTGGTCGCGACCCGGGTCGGCGATCGCAAAGACGCGCGCTGGGCGGCCGCGCCCGCGACGACCCAACGGCCGACGGTCGCGTGACTCGATGATGCCCTCGCTCAACAGTTGGTCGAGATGCCGGCGAATGGCAGCCGGCGTCAGCCCGAGATTGTCAGCCAGATCTGCGGCCGTGGACGGCCCGTTCTGCATCAAGATCGTGGCGACGCGCTCTCGGGTGTCGGAGTCGGCGCGCACAATTTTCACAACACCATTGTGCCGTAATTACCCAAGCCACTTCAACGAAGGCGACCCTTACCCGTCAGCCCCACCAGAAAGTGGCCGCGACCACGACATATACCCCGATCAGGGCGGCGCCCTCGATCCAGTCTGACGCACCATCGACGGTGATGATCGCGGCGATCAAGACGGCCAGGAAAACCGACAGCACCAGCACCGGCGAGAACACCAGAGTCAGGGCAGTGAAGCCAAGGAGGGTCGACAGGATGACCAGGGCCGGCGCAAGCACCAGGGCGATCTGAAGCGGCGAGTTGATGATCAGTTGGAAAGCGTAGTTGGACTGATTGCGCGCAGCCAATTGGATGCCGACGACGTTTTCGATGGCATTGCCAGCCAGCGCCACGACGACCAGACCGGCGAACACGTCCGAAACCCCCCACTGGTCCATCGCCGGCTCCAGTGAGACCACGAACCAGTCGGAAACGAACGCGGCCAGGACGCCCGAGAGAGCCAGCATCCCGACGGCCAAGGGGATGGGCCAGCGCGGCGCTTCCATGGAATGACCTTCGGCGAGACCTGTCGAGTTCTGCCGCTTGAGGGACGCGGGCAGCGTCAAGGCAAACAGAGTGAGCAGCACGACCGAGGCAAGGATCGACAACGCGTGCTCGTGTTGGCCTGCAGGCGTGTGCACGACGCGCGTCAAGGACGGCAGCACCATGGCGACAACCGAGACCAGAAGCAGCACCGAAATCGTTCTGGCTCGAACCGAATCGATGGCCTGCGTGCCGTGCTTAAGCCCACCGACCAGAAACGCGAGACCCATGACGAGCAAGAGGTTGGCAAGTATCGACCCGATCAGCGCGGCCTGGACAACTTGCACCAAGCCCTTCTGCAGCGCGAAAAGACAGATGAAAAGCTCGGGCAGGTTGCCGAGTGCGCTCTGGAGAACACCGGTTGCGCCCGGACCGAATCGGTCGCCCAGTTGTTCAACCGAAAGGCCCACCAAGCTGGCCATGGCCGCGATCGCGATCGCGGACAGCACGAATCGAGCACCGCTCCCCCAGTGTGCGAATTGCGCCGTGCCGGCCAGCGCCACGGACACGACCGAAACGCCCGACACCAAGAGGTCGCCGGTGACAAAAACTCGTCGCGAGTGTGTATCCGTCTCAGAAGCCACGCTTGACCGCCACCTTCGCCATCAGCGACTCCCACTGCCGCACCGAACGTTCGTCGCTGAACTCGAGCGCCCGCCGGTGTGCAGCGCGGCGCATCTTCGCGAGCTTCCACGGCGACAGGGAAATGACCTCTTCAATCTGAACCGCGAGCGCCTTGACATCCCCGAACGGCACGAGGTAGCCGTCGACGCCGTGCGTGATGATGTCGGATGGTCCGTATGGGGTGTCGTAGCTGATCGGGATGCAGCCTCGCCCCATGCTCTCGATGATGACGTTGGCGAAGGCTTCAGCCCGACTCGTCAGCACGGAAAAGGAGGCCTTCGAGAACGCCTCGGCCGCGTTCGGCGAATGGCCGCGGAGTCGCACCGGTGCACCCGACGACTCGATGGCCTCCTGGAGGTCGCTCTCGCGCGGTCCCTGCCCCCACACATCCAGGGTGAGGTTCCGGCCGGGCAGCCGCTTTTGGACCTTGGCCATGGCTTGGATGGCGTGCTCGATGCGTTTGCGCCTATCCAGAGTTGCGAGCATGACACCGCTGTCGCGTCGGCGTCTCAGATTCCTCAACCGGGTAGGCACCCGACGGCTGTTCGGGATGACATTCAGGTTCTCCTGCGGCCCGAACCGCTCTTCGACATCCTCCTTCTGTCGGTGGGTCAGGAAGGTCACTGCGTCCCATGCGTCGAGGTTCTGCATGGCCCGACTACGACCGGGGAAGAGTTCGCCCATCGGACCCTTGTCTGCTCTACGCAGATGTGACCCGCGAACGACATGCATCTTCGCGACATCAGGACGTTGATACGGAACCATCCACTCGGCACTGGATTTCGAGTCGATGATCATCCAGGCAACCGGATCGCGCGGCAGCGAATCCAGCCACAACCACAACACGTTGGTGAACCAGCGCCAAGACCCGAGCGGTTGGCCCGACCGGTCACACAGTGTCACGACCCGATCGCCGGATGGGAGCCGCTGCTCACAGACCAAGGGGGTCCCGTTGTCTCGCAAGTGGTCGGTTTGAACAATTTTCCCGCGATCGTCGAGGAGCTCACGCCTGAACCCTGACTTGGCCTTACCGCGTGACCCAATCGGTTCGAAGCCGTCGGGCGTGTCACATGAGAAGGCGGCCTGCCGGAGTTGGTCGTCCCCCCAACTGCGCAGGTCTTCCCACATGTTGACCAAATGCATGCCGTCGACCATGGCCCCGAGTTCCCGCAGCCGTTCCCGCACCGGCTGATAACTCTCGTTGGGTTCGAACGTGACGATCGTGACGTCAACGCCGGCGTACTTCACGAATGCTCGGGACCGCTGCAGCATCGACGTCGTCATGCCGGCGAACTGATCGGGAATGCCCCAGGTGACGGCGTAATGCGTGCCTGGCGGAAGCGCGATCGACGGCACGTTCAAAGTCCGCGCTGGGCCGCGACGTCGGACATGAGTGACGACCATAGCTTCATCACGTGCTCGTCATTGAACTCCTGGGCTCGCCGATGGCCCGCTTCACGCATCGGTGCCAGTTCCGCCGGAGACGCGGCGACCACCTTCTTGATCTGTTCGGCAAGCGCCTCGATGTCGCCGTTTGGAACGAGGAAGCCGTCGACGCCATGCGTGATGATGTCCGCCGGTCCGTAGGCAATGTCGTAACTGATGGGAATGCAGCCGCGGCCCATGCTCTCGATCAAGACGTTGGCGAAGGCCTCCGCGCTGCTGGTAAGCAAAGAGAACGAAGCCTTCGAGAATTCCTCGCCCGCTGTGGGCGAATACCCGCGGATCTTGACGGGGGCGAGCCGCTTGCGGGCCGACTCCTGCAGCTCCTTGCCCAATGGTCCGCGCCCCCAAACGTCCAATCGGCCGCGCCAGCCGAACCGGCGCCCGCGGGCTTCGCCCATCGCGGCGATCGCGTGACCAATCCGCTTTCGGCGAATGAGGCTGGACAGCATCACACCCTTGCGTGTGGGGCGGTTCACGTTCGTGAGTTCGTCGGGCACCTTGCGGCTGTTCGGGATGACATGCAGGTTGGAGCGAGGGCCGAGCAGCAGCTGAACGTCCTTGCGCTGGGATTCGGTGAGAAAGACGACCGCATCCCAGACGTCGAGGTTCTGCATCAGCTTGCGCCGGGTCTTGATCAATTTGCCGATCGGGCGGCCAGTCTTTGGCTTGAGGTGGGAGCCGCGGACAACGTGCAATCGGGCTACGTCAGGACGCTCGTAGTGGATCAGAGTGTTCGCGCTGGTCTTTGAATCGGCGATGATCCAGGCAACCGGGTCGCGAGGCAGCGAGTCAAGCCACTGCCAGTACAGGCGGCTCACCCAGTTCCAGGCTCCCAGCGGTTCTCCGCTGGTGTCGCACAGGATCACGGCCCGCTCCTTTAAGTCTGGACCGAGGCGCTGGTCCGACACGAGCAACGTGCCGTCGGCGCGGTAGTAGTCGATTTGGGCATGCCGCCCGTTCTCGCCGCGGAGTTCGCGGATCAGCGGGCCTGCCGCATGTGTCTCGTCCAACGGCTTCCACCCGTCGGGCAGCTGGCGCTCGAACGACGGGATTGCCTTCTTGATCTGCTCGTCGTCCCAGGCGCGCAGATCTTCCCAGAGGTTTGCCAGCCGCATGCCATCGATCAACCGTCCGGCGTCACGGAGCCGATCGCGCACCACGTCGTAGTCGTCGCGGTGTTCGTACGTCAGGATCGTGACGTCGACGCCGGCGTAGTTCACGAATGCCCTGGAACGCTGGAGCATCGACGCTGTCATCCCGGCAAACTCATCAGGGATTCCCCACATCGAGGCGTAATGAGATCCCGCCGGCAACTCGATGTGTGGCACGGCAGCAATGATAGGAGCCCTAGATTGTTTTCGTGGACGCGGTAGAGATCGACGCCGGTGGACGTCCGGTCCGCGTCAGCAGTCCCGATCGAGTGATCTTCCCCGATTCCGGAATCACCAAGTTGGACGTGGTCAACTACTACGTTGCCGTCGCTGACGGCATAGTCCGAGCCCTTCGCGATCGTCCGACCGCGCTGGAACGGTGGCCCAAGGGCGTGCTGCCCGGGATGAAACTCACCGCCCGAGAAGCGACTCACGGCCGCGGCCCGCAGGGTGACGCCTTCTACCAAAAGCGAATGATGCGCGGTGCACCCGAATGGGCCGTGCCGTCCCGCGTGCTCTTCCCGTCGGGCAGGGCCGCCGATGAGTTGTGTCCTGACCACGTTGCAGCGGTCGCATGGGCTGCGCAGATGGGCGCGATCACCTTCCATCCCTGGCCGACACGGTCCTCCGACAACGATCGTCCCGATGAACTTCGCATCGACCTCGACCCACACGGCGCAACCAGGTTCGGCGACTCAGTGCGTGCGGCACTCGTGGCGCGAGACCTGCTTGCCGATGTCGGCATCCGCGGATTCGTCAAGACGAGCGGCAAGAACGGCGTCCACGTGTATGTGCGCATTGCGCCGAAGTGGACGTTCACCGACGTTCGCCACGCCGCAATTGCTGTGGGGCGCCGACTGGCGAAGCATGCTGCCGGCGTCACCACGGCCTGGTGGAAGGAAGAACGAGGCGACAACATCTTCGTCGATTTCAACCAGAATTGCCGCGACCGGACGATCGCCTCGGCCTACAGCTTGCGTCCGCGACCGGAGGCACCGGTGTCGATGCCCGTCACATGGGACGACTTGTCGTCGATCGATGACCCCCGCGAATTCACACTGAAGACAGTTCCGGCGCTGCTGGCCGAACGCGGCGACGCCCACGCCGACATCGATGAAGTCGAGCACTCACTCGACCCGCTGTTGGAATGGTGGCTCGAGGATCCTCGCGACGAGCCCTATCCGCCGGAGTATCCCAAGATGCCGGGCGAGCCGAAGCGGGTGCAGCCGAGCAAGGACACCCGGAACAAGAAGTAGGCGTCAGGACTCAGAGGGAGTTTGCGGGGAGTCGCCCTTCTTCCGAACGCAATCTGCGCAGAGCAGCTGAATGTTGCTGGCGGTGCTCTCTCCACCCTCCGCAAGCGGCACAATGTGGTGGAACTCGAGACGGCCCTGGGCGCCACATTCGACGCATCGTCCGCTGTCGCGGCGCCACACGTGGTTCGTCACGCTCAGCGGAATCGAGTGACGCCGAAGCGGCACCGTCGATCGCCGGTTCCTGTTGCGTGCGGTGCTGCTCACGGGAGTGAACACCAATGCAAGAAGTCCAACGAACAGCGCGATGACGGCTGCCTCCTGCCGCCCGGTCAGCCACAGGATCAACACCGTGATGAGTGCGCCCGCAGCGATGATCGTCGGAATGGACTTCAGAGCTGATGCTCCGCGCGTCGGGCCCTCGGTCATCCCTCAAAGATACGCACTGCCTAGCCGAGAACCTCGTTCAGGTCGTACTTGGCGACCTCTTCCAGCTGGGCATAGCCGCAGGACTCGGGGTCCCGGTCGTCACGCCAACGCTTGAACTGGGCCGTGTGCCGGAAGCGGGCTTGGTCGTCCGCGCCTTCCATGTGCTCATAGCCCACCTCGGCGACACGGTCGGGTCGGAGCGGCACGAATGACAGGTCTTTCGTTCCCGTCCATCTGCTTTGGCCGCCGGGTAGACGGCCGGATGCCTGCGCCGCTTCGTCCTGCCATTGCCCCCACGGATGGTCGGCGAAGTCGGTGACCAGCGGCGCGAGTTCGTCCACCAGTGCGGCGCGCCGAGCCTCGGGGAACGAGGCGCAGACGCCAACATGCTGGAGTCGCCCATCTCCGGCGTACAACCCGAGCAGCATCGAGCCCAGCAGGGGCCGATCGGCGGTGGAGTTCTTGTGGAGCCGGTAGCCGGCCACCACGACGTCTGCGGTTCGAGCGTGCTTGACCTTGAGCATGGTCCTGCCGTTCTGGGCATAGGGAGCCGCCAACGGCTTCGCAACGATGCCATCCAGCCCGGCACCCTCGAACTCGTTGAACCATTGCTCGGCCTCGCTTGCGTCCGTCGACACACGCGTCAGATGAACGGGCGAGCCGACGTCCGACAACGCCCCCTCCAAGGCGGCGCGCCGTTCGGACAGCGGACGGTCGAGAAACGCGTCGTCGTCCAGCGCCAGCAGGTCGAACACGACAAGATGAGCCGGCGTCTCTTCGGCCAGCTTCTGGACACGAGACTCGGCGGGATGGATCCGCTGGGTCAGGGCGTCGAATTCGAGCCGCCCGTTGACCGGGACGACGATTTCGCCGTCGATCACGCAGCGGGCCGGAAGTTGCTCCAGTGCCGCTGCAACAACGTCCGGGAAATACCGAGTCAACGGCTTGGTCGATCGCGACCCGATCTCAACCTGGTCGCCATCGCGGAAGACGATCGCGCGAAAGCCATCCCACTTGGGCTCGTAATGCAGCCCGCCCTCAACCGAATCGGAGGCGGGGACGCCCTTGACGGACTTGGCGAGCATAGGTTGAACGGGCGGCATCACGGGGAGATCCACCGCAGCAGAGTCTCATGAATCGCCTCCCTAGACTGATCCGGTGAGTCAACGCGCCGTCGAGGTCCGCGATCTCGTCATGCGGTACGGCGACGTCACTGCGGTTGACGGCCTGTCGTTGACCGTGGATGCCGGGTCGGTCACCTCGATCTTGGGGCCGAATGGTGCGGGAAAGACGACGACAGTCGAGACCTGCGAGGGTTTCCGTCATCCTCAGTCGGGCGCCGTCCGTGTGCTTGGCCGTGACCCCATCGCCGACGCACACGACATCCGCCCGCGCATCGGCGTCATGCTGCAAGCGGGAGGCGCTTGGGTGGGCGTCCGGGCCCACGAGATGCTGCGACACATGGCGTCGCTGTACGCCAACCCGCTGGATGTCGACGCCCTCGTCGACCGATTCGGCTTGGAATCCTGCGGCACCACAACGTTCCGTCGGCTGTCCGGTGGACAGCAGCAGCGGCTCAGCCTGGCAATGGCGATCGTCGGCCGGCCCGAACTGGTGTTTCTCGACGAGCCGACGGCGGGGCTCGATCCGCAGGCGCGACGCGCCACCTGGGACCTCATAGACGAACTACGAGCCGATGGCGTGACGACCGTCCTCACGACCCATTTCATGGACGAAGCTGAATCGCTGTCTGACCACGTCTATATCGTCGATGCCGGCCGCGTCATCGCCTCCGGTACGCCCTCCGACCTCACCCATTCGGGAGCGGAAAACACGGTGCTATTTGTCGCCCAACCGGGGCTTGACACGGCTGCGCTCGCCGCCGCCCTCCCGGATGGATCGAAGGTGGACGAGGAACAGCCCGGCCGTTACTCGATCTCTGGGGCTGTCGACCCAACATTGCTGGCCGCACTGACCGCCTGGTGCGAACGGAATGCGATCTTGACGGATTCGATCCTCGTGAAGCGTCAAACCCTCGAAGACCGATTCCTCGAACTGACGGGGCGGGCCCTGCGGTGACTGTTCTCGACTTTTCGCCACGGCCAGGGGCGGCTTCGCCCGGTCGCATGGTTCGCGCTCAGACGGCGATGGAGCTCAGGCTGCTTTCGCGCAACGGCGAGCAACTTCTGCTGACCCTGGTCATCCCGCTGTTGTTGCTCGTCATGGGTACTCGGGCCGACGCCGTCGTCGACCTGGGCCCCGGTCGATCCATCGACATTCTCACGCCCGGTGTGCTGGCGCTGGCCGTGCTGTCCACGTCGTTCACGTCGCTGGCGATCGCGACTGGCTTCGAGCGCCGGTACAACGTCCTCAAGCGACTCGGCGCCACGCCGCTTCCTCGATGGGGCCTGCTGGTCGGAAAGGTGGGGGCCGTTCTCATCGTTGAGGCGGTTCAACTGGCCGTCCTCACATTCGTCGCGCAGACCGTTGGCTGGCGCCCGATGGGCGGCCTCGCCGCCGTCGGATGGCTTCTCGTCCTCATGGTCCTCGGCACGACGGCTTTCGGTGCTCTCGGGCTCCTCATCGCCGGAACACTCCGAGCCGAGGCCACCCTTGCCGTGGCGAACTTGGTTTACGTCGTACTGCTGGTCGGCGGTGGGTTACTGGTTCCACTCAGTAGGTATCCGGGCTCCAGCCATCGCTTCCTGGAACTGCTGCCGTCCGGGGCGCTGGGCGAAGGACTCCGCCAGACGTTTGCCGGCCACGCGCCCGAACCGCTGGCGCTCGTCGTCCTCGGTGGCTGGACGGTCGTTGCAAGCCTGCTGACCGCAAGGGCCTTCTGTTGGGAGTGAAGGGCTGGGCATGGGCATCCTTGTGCGCGAATATCTCGATCGTCATCACCGGCGGCCTCGTGCGCCTCACCGACTCAGGGCTGGGCTGTCCGACCTGGCCCAAGTGCACGAGCGCGACGTGGACAGCTCACCGCGCCCTCGGGATCCACGGTGCAATCGAGTTCGGCAACCGACTGCTGACGTACGTCCTGGTGGCGATCGCTGTTGCCACGCTCGTCGCGGTCTGGCGCTCTCAAGCCTCAACGCCTCTTGCCCGAACCCTTGCCATCGCGCTTGCCATCGGCATCCCGTTGCAGGGCGTCGTCGGAGGAATCACGGTCCTCACCCACCTCAACCCGTGGGCCGTATCCCTGCATCTGGTTTTGTCGATGGCCTTGATCAGTGGATGTGTTCTCCTCATCGGATGCTTTCGAGCGGAGCCTCATCCACCCGTCCGGTCGGCGGCTCGTCGCGTCGTCACTCTCCTTGCACTGGATGCAGTCGTCGTGGTCTACCTCGGCACCGTGGTCACTGGCAGTGGACCACACGCCGGCGATGAACTCGCGCGACGGAATGGACTCGATCCCCTTCTGCTGAGCCAACTCCATGCCGGTGCCGTGGTCACGCTCGTTGCGCTGACGATCGTTGCGCTCGTCCTGCTGCGCGGGACGAGGATCCAGCGAACAGCCTGGACGCTCATGGGCGTCGAGATCGTTCAGGCGGGCATCGGAGTGGCGCAATACAACCTCGGCTTGCCGATTCTGCTGGTTGCGGCCCATCTCGCGGGCGCCGGCGTCTTCGTTGCCGTGACCACTGCCCTTGTGGCGAACGTCGGCCTAATTGATGAACGGGTCGGCGGCGGCGGCGACAAAAAGGAACGCCAGGTAAGCGTTCGAGAGATGGAACAGCCGCATCGGCTTGATCACTGACAGTTCCTCGGTGTCGCGCGCTCGCGAACGCAAGTCGTAGGCCTCGACCAGGAACACAATTCCCAGCACGATTGCGACGCCGGGGTAGAACCATCCCGTCTTGGCGACGGGCCACAGGACAAGCGACGTCAGGACCATCACCCACGAATACGTGGCGATTTGATGCCCGACCTCCCGCGAGGAGACCAGTGATGGAAGCATCGGGACTCCGGCAGCCGCGTAGTCGTCGCGGTAGCGCATGGCAAGGGCCCAGAAGTGCGGTGGTGTCCAGAAGAACACGACGAGAAACAGGACCACCGGCGCCCACGCGAGCTCATTGGTGACGGCGGTCCAGCCGATCAGCGCTGGGAAGCAACCGGCTGCGCCACCCCACACGATGTTCTGTGCGGTTCGGCGCTTCAGCAACATCGTGTAGCCAACGACGTAGAAGACGTTGGCGGCCACCGCCAGCAGCGCAGAAAGCGGGTTGACGAGCACCCAGAGGAAGACCGTCGAGATCACGCCCAGGACGAGCCCGAAGATCATGGCGTTGCCGGTCGGGACCTGGTGCCGCGGCAGCGGCCGACGTGCCGTTCGCCGCATCTTGGTGTCGATGTCGGCGTCGAGGACGCAGTTGAGCACGTTGGCGCTCCCGGCAGACAAGGCACCGCCAACGACCGTCGCCAACACGAGCATCAACGGTGGAACCGCCCGTGCCGCCAAGAACATCACCGGCACCGTCGTGAGCAGCAGAAGCTCGATGATTCGCGGCTTCGTGAGCGCAATGTACGCACCGATGCGATCCGGAAGCGACGACTGTGACGACACGTCGAGTTCGGGCTGCCGGACCTGCTGAGTCACGTGGAGCATTCTAGGGGACGCCGGTAGGGTCGAAGAGAAGACAACCAGGAGCCGAACCCGTGAGCGACAGACTGACTGCATTGGCCGACCAGGGGGTGGCCATCTGGCTGGATGACCTCTCCCGTGAACGCATCGAGAGTGGCAATCTCGCCGATTTGATCAAGGAGTACGGCGTCGTCGGGGTCACGACGAACCCCACGATCTTCGCCAGCGCCCTCGAAGACGGTGAGTCCTACGCCGAGCAGGTCGAGACCCTCCGCTCGAGTGGTGCGTCGGTCGATGAAGCGGTGTTCGAGCTGACGACCACCGATGTTCAGGCGGCCTGCGACATCCTGCGTCCGGTGTTCGACGCGACCAACGGTTTGGACGGACGCGTGTCCATCGAGGTTGATCCGGGCTTGGCCCGAGACACGGCAGGCACCGTCGACATGGCGAAACGACTGTGGTCGAGAGTCGACCGGCCCAATCTCTTCATCAAGATCCCCGCGACAGCCGAGGGCCTGCCAGCCATCGCTACCGCCATCGGGTCTGGCATCAGCGTCAACGTCACGCTGATCTTCTCGCTGGAGCGCTACAGAGAAGTGATCGGCGCCTACCTGACCGGGCTGGAGCATGCCGATCAGGCGGGCATGGATCTCTCGGGCATCCAGTCCGTCGCATCGTTCTTCGTAAGCCGCGTCGACACCGAGGTCGACAAGCGGCTGCCAGATGACAGCCCGCTTCGGGGAAAGGCTGCCATTGCCAACGCCCGCCTCGCCTATGAGCTCTTCGAGCAGGAGTTCGCAAGCGACCGGTTCACGGCGCTCACGGGCGCGAATCTGCAACGACCGCTGTGGGCATCGACGGGAGTCAAGGATCCTGCCTACCCGGACACGATGTATGTCAGCGAGTTGGTCGTCGACGGAACGGTCAACACCATGCCCGAGAAGACCCTGATGGCCTTCGCCGACCATGGCACGGTCGATGGTGACGCCGTACGCGGCACCTACGACGAGGCTCGTCGCCTCATTGCTGAGCTCGAGGAGCATGGCATCTCGTATGACGACGTCGTCAACCTGCTGGAGGTTGAGGGTGTCGAGAAGTTCGACAAGTCGTGGGCCCAATTACTCGCGACGGTCGAATCGGCGTTGAAGGCCTGACCGTGCAGCTGGACATGCGGCGTCCGGGCCGCGAGGCCGCAGACGGCTCGGTCGCTTCGCGGATCTTCGCCGGAGACGCGACACTGTGGGGTCCCGACGCGGAGTCGGAGGCCAGCATGCGTCTCGGCTGGACCAATCTGCCAGAAGCGTCGCGGCCACTCATCGACGATGTCGACAACCTGCGCGGCGAGTTGCGCGGCCGGGGGCTCACGCACGTCGTCCTGTGCGGAATGGGCGGGTCGTCGCTCGCACCCGAGGTCATCTGCGCCGCCGCGGGCGTTCCGCTCACCGTCCTCGACTCATCTCACCCCGACATGGTGCGTGCCGCATTGTCCGACCGGCTCGACGAGTCGGTCGTCGTTGTGTCGAGCAAGTCGGGCGGGACCGTCGAGACCGACAGCCAGTTGCGTGCGTTTGTCGAGGCTTTCGAACAGGCCGAACGCGATCCAGCCGAGCATCTGGTGATCGTCACCGACCCGGGATCCCCGTTTGATGAAGCCGCCACAGCGGCCGGCTACCGCGTTTTCAGGGCCGACCCACATGTCGGCGGGCGTTACTCGGCGCTCTCGGCTTTCGGACTCGTTCCGAGCGGATTGGCGGGCGCAGACATCAGTGCGCTCCTCGATGCCGCATCGGCCGCCAGGCCCCTTCTCGCTTCCGACTCCCCCGACAACCCCGCCCTCCAGCTAGGCAATGCTCTCGGCGACGCCCACGAAGCCAGCGTCGACAAGCTTGTCCTGCTCGACGCAGAGGGTCATGGCCTCGGCGACTGGATCGAGCAGCTTGTGGCCGAGTCCACCGGCAAGAACGGCCACGGCGTTCTTCCGGTCGTCGTCTCGTCCGACCAATCGGCCAACTACGCGCCAAGCCTTGCCGACGAGTTCCTCGTCATCACGGGCGCGAGCGAGCCGCCACAGGCCGTATCGGGCTATTCGGCGGCTGTGACCGGCGAACTGGGCGCGCAGTTCCTGTTGTGGGAGACAACTGTCGCCATTGCCGGGCGTGTCATCGGCATCAATCCCTTCGACCAGCCCGATGTCGAAAGCGCGAAGCAGGCAGCCCGCGATCGACTCACCGCCGTGAACGGCGATAGCGAATCCCCGCCGATCAGTAACGACTGGATTTCCGTGTTCGGAACGTCAGCGACGACCCTTGAGTCCGCCGTCGACGACCTGTTGTCCCAACTCGATCCGAACGCGGGTTATGTCGCCATCCAGGCATATCTCGACCGCTGGACTCGCGCCGACTACGCGGGGCTGCGCGAACTTGTAGCCGCCCACACCGAGCGTCCCGTGACCTTCGGATGGGGACCACGCTTCCTCCACTCAACCGGCCAACTGCACAAGGGCGGTCCGGCAACCGGGGTATTCCTGCAGATCACCGACGAACCACAGGAAGACCTGCGGATCCCCGGCCGCGAGTTCACCTTCGGCTCCTTCATCGCCGCTCAAGCTGCTGGCGACGGCCAGGTGTTGCGGCAGCACGGACGACCGGTCTTGCGACTCCATCTCGCCGACTCAGCTTCGTCACTTCCCGCCCTCCGGGAATTGTTGTCGTGAGGGTCGAGGTGTTCGCCGACGCGAACGACCTCGCGATGGAAATTGCACATCGCATGGGTGCGCGGATACGTGAGATCGAGGCGGCCGGAAGGGTGCCGCGCGTCCTGCTCACCGGCGGGACCATCGCCGTCACGGCGTATCGGCATCTGCAGGCTCACGATGCCGACTGGGCGAACGTTGAATTCTGGTTCGGTGACGAACGGTTCATTCCCGCCGGCTTGCCAGACCGCAATGACCGTCAGGCCCATGAGGCGTTCCTGGATCGAGTCGGTGCCACCCACGTGCACAGCGTCGCCGACTACGATTGCTCGCTGAGCGCTGCCGAGGCGGCCAGCGGCTACGCGGCAACGCTCCCGTCAGAGCCGTTTGACCTGGCGCTCTTCGGTGTCGGGCCGGACGGCCACGTTGCGTCGCTGTTTCCCGGCTTTTCCCAACTTCACGAGACTGACCTCCGAGCCGCAGCCGTGTTTGACTCCCCCAAGCCACCGCCGATCAGGGTGACGCTGACGTATCCGGCACTGAACCACAGCGATGCCGTCTGGTTTCTGGTAGCCGGCGCCGAGAAGGCCGAGGCTGTCGCCCGTGCCCTTGCCCCGGAAGGTTCCATCGAGGAAACCCCGGCGCGCGGGGTGACCGGTCGAAGCGAAACCCTGTGGCTCGTCGACGAAGACGCCGCGAGCAAGCTCAGAAGATGACTTCGCCGGACTTGCGCCGGCTGCGAAGCAACTCCAGGGCCTCGGTGAGGATCTCGGCGGCCTCGGCGTCGGTACGGCGCTCCTTCACGTACGCGAGGTGCGTCTTGTACGGCTCGATCTTCGGGGCCGTGGGCCGGTTCTCCTCGTCGACGCTGGCCGGCATGCCGCATCGCGGGCAGTCCCACGATCCAGGGATCTCGGCCTCCATGGAGAACTGGAGGATCGTTTCGTGATCGCGGCTGCAGAAATAGGTCACCGACTGACGCGGTGCGGCCTCGCCGCGCTCCGCCTCACCCATGGGGCCGGCGCCGATCCGACTACCGCGAATTGCTCCTGCTGCCATGTCAGTTGCTCACCTTCAACAACACGCCGAGAACGAAAATACTGACCACCCACATCGAGGCAACACCAACCGTGATTCGGTCGAGGTTCCGCTCGGCCACGGACGACCCGCCGAGCGAACTTGAAATGCCGCCGCCGAACATGTCGGAAAGGCCGCCGCCGCGTCCCTTGTGCATCAGGATGAGCACGACCATGAGCATGCTGCTGATGGCAAGCACGATGGAGAACAGCAAGATCACCGGCGCGTCTCCTCTCAGCCCAGGGCGGGTAGGTCGTAGAACCGGGCGATTGCAGCGAATTCGTCCGCTTGGAGGCTCGCACCGCCAACCAAGGCCCCGTCCACGTCGGGCTGGGCCATGATCGCGGCGATGTTGGCCGCCTTGACCGATCCGCCGTAAAGGATACGCACCGCGTCTGCCGCTTCTGACGACCAGGTCTCTGCGACGCGCCCGCGGATCGCGGTGCAAACCTCCTGGGCGTCTTCGGGTGTGGCCACTTCGCCGGTACCGATGGCCCAGACCGGTTCGTAGGCGATGACGAGTCCGGCAACTTGATTGGCCGTGAGCCCGGCGAGGGAGCCGTCGATCTGAGCAAGCGTGAATGGCACGTGGTCACCGGCGTGCCGGACGTCGAGGCCCTCGCCCACACAGACGATCGGCGTCATCCCGGCCGCGATCGTCGCGTTCGTCTTCGCGTTGACCATCGCATCGCTTTCGGCGTGGTATTCGCGACGTTCCGAATGCCCAACGACGACGTACGTGCAACCCAGCTTGGCCAGCATGGCCGCCGAGATCTCGCCGGTGTAAGCGCCGCCGTCGTGCTCCGATACATCCTGCGCCCCATAGCCGACCGACAACTTGTCTCCGTCGACCAGCGTCTGCACGCTGCGGATGTCGGTGAACGGCGGGATGACGGCGACTTCGGACTTCTCGGCGTCCCACTTCTTGTCCTGCAGGATCCACGCGAGTTTCTGGACGAGCACCACGGCTTCCTGGTGGTTCAGGTTGCTCTTCCAGTTGCCCGCCATCAGCGGTGTGCGACTCACGCAAGTACCTCCAAGCCCGGCAACGTCTTTCCCTCGAGGTATTCGAGACTGGCTCCCCCGCCCGTCGAGATATGACCGAACTGATCGTCATCGAAGCCGAGCGCACGGACGGCCGCTGCGGAGTCTCCCCCGCCGACCACGGTCAGGCCGCCTCCGGATTGGGCGCTGACCTCGGTGAGCGCTTGCGCCACGGCACGAGTGCCGGCAGCGAAATTGGGGAATTCGAAGACGCCCATTGGTCCGTTCCAGAACACCGTCTTGGCGGAACGAATCCGGTCCGCAAAGGTGGCACTGGACTGCGGGCCGATGTCGAGGCCCATCTGGTCGGAGGGCATGGCATCGGCTGCTACGACAGTGGGAGGCGCGTCGGCCGAGAACTGGGGTGCCACAACGATGTCGGTCGGCAAGACCAACTCAACGCCCTTCTCGGCAGCTTCCTTGATGTATCCGGCTGCGACGTCCAACTGGTCGGACTCGAGCAGCGACGTGCCGACGCGATGGCCTTGGGCCGCCAAGAAGGTGTAGACCATGCCGCCGCCGATGAGCAGTGCGTCGGCCTTGTCGATGAGGTTGTCGATCACGCCGAGCTTGTCGGAAACCTTTGAGCCACCCAACACCACGGCATAAGGGCGCTCGGGACGCTCCGTGAGACGCTCCAACACCTCGACTTCCGCCCGGACCAGATCACCAACAGCCGGTGGCAACAGCGTGGCGATGTCGTAGACGCTTGCCTGTTTGCGGTGGACGACTCCGAATCCGTCGGACACGAAGACATCCGCCAACTCCGCGAGCTGCTCAGCGAAGGCACGCCGGATGGCGTCGTCCTCGCTCGTCTCGCCGGGGTTGAATCGGACGTTCTCAAGGACGGCGACCTCTCCGTCGGCCAACTGGTCGGCTATGCGCTGGGCGTCTTCACCGACCGTGTCCGTCGCGAGGACCACCTCGCGTCCGAGAAGTTCGCCGAGGCGCGCCGCCACCGGCGCCAGGGAATACGCCGGGTCCGGTGCGCCGTCGGGCCGGCCGAGATGTGCGAGCACGAGCACTCGCGCGCCCGCCTCGGACAAACGCTCGATCGTCGGGACACTCGCCCGGATCCGGCCGTCGTCGGTGATCTGGTGGCCATCGAGCGGGACATTCAGGTCGCTGCGGACCAGCACCCGCTGGCCCCGGAGATCCCCGAGGTCGCCGATCGTCCGAACCATCAGAGAGTCTGGCCGATGTATGCCGCCAGATCGAGGAGCCGGTTGGAGTATCCCCACTCGTTGTCGTACCAGCTGGAGACCTTGACTTGATCGCCAATGACCTTGGTCAGCGGTCCGTCGAAGATCGAGGACGCCGGATCGCCGACGATGTCGGTCGACACGAGTGGAGCCTCGGAGTACACGAGGATGCCCTTGAGCGGACCTTCTGCCGCTGCCTTGACGGCGTCATTGACTTCGTCGACCGAGGTTTCGTGGCTTGCCTTGAATGTCAGATCGGTGATGGAACCAGTGGGAGTCGGGACGCGCAGCGCGTAGCCATCGAGTTTTCCCTTGAGTTCGGGCAGAACGAGGCCGATCGCCTTCGCGGCTCCCGTCGACGTCGGGACGATGTTCAAAGCCGCTGCCCGGGCGCGGCGAGGATCGGAATGTGGCGCGTCCTGCAGATTCTGGTCTTGGGTGTACGCGTGGATGGTGGTCATCAGGCCACTCTCGATGCCGATGGCGTCGTTGAGCGCCTTGGCCATCGGCGCGAGGCAGTTCGTTGTACAGGACGCATTGGACACGACGGTGTGGGCTTCGGGGTCATACAGCTCATGGTTGACGCCGTAGACAATCGTGATGTCTTCGTTCGATGCGGGCGCAGAGATGATGACCTTCTTGGCGCCTCCGTCGACATGGATCTTCGCCTTGGTGGCGTCGGTGAAGAAGCCGGTCGACTCCACAACGATGTCAGCACCAACGGAAGCCCAGTCGAGATTGGCCGGGTCGCGCTCGGCCCATGCGGCAATCTTCTGGTCGCCGACGTGGATCGCCTCGTCGTCGGACGTGACGTCAGCGTCGAGCCGGCCGAGGATCGAGTCGTACTTCAACAGGTTCGCGAGCGTGGCGTTGTCGGTCAGGTCGTTGACACCGACGATCTCGAGATCGGCACCGGAGGCACGAACCGCCCGGAAGAAGTTGCGGCCGATGCGGCCAAAGCCATTGATGCCAACACGGACGGTCACGAACGATCACTCCTGGGTTTTGTGGGCCCACCCACTTTATCTCCCGGGTTACTCCGGCAAATCGGCGAGTGTCGCCTCGGTGTTCGGAATCCCGTGATCTTCGGCAACCTTGTCGGCCATCGCCAGCAGCCGCCGGATGCGACCCGCAATCGCGTCCTTGGTGAGCGGCGGGTCGTGCAGTTGGCCCAGTTCCTCCAAACTCGCCTGACGATGCTCGACGCGCAGTTCGCCGGCCATCTTGAGGTGATCGGGGACGTCCTCGCCGAGAATCTCGAGGGCTCGCTGAGCGCGGGCACCGGCAGCGACGGCGGCTCGGGCAGACCTACGCATGTTCGCATCGTCGAAGTTGGCGAGCCGGTTGGCCGTCGCCCGCACCTCGCGGCGCATTCGTCGCTCCTCCCACGCCAGCAGTGATTCGTGAGCCCCCAGCCTGGTGAGAAGTGCCCCGATCGCTTCACCGTCACGGATGACGACACGGTCGATGCCGCGAACCTCGCGAGCCTTGGCACTCACACCCAGCCGGCGTGCGGCACCGACGAGCGCCAGTGCTGCCTCGGGCCCCGGACAACTGACCTCGAGCGAGGACGAACGGCCTGGTTCGGTCAGCGAGCCATGGGCAAGGAATGTGCCACGCCACGCGGCGACCGCATCGCACGACGAACCATTGACGACTTGCGGAGGCAGGCCGCGAACGGGACGACCACCTGAGTCGACCAGTCCGGTCTGCCGCGCGAGAACTTCGCCGTCGCGCGGCACGCGCACGATGTAGTGGGTGCCCTTGCGGATTCCGCTGCCTTGCATGACGACGACTTCGCTGTCGTGTCCGTAGATCTCGGAGATGTCCTTGCGGAGGCGCCGAGCCGCCGCACCCGTGTCGAGTTCGGCCTCGACCACGACACGACCCGCCACGATGTGCAGGCCACCGGCGAACCGCAGTATCGAAGCCACCTCAGCCTTGCGACAACAAGCCTTCGTGATGGAGGTGCTGGAAAGCTCCGCCTTCACCTGTGACGTCAACGCCATGCGGCTCACTTTACGGGCGAGTGCAAGCACCCTCTGAATGCATCCGACAGGAGCACCGGGTCGTGCTGGTCGGACCCAGCCGAACGAGCGACTTTGGCCGTCACGAGACGGGCCCCCAATTGGTGCGAGACCTTCTCAAGGACGCCGTTGGCGTCGCAGAGCGACTCGTCAGCCACCACGACGTCGATACGCAGATCGGGAGCGTGTGCGTTGAGGACCTCGAGGTGATCGACCGGCGAGAGACCTTCGGTTTCTCCGGCCTGTTCGACGAGGTTCAGCACCAGTGCTCGCTGTGCCTCCGTGGCCAACAGTGCGTCGCGCAATTGGGGAACGAGGAGCGTCGGCATGATGCTGGTGAACCAGGACCCGGGGCCGATGACGACCCAATCAGCATCGAGCACTGCTTCGACAGCCTCGGCGCACGCTGGGGGATCCGACGGCTCCAACCGAACGCTCACCACCTGGCCTTCGACGCTGGCCACCTGCACCTGGCCACGGACCACCGTGATGCGGTCGGGCTCGGCTGTGAGGTGGACGTCGGCCTCGATGTCGAGAGGGACCGCGGCCATGGGCAACACCCGGCCGCGGGCGCCCAGAAGTTCGCCCACGAGGTCAAGACCTTCGACGTGGTCGTCCAGGATCTCCCACGCTGCTGCGATGAGCAGGTTGCCGACTGAATGGTCGTGCAACTCGCCTTCGCCTCGAAATCTGTGTTGCAGGATTTGGGCCCACGTACGACCCCATTCGTCGTCGGAGCAGAGGGCAGCCAACGCCATCCTCAGGTCGCCCGGCGGCAGGATCCCGAACTCTTCGCGCAAGCGGCCGGAAGATCCCCCGTTGTCGGCCACCGTGACGATGCCGGTGAGTTCGCCGACATCGATCCGGTCATCGATGCGTCGCAATGCGGACAGCGATGCCGCCAATCCATGACCACCCCCCAGCGCGACGACTTTCATTCGCGGCCCAGATCCCGGTGGATGACCTGGGTTCTGACACCTCGCGCGCGAACCCGCTCTCCGAGCGCTTCGGCCATCGCAACGCTGCGGTGGCGGCCCCCGGTGCAGCCGACGGCCAGCGTCAGGAAGTGCTTGTCTTCACTGAGGAATCCGTCGGTAAGCAGCGCAAGCAGCGCCTCGTACTGGTCGAGGAACTCCATGGTGCGCGACTGGCTACGTACGTAGTCGCGAACCGGACCATCGAGCCCGCTCAACGGCCGCAGGTCGTCGATCCAGTAGGGGTTGGGCAGGAATCGCATGTCGGCAACGAGATCGGCATCGATCGGGATGCCGTACTTGAAGCCGAACGACACGATGCTCACCCGAAGGCCCTCCGATTCCGGATCCTCGAATGCTGCCTGGACCCGCTGGCCAAGTTGGTGCACGTTCAAGTTCGTCGTGTCAATCACGATGTCGGCGCGCCCACGAATCCGCCGCAACAGGTCGCGTTCCCGGGCGAACCCGTCCATCAGCCGACCCTCACGGCTGAGTGGGTGAGGCCGCCGGGCCGCTTCCTGGCGTCGTACAAGAACTTCGTCGGACGCTTCCAGATAGAGGACGCGGGGATGCGTTCCGCGTTCGCGAAGACGCTGCAGGGCATCACCCAAACCGGCGAAAAACGGTCCGGATCGCGCATCCACGACGATCGCGAGCCGGTCGACTTCGCCCGAGCGCTCGATCGCCTCGATGGCCGACTCCAGCAGATCTGCCGGCAAGTTGTCGATGACGTAGTAGCCGAGCTTCTCGAGTCCCTTTGCGGCAGTGCCACGACCAGCGCCGGTCATGCCGGTGACGAGGACGAAGGTTGAGAGCACCATCACTCCCCTTCCACGATCTCGCCAGTCGTCATGTTGACTGCTCGGCCGGGCTTGTCTGCCGCCAACTGTGCCACGATGGATTCTGCCGTAGCGCGTCCGATGCCGGGCACTTTCGCGATGTCGTCGACGGATGCAGCGCGGACCCGTTTGACCGATCCGAAGACCTTGAGCAGCGCTTGTCTTCGCGTCGGCCCGAGCCCGGCGATACCGTCGAAGACACTGGCAGTCATGGCGCGGCCGCGACGCTCGCGATGGTGAGTGTTCGCAAACCGATGGGCCTCATCACGCACTCGCTGCATTAGGTAGAGAGCCTCGCTGCTGCGCGGCAGGACCACCGGATTCGCCGCATCGGGGAGCCAAATCTCTTCAAGGCGCTTGGCCAATCCGCACAACCCGATGTCGGCGATACCAAGGTCCCGCATGGCGCGGGCGGCCGCACCGACCTGAGTGGGACCGCCGTCCACCACGATGAGGGATGGCCGGTACGCGAACTTGGTGCTTCCTTCGGCCAGTCGTTCCAGCCGCCGCGTGATGACCTGATTCATCGCAGCGACGTCGCTCTGACCCGACTGTCGGATGGTGAACCGGCGATATTCCGACTTGCGTGGCAGGCCGTCTTCGAACACCACCATCGAGGCAACGATCTCGGTGCTCTGCAAGTTCGAGATGTCGTAGCACTCGATCCGCAGCGGCGCGGTCGGCAGGCTTAGCGCGGCCCTCAGCTCTTCGAGCGCAGCACTGCGAGCGTTGAGATCCGAAGCGCGCTTCAACTTGTGCCTGGCCATCGCCTCCCTGGCGTTGTCGCCCACCGTGTCGAGGAGGCGCTTCTTGTCGCCGCGCTTGGGCACCCGGATGGCCACCGGCCTCCCCCGATGCTCGGTGAGCAAGTCTGTGACCGCCTCCCGATCAGCTGGCAAGGCCGGAACCAGCACGACCGGTGGCACGGCGTCTGGTGCCGTATCGGCATACAGCGTGATCAGGGCACGTTGCACGTAGTCCGCAAGTCCGGAGTCTGAAACGTCGGCGTCTCCGCGGTCGGCAATCCAACCCCGTTGGCCACGGATTCGTCCGCCCCGTACGGAAAAGATCTGGACCGCGACCTCGAGCCCGTTGTCGTCAAACCCGAAGACGTCCGCATCGGTTCCGTCGGACAGCACGACGGTCTGCTTTTCCAGAACGCGATTCAGGGCTGCGAGGTCGTCGCGACATTTCGCCGCCACTTCGTATTCCTCGGCGGCCGCTGCTGCCTTCATGCGTCGTTCGAGATCGCGAACGAAGCCACCGGTGTTGCCGGCCATGAATGACAAGAAGTCGTCGACGATCTCGCGGTGCTGCTCAGTCGTCACCCGGCCCACGCAGGGTGCCGCGCACTTGCCGATGTCGCCGAGCAGACATGGCCGCCCCGAGGCCTCGGCGCGTTTGAACACACCGGGGCTGCAGGAACGCATCGGGAACACCCGCAGCAGGGTGTCAACGGTGTCGCGGATCGCCCACGCATGGGAATACGGCCCGAAGTAACGGACGCCGCGGCGCTGCGCTCCGCGCATCACCATGACTCGAGGAACGTCTTCACCGACCGTGACCGCGAGCCATGGGTACGACTTGTCGTCGCGGTATTTGACGTTGAAGCGCGGATCGAACTCCTTGATCCACGTGTACTCCAATTGGAGCGCCTCGACTTCGGTGTCGACGACCGTCCACTCGACGCTGGACGCGGTCGTGACCATCTGCTGGGTGCGCAGATGCAGCGCGTTGACGTCTTGGAAGTACGAGCTCAGGCGAGATCGAAGCGATTTGGCCTTGCCGACGTAGATGACCCGTCCTTCGGGATCTCGAAATCGATAGACACCCGGCTTGGCCGGAATCTCTCCCATCGCGGGCCGATAGGTCGCGGGGTCAGCCACACTTCAACCCTACGGGCCGCGTCAGCCCTGGACGAAAAGCTCGCCGCCCTGTTCGACGACCCTGACTGGCGTGAGTCCTCTCGTGGCCGGGCCCTTCGTCACCGAGCCATCCTTGGTTGAGTACTGGCTCCCGTGGCACGGGCAAATGATCGTGTCGCCCTCAACCTTCTTGACGGGGCATCCCTTGTGTGTGCACGTCCAGTCGAAGGCTTTGAAGTGCCCCGCCGTCGGCTGGGTGATCACAGCCTTTGCCGCGGTCGAGATGACTCCACTGCCGACCGGGACCTCTGAAACCTTCGCCGCCGGCGTCCCGGGCGCAGTTCGCGGTTCAGACGTGGAAGGTTCGGGCTGGTCGCCTCCTCCGCAAGCCGCCAGAACGGCGCCGGCACCAATCGCCGCCGCACCGCCCAAGACGGCGCGACGCGAGGTCTCGGTTGATTCGGTCACGGGTGCTCCCTTCGTCGGTGCGTCGATGCTAGGACCGTTCAAGGCATGGCGCGAGGAATCGGCCCGTGTGACTTTCCGGATTCTTCGCAACGTCCTCTGGCGTTCCCTCCGCAATGAGCCGGCCGCCACCGCTGCCGCCCTCGGGCCCGAGATCGATCACCCAGTCGGATGTCTTGATGACGTCGAGGTTGTGTTCGATGACGATGACCGTGTTGCCGGCATCGACAAGTCTGCCGAGGACACCGAGCAATTTTCGGATGTCTTCGAAATGCAGACCGGTGGTCGGCTCGTCCAGGACGTAGACCGTGCGACCGGTCGACCGCTTCTGGAGTTCGGCCGCGAGTTTCACACGCTGAGCTTCGCCACCCGACAGCGTGGGCGCCGGCTGCCCGAGCCGCACGTACCCCAGCCCCACGTCGACCAGGGTGCGGAGGTGCCGCGCAATGGCCGGAATGGCCTCGAAGAAGTCGACGGCCTCCTCGATCGCCATGTCGAGAACCTCGGCAATCGTCTTGCCCTTGTAATGGACCTCAAGGGTCTCGCGGTTGTATCTCGCGCCGTGACAGACCTCGCACGGCACGTAGACGTCTGGCAGGAAGTTCATCTCGATCTTGATCGTGCCGTCGCCGGCGCACGCCTCGCACCGGCCGCCCTTGACGTTGAACGAGAACCGTCCTTGCTGGTAGCCGCGCATCTTCGCCTCAGGCGTTTGCGCGAACAACTTGCGGATGTGATCGAAGACGCCCGTGTAGGTGGCCGGGTTGGAGCGCGGTGTCCGGCCGATGGGTGATTGGTCGACGTGGATGACTTTGTCGATGTCTTCAACTCCGGTGATGCCGGTGTGGCGGCCCGGGATGGTTCGGGCACCATAGATCTGGCGAGCCAACGCGGTGTAGAGGATGTCGTTGACGAGGGTGGACTTGCCCGAGCCGGACACGCCGGTGACGGCGATGAACTGCCCGAGCGGGAACTCGACGTCGATGTCTTGGAGGTTGTGTTCGCGCGCCCCCTTGACGGTGAGCGAGCGGCCGGGCGTTTGCGGCCGACGGAGGCTGGGAAGGGCAATCTCTTCGCGGCGAGACAGATACCGGCCGGTGAGTGAGTCGTTGCTGGCCAGGAGCTCGTCGACGGTGCCGGACACGATGATCTGGCCACCATGCTCGCCAGCGCCCGGCCCGATGTCGACCACCCAATCGGCGGTGCGAATCGTGTCTTCGTCGTGCTCGACCACGATCAGGGTGTTGCCGAGGTCTTTGAGTCGCACCAGCGTCTCGATGAGCCGGTGGTTGTCGCGCTGGTGCAGCCCGATGGACGGCTCGTCGAGGACATACAGCACGCCGACGAGCCCGGCGCCGATCTGGGTGGCCAACCGGATGCGCTGCGCCTCGCCCCCCGACAGGGACCCAGCGGACCGATTGAGGCTCAGGTAGTCGAGACCCACGTCGAGCAGGAACCGCAGCCGCTCGTGGATCTCCTTGAGGACGCGTTGGCCAATCTGCCGTTCGCGATCGGTCATTTCCAGGTTGCTGAGGTATTCGGCGGCGTCAGCGATGCTCAGGGCGCTCACCTCGGCGATGTTCTTGGGACCAAGGTCGGGGTTGTTGAGGAGGACGGCCCGGATGACGGGCTTGAGCCGCGTGCCCTCACACTCCGGGCACGGAACCTCGCGCATGAAGCCTTCAAGGCGTTCTCGACTGAGATCGGATTCGGTCTCGGCGTGACGCCGCTGAAGGTTGGCGACGGCGCCCTCGAACGTCGTGTAGTACGAACGTTCGCGTCCGTAACGATTGCGGTAGCGCACGTGCACCTTCATGTCGCGGCCATACATCAAGACGTCGCGAACATCGGCAGCGAGATCGCGGTAGGGGATGTCGAGCCGGAACCCCATTTCTTCGGCGAGCGCCTCGACGAGCCGCGACCAGTACTCCGAAACATGGGCTGACGTCCAGACGCTGATGGCGCCCTGGTTGATGCTCTTGGTGTCGTCGGGCACGACGAGTTCGGGATCGACCTCCATACGCGATCCCAGGCCGTGGCACTCCGGGCAAGCGCCGAACGGAGCGTTGAAAGAGAACGAGCGCGGTTCAAGCTCGTCGACCGCAAGTGGATGGTCGTTGGGACAAGCCAAGCGCTCGGAGAACCGGCGGGTCTCGCCGGGATCAACGAACTCGGCGATCACGAGACCATCAGCCAACGCCAGCGCAGCCTCGACCGATTCGGTGAGTCGCTGTTTCATCGACTCCTTGACCTGGAGGCGGTCGACCACGACGTCGATCGTGTGCTTCTGCTGTTTGTTGAGCTTGGGGGGCTCGTCGGCGAGGTCGTGCGGTTCGCCGTCGACAAGCGCCCGACTGAAGCCTTGAGCCTGAAGTTGTCGGAACAGCTCGCCGTACTCTCCTTTGCGCCCACGGATGATGGGGGCGAGAACCTGGAATCGACTACCTTCGTCCATCGCGAGGATGCGATCGACGATCTGCTGGGGCGTTTGGCGGGCGATTGGCTCGCCACACTCCGGGCAGTGCGGACGGCCGGCACGTGCGTAAAGCAGGCGCAGGTAGTCGTAGACCTCGGTGATGGTGCCAACTGTCGATCGCGGGTTGCGACTGGTCGATTTCTGGTCGATTGAGACTGCCGGCGACAGCCCTTCGATGAAGTCGACGTCTGGCTTGTCCATCTGTCCGAGGAACTGCCGGGCGTACGCCGACAGCGACTCGACGTAGCGGCGTTGGCCTTCGGCGAAAATCGTGTCGAAGGCCAGCGAGGACTTGCCAGACCCGGACAATCCGGTGAAGACGATCAGCGCATCGCGCGGCAGATCGACGGAGACATCTTTGAGATTGTGCTCGCGAGCACCGCGGACAATCAGCCGGTCGGTGCCTGTGCGATCCACGGGGCCCATCGTACGGAGCGGTCCTGACAGTCAGAACCGAACCGGGAGCGAATCGACGCCGTACACGAAGGACAACTGCCGGAACGCGATGCTGGATTCTGGTACGTCGAGGGTGAGCTCGGGGAATCGCTGGAACAGCCGAGGGAAAACCGTCCGAAGCTCGATGCGTGCGAGTTCAGCGCCGATACAGCGATGGATGCCGTGACCGAAGGCAAGATGCCCGGACGCCGGCACACGGAACGGGTCGAATTCCTCCGCATCGCGCCCCATGAGACCGGGGTCGCGGTTGGCGCCGGGCAGCGACGCCAACAACACATCACCCTTGCGAATCGTCCGACCAAAGAGCTCCATGTCCTCCTTGGCGAACCTCGGGAATGCCAGTTGGACGACGGACAGGTAGCGAAGGAGCTCTTCGACAACCCGCTCTAGATCTTCCTTCGAGCCATCACGCACCAGCTTGACGTAGCTCGGGTCGCGAAGCAGCACAAGGGTTCCGAGCGCGATCATGCCGGCAGTCGTCTCAAATCCGCCGGTGAAGACACCGTCGGCCAGGCCGGCAAGCTCGGCGTCGGTGAGGTTGTCGCCCTCGTCCCGGATGATCTGGCCGATGAGGCCCGGCCCGGGATCGACTCGCTGCTTCGCAACAGCCTCGAACAGGAATTCGCGCTGGGCCGACATGGCGCCGAATGCCGCGGCCCCGCCGGTCACATCGAACCGCGCCCCGCCGAGCTGCTGGAACGTCTCGGCATCCTCGTAATCCATGCCCAGCAGCGATGTGATCGTTTTGAACGGAACCGGAAACGCGACGTGCTTGGCGAGATCGGCACCCGACCCCGCGGCTGCCAATTCGTCGAGCTGTCGATCGACGATCTCGCCGATGATCGGTTCCATGCGGGCCAGCCTCCGCATGGTGAATTCCGGGGTGATGATCTTGCGCAGGCGGGTGTGCAACGGCGGATCAGTGAACCCCAGCCCGCCGATGTCATCGCCTGTCGTTGGTCCGTCTCCCGAGAACAGATGGCGTATGTCGTTGCTGTAGCTGGTGTTGTCGGTCAGGACGGTGCGGGATTCGGGATAGCCAGTGACAAGCCACACCCGCATGCCAAAGGGCAGCGGCAGCTCATGCAGGGGCCCGGCGGCCCGCACGTGCCCGATTTTGAGAACCGGATCGACCCCGACGCGCCGCAGCGGAAACTTCACCCGCTCAGGAACGATCGTGATGCGGGCCAGGTCGACGCCACCCCGTGTCAGTCGCCGCGTGGCGAGTCGTCCGGCCCATGTGGCCACCCGACTTTGCAGGTCAAGCACATGCTCGACAGTACCTGCGGCAACCTCACGGGTCGTCTGCGGAGCGGGTCTTCCACAGACTGGCGATGGCGGTGATCGCCAAGGTCACGACGATCACTCCGAGCCCGACAAAGGTCGGAATCTCCCACACGTCCACCGGATGGCCGCCGTTCACGAAAGGCACCTCGTTCTCGTGAAGGGCATGCAGCACCAGCTTCACGCCGATGAAGGCAAGAATGACGCCGAGTCCCTGGGACAGGTAGGCCAACCGATTCATCAAGTCGCCGAGCAGGAAGTAGAGCTGACGAAGACCCATGAGGGCGAAGATGTTCGCCGTCAGGACGAGGTATGGCTCCTCGGTCAGTCCGTAGATCGCCGGAATGGAGTCAAGCGCGAACAGAAGGTCGGTCGTGCCGAGTGCCACGACAACGATCGCCATCGGCGTCAAAACCCGCTTCGTGCCCTGCCTCACCACAAACTTCATCCCGTGCCAGCGATCGGTGGTGTTGAGGTAGGCGCGGGCAAATCGGACGACAGCATTCTCGCCGTCGTCGGACCGTTGGGTGTTGTTGTAGATGCGCCAGGCCGTGTAGATCAGGAACAGGCCGAACACGTAGAAGACCCACGAGAACCGCGCAATGGCCACCGCTCCGAGCCCGATGAACACGCCGCGGAACACCAGTGCCAGGACAATGCCGATGAACAAAGCCTGCTGCTGATGCACCCGCGGGACTTTGAAGCTGGCCATGATGATCAGGAAGATGAACAGGTTGTCGACCGACAGGCTGTACTCGGTGAGCCAGCCGGCGAAGAACTCGAGTCCACGACTTGCGCCGTGTTGAAACGACACCCAGCCACCGAAGGCGACCGCGGCGCCGACGTAGAAGCACAACGCGATGGCAGATTCGCGGGCCTTCGGTTCGTGCGCATTGCGCAGGATGCGGGCGAGGTCGAACAGCAAGACGGCAATGGCCACATCGAGGGTGACGAACCACTCCAGCTGGGTGACCTGCACTCCTGAAACCTACCTAGACGCCGGCCTCGATCATCTGGCGGAGTTCTTTCTTGAGGTCGCCGATCTCATCGCGTAGGCGCGCGGCGACCTCGAACTGGAGTTCGGCGGCAGCAGCATGCATCTGGCCGGTGAGCTGTTCGATGAGGCCGGCGAGCTCATCGGACGGCAAATCCTTGAGGTTCCGTTCGCCCAGCGGCACAACCTGACCCCGCCGGCGACGGTCTCCCGTCGCAGCGAGCAGGGCATCAGTGTCGGCATCTTCGCGGGCAAGCAGGTCGGTGATGTCGCCGATCTTCTTGCGCAGCGGCGTCGGATCGATGCCATTGGCCTCGTTGTATGCCACCTGTTTGGCCCGGCGGCGGTTCGTTTCCTCGATCGCCGCGGCCATGGAATCGGTGACGGAGTCGGCATACATGATGACCTGCCCGGAGACATTTCGGGCCGCACGACCGATCGTCTGGATGAGCGAGCGGCCGGAGCGCAGGAACCCCTCCTTGTCGGCGTCGAGAATCGCGACGAGGCTCACCTCCGGGAGGTCGAGGCCCTCACGAAGCAGGTTGATGCCCACGAGGACGTCGTACTCCCCCAGCCGGAGTTCGCGAAGCAACTCGACACGGCGCAGTGTGTCGACCTCGCTGTGCAGGTACCGAGTTCGGATGCCTGCCTCGAGGAGGTAATCGGTGAGGTCTTCGGACATCTTCTTGGTCAGCGTCGTGACGAGGACTCGCTCGTTGCGATCGGTGCGGTGGCGAATCTGCGCGATGAGGTCGTCGATCTGGCCCTTGGTCGGCTTGACGATGACCTCCGGGTCGACGAGGCCGGTGGGACGGATGACCTGCTCGACGAAGTCGCTCCCGACCTTGTCGGTTTCGTAGGGGCCGGGTGTGGCCGAGAGATAGACCGTCTGGCCGATCCGTTCGAGGAACTCACTGAACGTCAGAGGTCGATTGTCGAGCGCACTCGGCAGGCGGAAGCCGTGCTCGACGAGCGTGGTCTTGCGCGACTTGTCGCCCTCGTACATTGCGCCGACCTGAGGAACGGTGACGTGCGACTCGTCGACGATGAGCAGGAAGTCTTCAGGGAAATAGTCGAGCAGGCAGTTCGGGGCGGTGCCTGGCGTACGGCCATCCATGTGGAGCGAGTAGTTCTCGATGCCGGCGCACGTGCCGACTTGTTGCATCATCTCCAGGTCGAAGGTTGTACGCATCCGCAGCCGCTGGGCCTCCAGCAACTTGTTCTCGGACTCCAGCTCCGTGAGCCGCTCACCCAACTCCTTCTCGATCGACGAGATGGCACGGGTCATGACGTCGGGACCCACTGCGTAGTGCGTCGCCGCACCGACGTACAGCTCCCGCTCATCGCTCAGGATCTCGCCGGTTAGTGGGTGCAGGGTCATGAGCCGTTCGATCTCATCGCCGAAGAACTCGATGCGCACAGCCATCTCTTGGTAGACGGGGAAGATGTCGATCGTGTCGCCTTTGATCCGGAAGGTGCCACGGACCGGATTGACGTCATTGCGCACGTACTGCGCCTGGATGAGCGTCCGGAGCAAGTGGTCGCGCGGGAGTTCTTCGCCAACGCGGAAACCGATCATGCGGTTGAGGTACTCCTGAGCCGACCCCAGCCCGTAGATGCACGACACCGTGGCGACGACGATGACGTCGCGGCGGGTCAGCAGGGACCACGTCGCACTGTGGCGAAGCCGCTCGACTTCTTCGTTGATCGAGGAGTCCTTCTCGATGTAGGTGTCGGTCTGCGGCACGTACGCCTCAGGCTGGTAGTAGTCGTAATACGAGACGAAGTACTCGACTGCGTTGTTCGGCAACAACTCCCGAAGCTCGTTTGCGAACTGCGCCGCGAGCGTCTTGTTCGGCAACAAAACCAGCATCGGCCGCTGGAGCCGCTCGGCAAGCCACGCGGTGCTGGCGGTCTTGCCCGTGCCGGTGGCACCCATCAGGACGACATCGGAAGAACCCGCTCTGAGCCGACGCTCTATCTCCTCGATCGCCGCTGGTTGGTCGCCGGCCGGCTGGAACTCCGAGACGACCTCGAAGGGCGCGACCTGACGGTGCAGGTCATCGAGCGGACGCATGGTTCGAGCGTACGGGGACGCTCCGACAAACTATCGCTCGAGGATCGCGACGACACCCTGGCCGCCCGCTGCGCAGATCGAGATCAGCGCGCGTCCAGAACCCTTCTTTTCCAGGAGCTTTGCGGCATTGGCGACGATGCGTGCGCCGGTCGCCGCGAACGGGTGCGCAGCAGCGAGCGACGAACCCTTGACGTTGAGCTTGCTGCGGTCGATGGAACCGAGCGGGGCATCGAGTCCGAGCTTCTCCTTGCAGAACGCCGGGTCTTCCCATGCCGCAAGGGTCGACAACACCTGGCCGGCGAACGCCTCGTGGATCTCATAGAAGTCGAAGTCCTGCAGCGTAAGGCCGTTGCGGGCGAGCATCCGCGGCACCGCGTACGCCGGAGCCATCAACAGGCCCTCGGCACCACTGACGTAGTCGACTGCCGCGACTTCGTAGTCGACCAAGTACGCCTGGACCTTCCAGCCACGCTTCTTGGCCTCATCCTCAGAGGCCAGCAATACAGCCGACGCGCCATCGGAGAGCGGCGTGGAGTTGCCGGCTGTCATCGTTGCTTCGTCGCCGAACCTCTTGCCGAAGACGGGCTTGAGTTTGGCCAGCTTGTCGACGGTGGAGTCGGGACGCAGATGGTTGTCCTTGTCGACGCCCCGGAACGGTGTGACGAGGTCGTCCTGCCAGCCCTCGTCCCACGACTTGGCCAGGTTCTGATGCGAGGTGGCAGCCAACTCGTCCTGTGCTTCGCGGGCGATTCCCCAGTGATGCGTCGTGATCGACTGGTGCTCGCCCATGGAAAGACCGGTACGCGGCTCTGCATTCTGCGGCTGATCTGGCGCGAACATCGCCGGACGGATCTTGGAGATGAGCGCCAGCATCTTGCGGCGGTCGCCCTTGGCGCTCGCCTGGTTCACGTCGATGAGGATCTTGCGCAGCTTGTCGTTCACGGCGAGCGGCGCATCAGACGTGGTGTCGGTGCCTCCGGCGATGCCCACCTCGTACTTGCCCAGCGCAATCTTGTTGGCGACCAGCGCGGCGGCCTCAAGACCCGTTCCACATGCCTGCTGGATGTCGAACGCGGTCGTCTCGGGCGCGAGTTTTGAGCCGAGTACGACCTCACGTGCGAGGTTGAAGTCGCGAGCGTGCTTGAGAACGGCACCGGCAACGAATTCGCCGACGACATCGCCTTCGAGATCGAAGCGATCGACGAGTCCGTCGAGGGCAGCGGTCAACATTTCCTGGTTCGAGACACCGGCATACACCGTGTTGGACCTCGCAAACGGGATGCGGTTACCACCGATGACGGCGACCTTGCGGACACCAGCAGAACTACTGGCTGGCTTACGAGTCGCGGTCTTGCTTGCTGGCGTGGATGCCGCCATGTCGTGCTCCTCTTGGGGTTCGGTAGCCTCGGTTGGACTCCTGCTGACACCGAGATTACAGTGTCACAAGTCGTTCAGATACCAAGGGTATGCGAGAGATAGGACACACACCCTCATGGCGGACAAGTATCAGGATCTAGCCCACAACCCGATCGGGAAGTTCCTGGTCAACCAGCTCGGATTGCCCAATCCTCCTTACCTCGACCGCTACTCAGCCGGCCCGCTCGTGCACGGGACCGTGTTGGTCGGCAGCGCAGCCCAAGGCAACGTCTCCAAGGCGATTGGCGCAGCGCTGAAGTCATCCAAGATCGAGAACACCGGCGTCTTCGCGCAAGGAAAGCAATACAAGGGCCTGGTGTTCGATGCCACCGGAATCGATTCGGCGCAAGGCTTGGTTGCTCTCCAGGAGTTCTTCACGCCGGTACTCCGGCAGCTCGCCAGTTCCGGACGCGCGGTGGTCGTCGGTTCACTCCCCGACGAGGCCGAAACGGAAAGTGCGGCGATCGCGCAGCGCGCTCTCGAAGGATTCACGAGGTCGCTGGGCAAAGAACTCGGCAACGGCAGCACCGCCAACCTGATCTATGTCGCGCAAGGTGCCGAAAGGTCGCTGGAGTCGACCCTGGGCTTCTTCCTCTCCTCCAAGTCGGCCTACGTCGCCGGCCAAGTCATCCGGGTCGGAGCGACGGGCATCACCGCCGCGCCCAGCGTCGAAGACATCTTGAAGCCGCTGGCCGGCAAGGTGGCTCTCGTCACGGGAGCCTCACGTGGGCTCGGCCTGGCCGACATGGAGACCCTCGCACGCGACGGCGCCACCGTCATCGGTTTGGACGTCCCGCCGCTCGAAGCGGACCTCAAGGAGGCGGCCGACCGTCTTGGCGGTGGCTACATCGTCGGCGACATTACGTCACCCGAGGCGCCCAAGTTGATCGGCGACTACATCAAGAAGAACCACGGCAAGGTCGACATCGTGGTCCACAACGCCGGCATCACCCGCGACAAGATGCTGCGCAACATGAAGCCGGAGAACTGGCAGCTCGTCGTCGAAATCTCGGTGGGGGCGCCTCAACGCATCACTGACTACCTGCTCGAGAAGGGCCTCATCAACGAAGGCGGCCGCGTCATCGGCATCGCGTCCATCGCTGGTATCGCCGGCAACCGAGGCCAGACGAACTACGCCTCCGCAAAGGCCGGCGTCATCGGATGGATCCAGTCGCTGGCCAAGCGGGTCGCCGACAAGGGCATCACGGCCAACGTCGTCGCCCCGGGCTTCATGGAGACCGAGATGGTCAAGACGATCCCGCTGGGCATGCGCGAAGCAGGCCGGCGCATGAACTCCATGTCGCAGGGCGGCCAGCCGGTCGATGTTGCCGAGGCAATCGCATGGCTGTCGAGCCCGGGTTCGCAGGCCGTCAGCGGCAATGTCGTCGGCGTCAACGGCCAGATGATGCTGGGTGCGTCGTGACAACCCGCGCCTTTGACAAGGCACCGGCCACGGGCCCGATGCTGCTCAAGGCGGTTCTGCCGGCACTGCCAGTTGTCGGCAGCATTCCCGGCATTCGTCACGACGGCACAACGTCGCCCGACCTCGTTCTCGATCGCAGTGGAATCACCACCGACCCGAAACACTTGGCGGCGTACAACGCTGTCTGTGGGTACGACGCGGCTGATCATGTGCCCCCGCTTTACCCACATATGGGCGCATTCGCACTGCACATGGCTCTCATGACCGACACGTCGTTCCCGTTCCTGCCAATGGGGGTCGTCCACGTCCGCAACAGCGTCACCCAGCATCGACCGATCGGCGTCGATGAGGCCTTCGACATCACCGTGAAGGCGAGCCCGCTCCGAGCCCACAAGGTCGGCCGGGTGCTCGATCTCGTCACGACGGCCCACATCTCAGGTGAGGTCGTGTGGGAAGAGACAAGCACGCTGCTGTCCCGCGGCAAGCCATTCGACGGTCCTCGCGACTCATCGCCACTGGCCGGCATCGATGCGCCGGAAGGCGTCGTGCAATGGAAGCTCGCCGGAAACCTCGGTCGCCGCTATGGTGCCGTCTCGGGCGACCGGAACCCGATCCACCTCTACCCGATCACGGCGAAGGCGTTCGGATTCCCCCGCAACATCGCACATGGCATGTGGTCGAAAGCTCGATCACTCGCCCAGTTGCAGAATCGCCTGCCCAAGGCATACACGGTCGACGTCGAGTTCAAGCGGCCGATCCTGTTGCCCAGCACCGTGATCTTCGGCAGCCGCGTCCACGATGCGGTCACGACGTTCGGCGTCACATCGGCGCGCAAGCCCGAGACGCACCTGCTCGGCCAGATCACGCCCGCTTAGTCAGGACGGCTTGATCGGTCGGATCAGGCCCTCTTGGGCGATGGACGCCACCAGATCACCGGTTTCGGCGAACACCCGCGCGATGCTCAAGCCGCGAGCGGCCGATGCGGACGGCGAATGCTGGTCGTAGAGGAACCATTGATCGGATGGAGCCGAGCGATGGAACCAGATCGAATGGTCGAGCGAGGCGACCTGGATGGTGGGTGAGCTCACGATCAGGCCGTGCGGGTGGAGCGTGGGACCCAAGAGGGTCAGGTCTGAGAAGTACGTCAGCATCGTGTTGCGCAAGCGCCGATCGTCCTCGATCTTCCCGTTGAGGCGAAACCACACTCGCTGAGTCGTGGGATCGTCTCCGGGAACAAACCTGATGTCGGCCGAGGCCCACTCCCGCGTCCACCACTCGGCGCCATCGCCGTTGATTGCGGTCACGATTTCGGGGAAGGTCCGGCATTCTTCGGGCGACAAGACGTCGGGCATCGGGTCCTGATGGCTATAGCCGTCTTCGACCCTTTGGAATGACGCCGTCATGTAGAAGATGATCGAGCCGTGCTGCCGGGCCGCCACCCGCCGCGTGGTGAATGAGCCGCCGTCGCGCACGTCCTCAACGTCGTAGAGGATCGGTATCGTCGGGTCGCCACCGAGAATGAAGTAGCTGTGAAGTGAGTGCACCCGCCGCTCGTCCGGCACGGTCAATTGAGCCGCCATGAGCGCCTGCGCCGCCACCTGGCCGCCGAAAACCCGAGGAAGAACCGAATCCTTCGGCTGGTTGCCCCGGAACAGGCGATCGTCGAGGACGTCAAGCGTCAACAGGTCGACGAGCTCGGTCAGGGTCGCGGGCACCCGCCAACCCTAGCCATCATTCTTCTTGTTCTCGCGCGCGAGGTAGCGCTCGAATTGGTCGGCGAGTTCGTCTCCCGACGGGATCGCCTCGTCCTCCGCGAGCAGCGATTGGGCGGCTCCACGAGCGAAAGCGTCGTACTGCTCTTCCAGGCCGCTGAGCACGTCTGCACTGTCTTGTTCGGCGATCTGCGCCGAGATGTCGGCCATGGTGGCGTCTTGGGCCGACTTCAGCCGTTCATAGTCGATTTGCAGGCCGGTGCGGTCGACGAGGGCATCAAGGAGAGCGACTGCACCGGGCGGGTATTCCACCTGGGCAACGTAATGCGGGACGTGGACGACGTAGCCGGCAGCGTCGATGCCGCGCTGACCGAACCGGTACTCGAGAAGCGCCTGTGCCGATGACGGAACGCGGAGTTCGGGCGCCCACAGATTGGTTCGATCGATCAGTTCGGGGCGCGTCGCGTGCGTGGTGATGACCGACGGACGCGTGTGCGGGACACCCATGGGCACCGCACCCAGCCCCAGTGTCAGGCCGACGTTTTCGCTTTCGACAACTCCGGCCAACTCGTCGATGAACGTCTCCCAGGCGTAGTCAGGTTCGGGCCCGGCCAAGACGAGGTATGGGACTCCCGCGGCGTCGTGTTCGCGGACGACATCAAGCGTCGGGCCGAGGTAGTCCTGGTAGTGGTCGTGGTGAAAGCCGATCGTCGGACGGCGAGCGCGATAGTCGAGGTATTTGTCGATCTCGAAACTGTGGACGACCGTGCCGCCTCCCGTGATCAGTTGCTCGGCAGCAAGGCGCGGCGCGTCGCCGGCGGTCAAGAACCCATCGAAGGCATGGATGAGTACGGGATCGTGTCCCGCTTCGTCTCGCTTGCCAGTGCGCTTCACGGTCAGTTCAACGTCCCTGACTTGCCAACTGTTCCAGCACGGCCGCCGCGACAGCGTCCGCGGTGAGGCCTTGGGCGGCGAGCACTGCGTCGCGCTTGGCGTGCGTCAGGAATTCTTGATCGATCGCGTGAATCAGCACTGGTCGGCCCAGTGCCTCGGAAAAACTCGCCCCCACTCCCCCCTGACGACCGTTGTCTTCGATGCTGACCACCAGCGGGGATTGGGCTGCCAGGTCGAGCACCGTGGGGTCGATCGGCTTGACCCACCGTGGATCGACGACCGTCACGCCGTGACCTTCGGCACGGATCTTGTCGGCCGCAGCTTCCGCGACTGGCGCCATGGAACCGACGGCGAGGATGAAGACGTCGGCATCGTCATCGCGACTCAGCACATCGGCAACGCCGATCCGTTCGACGGCAGGGATGTCGGCAGACACCGCCCCCTTGGCAAACCGGACCATCGTCGGTGCATCGTCGACTGCAACAGCCTCCGTCAGTAGTTCACGAAGTTGGACGCCGTCACGTGGAGCGGCGATGCGCAGGTGCGGCACGACCTGGAACACCGACATGTCCCACATGCCGTTGTGGCTCGCACCGTCGTCGCCGGTCACGCCAGCGCGGTCGAGCACGAACGTGACACCGAGACCATGCATGGCGACGTCGAGCAAGACCTGGTCGAACGCCCGATTCATGAACGTCGCATAGATCGCAACCACCGGGTGGAGCCCAGCCATCGCCATGCCCGCGGCGCTCGTGACGGCATGCTGCTCGGCGATGCCGACATCGAAGACGCGGTCGGGGAACTTCTCGGCAAACGCATCGAGTCCGACGGGGTACATCATCGCCGCCGTTATGCCCACCACGTCGGGCCGTTCATCGGCGATGCGGACGATTTCGTCGCGAAAAACGGACGTCCACCCGGCCGGCGCGACATTGGTGGCATCGCCGGTCTCGGGGTCGAATGGCGCTGATTGGTGCATCTGGTCGTTCTCGTTGGCCACGGCGATGTCGTAGCCCTGCCCCTTGACCGTGAGGACATGGACGAGCACCGGGCCGCCGAACCGCTTCGCTTGGGTCAGCGCGTGCTCAAGGGTTGGGACATCGTGACCGTCGACAGGGCCGATGTACTTGAGTCCGAGGTCTTCGAACATTCCCTGTGGCGCGAGCACGTCCTTGATGCCCTTCTTGACAGCATGCAGCGCGTCATACGCAACGGGGCCGATGCCGGGTCGGCGGTTCAACCGCTCCTTGATGACGTGCAGCGCCGTCTCGTAGCGCGGGTTGGTGCGGATGTCGGTGAGCCGGTTGGCCAACCCACCGACCGTGGGGGTGTACGAACGACCGTTGTCGTTGACGACGATGACAACCGGACGGTCGCTGGCTGCGATGTTGTTGAGTGCCTCCCAAGCCATGCCTCCGGTGAGCGCACCATCACCAATGACGGCGACAACCGGAGCGTCCTGCCCGAGTAGACGATTCGCCTTGGCGATGCCATCGGCGTACGACAGGCTCGTCGACGCGTGAGAGTTCTCGACCCAGTCGTGTTCGGACTCGCCGCGGTTCGGGTATCCAGAAAGGCCACCGGCCTGGCGCAGCTTGTCGAATCCGGAGGCGCGTCCGGTGAGCATCTTGTGGACGTAGGACTGGTGGCCGGTGTCCCAGATGATGCGTTCGCGCGGCGACTCAAACACCCGGTGGAGCGCCATCGTGAGTTCAACGACACCGAGGTTTGGCCCGAGATGCCCCCCGCGCTGTGCGACGGCTTCGATCAACCGACTGCGGATTTCGTTTGCAAGTTCGGACAGCTGCTCTTCGGACAGCGCGCGGAGATCCGCGGGACCTGTCAGCGAGTCGAGCAATGCCATTGCGTCAGTCTATCGGCGGCTCTCCGCGGTCACCGTGTCACAACAAGCTGCGGAGTACGTACTGCATGATGCCGCCGTTGCGGTAGTAGTTCGCCTCACCGGGGGTGTCGATGCGGACAACCGCGTCGAACTCGACGTCATCGGCCTTGACGTGGACGGTCTTCGGCGTACGACCCTCGTTGAGTTCCGTAATGCCGGTGACGTCAAACTCCTCCTCGCCGGTGAGTCCGAGTGATTCAGCGTTCTGGCCCTCCGGGAACTGCAGCGGAAGAACGCCCATGCCGATCAGGTTCGAACGGTGGATCCGCTCGTACGACTCGGCAATGACGACCTTTACCCCAAGCAGCGCCGTTCCCTTGGCCGCCCAGTCGCGCGACGAACCCGAGCCGTATTCCTTACCGGACAAGACAACCAGTGGGGTGCCCTCGGCCTGGTAGGCCTGCGATGCCTCAAACACGGTCGTGACTGGCCCGTCTGCCTGGGTGAAGTCACGGGTGAAGCCACCCTCAGTGTCGGGTGCGATTTGGTTGCGCAGGCGAATGTTCGCGAAAGTGCCGCGAATCATCACCTCGTGGTTGCCGCGACGCGACCCCAACGAGTTGAAATCGCGGGACTCGACCCCGTTGTCGGACAAGTACCTGCCCGCCGGGCTGTCTTTCTTGATCGCGCCGGCTGGGCTGATGTGGTCGGTCGTCACCGAGTCGCCCAACTTGAGCAAGACACGTGCCCCAGCTACGTCGGTCACCGGTGATGGCTCCAACTGCATGCCATCGAAGTACGGGGGCTTCCGAACGTAGGTCGAGTCGTCATCCCACGCGAACGTGTCGCCTTCCGGCGTCGGCAGGTTCTTCCACCGTGAATCGCCGGCGAAGACGTCTGCGTATTCCGATGCGAACGTGTCTGACGTGATCGCCGACTGGATGACGTCCTCGATCTCGGTTGGGGTCGGCCAAATGTCCCTCAGGTTAACCGGATTGCCCTCGGCGTCGGTGCCGAGAGGCTCGGTCGTGATGTCGACGTCCAACGAACCAGCCAGTGCGTATGCCACGACAAGCGGCGGCGAGGCGAGGTAGTTCAGCTTGATATCGGGGTTGATGCGTCCCTCAAAGTTGCGGTTGCCGGAGAGTACCGACGCAACCGCCAGATCGCCCTCGTTGACGGCGGCGCTGACTTCGGGAATCAGGGGGCCGGAGTTCCCAATGCAGGTCGTGCAGCCGTAGCCGACGAGGTTGAAGCCCAGCTTGTCGAGGTACGGCGTCAGGCCAGCCTTTTCGTAGTAGTCGGAGACCACCTTCGACCCGGGCGCCAGAGTCGTCTTGACCCAGGGCTTTCGCGTCAGGCCCTTCTCGACAGCCTTCTTAGCCAGGAGCGCAGCACCGATCATGACCGACGGGTTGGACGTGTTGGTGCACGACGTGATGGCCGCGATCGTCACGGCTCCATGGTCGATCTCGAACGTCGTGCCGTCCTCCAACGTCACGGTCTGAGGGTTGCTAGGACGGCCGTTGGACCGCGAGGCCGGAACCCCGTGCGGTTCTGGTGCGCCATTGGCCTGGTTGCCATCGTGCGACGGGGCGTCGGACGCGGGGAAGGATTCAGCCACCGCCTCGTCATAGCCGGATTGTTCACCGGTGTTGTCGACATAGTCGGAGAGCGCCTCGCGGAAGCCCAGCTTGGCGTGAGCCAGGATCACGCGATCTTGCGGACGCTTGGGCCCAGCAATCGACGGAACCACCGTCGAGAGGTCAAGTTCGAGGTACTCCGAGTACCTCGGCTCGTGGTCTGGGTCGTGCCACAGACCCTGTGCTTTGGCGTATGCCTCGACCAGGGCGATCTGCTGCTCCGAGCGACCTGTCAATGTGAGGTACTTCGTGGTCTCTTCGTCCAGCGGGAAGACCGCGATTGTCGAGCCATACTCCGGGCTCATGTTGCCGATGGTCGCCCGGTTGGCCAGCGGCACGGCGGTGACCCCGGGACCGTAGAACTCGACAAACTTGCCGACGACCCCGTGCTTGCGCAGCATCTCGGTGATGGTCAGAACGAGATCAGTGGCCGTGGCGCCCTGGGGCAATTCACCGGCCAGTTTGAACCCGACGACCCGCGGGATGAGCATCGAAATCGGCTGGCCGAGCATGGCGGCCTCGGCCTCGATGCCGCCGACACCCCAGCCGACTACGCCAAGACCGTTGACCATCGTCGTGTGCGAGTCGGTACCGACGCACGAATCGGGGTAGGCGACCGTGGACCCGTTGGCGTCCTTCGTAAATATCACGCGTGCCAGGTGCTCGATGTTGACCTGGTGGACGATGCCGGTTCCGGGCGGAACGACCTTGAAGTTGTCGAACGCCCCCTGACCCCAACGCAGGAACTTGTATCGCTCGCCGTTGCGCTCGTACTCGATTTCGACATTGCGTTCAAAGGCCTCCGGAGTACCGAAGACGTCGGCGATCACTGAGTGATCGATGACCATCTCGGCCGGCGCAAGCGGATTGACCTTTGACGGATCGCCGCCGAGCTCGACGATGGCCTCCCGCATCGTTGCGAGGTCGACGACACACGGAACACCGGTGAAGTCCTGCATGATCACCCGCGCCGGGGTGAACTGGATCTCCTTGCTCGGTTCGGCCGTCGGGTCCCAGCCGGCGAGAGCCTCGATGTCGGTCTTCGTGATGTCGGCGCCGTCTTCGGTTCGCAGCAGCGCTTCTAGGAGGATCTTGAGACTGAACGGAAGTGTGCCCACGTCGAGCCCATCGCCCGTTACCTGATCGAGCCGGTAGTAGTCGTAGGACTGGCCGCCGACCTCGAGTGAGTCCTTGGCGCTGAAGCTATCGACGGACATACGTGATCTCCAACCGTTGATACAGGTGTCAAGTCCCATCCTGCCGCGTGCCGCCTCATCGGCGCACTCGGGTGGGCGATTTACGTCAGGCCCGGGAACTGCCAGATGAGCGGCCAGTAGAAAGCCACGTAGGTGGCCATGACGGCAGCCACACCTACGACCCCCGCGATGTCCAGAGCGATCAGCGCCTTGCGTCGGTTGGGTGCTGTGACGGCATTCGCGCCCGACGCACGAAGGATCTCGGTGTGCAGGAACCGATCGGCGAAATCGCGCCGCATGGGCAGGAGCACGGGGATGAGCAGGAGAGCAGCGGCGATGTACGTGGCGATGCCGATGTGCAATTCGTCGGGAGTGGCGACCCGAAGAACAGTTGGAAGCCCAACTGGCACGGCCGCCACACACAGGTCGACCAAGACAGCCAACATGGCACCGCGGATGGCGCCTCGCACCAACCCGACCGGTTCTCGCGTGGCGACATCGGCAACGAGCAGGCCGACCCGGTGCTTACCGATGCTGTGGCCCCGAATCCCCTGGCGCATGCCGTTGTCCCAGAACACGAAGATCTCGCCCGCGACGAGACCGCTGAGGAACAGCCCGTCGGACAGGCCGATGGACCAGAAATCCCCGCCGGTCGCTCCGTCGGTGGCGGCCCGTACGAGGGCATACGCGAGTGCACCGCAGGAGAATGCAAGGCAGAAGAGCAGCATGTCCTGACCCAGTGCCGCACGCCTCAGCTCGGTGATCGTGCGGAATTCCGGCTCGTTCGTCAGTGCCACGTCTCCACTCTGTCTGGCGGCATTGACCGGCACAAGCGACGCGGCGGGCGCGCAGCGACGAGATTTCAGTCGCAAAGTCGTAAGGATCTGCCCGTCCAGATCCTCCTACCCATGACGTCAGGAGGAAAGGGATGCCCCGTGAGCGCAAATCCAGCCTTAGGATCCCGACATGACACCCGATGCCGCCTTGGTCGCCCGGGTGCTGGGCGGCGACCGGGAGGCCTTCGCATCGGTTTACGACCGCTACGCAGACCGCTTGTACGACTTTGCCCACTCGATGCTCCGGAACACCGAGGATGCATCCGACGCCGTGGCGGACGCGTTCGTCGTTTTTGCCGAGCGGCTCTCCCAACTTCGGGAGCCAGATCGACTGCGACCGTGGTTGTACGCGATCGTCCGCAGCGAGTGCCTGCGCCGCATCAAATTGCGCTCAAGGGTGGCTTTCGGCGGAGACGAGCAACTGGTCGACATGGCTGACACCGCCGTCGCGCCCGACGAAGCCGCTGAAACGTCCGCCCTGCGCCAGCTCGTGTGGGACGCAGCCGGCGGTCTCACCGAGCGCGATCGGGCACTGCTGGACCTCCATCTCCGGCAAGGACTCGACGGCGCCGACCTCGGCGAGGCGATGGGAGTCAGCGCATCGAACGCGTACGTGATGATGAACCGGCTGCGCAGTCAGTTGGAGCGCTCCTTGGGTGCCCTCCTGATCGCCAAGACGGGGCGCGAAGAATGCTCTGACCTCGATGGGACGCTGGCCGATTGGGACGGCTCATTCTCACCATTGGTGCGCAAGCGGGTCTCGCGGCACGTCGACGGTTGCCCGAAGTGCACGATGCGGCGTGCGGCGATGGTCAGTCCGCTGGCCCTCTTTGCTGGTGTCTCCGCATTCGCCGCACCAGCCGGATTGCGCGAGCGCGTCCTGAGCAGCGTGACCATCTCGCCGTCCCCAGCCGTCGACGCATCTCCGTGGCTACGCCGGGGACTGGTGGGCGGCGCTGTCGCGGCAGTCATTGTGGCACTGGTCGTCCTCGTGCCGGGACGGCTGCACGACGCCGATCATCCGCTTCCCGTCGATGCAACGACGACGACCGAGGCGCCCGCCGCGCAACCGACACCAACCACAACGCCCTCACCAACTCCGTCGGCGACCACCGCGAATGCGGTCGAGCCAGCGCTTCTCGTCGTCTCTGATCGGTCTCTCAGTGTGGGGCCGAGAGACATGACGACCGCCACCACGCTTGCGAATCGCGGCGGCACGTCTCTCCACTTCGAGCTCAAGCCGAGTGACGGCTGGGTCTCTGCTGATCCCCAGCGCGGACGCTTGGACCCCGGTGAGTCGGTCCGCGTCGCCGTGCGCGTCAGCGACGGCCGCCGGCCGCGCGCAGACACCAAGGCTCATATCCAGGCGCAGTGGGATCACGGCTCGATCGACATCGAGGTTCGCGTCAAGGTGGCCAAGGAACCCGAGCCTGAACCCGATGACAACCCACCCGCGGACGAACCGCCGGCCGACGAGCCACCAGTGATTCTCTACTAGAAACTTCTTCGAAAAAGTTTCCGAGAACTTGCAAGGTTCCTGAACGCCCGCTGCTCCTACCTCCGAGAAGGCCAACACAGAGCCTTCCAGAGACCAGGAGTAAGACATGAACAGCACGTTCCGCCGCATCGCAGCAGCAGCGCCAGTCGCCGCCGTCATTTTCGGCTTCGGCATCTCGGCTGCCCAAGCCATGCCGATCAACCCGAATGACCCGACCTCGACACACCAGGTGCCTGACTTCGGCGACGTCATCGTCGTTGATACCGGACCGGCGGACCCCGGCCCCCAGGCAGACCCGGTTGACCCGCCGGCCTCGGACCCCGGGTCCGATCCGTCCGATGACACTTCGGACGACTCGGATCACGACAGCGACCACCATGACAACGACGAATCCGACAACTCGGATCGCTCAAACAGTGGCTCGAACGCCCGACCGGTGATCACAACGGTGAGCACGCCCACCGCCGCTCCGAAGGGCGAATCAGCCAGCTCCGACGAAGCGAGCGACGTCATCGCCCCGGTTTACGAAGGCACCCGCACCGGAGTTCAGGTTCCGCTGGCGGTCATCTTCGGACTCGGTGCCGCCGTCGCCGGAGTCGTGGCGTGGGCCGGACTCCGCAGGCAGCGGATGTTCAGCTGACCATCGCAAGACCAGCGGGTCCCGCACCAGGTGGGGTGTGCGGGACCCGCTCTTTGCGTGTCAGTGCTTCTCCCCCAGCGCGACGACGGAACGCAGTTGATACGGAACGCTCGTCACCATCACGCCCGGCATGAACAGAAGCCGGCCTTTGAGCCGCAATGCCGTCTGGTTGTGCAGTAGCTGCTCCCACCAGTGCCCGACGACGTACTCCGGGATGTAAACGGTCACCACATCCCGGGGACTTCCGGTTCGGACTTCCTTGACGTACCGGATGACCGGGCGCACCAGTTCGCGATAGGGCGACGCGATGATCTTCAGCGGAACTTGGAGGTCGAGTTCCTCCCATCGCTCGCGCATGGATTCGGATGCGTCCTTGTCGAACGCGACATAGAGAGCCTCGAGCGTGCTTGGCCGCGAAACGCGGGCGTAGGCCAAGGCACGCAACGTCGGCTTGTGCAGGCGCCCGACGAGAACGATTGCGTGCACCCGAGACGGAAGAGTTTGGTCAGTCACGTCGATGGCAAGCTCGCGGGCCACCTCGAGGTAGTGCTGCTCGATGAACTTCATCAGCGTGAAGATCGCGACCATCGCCAGGATCGCGATCCATGCGCCAGCGAAGAACTTGGTGATGAGAACAACCACCAAGACGGATGCGGTCATGAACAGCCCGAAGGCATTGATGACGCGGGATCGCATCATGTGTCGGCGCATCTTCGTGTCGGTCTCGGAGCGAAGATTGCGATTCCAGTGCCGGATCATGCCCGCCTGGCTCATCACGAAGGAGACGAAAACGCCGACGATGTAGAGCTGAATCAGCCGCGTGACCTCCGCATTGAAGGCCTGTACCAAGATGATCGCGCCGATGGCCAGCAGGATGATTCCGTTGCTGAACGCGAGCCGGTCTCCGCGGGTGTCGAGTTGAGCCGGCAAGAACTTGTCGCGCGCCAGGATGGCGCCGAGCACCGGGAACCCGTTGAAGGCTGTGTTGGCTGCCAAGAACAGGATGATCCCCGTCATTGCGATCGTCAGGTAGAACATCGGTGGGAAGTCGGCGTAAAGCGCTCCGGCAAGTTGGCCGATGACGGTGTGCTGCTCATGCCCCTTGCCCAGCGGATGCCCATGGAACAGCAGCTGCCGAGACGGGTCTTGGACATAGTGCAGATGCATGAGGCGTGCCAGGACGAGGATGCTCATCAGCATCGTGACGGCAATCAGACCGAGCATCAGCAGGGTCGTGGCCGCGTTCTTGCTCTTCGGCTTCCGGAAAGCCGGCACACCGTTGCTGATGGCCTCGACCCCGGTGAGCGCAGCGCATCCGGATGAGAACGCCCGCGTGAGCAGGAAGATCATCGCGACGCTCATGATGGCGCCGTCGTAGGGGGCTTCGGCGACCATGGCGTACTTCGAACTCTCCGCCAGCGGCAGGTTCCCGCTGGCGAACCGCACGAAGCCCCACAGGGCCATCGCCATGATCGAGAACATGAACAGGTACGTCGGGATTGCGAATGCCTTGCCGGACTCCTTCGTCCCACGCAGGTTCATGGTCATCAGGACGAGAATCAGAACAGTCGCAACGCCGGCCTCGTGACCGCTCAGAATTGGAATGGCAGCAGCCGCGTTCTGGACGCCGGACGACACTGACACCGCGACGGTCAAGACGTAGTCGACGAGCAATGCGCTGCCGACCGTCAGGCCGGCATTGCGTCCGAAGTTGGTCGTCGCCACCTCATAGTCGCCACCGCCACTCGGATATGCGTGGACGTTCTGCCGGTACGACGCCACGACAGTGAGCAACACCAGTCCGACGGCGATGCCGACCTTCCAGTTCATCGTGTATGCGGCAAGGCCGCCCAACGACAGCGTCAACAGGATCTCGTCTGGCGCATACGCCACGGAGGACAACGCGTCGCTGGCGAAGACCGGCAGCGCGAGGCGTTTCGGGAGCAGCGTTTCACCGAGCTGTTCGCTACGCAGCTTCCGCCCGACGAGGGCCCGCTTGAGGACGTCCACCATTCCCACGGCGACGATCGTAGACCGCCAGCACTCGTAGTAACGTCTCGTGCGTGCACATCGTGATCATGGGGTGCGGCCGCGTCGGCTCCACACTCACGCGCAGCCTCGAAGAACGCGGCCACACCACATCGGTCATCGACATCAATCCTGAAGCGTTCCGTCGGCTTGGTCCCGACTTCCGCGGAGACACAGTGACCGGCTTGGGATTCGACCGCGGCGTCCTCGAAGAGGCCAGTATCGAGCGAGCCGACGCGTTTGCCGCAGTCTCCAGCGGCGACAACTCGAACATCATCTCGGCCCGCGTCGCCCGCGAGCTGTACGGCGTCAAGAACGTTGTGGCTCGCATCTACGACCCCGGCCGCGCTGCTGTGTACGAACGTCTCGGCGTGCCGACCGTCGCGACTGTCCCATGGGCGGCCGATCAGGTCCTGCGCCGACTCCTGCCCGCGGGGTCCGAACCGATCTGGCGTGACCAGTCAGGCGAGGTTCGCCTTGATCAGTTGTATGCACCTGTCGACTGGATCGGCCATGTGGTCTCCGAACTCGAGAAACAGGCCAAGGTGCGCGTTGCCTTCATCACCCGCCTTGGCACCGGCACGATCCCGAGCCCCGACACGGTGATCCAGGAGGGCGACCACATGAGCTTGTTCATGCGCGAAGACCAAGCTGAAGAAGCGCACGCCATCCTCGATCGTGGGCCGAGCGAGGATGAGGACTGATGCGGGTCGCCATCGCTGGAGCAGGTGCCGTTGGGCGCAGCGTCGCTCTTGAGCTCATCGAAAATGGTCACTCCGTCTTGCTCATCGATCGCGCCTCCCGCTCGATTCGTCCCGACCTCGTCCCCGACGCCCAATGGCTCCTGGCGGACGCGTGTGAACTCTCAGCTCTTTCTGAGGCACAACTTGAAACGTGCGATGTCGTCATCGCCGCGACCGGCGACGACAAAGCGAACCTTGTCACCTCACTACTCGCCAAGACCGAGTTTTCAGTTCCGCGCACCGTCGGGCGGGTCAATCACCCGAACAACGAATGGCTGTTCAGCGACTCATGGGGCATTGACGTGTCGGTGTCGACGCCGCGCCTGATGGCAGCCCTCGTCGAAGAAGCCGTGACGGTGGGCGACCTCGTCCGGCTGTTCACCTTCCGCCAGAGCAACACCAACCTCGTGGAACTCACCATGCCGAGCGACTCGCCACTCGTCGGTCACCGCCTGGCCGACGTGACATGGCCCGAGGATGTCGTGCTCGTGGCCATCCTGCGCGACAACGCCATCCAGACTCCCGATCGTGACCGGTCGCTCGAAGCCGGCGACGAGCTACTCTTCGTCTGCGCCGAGGCCTCCGAGCACGCACTCAGCCAGCTCCTCTCGCCCAAGGACTGACGGCTTCGGCTCCCTAGCCCTCGATCGGTGTTCGGTTGCGGGCGAGAAGCCAAGCCATCACGGCGAAAGCCAACAGTTGGAGAGGCCACCCGAGGAAGATCTTGGCCGTGCCGAGCAGCGCGATGTGGTCGCCCACATAGAGCGGGTACTGCACCAGGACTCGCAGAATGCAGGGAGCAGCGAAGAGCCAGGTGAGGTGTGAGCAGAGGCGCACCAAGGGACGGTCACGATGCCATTCCGTGGGCTCGCCGGTGATGCTTCCGATCATGAAGCCGACAATCGGCCAGCCCACGAGGACCGAGAACACGAACACCGCGGCGTAGCCGGCGTTGTAGAGGATGCCCGGAAGAAACACGTCGCGTGCTTCGCCGCTGCGCGCCGCGAACAGGGCGGCGATGCCGATTCCGAACAACGCGTTGAGCACATATTGGACGGTGCTGCGTTGGACAAGCCGGACGATGAGAAGCGCGACGGTGGCAACGATGCTGACGGTCAGCGCCAGTTTCAGGTCATGCGTGGAGATGTAGAGAATGGTGAAAGCAAGGGTCGGGATTGCGCTCTCGACGATTCCCCGACGCCCACCCAGCGCCTCAGCCAGCCTGCCTCGGACCAGTTGCTCAACGGTGTCGAATGTTTCAGGACTCGGGTCAGGCATCGAGTTCGTAGCGCGGGTTGTAGAGCACTCGCTCATGCCCGCGGCGGCCCACCCGTCCGTGAACGGTCAGGGTCCTGCCAGGCTCGATCCCCTCGATGACTCGGCGGCCCAACCAAATGAGGGTCACCGTGTCCGTTCCGTCGTAAAGCTCAGCTTCCAAGGAGTTGACGCCATCGACCGGACGAAGCGTTACCGACCGGAGCGTGCCGTGCAGATCACCGACGCAACGGTCGGGCTGGTCTTTGATGAGGCTGCAGCCGGCGTGTTCAGCGTCGTCCTTCAGCTCTTCTGCTTCCTGATGCTCCGGGGAAAGCCAATCCCTGGTGCGGCTCATCAATCCACCCATACTTGAAGTGTAAATCGTCTAGGTGGACCGAATGGTGGAATGGCCCCCCGTTGAGCCAAATCCGCCGTCTCCCCGTAGGGATGCGGGCAGTTCGGCCACCTCGACGAACGTCGCATACGCGACCGGTTGCACAACCAACTGGGCAATCCGGTCGCCGCGTTGGATGGTGATCGCATCCGTGCGGTCGTGGTTGATCAGCAGGACCGAAATCTCTCCGCGATAACCGGCGTCAATCGTGCCGGGCGTGTTGACCATTGACAGTCCGTGCTTCCTCGCCAGCCCAGAGCGCGGATGGACGAAGGCGGCATAACCGTCGGGGAGTGCGATCGCAATGCCGGTTGGCACCATGGCGCGCTCCCCCGGCTCAAGCGTGACGTCGACCGCGCTGCGCAGATCAGCGCCGGCGTCACCGGGGTGTTCGTACGCCGGGGTCGGCAGTTCGCCGTCCAGCCGGGTGATGAGGACGTCGACCATGCGGCGAACCGTACTGCAGATGGCAGGCTGGAGCGGTGGACGGATACCGCGAACGACTGACGGCCCCCATGTCGTGGTGGATCGTCGCCGCTGTCTTTGGAGGGATCTGTGGCTGGATCCTCGTCGTGGCGACAACGCCGTCGTTGGGCGTCGCCGCTGCCGTCGTTGGGACCGCGGTGGCGGGAGCCGTCATTTGGGCCTACGGCTCACTCACCGTCAGTGCGGGAGCTGACGGCCTTCACGTCGGGGACGCACACCTTGCCCGTGAGTTCATCGGAGCCGTGACTCCGCTCGACCGGATGGCGTTTCGCGCAAGCCTGGGCCCGCAGGCTGATGCCCGCGCCTGGCTACGCACGAGACCATACGTTGACGGCGGGGTACGCGTTGAGGTTGATGATCCCCGAGACCCGGTGCCGTATTGGTTGGTCTCGTGTCGTCGACCTGAGGCGGTTGCCTCGGCTCTCGGTCGGCCGGTGGGACAGACTGGGTCCTAACGACGAAGGGACGACGGTGGGCAAGAAGGGCAAGAAGGCAAAAAGGGCGAAGAAGGACACCGCCGAAGCGGCCCCGGATCCAAAGGCGACACCCGGCTCGAAGCAGGTGTGGAAGCTGATGGATCGCGGTTCAACCGTTGCTGCCGGTGTCCTCGCTCGTCAGGCGTCCGAGCTCACCTGGAAGGTCGCGACAGGCAAGAAGCCGCCGTCTGGCCAGAAGAACCCCGAGTCCAACCTGCGTGAAGTTGCAGTGTGGGCGTTCGTGGGTGGCGGGCTCACGGAACTGGTGCGCGTTCTCGTCAAGCGGTCAACCGCGACATACTGGGTCAGGTCGACCGGTCACCTGCCTCCGGGCATGAAGCACGTGAAGACGGCAAAGCCCGAAGACCAGATCTAACGATCAGCCGGCGCAGTCCTTGCAGAGGAGTTTGCCGCCCTTTTCGGACGCGAGCTGACTGCGGTGATGGACGAGGAAGCAAGAGCTGCAGGTGAACTCGTCGGACTGCTTCGGAACAACCTGGACGGCCAATTCTTCGTGCGAGAGGTCAGCGCCGGGCAACTCGAATGACTCGGCTGCTTCGGCCTCGTCTTCGTCGACCTTGCCCGAGTTCTTCTCGTGCCGACGCGCCTTGAGTTCCTCGATCGAGTCTTCGGCGTGCTCGTCCTCGGTCTTTCGCGGGGCGTCGTAGTCGGTTGCCATCGGCTCCTCCGAACATGTGTTGAACCGGCGCGATTGTTCCACACCGATCCACACGGGTCACCGACCCGTGCGCGTGTCAGAACCCACAAGCATCCACGAGGCTGAAAAATTCCTCTGACAATGCCGGATGGGCCGCCATCACAAGTCGATGACTCGGCTCACCGAAAGCGCCTGACGCGTCGTATCCGGCCACCTCCAGACCGACTTCGCGCGCGATAAGCGCCCCAGCAGCGAGATCCCACGGCTGTAGGCCCTGCTCGACGTAGGCATCGACCCGTCCAGACGCCAGTGCGCACAGGTCGAGTGCGGCAGACCCAAAGCGACGGATGTCTCGAACCTGCGGGAGCATCTTCGCCACAGCGGACGCTTGGCGAGCCCGCACTTCGGCGACGTAGTTGTATCCCGTCGCGATCAGCGCCTGTTCGAGTCCGCCTGCCGGCGGAGGCGTCGCGACGAGGCGCTGCCCCTCGATGCCGGTTGCCCACAGCCACGCGCCCTCGCCAAGCGCAGCACCCCACGATTCTCCGGACGCCACGTTGATGACGTATCCCGCGACCGCGTCGCCGTCCACTTCGGCCGCGATCGACACGGCGTACGCCGGGATCCCGTAGATGAAATTGACGGTGCCGTCGATGGGATCGACCAACCACGAAACCGGGCTCGTGCCGACGTGATCGTCACCTTCCTCGCCGATGATCGTGTCGTCTGGTCGCTCGGCCAGCAGCCGCGAGCGAATGAACTCTTCGGATGCTCGGTCGATGGCCGTGACGGCATCCGTCGAACTCGTCTTCGTGTCCTCGACCTCGACACGTCCGCTCGGCCGCAGGCGAGCGACATTCGCCGCTGCGTCCAGACCCACGCGGCGCGCAACACCCAAGAGGTCTAGTGGGGCCGGACTCACGGAACCGCCGGCAAGGCTAGCCGCAGGTTCGGGCAGCAATCGTCGCCACAGCGTTCGGGGTTCGGCGTACACACGCCTACGACGGAACTCTCGACGGTCTCGCCCCGGTCTGCAGCGGCCCGTTCGAGAACCAGATCACGGACCATCGCGACGAAAGCCGGGTGGACGCCCGGAGTCGCGACGCGCTGATACTCCATGTCGAGCTCGGCGGCAGTCTGTGCCGCTTCGGTGTCGAGATCGAAAACAACCTCCATGTGATCGGAGACGAATCCGATCGGGACGACGACCACCGATGTGACGCCATCGGCGGCGAGCTCACGCAGATGATCGTTGATGTCCGGCTCGAGCCACGGTTGATGAGGTGCTCCAGATCGGGAGCAATAGGCCAACGTGTAGGCCGCCGCACCGCATTCGTCTGCAATGAGACGTGCCACTTCCGCGTGCTGCCGTTCGTATGCATGCGCTCCCGGGCCTCCGCTCCCCGCATTCATGTCGACTGGGATGGAGTGCGTCACGAACACGACGTGCGTCGCGTCGGGAGCCCCCGCGAGTGCTTCGGAGGTTGCGTCGATGAAGGGGGCCACGAACCCCGGATGATTGAAGTAGAGGCGCAACCTCGACAACCCAAGATCAATCCCTGCGTTCGCATCGAACAGGTTCTCGCGGTATTGCCGGCATCCGGAATATGAGGAATAGGCGCTCGTGAGGAAATACGCCGCTCGGCGCACTCCGTCGTCGGCCATCTGGCGAAGCGCATCGCGGAGATACGGATCCCAGTTCCGGTTGCCCCAGTAGACCGGAATATCGACACCGTTCTCCGCAAAGTCCTTGCGGATGGCGTCAACAAGTTCGCGGTTCTGGTCGTTGATGGGCGAGCGGCCCCCGAAAACCCGGTAGTGCTCAGCCACTTGATCGAGCCTCTCCCGGGGAATTCCGCGCCCGGCAGTGACGTTTTCGAGGAACGGGATGACGTCCTCAGGAGCCTCTGGCCCGCCAAAGGACACAAGCAGAAGCGCGTCGATCGGCCGGGTGTTCACGGCGCACATCGTCTCACGCACTGATCGCTGCCCACACCCGATCTGAACTGCGCCGATGGCCCACTACATTGGGCGATGCCATGTCCGACGCCTCCCTCTCCGAGCGCAGCATCGAGCAAGTTCGTACGTGGATCGAATCAACCCAAACGACGACCGCACCGAGCCGCCGGCGCGCGGAGAAGGCCTCCGAACGACTCGCCGATTTGCTCCGCGACCCTGCCGGGCTCGACTTCACCGTCCAATTCGTTGACCGAGTCATTCGTCCGGAGGACGCCAAAACCGCCGGTCGGCAGATGCGCACACTGAGCCGGCGCCTCCCCGACTTCGTCTCCTTCGGCGAGCGGCAATCGCTGCGATTGGGAGCAGCGGCGTCGCGGGTCTACCCACACCTCGTCCAACGCCGAGCGCGGCGGACGTTGCGTCGACTCGTCTCGCATCTGGTTTTGGACGCCAATCCGACGCGCCTCACCGCATCGATTGCCGACCTTCAGCGCGATGGCGATCGACTCAACCTCAGCCTCCTTGGCGAGGCTGTCCTTGGAGAGAGCGAAGCCGCCCGGCATCTCGACCGCACGTTGCAGCTCATTGCCCGTACCGACGTCGACTACGTCTCGGTCAAGGTCTCGTCGATTGCGAGCCAACTGACTCTGTGGTCATTTCGAGATGCCGTTGACCGGGTGGTCGAACGGCTCCGCCCCCTGTATGAGGCCGCGCATACCCATGGGACGTTCGTCAACCTCGACATGGAGGAGTACTCCAGCGTCGATCTCACCATCGCGGCTTTCACCCGTGCACTTGATGCGTTCCCCGAACTCGAAGCCGGAATCGCGCTGCAGGCATACATGCCCGACAGTCTGGCGGCTCTCCAGAATCTTCAGGAATGGGCCACCGCTCGTCGAAGCAACGGCGGCGCACCCGTCAAGGTGCGTGTGGTCAAGGGAGCGAACCTCGGCATGGAGCGTGTCGAGTCGATCTTGCGTGGTTGGCCGATGCCGACCTGGCCCACGAAGACCGAGACCGACACGCACTACAAGCGGCTCCTGAACTGGGCGCTCACACCTGAGCGCATCGAGAACGTCCGGATTTCCGTGGCTGGGCAGAATCTTTTCGACATCGCGTATGCCTGGCATCTGGCCGGTGACCGCGACGTACGCGATGACGTGGAGTTCGAGGCGCTCCTCGGCTTCGACGGAGGGCCCATGCGAGCCGCCCGCAATGACATCGGCCCTCTGCGCCTCTACACGCCGGTCGTCGAGGCCGCCGAGTTCGACGTCGCCATCGCCTACCTCGTGCGGCGATTGCAGGAGGCTGCGGCGCGCGGCAACTTCCTCTCCGCCCTTCCGCATCTCAACTCACCCAAGGTGTTCGATCGCGAAGCCGGTCGGTTCACGGATTCGGTCAAGGCACTGACAGACGAGGACGCCGCTCCGTTCCGGACGCAGAACCGTTCCGAAGACCAGGTTCAGCGTCTCGATGAGTTCGTCAATGCGCCAGACACCGACCCGTCGACCGAAGCGAATCGGCGCTGGGCCGAGGTCGTCACCTCGCGGTCGACGTACACCGAACTCGGGGTCGACACGGTGCGAATCAATCGCCTTTCCGGCCCCGCCACCCTTTCGACTCTCATGGGCACGGTCCAAGACGGCGGGCGCAACTGGCGCGATCGCTCAGCACAGGTTCGCTCATGGGCGCTGCACCAAGCCGGGGCCGTCTTGGAAGCGCGGCGAGCCGACCTCATCGCAGTGATGATGGCCGAGACCGGCAAGACGTTCGCCGAGGCCGATGTCGAGGTCAGCGAGGCGATCGACTTCGCCCACTACTATGCGGACTCCTCGCTTCGCTTGACGGTCGTGGATGGTGCGCGGTTTGAGCCGGCGAAGGTGACGGTCGTAACCCCACCATGGAACTTCCCGGTCGCGATTCCCGCCGGTTCGACCCTGGCCGCTCTCGCAGCCGGGAGTGGCGTCATCCTCAAACCGGCACCCCAAAGTCCCCGGTGCGCCGCGATCCTGGCCGAGTCGCTGTGGGAGGCCGGCGTACCCCGCGACGCCTTGGCGCTGACAGTCGTGGACGAGGGACCGCTGAGTCAGGCGCTCGTGTCGCATCCCGATGTGGAACGAGTCATTCTGACGGGCAGTTGGGAGACTGCGCAGCTCTTCCGGTCGTGGCGCAGCGACCTTCCGCTCATGGCCGAGACAAGTGGCAAGAACGCCATCATCGTCACGCCGAGCGCCGACCGCGACCGTGCGATCGCCGACCTCGTCCGGAGTGCGTTCGGCAATGCCGGGCAGAAGTGCTCAGCCGCCAGCTTGGCCATCCTCGTCGGGCCGGTCGGCGATTCCGAACGGTTCCGCCGGCAACTCGTCGACGCGACAACTTCGCTCGTCGTCGGACCGCCCGACGATCTGCGAACGGTGGTCGGGCCACTCGTCGGCCCCGCCCGTGAGCCACTCCTCGGAGCCCTCACCACTCTCGACCCTGGCGAGACGTGGCTGGTCGAGCCGCGCCAGCTCAACAACTCCGGACGCTTGTGGTCGCCCGGAATCAAGACCGGTGTCCGACCCGGCGGCGCATTCCACACGACTGAGTATTTCGGGCCGGTACTCGGCGTCATGCATGCGAAGTCGCTCTCGGAGGCGATCGCCTGGCAGAACGGGACGGCCTACGGGCTGACGGCAGGACTGCATTCGCTCGACCAAAAGGAGGTCAACACCTGGCTAGAACGCGTCAACGCCGGCAACCTCTACGTCAACCGGCACATCACCGGGGCCGTCGTGCAGCGCCAACCGTTCGGCGGGTGGAAGCGTTCATCGGTCGGCGCCACCGCCAAGGCGGGCGGCCCGAACCATCTGGCGCATCTCGGCACCTGGCATCCAGCTCCGTTGCGCCGGGCGCCCGCCGACGTTGCGCTGTCTCGAGGCGTGATTGACCTGCTGGAACGGTTCGCGTCCGTTCTGGACGAATCGAGCATCACCTATCTGCGCGCGGCAGCGGCATCCGACCAGCAAGCCTGGGAGCGCGAGTTCGGAGTCGCCAAGGACGTTTCGCACTTGGAGGTCGAGCGCAACGTCTTCCGGTACCTGCCAACACCTGTCACGATTCGCAACGATGGTGCCGCCGTGGATGTCGCGCGGGTCCTGTTGTCAGCCGCGCGTGCCGGGGCACCTGTCACCGTGAGTTCGGTTGCGCCCTTGCCCGCCGGGGTCGACCACATCGTCGAGGCTCCCGCAGCGTGGCTGTCCCGCGTGGCCCGTGATCGGCCCAGCCGCGTTCGCCTCGTCGGATCCCCACTGTGGGCCACGGCCGAAGCGGTCGGTGGCGATCCGGATGTGGCCATCCACGCCGGCCCCGTGACAGCGGCCGGCCGAGTCGAACTCTTGCCTTTCCTGAACGAGCAAGCCATCTCGATCACCAACCACCGATATGGCTTGACCGACCACGGTTTCGACGGAGTTCTGCCACGCAAGTGACACCTGTGAACGACTGTGACATACGGTGACGAGCCATACCGCGAATCGTCGGCGTGTCCTCCGCGATCCGCACGGGGCGATTCATACGCTGACCAACAGGACGAATTTCGGAGGCGCAGGATGCGTGAACTCGGTCTCACCGGGCTGAGCGAGGACGGACGATTCCTCGTCGCGCACGACTCCCTGACCGACGAGTCCTTCCACATCCCGACTGACATCAGGCTGACGTCGTTGCTTGAGACCAGTCCCTCCGGGACCCGGGAGTCCACCATGGAATCAACGCTCAGCCCTCGCGACATTCAAGCCCGCATTCGCCGTGGCAACAGCCCCCAACAGGTGGCTGACGAATCCGGCATGCCGCTCGACAAGATTCAAGCTTTCGCGGTGCCGGTCATCGCTGAGCGCGAGTTCGTCGTCGAGCAGGCGCGAAAGACGTCCGTGCGCCGACTGCACGTCAGCGGGTCGGCCGGAATGTTGTTGGGCTCGTTGGTCGACGAAAGCGTTGCGGCGCGCGGACTCTCTCCTGAAGCTGCCCGGTGGGATTCGTGGCGGCGCGAAGACGGTCGCTGGACGATCGTCGTCCTCCCTGAGGAAACCTCAGAGCCTGCAACATTTCTGTTCGACACCAAAGGCCGCTACGTGCTCCCGGCCGACGACATCGCACACGAACTGATTGGCGACCTCGCGCTCCAGGAGAGTCCCGAGGTCGTCGAAACCCACGATGTCGAGCCCGAAGAATTGACCATCGAAGTGGACATCGTCGAAGAGATCATCGAAGCCGACATCACGTTCGATCTCCCGGTCCCCGAAGACTTCATCGAACACTCGGCTCAAGTCTCATCTCTCAAGGAAGCACGCGACCGGCGGGCGCTTGAGCAACTCGCCCTGACCATCGACGCCGAAGCTGCGGCCCCCACCGAGGCGTCCGACGTCGAGATCACCGAGGAACACGATCTCGCAGTGCCCCACACCGCGAAGCCGGCGAAGAAGAAGCACGAACGCCGCCGGGTCCCCAGCTGGGACGAAATCATGTTCGGCGGTCGCCACGACTGAGCCCCTCTGGGGAACCCCGCCGTGACACCGCGGGGATGCCCTGACTAGGTTGCACGCAACGAAATTCGGGGGGATTTCATGCGACGACTCGTCCTCGCCTGCCTGGCGCTTGCCCTTTTGCCTGCCTGCGGACGCGAACCGCAGCCGATCGAGCCGACGTCGAACCTGCCGACAACTCACGCTGCGAACTATCACGCGCCAACCGGTACGCCGACTCCCCCAGCGCTTCCCAAGATCGCCCGACGCAAGGACGCAACCGGCGCCGCGAACTTCGTCCTCTATTGGGTAGATGTCTCGAACTACGCAGCCGTGACCGGAGACACGAAATTGCTGCGGACGATCTCAGATCCCCGATGTGACGGGTGCAATCGGTACATCCATTTGTATGAGAAGACCTACGCAGCCGGTGGGTACATCGAAGGCGGCACCGATCATCTCGACGCAATTTCAACCGAACTGGGCACGAGTGAGACCTTCGTGCGCGCCCGCGTCAACTCCACGCACGGACAATTCAAAGCATCGAGGAAGGCAGAAGCCGAGAAGACTCCGGCCGAATCGACGACCATCGTGTTTGCGGTGCGGCAATCGGTCCGAGGCTGGTCAATGACGCAAATCGGGCTCGATCGATGACCCCGGCCGTGGCGGCCTTGGCCATAGTGTTTGCACCTCTCACGTATGCCGGCGTTTCCCATGGCACCGATGTGCGTCCAAACGAGAGCAACAACAGCGTCGTTCTACGCGGGAAGGTCGTAAAGGACTCGAAAGCCGGAGAGCACCCGTTCCACAGAACCCACCACTCCAATACCCCACCCAAATCCCCCTGCACCTACTCGGGCTTGTTCGTCGTCTGCCGCAAACCGAACCCCGCCCGCGCCATCGGCACGGTCTTCACGCCCGGGGTGGCGCGGTCGGCGGTGGAGAACATTCCCATGCCTGGACTTGCGCTCCATGTCCAGCCGCAGGGCCCAACACTCGTCAACGTCGACACCATCTTCTGGACTGATCCGGCGCCATTCACGACGTCGATCGACCTGCTCGGTCACGAGATTCGGGTTGAGGCGACTCCGAACACGTTCACCTGGGTTCACGGCGACGGGTCGAGCCAGACGACCTCAAGTGCCGGCGCTCCGTATCCAGCGCGAGACATCGCACACCGCTACATGCGCCCATCCGACGTGCGTGCCCGCGTCGACACGACCTATGAAGTTCGCTTCTCGATCGACGGAGGCGGATGGGACGACCTCGGTCAAGCGCTCACTGCGAGTGGCCCTGCTACACCGATCCACGTTCGCGAGGCCGCCCCGATCCTCGTGCGCTGACTGCAAGAATGGCGGCATGCGTATCGCTGACCACGTCGTGGACCTCGTCGGCGACACCCCGTTGGTCCGGCTGAATCACGTCATTCCGCCGGGATCGGCGACGGTTGCGGCAAAACTGGAGTTCCTCAATCCGGGCGGCAGTGTGAAAGACCGCATTGCGGCCAAGATGATCGATGCCGCCGAAGAGTCCGGTGCGCTCCAGCCCGGCGGAACGATCATCGAGCCGACGTCCGGCAATACCGGGATCGGGCTGGCCATCATTGCGCAGCAGCGCGGCTACAAGTGCATCTTCGTGTGCCCCGACAAGGTCAGCCTCGACAAGCAGAACACCTTGCGCGCATATGGCGCCGAGGTCGTCGAGTGTCCGACCGCTGTTCCGCCGGACCACCCCGACTCCTACTACTCCGTCTCCGACCGTCTGGTACGCGAGACGCCAGGTGGCTGGAAGCCTGACCAGTACTCCAATCCGGCGGGCCCGCAGAGTCACTACGAGACGACCGGGCCGGAGATTTGGGCCGACACGGACGGCACGGTGACGCACGTCGTCGCCGGAGTGGGCACAGGCGGGACGATCACGGGCGTCGGACGCTATCTCAAGGAAGTGTCCGGCGGTTCCATCAAGATCGTCGGCGTCGACCCGGAGGGCTCGGTCTACTCCGGCGGCACCGGCCGTCCCTACCTCGTTGAAGGCGTCGGAGAGGACTTCTGGCCCGACGCCTACGACCCATCGATCCCGGACGAAATCATCGCTGTTTCCGATGCCGACTCCTTTGAGATGACCCGGCGCCTGGCCCGCGAGGAAGGCCTGCTCGTTGGCGGATCGTCGGGCATGGCCGTGGTCGCAGCCGCCCAGATCGCCGAGCGCGAGGGGCCAGATGCCCTCGTCGTCGTCCTCCTGCCCGACGGCGGACGCGGCTACCTCTCCAAGGTGTTCAACGATGAGTGGCTGTCGTCGTATGGGTTCCTGCGCACGCCACTGGCAGGGGCGGCGGCCCAGATGAGCGTGGGCCAACTGCTCCGACGCAAGTCCGGCGAGATGCCCGCGCTCGTGCACACGCACCCGAGCGAGACTCTCCGCGACGCCATCCGGATCCTGCACGAATACGGCGTCTCGCAAATGCCGGTCGTCGGACCCGAACCGCCAGTCGTCATCGGCGAGGTCGTCGGCAGCGTGAGCGAAGGAACCCTGTTGAGCGCTCTCTTCGAAGGCCGAGCTCATCTCACCGATGCCGTCGAGCAGCACATGGAGCCGAAACTGCCCCTCATCGGGTCACACGAGGACATCGGACTCTGCGTGAAGATGCTCAGCGAAACTGACGCCGTCATGGTCATCGAAGACGGCAAGCCGCTCGGCGTCCTGACCCGGCATGACTTGCTCGGGGTGCACGTATGAGCGACGAACTCGGCTTCTCGACCCGGGCCATTCACGCTGGTCAGGAACCCGATCCACAGACGGGCGCGGTCATACCGCCCATTCACACGTCGACGACATTCGCTCAGGACGCTGTCGGCGAGCCACGCGGCGCGTTCGACTATTCGCGCGCAGGCAACCCCACGCGCGAAGCCGCTGAGTTGGCACTCGCGTCGCTCGAAGGTGGAAGGTTCGGACATTCGTTTGCGTCCGGAATGGCGGCGATCGACGCCACATTGCGGGCACTCGTCAGGCCCCGCGACCACGTGATCCTGCCGAATGACGTCTATGGCGGTACGTTCCGCCTCCTCGATCAGGTGTTCGCCGACTGGGGGGTCACCTACTCGCTCGTCCCGATCGATGATCCTGATGCTGTCGCCGGGGCGGTTACGCCGGCAACGAAGGTCGTCTGGATCGAGACGCCGACCAACCCGATGCTCAGCATCGCTGACATTGCGGCCCTGGCCGTGGTCGCGCACGCGAACGGAGCCAAGGCAGTCGTCGACAACACCTTTGCGTCGCCGTACCTGCAGCAGCCGCTGAGCCTCGGGGCTGATGTCGTCATGCACTCCACGACCAAGTACCTCGGCGGGCATTCCGATGTCATCGGCGGAGCGCTCGTGACGAACGATGCTCATCTGGCTGAGCAGTTCGAGTTCTTGCAGAAGAGCGCCGGGGCCGTACCGGGACCGTTCGACTCCTACCTCCTGCTGCGGGGCATGAAGACCCTTGCCGTGCGCATGGAGCAACACTGCGCGAACGCTGAAGCCGTCGCGGAGATGCTTGCTTCGCATCCGAAGGTCAGTGAAGTGATTTACCCGGGGCTCGAGACACACCCCGGGCACGCCGTCGCTGCCAAGCAGATGCGCAGATTCGGCGGGATGGTCTCCGTCCGACTTGTCGGGGGCAGAGACAAGGCCCTTGCGCTGTGCGAGCGTACGAAGATCTTCACTCTTGCCGAGAGTCTCGGCGGAGTCGAGTCGCTCATCGAGCATCCCGGCGTCATGACGCACGCGTCGGCAGCCGGGTCCTCCGCAGCGCCGCCCGACGACCTCGTGCGCATCAGCGTCGGCATCGAGGATGTCGATGACCTCCTCGCCGACCTGACCCAGGCCTTGGGCTGAGCCAGGTCGGCGAGCGGTCACTACCGACGCTGTTGATACTGCTCTTCGAGCACTTCACGCCGGCTGCGGTACTCGGTCTCGTCGATCTCGCCGGCGGCGTATCGCTCGGCAAGTCGGTCGAGTCCAGACCGACCGTAGCCGTAGCCACAGCCGCCCCAACGACGTCGACGGACGACGAAGAAGACAACCAAGCCGATCACCAGGAGCCAGAAGATCGGGAAGATGGGCCACCATGGCGGGGGCCCGTGATACACGACCTGCTCTGACGGCAGTACGAACAGTGCACTGAACATGATTCCTCCTTGACGTGGATGTGTTGCGCTTCCAGCGTCGCGAGGAACGGCGGCCCGATCATCGCCCACGAGGTGACACTTCGCCTACGCCGATCGGAGCAGGCTGGGCGCCTAGTTCGTCCACCCAGGACGTACGAGGCCGGTCTCGTAGGCCAGGACGACCAGCTGAGCGCGGTCTCGCGCGTGCAGCTTGGTCATGGCCCGGCTCACGTGCGTCTTCGCCGTTGCCGGGCTGACCACCAGCCGCTCGGCGATCTCGGCATTCGTGAGCCCCTCACCAACCAGCGCCACAACTTCGCGTTCGCGCTCGGTGAGGACGTCCAGGACACCCGTTGTCGCCGCCGGGCGACTTCGGCTGGCGAACTCCGCGATCAGCCGACGGGTGATGCTCGGCGACATCAATGCCTCGCCACCGGCCACAACCCGAATCGCGGCGAGTAGTTCAAGAGGCTCGGTGTCTTTCAGGAGGAACCCGCTGGCCCCGTTGCGCAATGCGTCGAAGACGTATTCGTCAAGTTCGAAGGTGGTCAGGATGATGACGCGAACGTCCGCGAGCTGAGGCTCCGCAGAGATGAGCCGAGTTGCCTCGAGCCCATCGACATTCGGCATTCGAATGTCCATCAGAACGACGTCCGGTCTGGTGCGTCGAGCCAGGTCAATGGCCTCTCGACCGTCGCCCGCCTCTCCGACGACCTCGAGGTCGTCTTCGGCGTCGATCAGCGCACGGAATCCGGCGCGAAGCAGGGCTTGGTCGTCGACCAGCAGAACCCGGATCATGCGTCACTTCCCAACGGCAGTTCAGCACGTAGCACCGCGCCACGGCCTGGACTGCGATCGAAGGTCACCGAACCACCGAACGCACTGGCACGCTCGCGCATGCCGCGCATCCCGTTTCCCTCCGGCGACCCGTCAGAGCCGCGCCCGTTGTCGCTCACCGTCATCTCAAGATCGTCCGGTCCCACCGTGACTTTGATCCGGGCCCGCGTTGCGCCGCTGTGGCGGACGACGTTGGTGATGGCCTCTTGGGCGATCCGAAACGCGGCGGCACCCGCCGCATGCGGCACGGCATCAAGGTCGCCGCGGATGTCGACCGTCGTGGAGATGCCGGCTTGTGAAGTTCGAGCGGCCAACGACTCCAGAGCGGACAGTGACGCGACGGGCGCGCGCGGTGCTGCCTCGGCATCGGCACGCAACACCCCGATCAACGCGCGCAGTTCGGTGAGCGCCTCCTTGCTTGCGTCCTTGATGGTCGACAGCGCCGTTTCCACTTGCTCAGGCTTGCGATCGAGAACATGGAGCGCAACGCCGGCCTGGACGTGGATGAGCGACATGTGGTGCGCGACAACGTCGTGCAACTCGCGCGCAATGCGAAGTCGCTCCTCACTCACCTTTGCGCGCCGCGCCTCTGCCAGGCGTGCGCGGTTGAGGCGAGCCAACTCGCCTATCCCGACGACGATGAGCGCCCATGCGCACGCTCCGGCGAACCAACCCCAGGACCACGGTGCGTCACGCACGACGACCCGTGCGAGCGTCGCCAGAGCCAAGGCCCCACTCACGGCAAGCCATGCCAAGACTCGGCGACCGCGTATCACCGAGATCGTCACGGCAACGACGAACGAGGCAAAGATGGGGCCGTACGGATACCCGAGCGCAACGTAGGTGAACGTCACGGCCGCGATCGTCGCCAGCAAGATCGCGGTCCTCCGCGAGATGAGAAGCAGCGCGGCCGGTCCGGCCAGGGCAAGAGCGACGGCCAGGGCGTCTGGCTGCCGAGCCTCAGGCTGGCCATGAGCCGCACCGAAGGTGCCGGCAACCTGGATGAACCCGAGGACGAACGGCCCGACCCGCCAGCGCATCTCACCACCGTATGGGACGACAGCGTGTACGACGTCGGCTCCGCGGAGCATCTCCGGCTACGCCAATGGGAGTAGCGGTGAACTATGCGGGCTTGCGGCTGAGCGCGACGCCAAGCGCCAAGAACCAGATCATCAGCAGAGCTGCCCCCACACCGAAGTTCCACGGGCCGCCCGGCGCCGCGAAGCCCGAGGTGCCATAGATGGTTGACATCTCGGCCACCTGTTCCGCGGCGAACACCGCACTCACCCAACCGAGCCAGTTCGGGAGCGCTCCGGCACCGAGAGCCGCGAGGGCGACTGCGCCCGCCATGACGACGTCGGTGGACGTCAGGATTGGACCGTAGTACGCCCCGACATCCATGAGGGCTCGTGCCGTCTTGGGTTCGATTGTGTCGGCGTGCAGAGCTGGCCCAGACACGAACCACAACGAAACCATGGTCTGAGCGCCGAAAGCGCCAGCCGCCGCCAAGAAGGCATAGCCGTAGACGTCAGGCAGCGCGCGCCGAACCCATGCGGTCAAAATGAGAAACGGGACCAACGCGAGAGTCGTGCAGACCACCGCCACCGGGATGCCGTCTCGATGCACTTGGAGCCACGCGACGGTGTCGGCTGGCGACTTTTCGACAGGCAACGGGGCGCCGACGAACGCGCCGCCGACGAAGAAAAGCACGATGACTGCAATTGCCGCGAGAAGCGGAACTTTCGAAGCGTTCATGGGGCCCAACCTAGGCGCTTTGTTCGTCGTCGCGCAGAACGTCAACATCTTCGAAGAACTCGAGTTCGGGGCGCGCCACATCGTCGAGCTGCTCCAGAGCGGTGAACTCCGACGCCGTAAGGCCACGCGGCGCCTCTTCGACCGGTTTCGTCTCCGGCAGTGCTTTGGCGAGGTCGACCTGATCGAACTTGCGCATATGCGGCAGGACGCTGGATTCGAGCGATCCGACGAATTTGTTGTAGTCCTTGACGCTGCCCTCGATGGAGCGTCCGAGCTTGGCGACGTGCTCGGTCATGGTGGCCAGCCGGGCGTACATCGTCTTGCCCATGTCGACCAGTTCGCGCGCATTCTCGGCGAGGTCTTCTTGTTTCCACGTGTAGGCAACGGACTTGAGAACGGCGAACAGGCTCACCGGCGTGGCCAGCACAACACCCTTGCTGAACGCGTAGTCCATCAGGGCCGGGTCTGCGTCGAGAGCGGCGCTGAGAATGGCTTCGCTCGGGATGAAGGCAACGGTGAATTCAGGGCTGGTCTTGAGGCCGCCGAAGTAGCCGCGTGCCGCCAGCGTGTTGACGTGGGCCTTGACCAGCTTGGCGTGTTCCTTGAGATGTGCAGTGCGCTGAGCGTCGTCGATGTCGCCGCGGTGCGATTCGATGAAGGCTGCATACGGCACCTTGGAGTCGACGGCCATCTCTTTGCCCCCGGGAAGCTTCACGACCATGTCGGGACGTCGCGCCGCGTCTTCGACGGTGATCGACTCCTGCGTGTTGAAGTCGACGCGTTTGAGGAGTCCGGCTGCCTCGACGATCGACTGGAGTTGGATTTCGCCGTACGCGCCGCGCTGCTGGTTGTTGCGCAGTGCGGCGTTGAGCATTTCGGCTGCGGCCTTGGACTTCTCAGCGGTCTCGCGCGTCGCCTTGATCTGTTCTTCGAGCTTGCCGTGCTGCTCGTGGCGCTGCTTCTCGATGACGTCGACCTTCTGGTGCATCGCCTTGAGTTGATCGGCGATCGGTGCCATCTGTTGAAGCACCTTGTTCTCGTCGCCCTGTTGTTCGGTGAGCTGCGCGACCTGCTCCCGCAATGCAGCCGCCGTTGCCTGAGCCTGCGCCAGATTGGCTTGGGTCGTGGACCGCTGCTCTGCCTCCTCGTGCCGGATCTGCAGGATCTCGGCCTCGTGACGCGCCTTGAGCAGGTCTGGGTTTATGCCGGTGTTCACGCTGGTGCGCAGCAATCGACCAACGACGACGCCGATGGCCAAACCAACCAGAAGAAACAGAGCTGACTCCATGCCAAACACGATGACAGGGCCCTCCGACAAAACGCCGGACGACGCGCGGTCGAGTCATCGTCGCCCGGTAGTCTCCAGATCATGTCTGCCCCCCGACTCCCCGGCGAACTGACGTGGCCGAAGCTGCTCGGGACGTGCCTGGCAGCCGTGACCGCCGCGTGGGTTGCAGGCCGTCTGGGCATGGGCAACACATTGAGCGGAGCCGCCGTTGGCAGCGTCGTCGCCACGATTGCCGCGGCATTCTTCACGACCACCATCGACAAGAGCCATGCTGTCCTGGTCCGCACTGACCGAGGGACGATCATCGAAGCCCCCGCCGCCGACTCGGTCGTCGACGAGGACACCGGGACGCCGCTTCTGCCGCCGGTCGAAGCCGATGCCGGCGGTAGCCGCTGGAGCCGGATCCACTGGACGGCGGTCGCGATTGCAGCCGTGGTCACGCTGGCTGTCACGCTCCTGTCGATCACGCTGTATGAGGAGGCCGTCGGCCGCACCTGGGGTTCGAACGAACCCGGCACAACGATCGGAAACACCATCGGTGGACCACCAAAGGCTCCGACGCCTGCGCCCACGCATACCCCGAAGCCGACGCCAACCCCGAAGCCGACCCCAACACCGAAGCCGACCCCAACACCCACAGCGAGCCCCGCCCCCACGCCAACGCCGACTCTCACCCCGTCGCCGTCGCCGAGCCCATTGCCGACCGAAACCGATCAGCCGGCGACCGCTCCCGTGCAGTAGCGGTCACGTGTTCAGGATCGAGGCCCAGGACGGAAAGGCGCGTGCGGCAGTCCTGAGCACACCGCACGGCGACATCCAGACACCAGCCTTCGTCCCCGTGGGCACCCGTGCGACGGTCAAGGCGGTCACTCCGCAGGCATTGCGCAGCGTCGGGGCGCAAGCGGTGCTCGGCAACGCCTATCACCTTTACCTGCAACCCGGCGACGAGATCGTCGAGGAGTCCGGCGGTCTCGCGGCTTTCATGGCATGGGACGGACCGACGTTCACCGACTCCGGCGGCTTCCAGGTGCTCAGCCTCGGCGCCGGGTTCAAGAAAACCTTGTCGATGGACGCGGCTGACGTGACGGTCGACGACGTCATTGCACCGGGCAAGGAGCGCCTCGCGAAGGTCGACGACGACGGCGTCACGTTTCGCAGTCATGTCGACGGCTCGCAACATCGCTTCACGCCCGAGGTCTCGATCGGCATCCAGCACCGGCTCGGCGCCGACGTCATCTTCGCCTTCGACGAACTCACGACCCTGCTCAACTCTCGGGGATACCAACAGGAGTCAGTCGAGCGCACCCATCGCTGGGCCGAACGATCACTCGCCGAACATGTCCGGCTCAGCGGTTCGGGGCCGCGGCAACTCCTCTTCGGCGTCGTCCAGGGCGCCCAGCATGAGGATCTGCGCCGTCAGGCCGCAGTAGGCCTCGCGCGCATGGACTTCGATGGCTTCGGCATCGGCGGCGCAATAGACAAGGAGCGACTGGGGACGATCGTCGACTGGGTCACCGACGAACTGCCAGCGGAGAAGCCGCGTCACCTCCTTGGCATCGGGGAGCCGGAGGACTTGTTCGTGGGCGTCGAGCACGGCTGTGACACCTTCGACTGCGTCCAGCCGACCCGCGTCGCGCGCACCGGGCGCGTCTACACCAAACGGGGGCGCCGCAACCTCACGAGCGCCAACAACCGCCGCGACTTCTCACCCATCGAAGACGACTGCGACTGCCCAACCTGTGCGTCGCACACGGTGGCCTACCTCCACCATCTGCTGCGCACGAACGAATACCTCGGCGCGACACTGGCAACGCTGCACAATTTGCGCTTCTACATCCGCTTGGTCGACCAGATGCGCGAAGCAATCGCGGCAGGCGATTTCGCCGCATTCCGCGATGAGTTCCTTGGGCACTATTCGACGGGCACGCCTCCGGCCCAGTAGCTCGGCTCACGGGCTTTCAACCAACTGATCACGACCATCGTCAGCGGCATGACGATGAACTCGACCGACGTCTTGTAGATGAATCCGACGATGAAGTAGTTCCAGAACGTGCCCATCGAGTCGATCCCGATCGCAGATGAGGCAATCGCACAGAAGATGAAGGTGTCGGCCATCTCACCCACGCCTGTCGACGTCGCCAGCCGGGCGAACAGGTGCGGCTCCGCGGTACGCGACTTCATCCGCACAAGGACATACGAGTTCAGGAACTGGCCGGTGACGTAACCGGCCAAGGATGCGGCGACGATCTGTGGCACGAACCCGAGCACGTTCTCGAACGCCCTTTGGTTTTCGTAGAACGACGCTGCCGGCGCGTGTTGGACGACCAGGAAGGTCAGGGCGGTGAGCAGCGCCATTGCGAAGCCAGTGAAGATCGCTCGTCGCGCCGCTCGGAATCCGTAGACCTCGGAGATGACGTCGCCGAGGATGTACGCCAGCGGGAAAAGAAAGGCACCCCCATCGGTGACGATCGGCAGTATCTGGATTCCGCCCAACGAGAAGTGCCCGGCGCCGAATTCGATGCCCTTGGTCGCGGCGATGTTCGACACGACGAGCACCACTGCGAACAGCGCCAGGATGACATCGAAGTGCGTCGATCCCCGCGACGCGTAATGGACGGTCCGATCGCTCACCCGGACATCCTGCCGCACGTCCAATCCCGGATGGGAGAATCACGGAATGACCGCGTGGCCCGGCAACACCGATGTTCTGGTGGTGGGCGCCGGCCCGGCCGGGGCTGCTGCCGCCGCATGGATGGCCCGATTCGGCCACGAGGTCGTGCTTGCCGATGCAGCGACCTTCCCGCGCGACAAGACCTGCGGCGATGGCCTGACTCCCCGGGCCGTCGCCGAGCTCGAACGCCTGGGCCTGGCGCCGTGGCTTCGCGGCTTCGGCACGAACCGCGGACTCCGCGCCGCCGGTTTCGACCAGGAACTCCTGCTCCCCTGGCCCGGCGGATCGCTCCCGGACTGGGGTTCGGCTGTTCCTCGGACGACCCTCGATGCGCGAATCCGGCAAACGGCCGTCGACGACGGTGCCGTGCCGTTGGAAGGTGCGCGAGCGATCGACGTCGAGCGCGATCCAGACGGACGCGTGACGGGCGTGGTCTTCGCTGTTGGCCCGGACAAGACGCCCCACACGATCGAGTGCCAGCGCCTGATCGTTGCCGACGGCGTCCGGTCGACCCTCGGCCGCGTGCTCGGCCGCGAATGGCACCGGGACACGGCCTACGGGGTGGCGGGCCGTTCGTACGTGAAGTCGGAGCGCAGCGACGATCCCTGGATTGCGTCCCACCTCGAACTCCGCGGGAACGAGGGCGAACTGCTCCCCGGCTATGGCTGGATCTTCCCCTTGTGCGACGGCGAGGTGAACCTCGGCGTCGGAGCCCTGGCCACGGCCAAGCGTCCGGCCGACCTGCAGATCCGCCCCCTCATGGAGCACTACGCCAACCTGCGCCGCGACGAGTGGGGACTCGGCCCCGACCTCCGCATGCCGACGTCCGCACTCCTGCCGATGGGAGGCGCCGTGTCCGGCGTTGCCGGCCCGAACTGGATCCTCATCGGCGATGCCGCCGGATGCGTGAACCCGTTGAACGGCGAGGGCATCGACTACGGCCTCGAGACCGGCCGCGTCGGTGCCGAGTTGATGGACGAGGTGTCCATCGTCGGCCTTGAACTCGAGCGCGCGTGGCCGCACCTGCTCACGACGCACTACGGCGAGGCGTTCTCGATCGCCCGCCGCATCGCCGGGGCCTTCACCATCCCCGGTCTGCTTCCTGCGCTAGGACCCATCGGGATGCGGTCGTACGGCCTCATGACGATCGCACTGCGCGTGATGGGCAACTTCATCACCGACGAAGACCGCGACACGACCGCCCGCCTCTGGCGTTGGACCGGTCGTCAGTCGGTCAAGCTCGACGCCCGTCCGCCCTGGAGTACGCTCGCGACGTGATCACCGCAGCGCTCATCTTTGCCGGCCTGGCCGGCCTGTTGCATGTCTACATCTGGACAATGGAGTCCCTCACCTGGCGCAAGCCAGCCACCTGGAAGAGGTTTGGTGTCGCGTCGCAGGAGGACGCCGAGACCCAGGCTCTCTTCGCGTACAACCAAGGTTTCTACAACCTTTTCCTGGCGATCATGGCGTTCGCCGGCATCGCTGGCGTTCTCAAGGGCGGAGCGTGCGCGACAGCCGGATGGGCGCTCATTCTCGCGTCCACAGCCAGCATGTTCGGCGCAGCTCTTGTGCTGCGCTCCTGCGGAAAAGAGCACACCCGTCCTGCCTCCATCCAGGGCACCTTCCCGCTTCTCGCCGTCATCTTGACACTGGTCGTGCTCTACGCATCTTGATGCGCATTGCCACGATCAACGTCAACGGCGTGCGCGCCGCATGGCGCAAGGGAATGGCCGAATGGCTGACCGCTGCTGACTGCGACATCCTGACGTTGCAGGAGGTCCGTGCCCCCGATGCCGTCGTCCGCGAGGTGCTCGCCGAGACTGGCCTCCACATCGCCCACACCGAATCGATCCAGAAGGGGCGCAACGGCGTCGCCGTACTGACCAAGACCGAACCGAAGGACGTTCGCCCACACTGCGGTGATGGCTACTTCGACGACTCCGGCCGCTGGATTGAAGTCGATGTGCCCCTCGACGACGGGACGCTTCTGACGGTCGTCTCGCTCTACCTTCATTCAGGTGAGGTCGGAAGCCCGCAGCACGCCGACAAATTTCGGATGCTGGCCCGAATGATTGAACGCATGGGCGCGATCCGCGCGGCAGCCGATCATGGACTGCTCACGGGCGACCTCAACATCGCGCACACCGAGCGCGACATCCGTAACTGGAAGGGCAACACCGGCAAGGCCGGCTTCCTGCTCGAAGAGCGGGCCTTCCTCGACCGGGCCGCCGCCGAGCTCGGATGGGTGGACGTCCATAGAGCGCTCAGTGGCGACGTCGACGGTCCTTACACCTGGTGGTCGATGCGGGGCCAAGCTTTCGACAACGACACCGGATGGCGCATCGACTACCAACTCGCGACACCCGCCCTCGCAGCAGCCGCCACCGCAGCCCGCGTCGATCGCGCCGCCAGCTGGGGTGAACGGTGGTCGGATCATGCCCCGTTGGTGATCGATTACCAGTTGTGATCCCCCTTCCCGTAGGGTGATGGGCGTAAGTGAGTTTGGCCGTTTGATCTCGGGTTCCTTCAGGAGCTGCAGTCCTTCGGGTGAACGACGCACAACAACGAAGGAGCAAGAAGAATGGCAACTGGAACCGTCAAATGGTTCAACGCCGACAAGGGCTTTGGTTTCATCGCCCCCGACGATGGTGGCGAGGACGTATTCGCCCACTTCACCGCGATCCAGAGCAGCGGCTACCGCTCGCTGAACGAGAACCAGAAGGTCGAGTTCGACATCGAGCAGGGCCAGAAGGGCCTGCAGGCGGCGAACATCCGCCCACTCTGACCCATTCAGTCGAAAGCCACACGCAGGATTCGATCGTCTCCTGCGTGTGGCTTTCCTCTTCCATCGGTGTTGCTCGTGGTGAGCCACAGGCTGCCGTCCAGCGCAGCCGCCACCGTGCGGAGTCGCCCGTACCTACCCACGAAGTAGTCGCGCGGCTCGCCGACCTCGTCACCGTCCAGAGGAACGGCCCAGAGTCGCTCACCCCGAAGGGCTGCAACGTAAGCCGTCGACCTGGCAATCGCCATCCCGGACGGCGAGCACTCCGCTGGCGGCCAAGTCACCTTCGGATCGACAAACCTCGGGTTGTCGGATTGGCCCTCGTACCTCGGCCATCCGTAATTGCCGCCCCTGCGGATGAGGTTGAGCTCGTCAGACTCGTGGTCGCCGAATTCGCTGGCCCACAGACGTCCTGAGTCGTCGAATGCGAGACCTTCGACGTTGCGATGGCCCCACGACCACACCTCGTTGCCGAACGGGTTGCCGTCAGCAGGCTTTCCGGCACGGGTGATCCGCAGAATCTTGCCGCCCAGCGAATCGCGGTCTTGAGCACGTTGGGCGTGCCCCGCCTCCCCCGTTCCGACGTACAGGTGCCCGTCCGGCCCGAACACGATCCGGCCACCGTTGTGATGAGTTCCGGTCGGAATCCCCGTGAGGATCGGTCGGGTCTCTTCGACCCGGCCGTTCCCGATGTCGATTCGGACGACGCGGTTGTCCTGCGCCGTCGACACGTAGGCGAAGAGCTGAGAACGATCCCGAGGGTCGAGAGCCAACCCGAGCAGGCCGCCTTCGCCACCGGGCCGACCCACGGAACCGCGTACCGAGCCGATTTCCCTGACATTGTCGGTGTGAGGATCTACAAGCACGATCGATCCCGCATCCCGCTGGCTCACCAAGGCCCGCCCGTCGGGAAGGAATGCGATTCCCCATGGCACATTGAGTCCGGTCACGATGGTGGTCGTGCCGCCTGTCTCCCGATCGCGGTGCGCCGGGGCGAGGCTTGGCGGCTTGCGAGCACAGCCGAACAGGGCGACCGCGCCCGCTCCGGCGACCCCGGTGAGAAAAGCACGGCGACTGGCCATGCTCTTCATCATGCGCCGAGTCGGTGGCGCCCCTCCGTGAAGAACGCAACGACTTCGTCGGACGTGGCCGGGACATCGCGCGTCGCGCCGAATGATGCGTTCCAGAAGTCGTCGGCCGCCGGAACGTGCCACGGTCCGACGTACATGTAGGGCGTCTCGATTCCGGCGTCGCCCGGCGTGATGCCGTAGTTCACGTTGTCGAGCGTGATCGCGATGTCGAAATGTTCGGGCCAAAGCACAGGCTCCTCGCTTGGCGCAAAGGATCGTAGCGATGAATCGCCCAGCGCGTAGACCTCACAGATGCGAACGGCCGACTCCTCGTCCACTGCCAAGGGCTCGTCCGGATCAAGGGCAGTCACGTCGGAGTAGACGTGAGCGAGGCTCGTAGGAGCAAGGGCGAGTTCTGCACCCAAGTCGCGCACTGTCCGGCCATTCATCGCGATCCGGGTCTTACCCGCCACGACCTCCGCACCGACGATCGCCACGTGCGGCGCAACCGTCGTTCCAATCCCGCCGGGAACCACGCCCAACTTGATGTGCCCGCTGGCCGCGTGTTGTGGGCCAGCAAGCAAGAGTTCGGCCACACCGTGCAGCGCCCGTCGGGTGGCGCCGTAGCGCTCGTTCACCATGGGCGAACGGTATCCCTTACGGAGTGCTGACAACTCATACCGTTTCGTGGACGCCGGTAGACACAAGATGGCAGCGTCAGACCATGGCTACCGAGAACACCTGGCACAAGGTCGCCCCGACGGATGTCCCGGCAGAGGGCCGAGTGGGCAGCGTGGTCCTGGATGGGCGGCCGGTTGCGCTGACCCGCTGTGGTGGACAGCTCGGCGCCCTCGAGAACCGCTGCCCGCATCAGGGGGGACCCGTTGGTGAGGGTTCGATCGAAAACGGATGGCTGCGATGCCCGTGGCACGGCTACGACTATGACCCGATCAGCGGACGCCCACCCGAGGGGTTTGAGGACGCAGTCACGGCATATGCGGTCGAGGAGCGTGAGGACGGCGTCTATGTTTCTCTGCCGGAGACTGCGTCGACCCAGCGGACCGTGGCCGACGTCGTCGTGGACACGCTGCTGGCGCATGGCGTCGACACCGTCTTCGGCATGGTGGGTCACTCCAATCTCGGTCTGGCCGAAGCCATGCGCAAAGCCGAGGAACGCGGCCAGTTGCGGTACATCGGAATTCGGCACGAGGGCGCGGCGTCGTTTGCCGTCAGCGCGTACGGAAAGCTCACCGGCCGCCCCGCCGCATGCTTCGCCATCGCCGGGCCAGGCTCGACGAACCTGCTGACCGGTCTCTACGACGCCAAGCTCGACGGTGCGCCGGTCATCGCGCTGTCCGGACAGGTACCGTCCAGCGTCCTCGGCCGTGGCGCGTTCCAGGACCTCAACCTGCAGGCCGTGTTCCGGGATGTCTCGGTGTGGAACACGACGGTCAGTGCGGGCAGCGATCCGGCCGAACTGACGGCTCTGGCCGTCAAGCACGCCGTCGACCGTCGCGGTGTTGCCCACTTGGTTTTTCCGGATGAGGTGCAGGTCCTGCCATCCTCGGCAGCAGCTTCCGAACCGCTCGGCCGCACCGCCAGTAGGGCCGTCCACCCCGACCCAGAGGCGCTCGCCATAGCTGCCAAGGCCATCCAGTCCGCCCGACGACCGGTCGTGATCGCCGGAACGGGCGCACGAACCGCGCGGGCAGAACTGCTTCGCTTTGCCGAGTCGCTCAATGCGCCGGTCTTGACCACCTTCCGTGCAAAGGGACTCGTCCCCGACACGCACCCGCTGGGTGCAGGCGTCCTCGGTCGGAGCGGTACCCCGGTGGCGAGTTGGCTCATGAACGAGTCCGACCTGCTTGTCGTCGTCGGCGCCAGCTTCTCCAATCACACTGGCATCGCGTCGTACAAGGAGATCGTCCAGATCGACGACGAGCCGGCGTCGATCGGACGGTTCCATTCGGTGGCGCATCCCTTGCTCGCCGACGCCGCCACCGGGCTCAGCGCCCTCCTCCGCGAGATTGGCGACGCCAGTGCGGAAGACCAGCGGCCCGACATCGCAGCACGCTGGGCGATCTGGCGTGCCGAAAAGCGCCGCCGCGAACAGGACGACAGGGGTGAGGGCGTGTCCGCCGCTGCTGTGTTCGCTGCACTCTCAGACGCGCTGCCCGAAGACGCGGTCGTCGCGGTCGACGTGGGCAACCACGCATACTCGCTCGGGCGTTACCTCGAGTCCAAGGGGCAACCGGTGCTGATGTCGGGATATCTCGGCTCCATCGGGTTCGGCTACCCAGCCGCGATGGGCGCATGGGCGGCCGACCCGACCCGGCCGGTCGTCGCTGTGACCGGCGACGGCGGATTTGGGCAGTACGCCATGGAAATCACCACAGCGGTCAAGCATGGCATTCCGGTCAAGCACGTGCTCCTCGACAACCACGGACTCGGAAAGATCGCCAAGGAGCAAGTGGCCGGCGACTTCCCGGTTTGGCACACGTCCCTGCACAACCCTGACTGGGCCGCGTACGCGGATCTGTGTGGGGCTACCGGAATCCGAGTCACCCACCGCGACCAACTTGCCGACGCAATGAACCAGATGTTCGCCATCGACGGACCAGTCCTGCTCCACATCGAGCAGGACGCGGCCCTGCTGTGAACCATGCCTGACCTCGAATTCACGAACCTGCTCGGCGTCTTGGTGATTGCGTTCGCCGTTCCGCTGGCACTCGGCTTCGCGCCGCGCATCCGAATCCCGGCGGTCGTCGTCGAGATCATCGTTGGCACGGCCGTCGGCCCGTCCGGACTCGACTGGCTGCACGTCGACCTCGGCGTCGAGGTGGTTGCGCTACTCGGACTGGCCATGCTGCTATTCCTGGCCGGGCTGGAGATCGAGGTCCGCGAGCTGCGCGGACGACTCCTGCCACTGGCCATCGTCGGCTACGCGATTTCGCTGGCTGTTGGCTTTGGCGCCGGACTCCCCCTTAGCGCTGCCCATTGGATCAAGGAACCGTTCCTGCTGGCCGTCATCGTGTCGGCGACGTCGCTTGGACTCGTTGTCGCGGTACTCAAAGAAGCCCACGCCCTGGGGACATCGGTCGGACGGACCGTGATTGCGACCTCGTCGATCGCCGACTTCGCGGCCGTCCTGTTGTTGTCACTCCTCTACTCGGGCATGTCTGGTGACACCGAGTCCCGTCTTGTGCTGTTGGGCGGGTTCGCGGTCGCCGTGGTGTTGCTCTGCATCGCCATCGCGGCATCCGGTCGTTCAGGCCGAGCGGCGATGGTTCTGGTTCGCTTGCAGGACGGCACAGCCGAGATTCGCGTTCGCGGCTCGATGCTGCTGTTGATGGGCTGCGTCGTCCTGGCCGAACATTTCGGTCTGGAGACGATCCTGGGGGCTTTTGTCGCCGGCGCGATCGTCGGCTTCATCGACGGCAACACGACCACCCATCCCCACTTCCGCTTGAAGCTCGAAGCGATTGGCTACGGATTCCTGGTGCCGGTCTTCTTCATTGCAAGCGGCATCCGGCTGGACGTCGCCGGGCTGATCAGCAGCGGCTCGGCGCTGGCTCGAGTCCCGGTGTTCCTCGGGATCCTGCTCGTTGCCAGAGGCCTCCCGGCGCTGCTCTTTCTTCGTGGCTGGGGTCCGCGCCGCACAGCAGCCGCCGCCCTGCTTCAGGCAACGTCACTGCCCTTCATCGTCACCGCCACCCAAATCGGCGTTGCCTTGGGTCTCGTGTCGGCGCAAACCGCGGCAGCGCTTGTCTGCGCCGGGCTCCTCTCCGTCCTGTTCTTTCCCGCCGTGGCGTCAGCCCTCGGATTCATGGAGCCCGTTCGACAAACGGAATGAACAGACCACTCCGCTGGTTGACTGGAAGGCATCCAACGGAAGGTTTTGATATGAGCACGGTCGAGTTGACCGCTGAGAATTTCGAAAGCGCGATCTCCGCCGACGGCATCGTGCTGGTCGACTGGTGGGCGTCGTGGTGTGGCCCATGTCGTCAGTTCGCCCCGGTCTTCGAGTCGGCGAGCGAGGAGCATGCCGACATCACCTTCGCCAAGATCGACACCGACGCCCAGCCTGAGCTTTCCGCCACTGCCGGAATCATGTCGATCCCGACGCTGATGGCGTTCCGCGACGGCGTCCTCTTGTTCAACCAACCTGGTGCCCTCCCCGCGCCCGCGTTGCAGCAGGTCGTTCAGGCCGTCCGCGATGTCGACATGGACGACGTCCGCAAGCAGATCGCGGACGCTCAATCAGAAGAGTCCGCCTAACACCTCAACGAGCCGATCAACGTCGGCCGGCGTGTTGAACACGTGGGCCGAGACCCGGACGGCAGTACCTCGGATGCTGACGTTGACCTGGGCCTCGGCGAGTGCGCGTGCGACTGCAGCAGGCTGCGGCCCATCGGCGGGCAGGTGCAGCCCAACGAGATGAGGCGAGCGCTGCGGCTTCGGCGGAGGCGTCAGTCCCAGACGCGCGGCCCGATCGACGAGGTCAGACGTCAGAGTCGCTGCGTGTGCGCTGACGGCGTCCGGCCCCCACGACGACACCAGCTCAAGCGCTGCAACCGTTGTTGCGATGTTGATGTGGCTGGCGCTCTGTCCGGTGTCGTACCGAGCCGCGCCCGCACGGAATCGATCCGAGTAGTGGGCGAGTGCCGAGAAGTCGCGGCTGCCTTCGCGCTGCAGCCAGCCTTGCTCGAGGGGCAAGCCTTCGCGATGATGCGGCGCTGCCCACAGGAACGCGTTGCCGTACGCCCCCAGCAACCACTTGTAGACGACGCCAACGACGAAATCTGGTCGGGCCTCGGCCAGCGGGAACGGGACGGCACCGAGGGTCTGGCTGACATCGACGATGAAGGCGGCCTCCACGGCGCGCGCAGCGTGTCCGATTGCCACAAGGTCGACCGTCGTCCCGTCTGACCAATGGACGGGTTCCACCGCAACCACCGCGGTACGACCGTCGATTGCCTCGAGGAATCGCGAGGTCCAGCCGTCGTCTCCACGTTCTACCGTGATCACGGAACCACCCACTCGGTCCGCCACGGCTCGCCATTCGTAGACGTTTGAGGGGAACTGCTCGGCGAGAACGACGACGGTCGAACCGGCCGGAATGTCGACATTCGCCGCCGCCGTGGCGATGCCGTAGCTCACGGCCGGGATGATGGCCACACCTTCAGCCTCGCCATCAAGGTAGCCGGCCAGAAGATGGCGCAGCCGATCGACTGGATCGAAGAACGACTCGACATCGATCGTCCAGGGCTGGGACTTCGCGGTCAGCGCTGCTCGTCCGGCTTCGACGGCGACTCGAGGTGTGGGTCCGAGGAAAGCGGAGTTCAGGTAGGCCCGATCGGCGGGAATGTCGAACTGGTCGCGCACGTCAAGCAGGGCCACACCGAAAAACGTACCGACCCTGTCGTATCGGACGCACCCCGTTCGTGGAGAGGATGAAGGCAGCCCCCAGAGCTGCCGCGAAACGAAAGGTCACACCATGACGCAGTACATGTTTTCCGTCATCCACGGCGAACTGAACTACAGCGACGACGAAATGAAGCAGATTGTCGCCGACGTCGACGCCTTCAACGAGAAGATCAAGGACACGATCGTGTTCGCCGGCGGACTGGAGCCGGCCGACTCCGCCACCATGGTCGACGGCACGCATCTCGACGGCGTCGTCGTCACCGACGGTCCGTTCGCCGAAACCAAGGAACACCTGGGCGGCTTCTGGATCCTGGAGATCCCCGACATGGACGCCGCGCTCAAATTGGCGGCTGAGGCGTCGAAAGCCTGCGCCGTGCCGGTCGAGGTACGTCCGTTCCAGACCGAACCCCCGGTGTGACACCGGCGTGACGGACGGTCCGACGCACAGTATCGAGGCCATCTACCGCGAGGAGTACGGACGGGTTGTGGCCGCGCTCGCCCGGCGATTCGGTGATCTGGACATCGCCGAGGACGCCGCGAGTGAGGCCCTCCTCGTGGCGCTCGAGCGGTGGCCGACCGACGGCATCCCGCCCAATCCGGGCGGCTGGCTCACCACCACTGCCGGCAACCGCGCAATCGACCGGATCCGCCGCGAAAACCTGCGCCAGAGCAAGTACGAGGCTGCCGAGATGATTCGGGACGATTCACCCCACGAACCAACGGGCGTCGTCGAGGACGACCGCCTGCGGCTCATGTTCACCTGCTGCCACCCGGCCCTCGCGCCGGAGGCCCGGGTGGCCCTCACGCTCCGCCTGCTCGGCGGCCTCACCGTCGCCGAGATAGCCCGAGCATTCCTCGTCCAGGAACCGACCATGGCGCAACGCATCACCCGCGCCAAGGCAAAGATCAAGGCGGCTCACATCCCCTTCCGGGTCCCGGACACGTCCGATGTGACAGATCGACTCGGTGCCGTGCTCGCGGTCATCTACTTGATCTTCAACGAGGGATATCTGGCTGGGGCTGGCGATGATTCGATCCGCGCTGACCTGACCGACGAAGCCATCCGGCTCGCGCGGATCGTTCGCGGGCTCCTTCCCGACGAGCCCGAGGTCGCCGGGCTCCTCGCGCTGATGCTTCTCACCGACGCCCGTCGTGCAACACGCGTCGCCGGAGGTGAGTTGGTCGTCCTCGCGGAGCAGGACCGAACCCGCTGGGACATGGAAGCGATCGCCGAAGGCCACGCACTTTCGCGCGAGGCAATGGCGCCGGGCGTGCCAGGAACGTACGTCCTGTTGGCGGCGATCAACGCCCTTCACACTGCAGTCGCCGATGCTCGAGACACCGACTGGGGACGCATTGCCTCCCTGTACGACCAGCTCTATTCCGTCTCCCCCACGCCCGTCGTGGCGCTCAACCGTGCCGTCGCGATCGCCGAGGTCGACGGCCCGCAAGTCGCTCTCGCCCAAATCGAGCAACTCGCGCTCGGCGACTACCACGCTTGGCACGCGGCGCGGGCCGACCTACTGCGCCGACTCGGCCGGGGCCACGAAGCGCAAGAGGCATATGACGCTGCGATGGCAGCCACCGACAACGACGCGGAGCGCGCCTACCTCGCGCGACGGAAAGCCCAACTCGGGTAAGTCCTGCCCTACGCTGCACCCATGCAGACGCTCCTCTTCGTCACCGGCTTGGCGCTTTTCCTCCTGGGACTCTTCACCGGGTTCGCCACGCCGGCGCTCAAGAACCCACGCATGGGCTTGGCCAGTCACGTCGAAGCCGCCATGAACGGCATGTTCCTCATCGTGCTTGGTCTTCTCTGGGCGTACGTCGATGTCACGCGCGTGTGGGAAACGGTGGCTGTCAGCCTGCTCGTGTACGGGGCCTACGCCAATTGGTTCGCCACTCTCCTCGCCGGGTTGTGGGGCGCCGGTGGCGGCATGATGAAGATCGCCTCCGGAGACCACCTCGGATCAGCTGCCCAAGAGGGAATCATCAAGTTCCTCCTGATCTCGCTCTCGTTGGCCGACGTCGCCGGAGTGACGATCGTGCTGGTGGGGGTTGCGTTCGCCTGATGCCCACGGCCATCCGCATCCACGAACCGGGCGGGCCGGACGTACTGAGCGTCGACGAGGTCCCGATGCCAGAACCCCGGCCTGGTCAGATCGTGGTCGAAACGAGCGTCGCCGGGGTCAACTTCATCGACGTCTACCACCGCACGGGCGCCTACCCGTTGACCATGCCAGCCACGCTGGGCGTTGAGGGATCAGGATTCGTCTCCGCCGTCGGAGACGGTGTCGACACTTTCGCCGTCGGCGACCGGGTTGCGTGGCCATGGCACTTCGGCTCGTACGCCACGCATGTGGCTCTCGATGCATCCGGTGTCGTGCACGTACCCAACACACTCGACCTCCGATTGGCCACAGCGGCGGGAGTCCAAGGCATCACGGCACATTTCCTGACCAATTCCATCGTCCCGTTGGGAGACGGCGATGCGGCTCTCGTCCACGCCGGGGCGGGCGGCGTCGGACTCCTGCTGACGCAAATGCTGCGGTCCCATGGGGTTCGGGTATTCACCACTGTCGGCAGCCCCGCGAAGGTCGAGTTGTCGCGCTCCGCCGGTGCCGAGGATGTGTTCGGCTACGACGACTTCGTGGCCGGAGTCCGAGCGGCCACCAACGACAAGGGCGTACAGGCCGTCTTCGACGGCGTCGGGAAGACGACCTTCGACGGCGGACTGGACGCGCTGGCGGTTCGCGGCGCAATGGTCCTGTTCGGAGCGTCGAGCGGACCGGTGCCGCCGGTCGACCCGCAGATCCTCAACACCAAGGGATCGCTGATCCTGACCCGGCCATCGATGGCGCACTTCGTCGCGGCCCCAGGCGAACTGGCATGGCGTTCCGGAGACGTCTACGACGCCATTCTCGGCGGAACGCTCGATGTACGCGTCGGCGGCGAATTCGCTCTGACCCGCGCATCCGAGGCGCACGTTGCCCTCGAGGGCAGGCAGACGACCGGCAAGGTCCTGCTGATTCCCAACGAGTGACCCGTCGCGTGCTTTTCTGGATGGTATGGACATCACCGTCGAACTTGGCGACATCACCACCATCGAGGTCGATGCGATCGTCAATGCCGCCAACTCCACGCTGATGGGCGGCGGCGGTGTCGATGGTGCCATTCACGGTGCTGCCGGCCCCGACCTCCTGGAAGCATGCCGAACGATCCGTGTGTCGACGCATCCCAACGGGTTGGAGGTGGGCGATGCCGTGGCCACTCCGGGTTTCGAATTACCCGCCAAGTGGATCATCCACACGGTGGGACCCAACCGGCATGCCGGCCAGACTGACCCCGAGCTCCTCGCATCGTGCTTCAGCCGATCTCTCGATGTCGCCGACGACCTTGGCGTGGAGTCGATCGCGTTTCCGGCCGTCAGCGCCGGGATCTACGGTTGGGATGGAGACGACGTCGCCCGCATAGGCGTCAGCTCGGTGCTCGATTGGGCCGGAGAGCACGAGGATTCGACCGTGCAGTCAGCACAGTTCGTCCTCTTCAGCGATGCTCTGCTCCGAGCCTTTACGCGCGCCTTGGGCTGAGTACCAAACCTGAGGCAACCATGGCGAGTCCGGCTCCCAAGTGGAGCCAGTTGTCGGCGCTGTTGAAGGGCACGAAGTTCAACTTGTCAGAACTCAGGAACAGCAGGCCGTAGACCCACACCGCCAGGTAGATGACACCGCCCCCGACGAGGTAGGTCTTGGCAGACGCTTTCGCCATGGCCAGTCCGGCAAGGCCGAAGACAATGTGGATGGCGTTGTGCAGCAACGACACCTCGAAGATGCCCAGCAGAAGGTGATCTGTGGTGACCCCGGGCACAAACCCGAGGATGCCGGCGGCAAGGAATCCGAGCCCAACAAAGGTGGCGGCCATCTGGATCGGTGTGCGATTCATGATCGGCTCCTCTCAAGCGATCCACTCACCATTGTGGACCTCAGTCTTCGAGTTGAGCCGCAAGCGACATCACCGTCGCGTCGGCGCCGCGCCGGCCGATGAGCTGGACGGCGAGTGGGCGTCCTCCGGCGTCTGATCCGGCCGGCATCGAGACAGCTGGCAGGCCAGCGTGGTTCCACTGCGCGGTGTAGGGGTAGAAAGCGTTCATCGCCAGGACCGTCCGGATGCCGCCGCGTCCGCCGAAGTGGCCGACCGGCGGTGCGACACCGGTCATCACAGGTGTCAACAGAACGTCGACGTCCAGAGAATCGTGGACGGTGTCGCCCCATCGCTGACCAGCACGCTGGGCCCAGGCGATGGTGCGTGGACCGAAGACGCGTCCAGCGCGGGCCATGCCCTTGGTGTTCTTCTGGAGCAGCGACGGGTCGTCCACTTCGTCAGCGCTCTGCCGGATGCCGCCGAGGAATCGGACGGTCAGCGCCTTGGAATCGACGCCGTAGTTCAACTTGGCGTCGCGTACGTCGTGACCGAGGTCGGATAGGCGATCGGCCGCAGCGCGCACGCCATCGCGGACTTCAGTGTCAAGCGGCCGCATGCCGGCTGCAGCCGAGCCAGCCATCGACACTCCAACACGGAGAGTCTTCGTGTCGGATCGGATCGCATCGAACAGGCGGGTGTTGAACGACCCGAACGTGTCGAGGAACAGTGCGACGTCGGCGAGGCGCTGGGCGAGACAGCCCTGCGTGGACATGCCATGCCATCCGCCGGAGCTCGGCATGGTTCCGTGTGTTGGCTTGAAGCCCGGCAGGCCGCAGCAGGCAGCCGGGATGCGGATCGATCCACCACCATCGGACGCAGTCGCGAGTCCCACGGCGCCTGAGGCCACCAGCGCGGCCGATCCGCCCGACGAACCGCCCGGGGTGCGGTCGCGATCGTGCGGGTTTCGAGTGATGCCGAACGCCGCGCTCTCGGTGAACCCACTCGTCGCGAGTTCGGGCAGGGTGGTCGTCGCGACCATCGGCATTCCGGCTTGCCGGAATCGTCCGACGATCTCGTCGTCAGCGCTGGCCATCTGCGTACAGGCCAAACTGCCGTTGGTGGTGACGTGACCGGCGATGTCGAGTTCGTTCTTCACCGCAATCGGGACGCCGAGGAAGAGTCCGTCCTCCCCCTGCGCTCGCCGTCGATCTGCTTCGTCGGCGGCCTCGAGTGCCTCCTCGGCGAGCATCTCCACGACGGCGTTGAGCGTCTGATTCTCCCGCTCGATCGCTTCCAGCGTTGCTTCAGTCAGTTGTCGCGATGACAAGTCGCCGGAGCGCAGGAGCGCCGCTTGCTCAATGGGTCCGGCCGCAACGACGTCAGTCATGTTCGTTCCAATCCGCGATGAGCCAGGTGGCCTTCGGACGCATGTAGTCGACGGCGGCCATGTGCAAGTCTGAGACTCGCCAGGTGTGAAAGTCTTCAACCGACTCGAAGACGGCCAGTTCGCCAACCACCTGGCCCCGGCGTTCGTCGATCGAACGAACGACATCCCACGAGACGAGACCGGACGTCGGCTTGGCTGCATTGAGCGCATCGATTGCCCCGTCGACGTCTTCGCCGTCGTTCATTCGGAACAGGACTACGTGATGGAAATGCGTCACGGCTGACGCTAACACGCACACGTCGGTATCGTCGGCGCATGCCATACGCGGACGTCAACGGCCAGCGCCTGTACTACGAAGACACCGGCGGCGGCGCAGATGTCATCATCTTTTCGCACGGCTTGTTCATGGATCACACGATGTTCGAGCCCCAAGTTGAGGCGTTGCGCGACACCTGGCGATGCATCAGCTGGGACGAGCGCGTCCATGGAAAGACGGAATCGACTCCCGATGACTTCACGTACTGGGATTCGGCGTCGGATCTGCTCGGCCTGCTCGACCACGTTGGTGTGGAGCAGGCCGTCTTCGCCGGAATGTCGCAGGGGGGATACCTCTCGCTGCGGGCGGCCCTGACGTCACCTGAGCGTGCACGCGCGCTCGTGCTCATCGACACGCAATCCGGAGTCGAGGATCCCGCCAAGACCGCGGCATACGACCAGCTCATCGATTTGTGGGGCGAGGCCGACGAGGTCCCCCAGGAGATCCTCGACTTCGTCGCGGCGATCATCCTTCGCGACGGCTGGAGCGGCACGCCGGACTGGCAGGCCAAGTGGCGCACGTTCACGCACGAGCAACTCAACCAGGCCTACAGGACCCTCGTCACCCGGGAGGACGACGTCACGTCACGACTGGGTGAACTGACGATGCCGGCACTCGTCATTCACGGCGACAGCGACGCCGCCATCGAGCTCGAACGCGGTCGGGAGCTGGCCGACGCCCTCAACGGCGAGTTGTGCGTCGTCGAGGGCGGCGGTCACGCGGCAAATCTCACCCATCCCGAGCCCACGAACAAGGCGCTCAAGCGCTTCCTTGCGAAGGTCCAGTTCCCGGAAAGCTAGAAGTTGTACTTCACGCCAGTGAGTTCCTCGGAGATGCCCCAGAGCCGTGCGGCGGCGGCTTCATCCCGGGCGGCGCGAGTCGATCCGGCCGTCTTCGGATATCCGCGCATTTCGCGGATGCCGTTCGGACCAATGTAGGTGCCCGAGGGCAGGTCCATCGTCGCGGCGTACAGCGTCGGCCATGCGCCAGCCTCGGCCGACTGGGCCAGAAGCGTATTGCCGACGGCCATGACCGCATCCATGACGGATTCCGTCTTCGACTGCAGGTTGGTCGCCGCATAGCCGGGGTGCGCAGCCGTGACGACGATCGGGCTCCCGGCTGCCTTTGCGCGACGAGCGAACTCGAACGCAAACAGCAGGTTGGCCAGCTTGCTCTGGCTGTAGGCCCCCCATCGGCCGTACTTCCGTTCGGACTGCAGATCGTCGAAATTGATCTTTCCCCGCGTGTGAGCCAGCGAGGACAAGACCGTTACCCGCGGTGACCCGGCATCCTGAAGCCGCTTGATCAGCAGGCCGGTCAGTGCGAAGTGGCCGAGATGGTTCGTGCCCAACTGCAGTTCGAAACCCTGCGCTGTCTGGCGGTACGGCGTGGCCATCACGCCCGCGTTATTGATGAGGACGTCGAGGGGCTCGTCGATGCCGGCCGCGAACGCGCGCACAGAATCCAGGTCGGCTAGGTCGAGGGAGCGCACCTCGACGTCTCCGCCTTTCATGTCCGCGGCCGCTGACTTTCCCGCCTCAACGTTCCGGCAGGCCAGGATCACCCGGGCGCCAACCCGCGCTAGTTCTGTTGCGGTGACGAGACCAAGCCCGCTGTTCGCTCCGGTGACGATGATCGTCTTGCCACTTTGATCGGCGAGGTCTGCCGAGGTCCAATGCTTACTCACGTGCCCGAAGGTACCGGTCCAGTACGCTCCCCGGCATGCCGATCGGACACTTGGGCCTCAACGTCTACGACCTTCCCGCGGCCAAGGCGTACTACGACCGGCTGATGCCGCAGGTCGGCTTCGAGCCGTTCTTCGACAACGACCGCCAGTTCTCCTACCGGCCCGCCGACGGCAAGATCGGCACCTGGCTCTTCTTCTACCGCGCCGACCGGGCGGGCTATCACCGACGTAACGAGGGACTCCAGCACCTGGCGTTCATCGTGAAGACGCGGCAGAAAGTGAATGAGATCTTCGATTGGGCGATGACCGAAGGCGGGTCGCCCATACGCCAACCGCAGGAACTTCCGCAGTACCACCCCGGCTATTACGCAGCCTTCTGGCAAGACCCGCACGGATTCCTCCTGGAGGTCGTCTGCCACCGCGAGCACGCCGCCGAGTGACGCTAATCCCGCGGCTGGAAACCAGAGCGACGCAGGACCGCCAGACCAAGGGATGGGTTGAGGGCGTTCATCGTCCGAGCAACGACTGCGACGCGCGGCGCAACCCGGAGCGGCCGCGTCTGAGCCGCCACGACCATCCAGTCGGCCGCTTCGGCCGGGGTCAATCCCGGAACCCGGTCAAAGGCCTTCGTCGGGGCGGACATGTCGGTCTTGACCAATGGCGGATAGACCGTCGTCGTGTGAACACCCTTGTGGCTCCATTCGGTCGCCATGGACCCGCCCACGATGGCAAGGGCGGCCTTGGATGCGTTGTAGGCACCGAACTGTGGCGCCGACTCGATGAAGACGCCCCAGGTGGACACGTTGATGATGTGGCCATCGCCGCGCTCAAGCATCCCGGGCACAACGGCGCGGATGAGACGCAGTGGCCCGTAGAAGTTCAACTGCATCAGCCGATCGAGATCGTGCCAGCGCTCCAGTGATTCCAGGAACGGGCGGCGGATTGACCGGGCTGCGTTGTTGATCAGGATGTCGACGCCGCCAAGCTTCTGCTCCACGGCATCCGCCATCGCATCGATTGCATCCATGTCAGACAGGTCGCAGGGAAAGGCGTAAGCCTCGCCACCGCCGGCGGTTATCCGCCCGACGAGTTCATTGAGCCGGTCCTCCCGGCGCGCGACCACGGCGACGATCGCGCCTCGACGGGCGAACTTCTCCGCCGCCGCTTCGCCAATCCCCGACGAGGCCCCGGTGAGCAGGACGCTCTTCCCGGCCAATTCGACCCTTTCGTCACCCGCTCGATGCAACAGGTACTTGGGCGGGATCGGCGGACGCATGGTCGCCAAGACCCAGCCATCGCGGATTCGTCGTCGCAGAGGGACGTCACTCACGGATCGCAGTCTAGAAGCAGGAAATCTGCTGTAGCGTCCGGCTATGGTCTGGGAGGCTCCAAAGCCAGAGCGTCGTCGTCGAAACGTGCCGACCTGGGTGTTCCTGGTCACCGGTGGCGTGGCCTTGGCCGTCGTACTGGCTCTGGTCTCTTTTGCCGTCATCCAGAAGAGGCACGAACTCAACGCCGCGAACGGGGATCTCCAGGTCGTCGAGTACCAATCGCCGTCCGACACCGGTCAAGACCCGTTCACGACGGTCGCCGATGTTCAAGGTTCGAAGGTCGTCCGATTCACGCCTTCCTCCGGGACCACCAATCCGAATTCGTCTGAGCCCTTCGGCGGCTCAGGATCGTTGCACGTCTGCGACCGCGAGAAGCTGGTGGACTTCCTGTTGAGCCACCCGCGCCAGCGGCAGGTCTGGGCGGACGTGGAGAGCATCGATGACGACGAGGACTCGGTGAGCCGTTATATCCGCAGTCTCACGCCCGTGACGCTCACCTTCGACACCCGCGTGACAAACCACATGTACCTCAATGGCAAGGCGATCCCGTTCCAGTCGATCCTGGCTGCAGGGACTGCCGTGTTGGTCGACAAATACGGTCGGCCCGTGGTGCGCTGCAAGTGCGGAAATCCGCTGCTGCCCCCGAAGAACTACCCGAGGATCAACTGCCACCACTGCCCCCCGCATTACAAGCCTCCGAAATGGTGCAGGTGGCGCATCTACGACCCGTGGTATCCCTATCCACCGGAGTGGCTGCCGCCGGAGTGGCGCGATCCGTACCCGAAGTACTACCCGAAGCCCGAGCCGTGGGTCTACAAGAAGGGCAAGTACTGCTACGTGCGTTATCCGGATCCGCCGGAGGTCGAGTACCCGCCCCGCTGGTATCCGCCGTCGACCTACAACAAGCCGAACTATTACCGGAAGCCGTCTCCTTCGCCCACGCCGGAGGAAACCGACAAGCACAAGAAGTCAGACGACAGCAGCCATTCGCCTGACGATGCCTTCCTCATCCCAGACGACAACGGCGATCACCAGCACTCACAGCCGGACGAAGACGAGCCGCAACCGTAGGGTGCACACAAGCGGGTCCCCCGCGCTCCTTCACGCAGGGGACCCGGATCGTGGACGGTTCAGCGGTGATACGTCGTCGACAAACGTGCCATCGCCATGGCACAGACAGCCGAGGCGAGGAACATGATGCCGAGCATCACCATGGCTCCGCCGCCGATGGCGAACACGCTGAACGCGGCGAGCGTCAGATACAGGGCGCTCAGATCGCCGCCGAGGCGGGGCTTGAGGGCAACCGCACACGCGAGCAGGATCTCAACGACGCCCAGCGTGGTCACCGCGGTGGCGGCGCTGCCGGGAAGGATGTTGTTGACCCAGGTCGCAACGTAGGCGCCCCAGTCACCGGTGATGTACCCGGTGAACTTGTCGATGCCGAAGATCAACGGCACCACCACGAACGCGCCCCACAGGCCAACGTATGCCTGACGAGCCGCGTCCACACTGGTGATGTGGGTGAGGTCGTGCATCTCTTTGCGCATGTCATGCACAGAATCTGCGAATGCCATGTCGATCTCCTTCCAACCGTCCCTTATGGGGACTCTCTGGCCCCTTCTGTAAGGGACTTCACTTTCTACGGTAGATCTCGATAGGTCTTTTAGACAACAATGGTGTCCGATAGATTTCGGCGTGTCGCGAGAGGATGTTGGGATGGCGGACGACGGGTTTGCGCAACGGGTGAGTCGGGTGAGTGCGCTCGCCGATCCGATCCGACGCGCCCTCTATGCGTTCGTGGCGCGCCAACCCGGAGCCGTCAGTCGTGATCAAGCCGCCGCTGGCCTCGAGATCCCCCGACACACTGCAAAGTTTCACCTCGACAAGCTGGTCGAGGAGGGTCTGCTGATGCCGGAGTTCAAGCGCCTGACCGGCCGCAGTGGTCCCGGCGCGGGCCGGCCGGCCAAGCTGTACCGACGTGTCCGCAAGGAAGTGAACGTGACTCTCCCACGGCGGCGCTACGACCTTGCCGGTCACGTTCTCGCGGACACCGTGGAGCGGGTGAAGTCGGGCACGTCGATCGACGTGGCGCTCCGCGAAGCAGCCGACAACGCCTCCCACGTCGTCGTCGACTCATGGCCACACGAAGATCTGGCCGACGTCCTGACTCGGCTGGGGTACGAGCCGCGTCCCGGCGGCGACGGGCTCGAACTACGCAACTGCCCGTTCCAGCAACTCTCCGACGACCACCCAGGCCTCATCTGCCCACTGAACCGGGATTTCATCGAGGCTCTCGGAGAGCGACTGAATTGCACCGACCTGCAAGCGGAGTCGGTGGATCGGGGCACCGGCTGCTGCGTTTCGCTGCGTCCGACTTAGCCGACCTAGCCGATCGGGGCGAGAGCCGGGCGCTTTGGCGTGACTCCGTCGCCCGATGAGCGTCCGGTGAGGCGCCGCTGTAGCCACGGAACCAAGTGCGTCCGGGCCCACGCGAGGTCGGCGCTGCGCTGCTCGCTCCTGCTCAACGTGGGTATCGCGGCGGGCCTCAGCGGCAGGAGGTCGTGTGACAGTCCAAGCGCATCGAGGACGGCGATGGCGATCGCTTGGTGCCCGACCGTATTGAGATGCATTCGATCCTCGTCCAAGATCTCGGCGACCTTCCAGCCACGCATCCGCCACATGTCGACGACGGTGGCCTCGTGGCGTTCCGCGATCTCGCGCACGAACTCGTTGAAGATCGCGGTGCGTCCACGCACAAGCCGCATGACTGGGTTCAGGCCCGGGTCCGCGAGGGTGAACATGACAACTTTCGCGCCTGAGGCCGCGAGGCGACTCACAGCCTCGTCATATCGCGATCCAAGGACATCGAGGTCGACCCGCGGGCGAAGGACGTCGTTGCCACCGCCGTGAATCGTCACTAGATCCGGCCTAAGCGAAAGGGCCGGCTCGACCTGCTCATCGATGATGGCGGGCAACTTGCGGCCACGGATCGCCAAGTTGGCATACCCGAAGTCTTCGGATCCGGCAGCTTTGGCCAGCGCTTCCGCGAAGCGGTCTGCCCAACCACGCAATCCGTTCGGTCGGCCGGGGTCTGGATCACCGACGCCTTCGGTGAAGGAGTCTCCGATGGCTACGTAGCGGTGGTAGGTCACCCATTCATTGTGCGACGGTGACATCATGAGCGATTACCCAGTGGTCCATTTCGAGATGCCTTACGACAACGGCCCCCGTGCCCAGGGCTTCTATTCGGAAGCCTTCGGTTGGGAAACCCAAGACACCGGCCCGGACATGGGCAATTACATCCTGCTCGGCACCGTGCCCGCCGAGAACGGACGACCGTCGGAGCCCGGCGGAATCAATGGCGGCATCTACCCGCGCATGGCCGACCGGCCTGCTCCCGGCGTCTGTGTCGGCTGCGACGACATCAATGCCGCGATCGAGCGAGTTACATCAGCCGGCGGGACGGTGCATGGCGAGCCGGTGCAGATTCCCGGCGTGGGCCTGTACGTCGCCTTCTCGGACACCGAAGGAAACGACCTCAGTCTCATGCAGCCGAACATGTAGTGCCGTCGGGCAGGGTCCAGCGCAGGATTTGGTGTCCTTTGAGGGTGTGGTGTTTGCGGCATAGTGCCCAGAGGTTGTTGCCCGTGGTTGGTCCTTCGGGCCAGGGCGTTCGGTGGTCGATGTCGCACCGGTCGGCTGGTTTGGTGCATCCGGGTGCCCGACAGGTGGGGTCGCGGAACTGCAACGCCCGCCGCAGCACGTCTGGTGGATACCGTCCGAGGTATTCGTGGGTCAGGACGTCGTCGGTGACGGGGTCGATGAGCAGGCGATGCCAGAACGGGATGGCGTCGATGTCGGGGTCGAGGGCCCAGGAGGCGGGGATGGCCCAGTGGCCGTCAGCGCTGAGGGCCGGTTCGCCATTAGAGCCGGACAACGACAACACGGGGATCGTCACAGCGATGTCGATGGCCACCGAGGCTGGCTTGTGGTCGGCTGCCAGGAGCCATTCGGAGAAGATGTCGGCGCGGCGTTGGGCGTGGGTGCGCACATCGTCCGGGTCGCCCGCCGCACTCTTGGCGGCCGCATCGAGGCGACGATCGGCGGCAGCGGCGACAAAGGACGGCACATAGGCGTTGATCCACGCCATCCCGTCCTCGACATGAGTGACCTGGACCCGGCGGTCACCGCGGGCGTCGTCGGCGCGGGCATTGAACCGCTCGGACTCGACCCGCGCCACGAACCGCAGCAGCCAGGTACGCAACTGGGCCACCGTGTGCGCTTCGGCATAGTCGATGACCAACCGCTCCAGCCGCGCCCACGAAGCTGGCTCCTCCAGCTTCATCACCGCACCCGAAATCTCACGAATGCGCCGCTCATCCAGCCGGCCAGCCTCAAAAGCCGCCCACACGCCCGGAGTACAGGCCATCACCCGCTCGGCCACCGCAACACGCCCACACACCTGGCCCTCAGACAGACCGAACTGCTGACCGATCGTCAACGCCACCGCCGACCTCAAAACCAGCCGCCGCAACGGCGACGGTTCGGCATCAACCTGAGCATTCAAATCCCGTGCGATATCAACAATCGCCTGCCACTCAACCCACTCACCGTGCGCACGAGCCACACGAACAGCAGCCGAACGCTCCCGCACCCGCAACCCCAACTCCAGCCTCAAACCCTCCATCACCTACGAACCTAAACGCCACCACCGACAGTCCGTTCAAGTGACAAATCCGACCCGACAGGCGTCCAGGCTCACGACCGCGCCGCGAGGATACGGCGCAGGGATTCGATGCGTGCCGCGCTGATCGAGCCGTCTGCTGAGGCCGCATCCAGCGCGCATTCGGGCTCAGTGGCCAAGTGGGTGCACCCTCGTGGGCAGGCCGCACAGACCTCGGCGATGTCTGGGAAGGCGTCGATGATGTGGTTGATCTCCACGTGGGCGAGCCCGAATGAGCGGAAGCCCGGGGTGTCGATGATCCATCCGCCGCCGGGTAGCGGGAGGGCCAGCGCAGACGTTGAGGTGTGGCGTCCCCGGCCGGTCACAGCGTTGACCTCGCTCGTCGTCCGGTCCGCGTTCGGGACGAGGGCGTTGACCAGCGTCGATTTGCCCACGCCGCTGTGGCCGACGAGAACGGATGTGTGGTCTGCCAAGACGGCGCGCACCGGGTCAACGTCCTCGTCGTGTCGGGTCACGACGACCTCGACGTCCAAGGGACGCAGCAGTGCCTCCATGTCGTTGGATGAGGCCAGATCTGCCTTGGTGAGGACGACGACAGGACGCATGCCTGCGTCGTAGGCGGCGACCAGGCAACGGTCGATGAGGGCTGGTCGCGGCGGTGGGTCGGCGAGAGCCGTCACCACGACGAGTTGATCGGCGTTGGCAACGACGACACGCTCAATCGGGTCGTCGTCGTCCGCCGTGCGCCTGAGGACGGTCTTTCGGGGGAGCACCTCGGCGATGCGCGCCAGACTGCCTTCTGCGCCGGTGACGTCTCCATCAACGCGAACCTCGTCGCCGACCACCACACCTTGGCGACCAAGTGTTCTCGCTTTCATCGCGGTGACATCGGCTCCGTCGATGTCGACCGTGTATCGACCTCGGTCGACCGTGCTGACGCGACCGAGCGGCAGCTCGTCGTAGTTCGGACGATCCTTCGTTCGCGGACGGGTGCGGCGGCGGGGCCGGTCGAACTCGTCGTGTTCATCCCGCATGAACGAAGCGCTCCCAGTCGTCGACGAAGCCCGGGTACGTCTTCGCCGTGGTCACGATGTTCTCGACAAGGATGCCGGGAACGACCAGGCCGAGAACTGCAGCCGCATGCGCCATGCGGTGATCGTCGTAGGTGGCAAGCCTGCCGCCGCGCAGCGGCCGCGGGCGAATGATCAACCCGTCGTCGGTCTCCTCGACGTCGCCGCCCAGCCGGTTCAATTCTGTCGCCAGAGCCTTGAGTCGGTCGGTTTCGTGGCCGCGCAGATGCGCAATGCCGCGAAGGTGCGACGGCTCGACGGCAAGCGCGGCGACCGCCGCGACGACCGGAGTCAGCTCGCCCGCGTCGTGAAGGTCGAGGTCGACGCCCCTCAGCGAACCGGGTTGGGGACCGGTGAACGCGACGTCCTCGCCCCGTTCAACCGCTCCGCCGAAGCTCTTGGCGATCTCGCGCCAAACGTCGCCGGCCTGCGTCGTTTGCGCTGGCCAATCGGCAATGTCGACCGTCCCCCCGGTGACCAAGGCCGCCGCGATGAAGGATCCGGCGGTCGAGAGGTCAGGCTCCACGGTCACGTCCGAACCGGCGATCGGGCCTGGTTCGACCCGCCATGTCCCGACGATCGAGTCGTCGACTTCGACGCCGCGCTTGCGCAATTCGGCGACCGTCATCTCGATGTGCGGCTGCGATGGCAGCGGCTTGCCGGTGTGATGCAACGTGAGGCCGTACGTGAACCGTGGTGCCGCCAGGAGCAAAGCGGAGACGAACTGGCTGGATGCCGACGCGTCGATGCTCAGCTCGCACGCAGTGATCTGGCCGCGACCGTGCACTGTGAACGGCAGGGAGTCGCCGCCGTCGATTTCGATACCGAGGCCACGGAGAGAGGCGATGGCAGTGGCCATCGGGCGCTCGCGAGCCCGCGCATCGCCGTCGATAGTCACGGACGCCTTGCTCAATCCGGCTAATGGCGGGACGAATCGCATGACGGTGCCGGCCAGGCCGCAGTCGATGGCGATGTCGCCGGTGGCGGCAGGGCCCGGCGTCACCGTCCAGTTTTCGTCATCCCGGACGATGTCGGCTCCGAGTGCTGACAGGGCACCGACCATCAGCTCGGTGTCGCGGGCGACCAATGGCCGACGCAGGACCGACGGCGACTCCGCGAGTGCGGCCAGGACCAGCACGCGGTTGGTCAGCGATTTCGATGCCGGAAGGGTGACGCGGGCCGTGATGGCGTCCGTCGGCGTCGGCGCAGGCCATAGGTCGGTCACCGGTTCATTGTCGCAGCCCAGTGGCAGGCTGGAGGCATGTGCGGCCGCTACGCCACGACCCGAACTCCAGATGCCGTCGCCGACGAATTCGGTGCTCGAATCGCCGACTCTTTCGTTGAGCTCGAACCCGACTGGAACATGGCGCCGACCAAGCCGGCACCCATCGTGATCGAGCGAGCCGCCACCGACGAGAAGCCTGGCGGGCGCGAGGTGCTGGTCGCGCAGTGGGGGCTGGTCCCGAGTTGGGCGAAGGATCCCAAGATCGGCAGTCGCATGATCAACGCCCGCAGCGAAACGGTGGCCGACAAGCCTGCCTTCGCCAAGGCCTTCGCCAAGCGTCGGGCGATTGTGCCCGCTGATGGCTACTACGAGTGGTACCCCCGTGAAAAGGAGCAGGGCGGAAGGAAGCAGCCCTTCTACATCTGTCCGAAAGACCGCGGAGTTCTCGCGATGGCTGGGCTCTTCGAGTTCTGGAAGGCCAATGCCGACGCCGACTGGCTCATCACCTTCACAGTCCTCACGACGTCGGCTTCCGACGACCTGGGTCATCTGCACGACCGCACTCCCATGATGCTGGTGGGCGACGAGATCGACACCTGGCTCGACCCAGCGCCCATGACTGCGGCCAGCCGGTTGGGCCTCCTCGTGCCGGCCGTCCCGGGCCGGCTCGACGCCTGGCCGGTGTCCACGGCGGTCAACGACCACCGCAACAACGGACCAGAACTGATCGAACCGATCCCCATGGAATAGGCACGATCCCCGGATGCGTTGAACTCTCCATGCTGGCATGCATGGAACGCCCCGGGACGTCAGGGGGCACAGCCGTAGACTGTGCGGCGATGACTGACGAGGCAACGATCGATCTCGAATCCGAAACCCCGGCCGAACGGCAGGCGCGATTCGAGCGCGAAGCGCTGCCCTTCCTCGACCAGCTCTATTCAGCTGGCATGCGCATGACCCGTAATCCGCAGGATGCCGAAGACCTCGTGCAGGAGACGTACGCCAAGGCGTTCGCCGCGTTCCACCAATACACGCCCGGCACCAATCTGAAGGCGTGGCTGTATCGCATCCTGACGAACACGTACATCAATTCCTATCGCAAGAAGCAGCGTCAGCCGCAGCAGATCAGCGACGAGTTGGACGACTGGCAGATCGCGTCAGCCGAAGCCCACACGTCGTCGGGCTTGAAGTCGGCCGAGATGCAGGCGCTTGAGCACCTGCCGGACTCCGACGTCAAAGAGGCGCTGCAGGAGCTTCCCGACGATTTCCGGTACGCCGTCTACCTCGCCGACGTCGAGGGATTCCCGTACAAGGAGATCGCCGAGATCATGGACACCCCGATCGGCACCGTCATGTCCCGCCTCCACCGCGGTCGACGGATGTTGCGGGAGCGGCTGGCTGACTATGCGCGCGAACGCGGCATGGCGGTACATGGAGCAGGTGAGTAGCAATGGAACCGACGACGGACAGCTCCAACTGCGGTTGTGACTGCCAGAAGGCGCTCGAGAATCTCTACGTCTTCCTGGATCAGGAGATCGACACCGCGAGTTGTGCGGAGATCCAGCAGCACATCGAGGAGTGCTCCTCGTGCCTGAGCGCTTTCGACGTGGAGCGCGTGGTCAAGAGCCTCGTCCATCGTTCATGTTCGGAACAAGCTCCCGAAACGCTGGTACAGAAAGTCCATTACGCCATCCGCACCGTCGAAATCCGCCGCGAAGCCTGAACCTCTAGGCGTTCGGGCGCTTGCCGTGGTTGGCAGCCTTCTTGCGACGCGCGCGACGTTTACGGCCGGTCTTACCCATGGCGGTCAGTCTTTCACGCCGAGTTATCCCTTGCGCAGCCGGTCGAGGAATCGGTCGCGGTCGACGATGACGCGACGAACCTCTCCCGTGCCGACGAGCGTGCCCGCCTCATCAGTTGCCGTCACGCGAAACGTCACCATGCGACCATCGCGAGCGATGACCTCGGCATGCGTCGTGACCGTCGAACCCACGGATGAGGCAACGAGGTGCTCGATCTCGACCCGGGTCCCGACGCTGGTCTGGTGCTCCTCCAGGTCGAGTGCCGCGCACGTCGCCTCCTCGCACCAAGCGAGCAGGACCGGCGTTCCGAGCACATCGAGATCGCCGCTACCCACGGCCGCCGCGGTGTTCTCGGGACCGACCATGTGGGTGACCTCCATCAGATGCCCAGCGTTGCTCGCGGATATGCCGCATTGACGTCGGTGATGACGTTGACGAGATAGGGGACGCCCGATGCAAAGGCCCGGTCCAATGCCGGGCCGATCTCGCGCGGATCGGTGACCATCTCGCCCCCGCCGCCGAGTGCGGTGACGACTTGGTCGTAACGGGTGCCGGGCGCGAGATCGGCGGCGACGTCGTAGCCGTACAGGAACTGCATCGGCCCCTTTTCGAGACCCCAGGCCGAGTTGTTGCCGACGACCATGACGACCGGCAGGTCGTGCCGCACGAGGGTGTCGACGTCGACGAGCGACATGCCCGCAGCGCCGTCGCCGTACAGCAACACCACCTGGCTCGACGGTTTGGCGATGCGGGCTGCGATCGCCGCTCCCATGCCGGCGCCAAGGCAGCCGTACGGACCAGGATCGAGCCATCCACCCGGCTGCTTGGGTTCGACGAATTTGCCGGCGAAGGAGACGAAATCGCCACCGTCACCAATGACCACGGAGTCGTTGGCAAGACGCGGCAGCAGCTCGCCGTAGATGCGCGCCGGGTGGATCGGGTCAGCCTCCGCGGATAGGAGTTCGGCGTCGCGCGCCGCGGTCTCGGCGACGACAGCTTGCAGATTCTCCAGCCAAGGCGACCAGTTTGGCTTGGAACCGAGACCGGCAAGGATGCCGTCGAAGCAGGCCGACAGATCGCCGGAGGCCGAAGCGGCCAAACTTGCGTGTTGCGCGATCTGGCCAGGTGAGTCGGCGACGTGAACCGTCTTGGCCGGTGTCGAGCCCTCCTTGCCGCCGAAGACTCCGTAGCCGAGGCGGAAGTCCAAGGGAGTACCAACAACCACGACGACGTCTGCACCGTTTAGCGCTGCCGAGCGAGCCTTCGTGACGAGTTGGGCATGTCCGCCGGGCACGATGCCGCGGCCCATACCGTTGGAAATGACCGGGATGCCGGTCTCCTGGACAAATCGCAGGGCAGCGTCCTCGGCGCGATCCGCCCAAACGTCCGTACCTAGGATCAAGACCGGCTGCGTTGCTTCGGCGAGGACGCGAGCGACGGACGTCAGGTCGTCGGGATTGGGCTCGATGCGTTCGACGACGGTGTGGGGTGTCTCGACGACCGGCGCCTGGCCGAACAACTCGTCCATCGGGACGTCGACGAACGTCGGGCCGCGGTGCGACGAGCCGGCCAGCGCGAACGCTTGATCGAGAGTCGGGGCAATCGACTCCACCGTGTGGGCTGTCGTGGCCAGTTTGGTGATCGTTTCGAAGATCGGCGGATGGTCGAGCTCCTGCAAGCTGCCGCTGCCCCAGCGTCCGGCGGGGGCGCGACCACCGACGACAACGAGTGGTGAGCCCGAGAACATCGCCTGCGCCACGGGGCTCACGCCGTTGGTCACGCCCGGTCCGGCTGTGAGGACGGCGAGACCGGGACTCCGGGTGAGCTTTCCGACCGCCTCAGCCGCAAACACTGCGGTCGGCTCATGGCGCACGTCGATGATCGGCATGGTCGGATCCGTTGTCACGGCTGCGTCGTACAGCGGGAAGACGTGGGCGCCGGAGAGTGTGAACATCGTCGTCACGCCGTGTGCCCGGGCGACGTTGAGGGCTTGGATGCCGCCGTGGGATGTGGGGGCGGACGTGGCGGGCGCTTCGGTTTCGGCCTCGGTCATGGACAGAGGTTAGCCATCCCAGGGCTGCGTGCGGGTCGTTGGTCGATACAGCCACGGACTTTCGGCCCGGATCTGGTCGAGGACGACGAGGATCAGGTCGGCGCGGTTGCCCGGCTGTTCGGCGAACAACTCCTCGTCGCGGAGCAGGCCGGGTCGACCCTGGACGCCGAGAGCCAGCTGCAGATGCAGCGCGCGCAGGAGGCGGGACGTGTTTGCCGCCTCCGCGGAGGGCCATTCGGAGAGCGGACCGCGGGTGCGGGGAGGCTTGATTCCCTCGCCCAGCCGGTTGAGCCACGGCTCCACGAGCGACGTGTCGAGTGCATTGCGGTGGAGGAGCGCCATGACGGCGAAGGCCAGGCGGTCGTCCTCACCATGGCGCCAGATGTATGAGGTCGGCGTGAGAACTCGGTCGGCGATGACGTCGAGCAGAACCGTGAGCTCGAGGCGGCCGAAATGCCGGGAGCGGGCCAGGGCGGCGAGAAGGTCGGCGCCGTGTGCGATCGCGTGTGCCCAGCCTTGTTCGGGGATCCAGCCGCGATGGTCCTGCTCCCGGACGTACCAGCTCGTGGCGCGGTCGCCCCAGTCCAGCACCGAGCCCGCTGTGAGCAACTGCTGGTCGTTGTCGCGTCCCAGGATTTCAGCCAGCATCAGCGCGCTGTAGCTACGCCGGATGACCGAGACGTCGCCGTCGTGCCCGAGCCCGTACTGCAACCCGGGCACAAGACCGTCGCCCAGTCCGGGCAACAGGTCGTCGTAGACGCCCTTGTCGAGCCAAGCTGTCAGGATCGGGTAGGCGATGTCTTCGCGTAGGCGTGGGTTGGGATTCCCGAGCATCTCCACCAACTCGGCCGTCAACTCGTCGAGTGGCCGATCGGGGGGAAGCGCCCGGCCGGCTTGGAGCACGCTTTGCCAGTAGGTGGGGGGCCAGTAAGCCTCAGACATCCTCGTCATCGTAACTACGCTTTTACCCATGCCGACCTTGGACGAGATCGCACAACGACGAACGTCCCTCAAACGGGACGACGTTGCGTGGTTGCGCGCCGTCGTGGCTGATTGGCAAATAATCGCCGACCTGGCCTTCTCGGACTTGGTGCTCTGGCTACCCGATGCCGAAGCGACCGGCATGTGGGCCGCGGCGCAGATCCGGCCTACAACTGGCCCGACGATGTTGCTGGAAGACGTCGCCGGCTCGTTCCAGCCGAATGCTGCGGAGCTGGCTGGTCGCACGGTCGGCGTCGTGCATGCCGGCAACCAGATCGGCACGATCGAGGTTCGATCTGCTGGGGGCGGAACCCGACCAGCCAGCGCCCTGGAGTCGGCGTACACCTCGTCGGCGGACGACCTGCTGCGCATGATCGAGGAGGGTGAGTTCCCGTTCAGTGAGGGCCGCTCGGAGCATGCCGATTCACTCCGAGTTGGTGACGGGTTCATCCGGCTGGCGCAGGACGCATCTGTCGCCTACGCCAGCCCCAACGCGCTCTCGGCCTATCGACGTCTGGGTCTGGTCGGAGACCTTGTCGACGCTGACCTCGGCGGTGTGACAGCCGAGCTCGTCGGCACACGGCCGACGCATCAGGGCGCGCGCGGCATCCTCAGTGGCCGAAATCCCGCGGAGACCGAAATCAGCAACGACGAAGTATCGGTCGCGTTGCGCCTGATCCCGCTGCGCCATGGCGGCGTGGCATCGGGCGCAGTCGTCCTGCTGCGTGACGTCACCGAGTTGCGACGTCGTGAGCGCCAGTTGGTCTCCAAGGAAGCGACGATTCGCGAGATCCACCACCGGGTGAAGAACAATCTGCAAACCGTGGCTGCCCTGTTGCGGCTGCAGGGTCGCCGCCTCGAAGTACCGGCGGCCCGGGAAGCCCTGGACGATGCCGTGCGCCGGGTTGGCTCGATTGCGCTGGTGCACGAGACGCTCAGCCAATCATTCGACGAGACGGTTGCGTTTGACGACGTCGCAGACCGCTTGTTGCGCAGCATCCTCGACGTTTCCGGCGATGAGGATCGCGGACGAATAACGGGCGAGCGGGTCGGAAGTTTCGGAGACGTTCCGGGCGAAGCGGCAACTGCGTTGGCCATGATCTTGACCGAATTGATCCAGAACGCGGCCCAGCACGCCTATGCGGACCGACCGGGTCGTCTCGTCGTTGCGGCCAACCGCATCAGAGAGCGTCTGCGCATCCGCATCAGCGACGACGGAGTCGGGATGGCGAAAGGTGCGGCATTCGACGAAAGTTTGGGACTGTCGATTGTGCGGACGCTCGTCGAGACGGAGCTGGGCGGCAAGCTGGTCTTCGAACCTGGTCGGGGTGGGGGCACGACCGTGACGATCACCCTGGAGGTGTGACCTTCAGGCGCGAATGCGGGCGCGGGCGTTGCGGCGCTTGAGCGCTCTGCGCTCGTCTTCGCTCATTCCGCCCCAGACGCCGTGGTCTTGACCGGATTCGAGCGCCCACTGCAGGCACTGATCGCGAACGTCGCACCGACGGCACACGACCTTGGCCTCCTCGATTTGCAGGATGGCGGGTCCGGTGTTGCCGATCGGGAAGAAGAGTTCCGGGTCTTCGTCGAGGCATGCGCTGCGATGGCGCCAGTCCATGACGATCTCACTCCCTCTCCCGTGCTTTTGGCTCCTTGGTCGCATCCGGTCTGTCGGTTTAGGCCGGGCACACCAGTCGCAAGATGCCATGGTTCCAACAAATCGCACGCCAAACAAGGGAATTGACCAGATCAGTGGTGTCGAGTCGGTCACACCGGCGTGGTCTCGGACAGAGGCCTGACCTGCGGGTATGCGGCTCGATTCGCGGTGTGCGTTCGCGGGGCTCGGGTGGGTGTGAGAGACTTTTTGTCGGGCAAAACCCTCCGCTGTCGACGTCATTGAATGGCCGACGCACCGCCAGACCGGACCCGATCGGTTCGTGAATCCGTTCCGACAGGACCCATGCAGATGGTTGCGACCGACTTCGACGCACGACCGGACATCCCCGATCCAGGGGACGACCCGGTTTTCGCGCTGCACCGTGGCGGAAAGATGGAAGTCGCCGCCACCGTGCCGTTGCGCGACGCTGACGACCTGTCGCTGTCGTACACACCGGGTGTCGCCCGCGTCTGCGAGGCAATCGTCGCCGACCCCGAGGCCGCACACGAATACACGTGGGTTTCCAACACTGTTGCCGTCGTGACTGATGGGACCGCTGTGCTCGGCCTCGGCAACATCGGACCCCAAGCCGCCATGCCGGTCATGGAGGGCAAGGCGGTCCTGTTCAAGCAGTTCGGCGGCGTCGACGCCATACCCGTTGCCCTCAACACGACCGATGTCGACGAAATCGTGGAGACCGTCATCCGGCTGGCACCGACGTTCGGTGGCATCAACCTGGAGGACATCGCCAGCCCGCGGTGCTTCGAAATCGAGCGTCGCTTGATCGAGGCACTCGACATCCCGGTCTTCCACGACGACCAACACGGGACCGCGGTCGTCGTCCTCGCGGCCCTGCTGAACGCGACCCGGTTGACAGACCGCGAGCTCGAAGACTGCAAGATCGTCATCTCGGGCGCGGGAGCGGCGGGGGTCGCCATCACCAAGATCCTTATGGCCGCCGGCGTCCGCAAGATCAGCGTCATCGACCGTCAGGGTGTGGTGCATCCACAACGCGACAACCTCAACGAGGTCAAATTGTGGCTGGCGAACAAGACGTCCGAATGGGCCAAGCCCGGCAGCGTCACGGACGCCTTGATCGGCGCGGACGTCTTCATCGGGGTTTCGGGCGGCACCATTCCGGAGGAGGCCGTCGCCAAGATGGCACCCGATGCGATTGTCTTTGCGTTGGCGAACCCCAATCCGGAGGTACATCCCGACATCGCCGGTCGTTATGCGCGAGTCGTCGCCACGGGGCGCTCCGACTTCCCGAATCAGATCAACAACGTCCTGGTCTTCCCCGGCATCTTCCGCGGAGCACTGGACGTCCGCGCGACCGGGATCTCCGAGGCCATGAAGTTGGCCGCGGCCAACGCCATTGCCGACCTGATCGAGTCCGAGGAGCTCAACGAGTCGTACATCATTCCGTCGCCGTTTGATCCGCGGGTCGCGACGGCGGTCGCGCGTGCGGTCACCGACACAGCTCGGCGCGACGGCCTGGCCCGGCGTCCTTACTGAACGACACGCACCCAAACATGTTTGCCGTCTACGCCCAAGCGTTCAGTTTCGACGACCCGGTCTCCGGACTCGGCATTGGTGACCGGCCGGAGCCGGACGTTCCCCCGGGATGGACGACCGTGTCGGTCAAGGCGGCATCCATCAATCACCACGACGTGTGGAGCCTGCGCGGTGTCGGCCTTCGCGATGACCAACTTCCCATGATCCTGGGTTGCGACGCGGCTGGCCTCGACGAAAACGGAAACGAGGTCATCGTCCATTCCGTGATCAATGATCCTGAGTGGACGGGCGACGAACTCCACGACGTCAAGCGGTCGCTGCTGTCGGAGCGTTTCCAAGGGACGTTTGCCGAGAAGGTTGCCGTCCCGCGGCGCAACGTCTTGCCGAAACCGGCGAGCTTGTCATTCGCCGAGGCAGCCTGCCTGCCGACGGCCTGGCTCACGGCCTATCGGATGCTGTTCACGAAGTCTGGACTCCAGCCGGGCGACGCCGTTCTTATCCAAGGGGCAGGAGGCGGGGTTGCAACAGCGCTGATCATGCTGGCTCGTGCAGCCGGCTTCCGCGTGTACGCGACCAGCCGGGATGAGGCCAAACGGACTCGGGCCCTCGAACTTGGTGCGCACGACGTGGTCGAGTCGGGCGGTCGTTTGCCCCATCTTGTCGACGCCGTCATGGAGACAGTTGGCGCTGCCACGTGGTCGCACTCGATGAAGGCCATCAAGCCGGGCGGTCGCATCGTCATCAGCGGCGCAACGTCGGGGCCCAACCCGCCCAATGCAGAGCTGACGCGGCTGTTCTTCCAGGAGAAGAGCGTTGTCGGCTCGACCATGGGGCTGCGCAGCGAGTTGCAGCAACTGATGGAGTTCCTCGACATCACAGGCGTGCGTCCCTTGATCGACGAGGAGTTGCCCATGTCGGAGGCCGCCGTCGGGCTCGGCCGCGTCGCCGAAGGCGACATCTTCGGCAAGATCGTTCTTACGCTCTAGAGTCAGTCGTCGTCGTCGAGGCGGGCCAACCAGGTGGCCAACCGTTCGACCGGGGTCTCGAACTCGGGGTTGAGATCAACGAATTCGCTCAACCGATCGGCGAGCCAGCCGAGCGTGACGTCCTCATCGCCGCGGCGCGACGCGAGTTCCTCGATGCCACGATCAGTGAAGTACATGGTCCCTGAGCCTGTCGAACGGTCAGGCGTAGGCCTGATCCATGAGCGCTTCCTGCTCCTCGACGTGCCGCTGGTGCGAACCGACTGCCGTCGTCGACGACTCTGCTCGGGCCACGACCTCGAGCGGCAGACCGCGCTCAAGCTTGTTCGCGAAGTGCATCGCCACGTGGGGCCACGGGCCTTGATTCGCGGGCTCGTCCTGGACCCAGCGCACCGCGGTGGCATTCGTGTACGTGGCCAGAAGGGCGTTGACCTCGTCGAGCGGCCGCGGATAGAGCTGCTCGAGGCGCACGATGGCGGTGCGCTTGTCTTCGCGCTTGTCGCGCTCGGCGACGAGATCCCAGGTGATCCGGCCCGAGCAGAGCAGGACGCGCTCGATCAAGTCGGCGTCGATCGTGTTGTCGCCGATCACCGGATTCCACTGCCCGGACGTGAAGTCGGCCGGCTGCGATGCAGCTGCCTTGCTCCGCAACATCGATTTGGGCGTGAAGACGATCAGCGGGCGGTGCGCGATCTCCAGCGAATGCTTCCGCAACAGGTGGAAGTACGACGCCGGCGTCGACGGTTGCGCGAGGGTGAATGCATCCTCGGCGGCGAGCGCCAGGAAGCGTTCGATACGAGCCGACGAGTGGTCGGGACCTTGGCCTTCATAACCATGGGGGAGCAGCATGATGACGCCGGATTTCTGGCCCCACTTGGTTTCGCCGGATGAGATGTACTCATCGATGACCGACTGTGCGCCGTTGATGAAGTCGCCGAACTGGGCCTCCCACAACGTGAGCGCCTCAGGTCGGGCCACGGAGTAGCCGTATTCGAATCCGAGGGCGGCGTACTCGCTCAACAGCGAGTCGTAAATGTAGAACGTCGCCTGCTCAGGCCCGACATGCGCCAGCGGCGTCCACTCGTTGCCGTTCTCGCGGTCGATGATCGTGGCGAACCGAGATGAGAACGTGCCGCGGCGCGAGTCTTGTCCGGCCATCCGCACGGGACGCCCCTCGAGAAGCAATGAGCCGAACGCCAGAATCTCGCCGGTTCCCCAGTCGATGGGGCCGGTGCCGATGGACGCGGCACGCCGCTGCAGCTGGGGCCACACCTTCGGGTGGACTGTGAAGCCTTCGGGCACATTCGTGTAGGCGTCGGCGACCGCCTTCATCGCCTCGGGACTGATGGCCGTCTGGAGATCGACTTGAGGCTTGGTCGGATATTCCGGCGTGCGCGCGTAGCCGGAGTCTTCGCTGTCGTCGCGCACTTCGGCAAAGTTGCGCTCGAGCTGGGCCTGGTAGTCGGCCAAGGCCGCCTCGGCCTCTTCCATCGTGATGTCGCCACGGCCGACGAGTGCTTCGGTGTAGAGCTTGCGCACCGACTTCTTTTGCGCGATCGCGTCGTACATCAGCGGTTGGGTGAAACTGGGGTCGTCGCCTTCGTTGTGTCCGCGTCGGCGATAGCAGACGAGATCGATGACGACGTCCTTGTGGAACGTCCGGCGGTATTCGTACGCCACCTGTGCCACCCGGATGCACGCCTCGGGGTCGTCGCCATTGACGTGGAAGATCGGCGCCTGGATCGTGCGGGCGACGTCGGTGCAGTACGTCGAAGAGCGCGACGACGACGGCGCCGTGGTGAACCCGACCTGGTTGTTGACGATGACGTGGATCGTGCCGCCAGTGCGGTAACCGCGCAACTGCGAGAGCTGCAGCGTCTCGGCGACCACACCCTGCCCGGCGAAAGCGGCATCACCGTGCACGAGCACGGGAAGGACGGGGAACTCCTCGCCGCGGTTCAGGCGGTCCTGCTTGGCCCGTGTGATGCCCTCGAGCACCGGGTCGACGACTTCGAGGTGTGACGGGTTCGCCGCTATGGACACGTTGATCTTGTCGCCATTGCCGGCGGTGAACTCGCCTTCGACTCCCAGGTGGTACTTGACGTCGCCGGAACCCTGAACGGTGCGTGGATCGATGTTGCCCTCAAACTCGCGGAACACCTGCGATGGGCGTTTGCCAGCGATGTTCACCAGCGCATTGAGCCGGCCGCGGTGTGCCATGCCGATGCAGACCTCGTCGAGAGTGTCTGCTGCGGCGGCCTCGCAGATCTCATCGAGGAGTGGGATGGTCGTTTCGCCGCCTTCGAGGCTGAAGCGCTTCTGGCCCACGAACTTCGTCTGCAAGAACGTCTCGAACGCCTCGGCTTGGTTCAGCTTGAGCAGGATGCGCAACTGCTCTTCGCGCGGGGGCTTGACGAACCCGCGCTCAATCCGCTCCTGGAGCCACTGGCGCTCTTCGGGATCCTGCATGTGCATGTATTCGAGGCCGATGGTGCGGCAGTAGGAGTCGCGCAGGATGCCGAGAATCTCGCGCAACTTCATGAACGTCTTGCCGTTTTCCTTGGCGAAGGAGCCGGTGGCGAACTCACGGTCGAGGTCCCACAGGGTCAGGCCGTGAGAAGCGGTGTCGAGGTCGGGATGGCTGCGCTGCTTGTATTCCAGTGGATTCGTGTCGGCCATGAGGTGACCGCGGACGCGGAATGCGTGGATGAGCTCGAGCACGCGTGCCTGGCGGTGGACCTGATCGTCGTGGCTGACCGCGATGTCCTGAGCCCAGCGGATGGGCTCGTACGGGATGCGCAGTTCCCGGAAGATCTCGTCGTAGAAGCCCTCTTCGCCAAGCAGCAGCTGGTGAATCCGACGCAGGAATTCGCCCGACTGGGCGCCCTGGATGACGCGGTGGTCGTAGGTGGAGGTCAGCGTCATCATCTTCGAGACTGCGAGTTGCGCGATCGTCTCCTCGGACGCGCCCTGGAACTCCGGCGGGTACTCCATCGAGCCGACGCCGACGATGACACCTTGGCCGGACATGAGTCGCGGCACGGAGTGGTTGGTGCCGATTCCGCCCGGGTTGGTCAGGCTGACGGTCGTGCCTTGGAAGTCGGAGACCTCGAGCTTGCCGTCGCGCGCCTTCTTGACCATGAGTTCGTACGCCTGCCAGAACTCGGCGAAACGCATCGTCTCCGCGGCCTTGATGGACGGAACCATCAGCTGGCGTGTGCCGTCTGGCTTCTGCAGGTCGATCGCCAAGCCGAAGTTCACGTGCTCGGGCTTGAGTTGAACCGGCTTGCCCTTGTCATCAACCGAGTACCCGGTGTTCATCTCCGGCATGGCCGAGATCGCCTTGACGACCGCATAGCCGATGATGTGGGTGAACGACACCTTGCCGCCTCGCGCTCTGCGCAAGTGATTGTTGATGACCGTCCGGTTGTCGAAGAGCAGTTTCACCGGGACCGAGCGAACGCTCGTGGCGGTTGGGACAGTCAGGCTGACGTCCATGTTCTGTGCGGTGCGGGCCGCCGCTCCACGCATCGGCACCGATTCGACCTCGCCGGGGGAGGCGGGGGAAGGGGCGGCTGGAGGTTCAGGCTGGGGCGCTGGAGTTGCCTTGGGCGCGGCCGGAGCCGGCTTGGGCGGTGGAGCTGGAGCTGGGGGTGGTGGTGGGGCAGTTTGGGTCGGCGTTGGCGGTGCGCCGTTCGTCTTGGCGCCGTCTTCGTTGAAGAACTGCTGCCAAACCGGGTCAACCGAAGCCGGATCGGCCTGAAAGCGCTCGTACATCTCCTCAACCAGCCACTGGTTGGTTCCGAAATCGGGGTTGGAGGGATCCGAAGGGGCCACGCGCTCGATGGTAACGCGTGCGGCTATGCGGTTGGAGCGTGGATGTGCACGTCGACGGGCCGCTGGACGAAGGCTCCAAAGCGCTCGGCTTCGGCCTCGATGTCAGACCGGACGGCGCGCGAGAGGGACGATCCGGGAGTGACTTCGACGCGTGCCTCGCTCGTCGTCAACGATCGTGTCCACGAACCGGCGACGGCGCCATCGATGAAGAGGAGGCCGGTGGCGCGCATGAACATCCCGACGTCGCCGTCGATCAGTGCGTAGTCGTCGGGATCGCGCGCGTACGAGATGTACTCGTCGAAATTGGCCAGCAGAAGGACGCGTGGCACCTCGATTTCGTCGAGGGGTTCGGCGAGGTGATGGACTTCGCCGTAGAGTTCGACCGGTTCCAACTCGGCGAGCTCGATCGCGCGTCTGGCCTGGGTGAGGGTCAGCGTTGCCCACCAGGCGAGGTCTTTGTCGCGGAAGGGGCCGTGGCCGCGGCCGTAGGTTCGCGCGATCCATGCCAATCGTTCATCGGGTGTGCGTCGTGAGGGCGGGAGGTCGGCGGAGACATACGTGTGTTGTTTGCCGCGGATCGGGCCGCTGTGAATTGCCCCGGTCAACTCGGCCTCGATCATGACGTGTGCCATCGAATTGCCCTGGCGGACGTATCCGGCGTCGACCAGATGCGCCTCGACCTCGCGTCGTGTGAGCGGCCCCGACGATCGGATGGCCTCGATGGCCAGGTCGGCCTGTGCCGTGAGGCGCGTAGGGGTGAGCCCATCGCGACGGTTGTTGCTCGCCATGGCCTGGCGAATGCGTGGTGCCGTGATTTCGATGAGATCGGGGAGGTCGGCAGCGAGAACGTCGTGCCATGTGGGTCGGAGCACGTGCGTGCGAACGAAGTCGCCGCGCGCAAAGGCCGCCTCGACGTCAGCGAGGGTCGCCCCGCTCCTTCGTCCGATCGCCCACAACGCCATGTCAGGGAGTTGCGACTGCACGGCCCCCAGATGGTCGACGACGTCAGCGGGTGAGTCCTCGGGTGCACCGACCAGCCGCTGTGCTCGCAGGCGATAGGCGGAGAGGGCGGGTTTCACCTGTCGATCGTGCCACGCGCGTGATCTTCGTCTCAGCTCCCGCACAAACATGAGGTTTTTCTCATCTAATACTTGAGGGGGTCCTCATCTTTTGCTGAGATGGGTCGCGTGACTCTCGCACCCACTCGACTCGCACCTCCCCGTCGTCTCCTTGATCGCCTGGCCGCCGGCACCCCGTTCGGTGTTGTCTTCGGCGGCCAGGGAGAACGCTGGCTGGACCACCTCGTCGAACTCGTCCGTGGTCAGGATCTCGACCTAGCCGGCCTCATGACAGGCGTTGAAAGCCGGCTGGAGCCGGTCTTGCACGAGCTTCTTCGTACCGGTTCCCCTTTCGAGCCATTGGTGTGGGCGGATGTTGCGGCCGTAGCCGAGTCAGCCATTCGGGATGACTGGCCTGCGGTGCCGGCGGACGAGGCGTTGCTGATGCCGTCTCTCTCGCTCCCAGGCGTTGCATTGAGCCAAGTGGCCGCCTTGCGTTCACTTCGAGGGGCCGGCTTGGACCCGGCTGGGGCGGTTGGTGCCGCTGGGCACTCGCAAGGCGTGTTCGGTGTGGCTGTTCTGGAAGGGCTGGACGAGGTCGACATGCTCGCCATCGCTCGCTTGTGCGGAGTGGCCGCCGAGCGGGTGGCCCGACGGCGGGGCCTGCTCGGACAGACGATGCTCAGTGTCACGGGTCCAACGATCGATGAGGTGCGTGACGCGCTCGCCACCCTTCCGGCGTCTGATCGCGTCGTTGCGAACGTTCGCAACGGCCGACGCGCCACGGTGCTCAGCGGGACACCGGCCGGGATAGCTCGGGCGCAGGAGTTCTTCACGGATCAGGACGCAACGGTCGAACCGGTCTCGGCGCGAGCTGCCTTCCATCACCCCGATCTGCTCGAAGCGACCGACCTAGCCGCGCAGTGGGCAGCAGCCTGCGGCATCGACGGTGGGCAGGCGCACGCCTTGGCCCGCGCCGCACTCGTGGACGAAGTGGACTGGGTCGAATCGGTCAATCGCGTCATTGACGCGGGTGCGCGTTGGCTGCTTGACCTGGGCCCCAGCGACCTGGCGACGCGACTATCCGCGGGCGAAGCGGCCGCCCATGGCGTTGCCATCGTCGCGCCAACGACGCGCCGTGGATGGCGCGAACTCGCCGTTCCCGGTGAGACGCCACGTCGGCCGGTGCCATGGAGTTCCTTCGCGCCCACTGCGGTGACATTGCCGGACGGCACCCGGCGCATCGAGACGCGCTTCACGCGTCTCACCGGACGGTCACCGATCCTGCTCGCCGGCATGACCCCGACGACCGTGGATCCGGCAATCGTGGCTGCGGCCGCCAACGCCGGGTTCTGGGCCGAATTGGCCGGTGGCGGCCAAGTCACCGAACCAATCTTTGCGGCGAATCTGGCCCGCCTCCACGAGCTGCTGGAGCCGGGTCGCACCTATGCGTTCAACTCCCTGTTCCTTGATCCGTACCTGTGGCGGCTCCAGATCGGTGGACGTCGGCTCGTGCAGCGTGCCCGGGCGAACGGCTCCCCGGTCGACGCCGTGGTCATCACAGCGGGGATTCCCGACCGCGACGACGCCGTCGAGATCGTCGACGACCTGCGGACGTCCGGAATCGAGCACATCGTCTTCAAGCCGGGCACCGTCGACCAGGTCCGCCAGGTTCTCGACATCGCCGACCAACTTGCACCGCAGTCGGTGATCATCCAGATCGAAGGCGGCAAGGCCGGCGGACACCACTCCGACGAAGACCTCGACCACCTGCTGGTCGAGACGTATGCGGCACTGCGCCGCCGCGACAACGTTGCCGTATGCGTCGGGGGTGGTGTGGGCAGGCCTGACGATGCCGTTCGTTACATCACAGGCACGTGGTCGACCGATCTCGGGCTGCCGGCAATGCCGCTCGATGGTGTCCTGATTGGAACGGCGGCCATGGCCGCGCGGGAGGCGACCACGTCCGCGTCCGTCAAGCAGTTGCTCGTGGAGACGTCGGCCGACCAGGTGGTCTCCGGGCGGAGCCAGCTCGGGGCGGCGATCCACGAAATCGACAACACTGCTTCGCGAACGGGTCGCCTGCTTGACGAAGTCGCCGGGGATCTCGACGCGGTTCTGGCCCGGCGCGAGGAAATCGTCAATGCGCTCAACCGCACGGCGAAGCCGTACTTCGGGGACGTCGCCGACCTGACCTATGGGCAGGTTCTGGATCGCTTCATTCAACTGACTTGCCAAGACAGCTGGCTCGACATCACGTTGCGCGATCGATTCCACGAACTGGTGCAGCGAGCTGAGGCGCGACTCCATCCCGCCGACCGGGGGCCGATCCCCACCCTGTTTGCGTCACCGGACGACGTCGAAGATCCGGCCCTCGCCATGCAGAGCCTTCGCTTCGCCCATCCCTCCCTTGATGACGTCGTCGTTCATCCGACGGATGTGCACTTCTTCGTGGACGTTTGCCGTCGCCCCGGCAAGCCGGTGCCGTTCGTGCCGGTGATTGATGCCGATGTCCGATGGTGGTGGCGCAGCGATTCGCTCTGGCAGGCACACGATCCGAGATTCGACGCCGACACCGTGTGCGTGATCCCCGGTCCGGGCGCAGTCGACGGGATAACCCGAGTTGACGAGCCGATCGCCGACCTGCTGGGTTGCTTTGAGGCCGCTGTGATCGATGCCGTGCTCCCGGCCGAGAGCACTCAGCCGGTCGACGGCCTCCGCCGCGTCGACGGCGCGCAAGGCCCGGTGTCGCTCGTCCTGGCCGCGCCGGATGTCACTTGGGATGGCCGAACGGTTCGCAACCCGGTCACGCAGTTGGGTGACAACTGGGTTGTCGTCGGGCCGGATCGCGCCGAGCATGCCGAAACCGGCGCCACGCTCGTGGCCTTGGATGAGACGTCGGCCGGCCTCGCCGTCCCCGTCGGCGCTTCCACCCTGCGGTTCGTGCTGCGGGCAGGCGCGCCTGTCGCATCCGGGGCGACCCCGATCGTCGAGAATTCCGATGCCACATTGGCCGCGCTGATGGAGGCGATGGCCGGTGGCCGAAGGCCTGACCAACCGGTGGACTGGGTGTCCGATCTCGCCGCCGATCACGCGGCCGTCACCCAAGTCGACGAGCTGAGCTCGACAGCCGTGCCGGATGCCCTGGTCGGCTTGACGTGGCCGGCGATCTTCTCGGCGCTGGCCGGGCGACCGGATGTCGTCAGCGGCGTCCTCGACCTGGTCCATCTCGATCACGCGATCGCCGGCGCAGTGCCAGACGAGCCTGTTCGACTTCGGGTGGACGCTGCCGTTCGCACCGTTGCCGACACCGAATACGGGCGCGTGGTGACCGTAGACGTCGCGATCGCCGACGGAGACAACGTCGTCGCGACCCTCGTGGAGCGCTTTGCCCTGCGGGGTCGCGTGGGCGATTCCGAACTTGATCCGCCTTCAGTCGCCGGAGGATCCTTTGCCGACGCCAAGGACACGCCACGCCGGACCCGTGCAAGAGCCTCGGTCGTGGCTCCCGCCGACCTGCGAGCCTTCGCCGAGGTTTCCGGCGATCACAACCCGATCCACACGAGCGTTGCCGCGGCACGAATCGCCGGGCTCGACAGTCCGATCGTCCACGGAATGTGGGTGTCGGCGGTCGCGCAACGGGCGGTGTCCGAACAGACGCGGCGAACACTGCGCGGTTGGACGGCGCGATTCCTGGCGCCGGTCCGTCCGAGCGACAGGGTCGACATCACGGCTGACCGAGTGGGCCTCGCGGACGGCGACGAGGTCGTCGAGGTCACTGCGCGCGTCGACGGCGAGGTCGTCCTTACCGCGACCGGGCTTCTCGCGGCACCACGCACGGCGTATGTCTTTCCCGGACAAGGGATCCAGAGGCGCGGCATGGGCATGGACGGCTATGCCCGCAGCCGGGCGGCGCGCGACGTGTGGGATCGCGCGGACCAGCACACGCGGGGCGAGCTTGGCTTCTCGATCCTCGACGTTGTTCGCGACAACCCGACCGAACTCCGCATCGGTCGATTGGACGGAACGACCCAAACCTTCCGCCATCCCGATGGCGTGCTGTTCCTGACCCAGTTCACGCAGGTCGCGATGGCGGTGTTGGCATCGGCCCAAGTCGCCGAGCTGCGTGAATCGGGTGCGTTCGTGGAGAACACCTTCACTGCCGGCCACTCAGTCGGCGAGTACAACGCGCTCGCAGCGGTCACGGGAGTCTTGTCGCTCGAAGCCGTCGTCGAGGTGGTCTACCAGCGCGGCACGGTGATGCACGAACTCGTTCCGCGGGACACCGAGGGACGCAGTGATTACCGTCTGGCGGCCATCAGGCCGTCCCAAATCAGCCTTGACGACGATGGGGTGCGCGAGTTCGTCGCGCAGATCGCCGAGGAGACCGGTGAGTTCCTCGAAGTCGCCAATGAGAACCTGCGCGGATCGCAGTACGTGGTCGCCGGGACTGTCCGCGGATGTGACGCTCTCGCCGCCGAGATCGAGCGACGCCGCGAAACTGTCGGTGGCAAGGCCGCCTTCGTGTTGGTACCGGGCATCGATGTGCCGTTCCATTCACGGGTTCTGCGCAGTGGGGTCGATGCGTTCCGCGCCCGGCTGGAGGAGTTGCTCCCCGCCGAGATCGACGCCGAGATCCTGGTCGACAGGTATGTTCCCAACCTTGTCGCCAGGGCATTCAGACTGGACGACGGCTTCTTCCGCGCGATCCTCGACGTCGTCCCAGCCGAGCGGATCGAACGAGTACTGGCCGAACCGGATGCCTGGGCCGGGCGGGAACGCGAGCTCTGCCGGCTCGTCCTGATCGAGTTGCTGGCCTGGCAATTTGCCAGCCCCGTTCGCTGGATCGAGACGCAGGACCTGTTCTTCGCGTCCCGGGCCGAGGGCGGTCTCGGGATCGAGCGGGTCGTCGAGGTTGGTGTGGGGAGCGCCCCGACGCTGGCGAACATCGCGTCATCGACGCTGAAGGTGCCCCGGGTGGCGCGCGGCTTGGCCGGGCCGGTCGATGTCTGGAACGCCGAGCGCGACGCCGCGGTCGTCTTCGGCACCGACGAGGAGCCGGAGGAGGTCGTCGAGGAGGCGGTCGAGGTGGAAGCGGCTCCGCCTGCTGCTGCCGCGCAGCAACCACGCGCCAACGCCGAGCCGGTGGCCGACCTTCCCTTCGGCCCCGGCGATGCGGCCCGCCTGCTCATTACCTGGTGGACGAAGGTGCGTCCAGACCAGTTGGGTTCAGCCGATTCCATCGAGTCGCTGTGCGATGGGGCGTCCTCCCGACGAAACCAACTACTGGTGGACCTGGGTGCCGAACTCTCACTCGGCGCCATCGACGGCGCCGCCGAAGCCGATCTGTCGACCCTCACGCAGACCGTCGCTGGGCTCGCCCGTGGTTACCGGCCGCTTGGCCCGGTGCTCGCGGCCACGATGGCCGATCACTTCAAGGACGTTCTCGGTCCCACCGGCGTTCGATCCTCGGCAATCTCTGACCGCGTCACTGGGCACTGGGGGCTCGGTGCGGGCTGGGCGACACACGTCCTGGCCAGCATCGCCCTCGGAACCCGCGATGGAGCGAGCGCGCGCGGGGATTCGCTGCGGACGTCAGAGGCGCCGACATCGCCGTCAGAGGTGGACGCGCTCGTTGACGACGCCATCCTCGCCCTCGCCGCCGAGCGCAACGTCACGGTCAACCCGCCCGGATCGGGCGATCCCCCGACGGTCGATGCCGAGGCGTTGGCCGCCGTAACCGGAGACATCACCGACGCCCTGGTCGATTCCGCGCGCCACCTGCTCACCCGACTGGGCCACGAGGCTCCAGTCCAGCTCAGTCAGCCAGATGACGAGGTACGCGAAGTCCTGAGTCGCGTCGAAGCCGAACTCGGCCGGGATTGGGTCAAGCTGACGGCACCCGCCTTTGACACCCGCCGGGCTGTGCTGCTCGACGACCGATGGGCGAGCGCGCGGGAGGACGTCGTTCGTATCGGCACCGGTCAGGCGATCAAGGCTGAGTTCGTCGGGGCCGGTGACTCGGTGGCGGCGATCGCCCGTTGGTACGGGCTCGAGGACATCGCACGGGAAGCCGAGTCGAGTGAGCCAGGGCCGTGGGCCGACGACGTCGCAGTGGTCACCGGCGCGAGCGACGGATCCATCGCCGCTGGAGTCGTGGCCGACCTGTTGGGCGGCGGTGCCACCGTCGTGGCGACAACGTCGGGGCTTGACGAACGCCGACTCGAGTTCTTCAAGCGGCTCTATCGCGACAACGCACGTGTTGGTGCCTCGTTGTGGGTCGTACCCGCCAACATGGCCTCGTTCCAGGACGTCGACGCCCTCGTGGAGTGGGTTGGCACCGAACAAAGCCGTTCGATCGGCCCGGTCACCGAGGTGACCAAGCCGGCCCTTCGTCCGACCCTGCTATTCCCGTTTGCGGCCGGCCCGGTCGTCGGCGACGCCTCCGACGCCGGATCGCGGGCGGAGGTCCAGGCGCGGATCCTGCTGTGGTCGGTCGAGCGCCTGATCGGTGCCCGCTGGCATGGTGTGTCGGCCACGGATCGTCTCCACGTGGTCCTGCCGGGCTCACCCAACCGCGGGACGTTCGGCGGTGACGGCGCGTACGGCGAGACGAAAGCCGCGCTCGACGCGCTCGTGGCCAAGGCCGCCCGCGAGCCCTGGGGACGACACGTGACGCTGGCGCACGCGATCATCGGGTGGGTCCGGGGAACCGGGCTCATGGGCGGCAACGACTCGCTGGTTGCGGCGGTCGAGGCCGCCGGCGTCCGCACTTGGGCTCCAACCGAGATGGCTGCCGAACTGCTCGACCTGTGCACGCCCGACGCACGTCGTCGAGCAGCCGAAGCGCCGCTCGTCGCGGACTTCGCGCAAGGCCTGGCTGATGTCGATCTTTCGAGCATGAGCGCCGCGTCCGCAGTGACGCAGGACGACGAGGCAGACCGGATCGCCACGATTGAGGCCTTGCCACCGTCGCCGGCCGACGTCGCCTCGCCTGCATCCATCGACTGGAACGGCGTCGCGTTGCGGCCCGAGGACATGGTGGTGATCGTCGGAGCGGGCGAGCTGGGGCCATACGGCTCGTCGCGCACGCGGTATGACATGGAGCTTGCCGACGCGCTGTCCGCGGCCGGCGTGCTCGAACTCGCGTGGTTGACCGGGTTGGTGCGCTGGGACGCAGTCGGACGTACGTGGTTCGACGTCGAGAACGGTGACCCCGTGGCGGAGGCCGACATCCACGACCGCTATGCCGATGCGGTGGCAGAGCGATGTGGCATCCGCTCCTATGCCGACGACGGGACGATGGTCGACCACACCGCTCCGTTGCTTTCGTCGGTCTTCCTCGAACAGGACCTCACGTTCAATGTGGGCAGTGAGGCTGAGGCCCGGGCCCTGCAATCGGCTGCGCCGGATCACACCGTGGTCGCACCGGCCGGGGGCGGTGAATGGACGGTCCATCGCAAGGCGGGCAGCGAGATCCGCGTGCCTTTGCGCAAGCCGATGACGCGAACGGTCGGCGGGCAAATCCCGACCGGCTTCGATCCCGCCGCGTGGGGTATCCCGGCCGAGATGGTCGAGTCGATCGATCGAGTCGCCTTGTGGAACCTCGTCTGCACCGTGGATGCGTTCCTCTCCAGCGGCT
>Ga0081455_10000060_pt1 | contig 119012 bp, 121 predicted proteins | sample TabmetS3T2R1_FD_70207 | JGI IMG/M metagenome (GOLD analysis project Ga0081455, IMG submission 70207) | Tabebuia heterophylla rhizosphere microbial communities from the University of Puerto Rico - S3T2R1 | ecosystem: Host-associated > Plants > Roots > Rhizosphere ... | reverse complement strand
TGCCATTCCTTCACCCAGCCGGGCTCGCGTCGCGCGAGGTCGCGGTGATGGGCGACGACCTGCCGGACCTGCCCGCGATGGCTCGGGCGGGCATGGCGCTGGCGCCGGCGAACGCGGTGCTGGAGATCAAGCGTGTGGCCCACTGGGTCGCCCGTCGTCGAGGCGGTGACGGAGCGGTGCGGGAGGCCGTGGAGATGCTGCTAAAGGCTCGCCGTTCCTGGCCGCCCCGCTGAATCTGCGCAGCGGTCTTCTTCATTTGCCTCGGTCGTAGATACTGTGCTAGCGTGGCACGGAGATTGCTATGCGGAAGGCGCCATTCATCATCCTGATGCTGGTCGCGGTCTTCGTCGCCGGAGTGACGGGTGTGCTCGTGCGCCGCGCGCGGATCCCGCGAGCGATTCCCACCGAGCCGGTCACCACGAACGCCGACTATCGCCTCAAGCAGATCCATCTGCAGGAGCAGGGCCGCGACGGCTCACGCTGGCAGCTCGACGCCGAGTACTCCGAGACGTTCGAGGAGCAGAACAAGACGACGATGAACAAGGTCGTGGTCAAGGTCGACCAGGCCGCGAAGGGGGGCAAGCCGTCCCGCTCGTGGACGGTGACCGGCGACGAGGGCGATCTCAACCAGGACACGAAGGACGTGGTGCTGCGCGGCAATGTGGTGCTGGTCTCGAGCGACGGCCTGCGTCTGGAGACGGACCGGCTCAACTGGGACGCGGACCAGCAGCGCGCCTGGACGCGGGACCCGGTGGTGATCTACCGCTCGGGCGCGGTGGTGCGGGGCACCGGCTTCGAGTCGCGCGTCGCCGAGGAAGTGACGAACATCAAGGGCCGGGTCCGGGCCACCTTCAAGCGCGGCCCGACGACCGAAGCGGCGGCGCCCGGGCGCTCATGAGACGGATCCTCGCGGCGGGCGCGCTCGGGCTCTGGCTGGCCGCCGGGCTCGTCGCACCCGCGTGGGCTCAGACCGGCTCGGGCAAGGCCCGCCCCGCGCGTCCGACCACCGCGGCCCCCGCGCCGACGCCGGGTGGTCAGGACGGCCGCGACGCGCCGGTCACGGTGGACGCCGACCAGCTCGAGAACATCCAGAAGGAAGGCCTGGTGGTCTTCACCGGCAACGTGGTCGCGTCCCAGAACAACTCGACGCAGTGGGCGGACCGAATGGAGGTGTACCTGGACGATACGGGCGACAAGATCGTCCGCACCGTCTCCACCGGCAACGTCCGCATCGTGACCCGGGATTGCCGCAACGGCACCGCGAAGCGCGCCGAGTACTACGACGCCGAACAGCGCGTCGTGCTGATCGGCAACGCGCGCGTGTGGCGCGACGACAACGTGGTGACCGGGGAGCGCATCACGATCTATCTCGCCGAGGATCGCAGCGTGGTGGAGGGCGGCCAGCAGGAGCGCGTCAAGGCCGTCTTCTACCCCCGCAACCAGGATCAGGCCGCCGCCCGCCCCAAGCCCGCCTCCGGGCAATGCTCATGATGGTCGTGACATCAGCGACACGAGTCGACGGGCACCTGCGGATGACGAAGCGGGTGGGACGGTGGCGCGACGGCCAACGGTTGTCTGCCTGTTTCGATGGCCGTCCGCGGGTGGGAGCGCTCGGGTGTTGTCGCCGTGACGAGGAACGGTTGTCAACGTGCATCGATGGTCGTCCGCGGCTGGGGGAGCGCGGGGGTTGTCGCCGCGACGAGGAGCGGTTGTCAACATGCATCGATGGTCGTCCGCGGCTGGGGGAGCGCGGGGGCTGTCGCCGCGACGAGGAGCGGTTGTCAACATGCATCGATGGTCGTCCGCGGCTGGGGGAGCGCGGGGGCCATGTCGGGGCCCCCGCGTAAGATGGAAGGCTTGATCGCCCAGGGCCTTCGCAAGAAGTTCCGGAGCCGGGAAGTGGTGAACCGGGTGAGCCTGGACATCCACCCCGGCGAGGTGGTCGGCCTCCTGGGTCCGAACGGCGCGGGCAAGACCACGTCGTTCTACATGATCGTGGGCCTGCTGCGGCCGGACGGGGGCCGCATCTTCCTCGAAGGACAGGACGTGACCGAGCTGCCGATGTACAAGCGCAGCCGCCTCGGCATGGGCTACCTGCCGCAGGAGTCCTCGGTGTTCCGCAAGCTCACCGTCGAGGAGAACCTGCTCGCGATCCTGGAGACGCTCGACCTCTCGCACGGCGAGCGCATGACCCGCCTCGCCGAGTTGCTGGCCGAGCTGGATCTCACGCCCCTGGCTCGACACAAGGCCTTCACCCTGTCCGGCGGGGAGCGGCGGCGGCTCGAGATCACGCGGGCCCTCGTGACCAACCCTCGCTATCTCCTGCTGGACGAGCCGTTCACCGGCATCGATCCCATCGCCATCGGAGACATCCAGGAGATCGTGGCCCGGCTGAAGGAGCGGGGCATCGGAGTCCTGATCACCGACCACAACGTGCGGGAGACCCTGGCCATCACCGATCGCGCCTACATCCTCTACGACGGCCGCATCCTCGCGTCGGGCACCGCCACCGAGCTGGCCAGCAACTCGAAGGCGCGCGAGATCTACCTCGGCGAGAAGTTCTCGCTGTGATCGGAGTTCTGAGCACGCCATGAAACTCGTACAGAAGATGAGTCAGCGGGTCGTCATGACTCCGCTCTTGCAGCAAGCGATCCAGCTCCTGCAGCTGTCCACCCTCGAGCTGGAGCAGGTGGTGCGCAAGGAACTCGAGGAGAATCCGCTCCTCGAGGAGGTTCCGGTCGAGACCACCGACGCGCCCGAGGCCGCGGCCCCCGCGACCACCCCCGACGCCACCGCGGCCCCGGAGGCCCCGCCCGCCGCCGAGCAGCCCGAAGCGGCTTCGAAAGAGACGTCCTCGGTGGACGGCGAGAAGGCGGACGACCTGCCCTTCGACCTCTCCTCCGCGATCTTCGACGATCACGGCGACGAGCGGACCCCGGTGTCGATGGAGGAGCGCGACGAGCTGCCGTTCGAGAACCTGGGACGCAGCGATACCTCGCTGGCCGAGCACCTCGGCGAGCAGCTCCGGCTCGGCACCGACGATCCGGATCTGCTGCGCATCGGCGAGGCCATCATCGGCAACCTGGACGAGGACGGCTACCTGCGGGCCGACCTGGAGGAGATCGCCAAGGGGATGGGAGCGACCCTCGAGGCGGTGGAGGCCGCGCTCAAGCGCATCCAGGCCTTCGATCCCCCCGGGGTGGCCGCGCGCAGCGTGCAGGAGTGCCTGCTCCTGCAGCTCACCGCGGACGCGGAGCCCGATCCGGTGTCGGTGGAGATCGTCGAGAAGCACTTCGAGGACCTGGAGCGGCGCCGCTACTCCGAGATCGCCCGCACCATGAAGCTGCCGATGGAGCGCATCATGGAGTCGATCGAGGAGATCCAGTCGCTGGAGCCCAAGCCGGGCCGGCGCTTCTCCATCAACGACTCGCGCTACGTGGTCCCCGACGTGACGATCCAGAAGGTGGGCGAGGACTACGTGGTGATCCTCAACGAGGAGGGCATCCCGCGGCTGCGGGTGAACTCGCTCTACCGCTCGCTGCTGCGCCGCTCCGGCGACGAGGCCAAGCAGTATGTGGAACAGAAGCTGCGCTCGGCGGTATGGCTCATCAAGAGCGTGGAGCAGCGGCAGCGCACCCTGCGCAAGGTCGCCCAGAGCCTGGTGAACTTCCAGCGCGAATTCCTCGACAAGGGCCTGCCGTTCCTCCGGCCGCTCGCCCTGCGCGACGTCGGGGACGACATCAGCATGCACGAATCGACCATCAGCCGCGTCACCACCAACAAGTACGTGCAGACCCCCCAGGGCCTCTTCGAGCTGAAGTTCTTCTTCCACAGCGGGATCGCATCGGAGAACGGCTCGATGGTGTCGTCGGTCTCGGTGAAGAAGACGATTCGCGACATGGTCTCCGGCGAGGACGGCGGCAAGCCGCTCTCCGACCAGGAGATCGCCCAGGCCCTCCAGGGGCAGGGGCTCACCATCGCGCGACGCACGGTGGCCAAGTACCGGGAGGAGCTGGGCATCCTGCCGTCGCACCAACGGCGGCTGCAATCCAAGAAGCGCTGAGGCACGGTCTCATGCAGGTGATCATCAGCACCCGCGGGATGACCGTCTCTCGCACCTACAAGGACGAGATCACCCGCAAGCTGGCCAAGCTGGAGCCGCTGCTCCCGGCGGTGGTGGAGACCCGCGCCGTCCTCTCCAAGGAGAAGCACCGCCGCACCGCCGCCCTCACGGTGGTGGCCCGCTTCCGCAGCTTCCGCAGCGAGGAGACCGCGCCGGACCTGTCGGCCGCGGTGGACCGGGCGGTGCACGCGCTGCGGCGCCAGGTCCGCGAGGTCAAGACGCGGCGTGCGCGCCGCGCTCGCGGGTGAGCCGATCGTGACCGACGCGGTCCCCGCCGATCCCATCCGGTTCGTCATCGTCACCGGGCTGTCCGGCGCGGGCAAGAGCTACGCGATCAAGTGCCTGGAGGACCTGAGCTACTTCTGCGTGGACAACCTGCCGACCACCCTGATCCCGACCTTCGCCGAGCTGTGCGCCCAGTCGAGCCGCGGGATCCACGCCATCGCCCTCGGGGTCGACGTGCGGGAAGGCGAGTACCTGGCCAACATGGTGGAGACGATCGAGGAGCTCCGCGCGCGGGGCCACCGCGTCGACGTGCTCTTCCTGGAGGCCTCCGACGAGACCCTGGTCCGGCGGTATCACGAGACGCGCCGACGCCATCCCCTGGCCGGCGAAGGCAACGTGATCGACGGCATCCGAGCCGAGCGCAAGGCGCTCGCGCACCTGCGCGAGATCGCCAACCGCGTCATCGACACCACCTCGCTCACCGTGCACCAGCTGAAGGACCAGATGGTGCATTCCTACGGACCGCAGGGCACCCAGGGCGGCCTCACGGTGTCGCTCGTCTCGTTCGGCTTCAAGCACGGCGTGCCCTACGACGCCGATCTGGTTTTCGACGTCCGCTTCCTGCCGAACCCCCACTTCGTCGAGCGCCTGCGCGCCCTGGACGGGCGCGATCCCGCCGTCGAGGAGTTCGTGATGTCGTTCTCGGAGAGCCGGGAGCTGCTCGCGCGCCTCGAGGGCCTGCTGAAGTTCCTGCTGCCGCTCTACGAGCGCGAGGGCAAGGCCTATCTCACGGTGGCGATCGGCTGCACCGGGGGCCGCCACCGCTCGGTGATGCTGGTGGAGGCGCTCCGCTCATTCCTGACGGGCCTCGGCCTGAGTCCCATCGTCAGGCACCGAGACCTGGACCGTGAGTGACGAGCCTCTCCATTTCCTCTTCGGCATCCACAACCACCAGCCGGTCGGCAACTTCGACTCCGTCGTCGACGACGCGATCCGGCAGGCCTACCACCCGTTCCTCCAGACCGCGGCGGAGGTCGGCGGCGATCTCCGGCTGACGGTCCACTGCTCGGGCGGGCTGCTGGAGACGCTCAAGGCGCGCGCCCGTCCCACCTTCGACCTGCTGGGGCGCCTGGCCTCGGAGGGACGCGTGGAGCTGCTGGGCGGCGGCTTCTACGAGCCGATCCTCGCGCTCTTGCCCGACTGGGACAAGGTCGGCCAGATCCAGGCCCTGCACGAGTTCATCCGCGCGAATTTCGGCGTGACCCCGCGGGGCATGTGGCTCGCCGAGCGCATCTGGGAGCCGCAGCTGCCGCGCCTGCTCCGCGAGGCGGGCGTCGAGTTCGTGCTGGTGGACGACTCGCACTTCGCGCTCGCCGGCCTCGATCCGGAGGCGCTGGGCGGCTACTACCTCACCGAGGAGCAGGGCGCGACGGTGGCGGTGTTCCCCATCAACCAGCGGCTGCGCTATCTGGTGCCGTGGGCGCCCCGCGAGGAGAGCCTGCGCTACCTGGAGGGCCGGCGGTCCGCGGGCGCGGTGACCATGACCGACGACGGCGAGAAGTTCGGCGTCTGGCCGGGCACCGACCGGCTCGTGTACGGGGAGCGGTGGCTGACGCGCTTCTTCGAGGCGCTGGAGGCTCAGCCCTGGCTCCGCACCTCCACTTTTTCGCGGTACCTCGACGGCCATCCGCCCGCGGGCCGGGTGTACCTGCCCACCGCCGCCTACACCGAGATGGGGGAATGGGCGCTGCCCCCCGGCACCGCGGCCGAGCTGGACGACGCCCGCCACCGGCTGCTCGCGATGCCGGACGGCGAGCGGCTGACGCGCCTCCTGCGCGGCGGCTTCTTCCGAAACTTCCTCGTGCGGTATCCGGAGATGGGCGACGCGTACTGGAAGATGCTCCACCTCTCCCGCCGCGTCCACGACGGCCTGCGCGTGCGCCCCCGCGACCGGCGCCTGCTCGCCGCGCGCGAGCGGCTCTGGCAGGGGCAGGCCAACGACGCGTACTGGCACGGTGTCTTCGGCGGCTGCTACCTGCCGCACCTGCGGCGGTCCGTGAAGTCGTCGCTGATCGCGTGCGAGCGACAGCTCGCGCGCCCGCGGAAGGCGCCGGGCATCGAGTCCCTGCACGCCGACGTGGACGGCGACGGCCACGCCGAGGTGGTGGTGCGCACCGGGGCGCTCGGGGTGACGCTCCGGCCGGCGCGCGGCGCCTCGCTCACCGAGCTGGCGTGGACCCACGGTGAGGTGGACGTGGCGGACGTGCTGACGCGCCGACCGGAGGCCTATCACCGCAAGGTGGGCGACCGTCCGCGGGGCGAGCCGCCCGCCGAGGCCCGGACCATCCACGCCGAGCCCGAGGCGAAGGAAGCCGGCCTCACCTCGCTGCTCCGCTACGACCGCCTGCGGCGCGCCTCGCTGCTCGACGGCCTCTTCGGGCCGGAGGGCGAGCTCGATCCCCTCGAGCCGTGGGACGCCGCCCGTCTGGTGGTGGGAGAGCGATCGCTCGCGGCCGACGTGCAGACGTCGGCGGCCGAGGTGGTGGTGCGATGCTCGCTGGCGCATCCCGACGGTCTGCCGCTCACCCTGGAGAAGACGCTGCGGGCGCGCGCCGCGGATCCGTTCATCACGGTGAGCTACCGTCTCCGCTGGGACGGCGAGGCGCCCCTGAGCGGCCGATGGGGCGTGCAGTGCAACTGCGCGCTCAGCGCGGGCGACGCACCCGGCCGCTACTACCGGGTGGAGGGCAATCCGTCGCTCGGCAGCCGCGGTGGGCTCGAGCGCGCGAGCGAGCTGACGATGGTCGACGAGTGGCTCGGCTGCGAGCTCACCATCGGGTGCGCCATCCCGGCCGCGGTCGCGTGGGCACCGGTGGAGACCGTGTCGCTCTCCGAGAGCGGATTCGAGCGCATCTATCAGGGCTCGGCGCTGTTGTTCTCGTGGCCGGTGGCGCTCGGGCCGGGCCAGAGCTGGGAGACGTCGCTGCGCGTTCGAATCGGGCAAGTGCCCGCGGCCGCGGCGGAATCCGGGGATTCCGCTTGAGGGCTCAGCGCGAGGCGTGCTAGTGTCTCGTATTTGCAGTTGACGGAATCACCAAGCGAACGGAGGGCATCAAGGCATGGCGGGTGAGGAGTACCTGTTCACCTCGGAGTCGGTGACCGAAGGACATCCGGACAAGATCGCCGACCAGATCTCCGACGCGGTCCTCGACGCGATCATCGCGCAGGACCCGACGGGGCGCGTGGCGTGCGAGTCGCTCCTCACCACCGGGCTCGTGGTGGTGGCGGGGGAGATCACGACCTCCTGCTACGTGGACATCCCGCGCGTCGCGCGCGAGACGATCCGGGAAGTCGGCTACACGCGTGCCAAGTACGGCTTCGACTTCGAGACCTGCGGCGTCATCACCGCGATCGACGAGCAGTCGAGCGACATCGCGATGGGGGTGGACAAGCTGGGCGCGGGCGACCAGGGCCTGATGTTCGGCTACGCCTGCACCGAGACCGAGGAGCTGATGCCGCTGCCCATCATGCTGGCCCACAAGCTCTGCCAGCGGCTCACCCAGGTGCGCAAGTCGGGCGCGCTCGACTACCTGCGTCCGGACGGCAAGAGCCAGGTCACGGTGCGCTACGTGGACAGTAAGCCGGTGTCGGTGGAGACGGTGGTCATCTCCACCCAGCACGGCCCGGACGCCGGCCTGTCGAAGATCCGCGAGGACATGATCGAGCAGGTGATCCTGCCCACGATCCCGGCCCACTTGATCGATCAGCGCCGCATCACGTATCACATCAATCCGACCGGTCGCTTCGTGACCGGGGGGCCGATGGGCGACACCGGCCTCACCGGGCGCAAGATCATCGTCGACACCTACGGCGGCTCGTGCCCGCACGGCGGCGGCGCCTTCTCGGGCAAGGATCCGACGAAGGTCGACCGCTCCGCCTGCTACATGGCCCGCTACGTGGCCAAGAACCTGGTGGCCGCCGGCCTCGCCGAGCGCGCCCAGGTGCAGGTGGCCTACGCGATCGGGGTGGCCGACCCGGTGTCGATCATGGTGGAGACCTTCGGCACCGGCAAGGTTCCGAACGCCAAGCTCGAGCAGCTCATCCGCCGACACTTCGACTTCACCCCGGTCGGCATCATCAAGCACCTGGACCTGCGCCGGCCCTTCTACAAGAAGACGGCCGCCTACGGGCACTTCGGACGGAGCGAGCCCGAGTTCTCGTGGGAGCGCACCGACCGCATCAAGGACCTGCGCGCTGACGCCGGCGTCTGATCCCGGCGACGGTCGCGCGGCCGCGCCCCTCTCGATGACCGATCGTGATCCGACCCATGTCCCGCCCCTGGTGCCCGGCGGGACTCACTGGACCTAGGGCCGAGCGGCTTGGCACAGGCGCCCCCGGGCGGTCAGGTCACGCCCCTGCGGCGGCCCCGGATGGGGCTGTGGATCCTGCTGGGGTTCATCGCCCTCAGCCTGATCGGCCAGGCCGTGCCCCTCTACACGGACTGGCTGTGGTTCCAGGAGGTGGGCTTCACCAGCGTGTTCACCACGCGGCTCACCCTGAGCGGCTGGCTCTTCCTCGGCCTCGGCGCGGCGGTGTTCGTGTTCCTGTTCGTCAACCTGTCGGTAGCCGCGCGGACCGCGCCGCCCGACGTGCTGTGGGAGCTGGAGGACCAGCTCGGGCTGCCCGGGCGCGCGATCCTGGAGCCGCTGGTCCGCCGCCTGCTCCTGCCGGTGATCGCGGTGATCGCCTTCTTCGCAGGGGCGCGCGCCACCTCCGCGTGGCCCACCGTGCTCGAGTATCTGAACCGGACGCCGTTCGGCCAGAGCGACCCGCTGTTCGGACGCGATCTCGGCTTCTACTTCTTCGTGCTGCCCTTCTGGCGCCTCCTCCACGGCTGGGGCACCGCGCTGGTGGCCGGCACTCTGGTGCTGGTGGCCGCGGTGTACGTGCTCCAGCGGAGCCTGGTGCTCACCGCGCGCGGCCCGCGGCTGGCCGCGGGGGCCCGCACGCATCTGCTGGGGCTGGCCGCGCTGCTGCTGGTGCTGCGCGGCATCGGCTTCTGGCTCGACCGGTTCGATCTCTTGTTCTCGCCGCGCGGCCTGGTGTTCGGCGCCTCCTACTCCGACGTGCACGCCTCCCTGCCGGTGCTGCAGTGGCTGGTGGTGCTGGCCCTGCTCTGCGCGGGGGCGTGCGTGTTCCAGATGTTCCGCCCGGGCTGGCGATTCCTGGTGGCGGGTCTGGTGGTGCTGGTGGTGCTGTGGGTGGCCGGCCTCGGCATCGCGCCGGCGCTGCTCCAGAGCTACCGGGTCAAGCCCAACGAGCTGGCCTTCGAGCGGCCGTACATCGAGAACAACATCCGAATGACGCGGCAGGCGTATGCGCTCGACCGGGTGGAGGAGAACGACTTCGCCGCGGAGGACAACCTCACCCCGGCGGTGCTCGATCGCAACAACCTCACGGTCAAGAACATCCGGCTGTGGGACCACCGGCCGCTGCTCGTCACGTACGGCAAGCTGCAGGAGATCCGCACCTACTACAAGTTCCGCGACGTGGACGTGGATCGCTACACCCTGAACGGGGAGTACCGCCAGGTCATGCTCTCGGCCCGCGAGCTGTCGTACCGCGACCTGCCGAGCCGGGGCTGGATCAACGAGCACCTGACCTACACCCACGGCTACGGGCTGGTCGCGAGCCCGGTCAATCGCATCACCCCCGAGGGCCTGCCCGATTTCTTCATCAAGGACATTCCGCCCGCGGTGAGCGGGGGCGTCCCCAAGATCACGCGTCCCGAGATCTACTACGGCGAGATCGGCAACGAGTACGTCTTCGTGCGCACCCGCTCGCAGGAGCTCGACTATCCCTCGGGCGATCAGAACGTCTACACGCGCTACGAGGGCAAGGGGGGCATCCCGGTCGACTCGCTCATCCGCAAGGCAGCCTTCGCGGCCCGCTTCGGGGCCCTCAACGTGCTGCTCTCCAACGACCTGACCCCCGAGAGCCGCGTGATGATCTACCGCGACGTGGGGGCGCGGGTGCAGGAGGCGGCCCCGTTCCTCAAGTTCGATCGTGACCCCTACGTGGTGATCACCGCGGGCGGGCGGGTCGTGTGGATGATCGACGGCTACACCGTGAGCGACAAGTATCCCTACGCGACGCCGGTGCGCGGCTTCAACTACATCCGCAACTCGGTCAAGGCCACCGTGGACGCCTTCGACGGCACGGTGAGCTACTACATCGCCGATGCCGAGGACCCGCTGATCCGGACCTACGCGCGGGCCTTCCCGGCCCTCTTCAAGCCGATGGCCCAGATGCCGAAGGACCTCCAGATCCACGTCCGCTACCCGGAGGACCTGTTCACGGTGCAGGCGCGGATGTACGCGACGTACCACATGCAGGACCCCCAGGTCTTCTACAACAAGGAAGACCTCTGGGTGCTGCCGCGCCTGCAGCAGGAGGGGCGCGAGCGGGAGATGGAGCCGTACTTCACGGTGATGCGGCTGCCCGGTGAGCCGCGGGAGGAGTTCGTCCTGCTCTCCGGTTTCAACCCGAGCGGGCGCGACAACATGATCGCGCTCCTGGTGGCCCGCATGGACCCGCCCCAGTACGGCCGCCTCGTCGCCTACGCGTTCCCGAAGCAGAAGCTCGTGTTCGGGCCGCGCAACATCCAGGCCCGGATCAATCAGGACCCGGTCATCGCGCAGCAGATCGCGCTGTGGAACCAGCAGGGTTCGCGGGTCATCACCGGCACGCTCCTGGCCATTCCCATCGAGCAGTCGCTGGTCTACGTGCAGCCGCTCTACCTCGCGGCCGCCGAGCAGGGTGCGCTCCCCGAGCTGCGGCGGGTGGTGGTCGCCTACGGCAACCAGATCGCGATGGAGCCGACGCTCGAGGCCGCGCTGGCCCGCGTGTTCGGCGGGCGCGTGCGCGGAGAGGACTCGGCGGGCCGGCCGGTCGAGCGCGCGCCGTCGGCGCCGAGCGGGCCCGCCGGGGCCGCGATCAGCGCGGGGATCCAGCGCGCGTGGGAGGCCTGGCAGCGCGGCCAGGACGCCCTGCGCAAGGGTGACTGGGCGACCTACGGTCAGGAGCAGAAGAAGATCGAGGAAGCCCTCCGCCAGCTCCAGGAAGGCCGCTAGCCGAGCCGCTGCAGTGCCCGCCGCTGGACATCAGCCGGCTAGGTGCGCGCGCTGAGGAAGAGGGCGGTGCCGATCCCCGCGAACACGATGTTGGCGGTCCAGGCCGCGAGGGCCGCCGGCAGCAGGTCGGCCTGTGCGAAGGCGATCGCGACCGAGTGCACGACCCAGTAGCCCGCCGCGATGACGATGGCCACTCCGATCCCCATGGCGCGGCCGCCGCTGCGGGGGGAGACCAGCGCGAACGGGATCGCCACCAGGGCCATGATCACGTGCACCAGCGGGAACGAGAGCTTCGAGTAGAGCTGGACCAGGTAGCGGTTGACCCGATGGCCGCCCTCGCGCAGGCGTGACACGTAGGCGCGCAGCTCCAGGAAGCTCATCGTCTCGGGCGCGTTCTGCACCTGGATGAAGTCGTCGATGTGCTCCGGCATTGCCACCAGCCGCGCGTCGAACAGCTCCGAGGTCACCCGGTTCTGCGGGCCCACGTGGCGGTAGACCCCGTCGGTCAGTCGCCAGCCCTCGGGCGTCCACTGCGCGACCCGCGCGTCGAGCCGGTCGATCAGCCGGAAGTCGGGGCTGATGTCGATCACCATGAGCCCCTCCATCGACTTGCCGACCGGATCGAGCAGGGCCATGCGGAAGAACCGCGTGTCGGACGAGCGATACCAGATCTGGCTCTGTCGCTGCAGGTGGCGCGGCAGCTGCCCGCGGATCTTCACCCGGTCCACTTCCTCGGCCTTGGCATTGATGTCGGGCAGGGCCGCCTCCTGGAAGATCACCGCCATCACGCTGATGCCCGCCGCCACCAGGAAGATCGGCAGGCTCGCCCGGTAGAGGCTCACGCCGGCCGCCTTGAGGGCGTCCAGCTCGCGCTGCCGCGTCAGCGAGAGGAACATGAACACGGTGGCGATGAGCACGATGATCGGCAGGCCCTTGTACAGCTCGCCGGGCATGCGGTAGAGGAAGTGCTCCAGGATGATGGTGAAGGGCGGCTTGGTCCGGAGGAAGCGATCCAGCGTCTGCAGCAGGTCGACCACCCCGATCAGCACCGCGCCCACCAGGGTGCCGATGCCGAGGAACAGCAGGTACTGGCGGATCAGGTAGCGGTCGATGATGAAGGTGGACTCGCGCGGCCCGGCGAGGCGTCCCAGCCGCCGGCGCTTGCGCTCCTCGACCGGCCGCACCACCCGGCCGGCCCAGCGCTGCTCCATCCGGGCCCACAGCCGCCAGAACACGTCGAGCGCGGCGGTGGGCGCGCCCACCACGCTCGCGCGCAAGAGCACCACCCCGAGGACGGCGAGGATCGCGTTGGGAATCCACACCGCGACGCCGGCCGGCATGCGGCCGCGGAGGGCGAAGCCCTCCATCGCGTTGTAGAGGATGTAGTAGCCCACCACGATGCCGAACGACAGGGCGAGCGCGGCCGCGCGCCCGCCGCGATGCGAGCGGATGCCGAGCGGAAATCCCACCAGCGTGAACACCAGCGCGGCCACCGGCAGGGCGAATCGCTTGTGCAGCTCGACGTAGTAGGGCGCGCTCGGCTGGCCTTCGTTCCGCAGCCGCTGCGCTTCCGCGAGCAGCTGGCGCATCGGCATCTGCTTCTCCGGCTTCTCCTCGCGCGCGACCGCCGCGATCGGCGCGTCCACCGGCAGGGTCATGTCGTAGAGGCTGAAGTAGGTCTGGCGGAAGCGCCGGCGATCGCCCACGTCGGATTCGCTGATGGAGCCGTCCAGGAAGCGCAGGGTGATGCGCCGGGTCGATTCGTCGCTCAGCATCCGGCCCTCGCGGGCCACGATGATGCGCGACTGCTCGGGGTTGCGCTCGTCGGAGACGAGCAGCCCTTTCAGGCGCACCTGCGAGGGGCTCACCTCGTCCACGTAGACCACGAACTGGCTGAAGGTGGCGCTGAAGGTGCGCTCCTTGATGCCGGTGGAGGCGCGCGACTGGAGAATGCGGAACAGCTGCCGCTGGAACGCGCCGCTCGACCACGGGCCGACCATGAGGGTCAGCCAGGAGATCAGCAGCGTCACCACGACGCCCACCGCCAGGAAGGCCCGGAAGAGCCGCAGCGGGCTCACCCCCGACGCCTTCAGCGCGGCGACCTCGAGGTCGCCGGCGAGGCGGCCGCCCACCAGGAGCACCGCCACCAGCATGGCCATCGGGAGGGTGAGGGCCAGGAAGCCGGGTAGCATGTAGGCCAGGAGCGGCATCACCAGCGCGAACGGGACGTTCTTGGTGATGACGAGATCGGTGAGCTGGAAGATCCGGTCGATGACGAGGAAGAAGGTGAAGACGGCCACGCCGATCGCGAAGGGCGGGCCCAGCTCCTTGAAGACGTACCGGTCGAGGATGCGGGGCATGCGGCCCCATTGTACGCTAGCCCCATGACCGGGCAGCGCATCCGCGGGGCGCTCCTGATCGGCCTGCTCGTGTCGCTGGCGCCGGCCCCTCTCGCCGCCGCGCCCGACCGCCTGGATCGGTTCCGTGCGATCGCGCGCGAGCAGCTCATGACCGCGGTGGACGCGCCGTCCCGCGAGCGAGCGGTGCGCGACCTCTACGAGCTGGTGGACGCCGAGGTGCTCGACAGCCTGCGCGGCGACGAGCCCTTCTCCTCGATCGTGTTCATCCGCGAGCGGCTCGACGCGCTGATGGAGGCGTGGGGCGGCGCCGTCCTCCGCGTGGTGCGGATTCCCGCCGCGGGCAGCCGCGCCCCGGTCACGGTCGGACTCTACAGCCTCCTCGGGGTCGAAGGATCGGGCTCGCTGCGCCTGTACGTGGGTCGGGGCCCGGGCGCCTCGCTCGCCGCCGCCGCCACCCACGACGGGCTGCTCGACGCGCAGGTGTGGCCGGCCGGGCCCGACGGAGTGGCTCGCGTGCTGGCGCTCTGGAGCGGGTCGCCCGCGGCCGACGGCGTGCGCTCGCTGCACGGCGAGCTGTGGCAGACGCGCGCGCTCGATCGGGTGGAGCGCGCGTGGAGCACGGCCGACCAGGACGCGAGCGGACTGCAGGTGACGGAGTGGCGCACCCAGCCGGGCGAGCTGGTGGTGCGCTATCAGCCGCACTATCCGGGCTGGAAGCCGGGCTGCGTCGGGCAGCTCGAGCAGGAGGATCGCTACCGGCTCGCCGCCGACGGCGGCCTCGCGGTGGCGCGACGGCGTGTCACCAACGCGTGGCGCCGCGACCTGGGCGCGGCGGCCGACGCGCTGTTCCGCGCTGTCGCGAGTGCGGATGCGCGAGCAATCGCGCAGCTCGTGCCGGCCGCGGCGGTGCGGGCGCGCTTGCCCGCGGCCCTCGTGGCCGAGCCGGTGTGCGAGCAGATCGGCACGGCGGGGCCGCGCGGGCCGGTGACCATGGCGGCCACCGAGCTGCGCGACAGCCGTCGCGTGCCGTGGACTTTGTCGTGGAGGCGGAGTGAAGCCGGGTGGCGGCTGATCGGCGCGCGGCCCGTGCTAGAATGACGCGATAACATGAGCGAAATTGCGGACCGCTACGATCCGACGCGCGTCGAGCCTCACTGGTACGCGGTCTGGGAGGAGCGGGGCTACTTCCACGCCGACGTCGATTCGCCGAAGAAGCCGTACTGCATCGTCATCCCGCCGCCCAACGTCACCGGCTCGCTCCATCTCGGGCACGCGCTGAACAACACCCTGCAGGACGTGCTGATCCGCTACAAGCGGATGGACGGGTACAACGCCCTCTGGATGCCTGGCACCGATCACGCGGGCATCGCGACCCAGTACGTGGTCGAGCGGCAGCTCGAAAAGGAGGGCAAGACGAAGGAGGACCTCGGACGCGAGGCCTTCATCGCCCGGGTGTGGCAGTGGAGGGAGGAGTCGGGCGGCACCATCATTCGCCAGCTCAAGCGCCTGGGCGCCTCGTGCGACTGGGCCCGCGAGCGGTTCACGATGGACCCCGGACTCTCCGCGGCGGTGCGCGAGGTGTTCGTCCGCCTGTGGGAGGAGGGCCTCATCTACCAGGGCGACTACATCGTGAACTGGTGTCCGCGCTGCCAGACCGTGCTGTCCGATCTGGAGGTCGAGCGCGAGGAGCAGGACGCCGAGTTCGTCTACATCAAGTACGGGCCGCTCACCCTCGGCACGGTGCGCCCCGAGACCAAGCTGGGCGACACCGCGGTCGCGGTGCATCCCAAGGACAGGCGTTACAAGCGCTACGTGGGCAAGACCCTCGAGGTGCCGTCGGTGGAAGGGACCATCACCCTGCGGGTGGTGGCGGACAGCGCGGTGGATCCGAAGTTCGGCACCGGGGTGATCAAGGTCACGCCGGGACACGACCCGACCGACTTCGAGATCGGCCGCCGGCACGACCTGCCGATCCGCAGCGTCATCGGCTTCGACGGGAAGATGACCGCGCTGGCCGGCAAGTACGCGGGCCTCGACCGCTTCGAGACGCGCAAGCGCATCGTGGAGGACATGCAGGCCCTGGGGCTCATCGACCGCATCGAGCCGTACCGGCACTCGGTCGGCGTGTGCTATCGCTGCAAGACGGTGGTGGAGCCGCTGGTCTCCAAGCAGTGGTACGTCCGCACCAGGCCGCTCGCCGAGCCGGCGATCAAGGCGGTCCGCTCCGGGAAGATCAAGATCGTGCCGCGGGTGTGGAAAAAGACCTACTTCCACTGGATGGAGAACATCCGCGACTGGGCCATCTCGCGGCAGCTCTGGTGGGGCCATCGCATCCCGGTGTGGTACTGCGACCGCGACGGCAGCATGCACGTGTCCCGCACCGACCTCCACGAGTGCCCGCAGTGCGGCGGCGCCTTGCGCCAGGACACCGACGTGCTCGACACGTGGTTCTCCTCCGGACTCTGGCCGTTCTCCACCCTCGGGTGGCCCGAGTCCACGCCCGAGTTGAAGGTGTTCTACCCGACCGCGGTGTTGTCGACCGGCTTCGACATCCTGTTCTTCTGGGTGGCGCGGATGGCGATGCTGGGCCTGAAGTTCATGGGCGACGTGCCGTTCCGTCACGTCTACATCCACGCCCTGGTGCGGGACGCCGAGGGCCAGAAGATGTCGAAGTCCAAGGGCAACGTGGTCGACCCGCTCAGCGTCATGGAGAAGTACGGCACCGACGCCTTCCGCTTCACCCTGGCCGCACTGGCCGCGCAGGGCCGCGACATCCGGCTCGCCGAGGAGCGCATCGAGGGCTACCGGAACTTCGCCAACAAGATCTGGAACGCGGCGCGGCTCGTGCTGACGAACCTCGAGGGCTACGATCCTGCCCTGGCCCGGCGCGCGACGCCGTCGGTAGCCGACCGCTGGATCAGGAGCCGGCTCACCGAGACGGTGGCCCAGGTGCGCAAGGCGATCGACGCCTATCGCTTCAACGACGCGGCCGGCGCGGTCTACCAGTTCCTGTGGCATGAATACTGCGACTGGTACCTGGAGATCGCCAAGCGGAGCCTCTACCAGCCGGAGAGCCCCGCCGCGCGGGCGCGCACCCAGCGCACGCTGGTGGAGACGCTCGAGACCACCCTGCGCCTGCTCCACCCGTTCATGCCGTTCATCTCGGAGGAGCTCTGGCAGCGGCTACCCCACGAGGGGGACCCGACCGCGGCGCGCTCGATCATGATCGCCCCGTTCCCGAAGGCCTCGCGCGCGGGACGCGATGCCGAGGCGGAGCGCCTCATGGCGCCGGTGCTCGACGTGGTGAGCGCGATCCGCACCGTGCGCAGCGAGAGCCGCATCTTCCCCGCGGTGCAGCTGGAGGTGCTCGTGAAGCCGGCCGCGCCGGCGGGCGCGGCGGCCCTCGAAGCGAGCGCGGCGATCATCGGCAGCCTGGCGCGCGCCGCGGTCACCGTCTCCGCGGAGGCGACGCGTCCGCCCAGCTCGGCCACCGCCACCACCCCGAGCGGCGACGTGTTCGTCCGGCTCGAGGGCGTGGTCGACTTCGACGCCGAGCGACAGCGCCTGCGCAAGGAAGTGGAGCGGGCGCGCAAGGAGATCGCCTTCCTCGAGGGCAAGCTGGGCCGCGCCGATTTCGTCGAGCGCGCGCCCGCCGACGTGGTCGAGCGGGAGCGGACGCGCCTGGTCGAGCAGCGTCAGATCGAGCAGAAGCTCACCGCGAGCCTGGCCGCGCTGGAGTAGCGGCCGCGAGACGGGCGTGCGGTTCGTCGTCCACGCGCGAGACAGCGTCGACTCCACCCAGACCGAGGCTCAGCGTCTGGCCACGCGGGGCGCGCCCGAGGGGACCGTGGTCATCGCCCGCCACCAGCGCGCCGGCCGCGGGCAGCGGGGTCACGGGTGGTGGGACGACCCCGGCGACAGCCTGCTCGCGTCGCTGCTGCTGCGTCCTTCCGCGCCGCCCGCGACGGCGCCGCAGCTTTCGCTGATGGCCGGGCTCGCGGTCGCGGACGCCCTCGAAACCGTCGGGGTCGACGCGCGCATTCGCTGGCCCAACGACGTGCTGGTGCGCGAGCGGAAGGTCTGCGGCATCCTCGCCGAAGCCTCGTCCGGTCGCGCCGCGGGTGGAGGCCACCGGGCGGGGGACGTGCACCACGTCATCCTCGGGATCGGGATCAACCTGAACCAGACCCGGTTCCCGGCCGCCCTGGCGGATCGCGCGACGTCGCTGCGCCTGGTCACCGGTCGCGTCCACGACCGCGACGCGATCCTCGCCGCGCTGCTGGCCCAGATCGGGTCGCGGTACACGACCTGGCTGGCCGCCGGGTTCCGCTCGCTGCGCTCGGACTGGCTCGCCCATTCGCTGCTGCCGGGACAAATCGTGCGGCTCCCCGACGGCACGCTGGGGGCGGGGGAGGACGTGAGGGACGACGGAGTGCTGCTGGCCCGCGTGGCGGACGGCCGGCTCGTGCCGGTGGTCTCGGGACGCTCGGTGGAGGAGGCGCCGGCCCATGTTGCTGGTGGTTGACGTCGGCAACACCAACACCTCGCTCGGCATCTACGACGAGGGCCAGCTGCGCGCCTCGTGGCGGCTGACCACCCGGCGTGAGCAGACCGCCGACGAGTGGGGCGTGTTCATCCAGACCCTGCTGGCCACTCGCGGCATCGAACAGCACCACATCACCGGGGTGGCGATCTCCAACGTGGTCCCGCCGATCCAGCAGTCGCTCGAGTGGATGTGCGAGCGTTATTTCGGCGTGGGCCCGCTGACCGTCGAGCCGGGAGTCAGCGCGGACCTGCCGCTGAACGTGGACGTGCCGCGCGAGGTGGGCGCCGACCGGGTGGTGAGCTGCGTGGCCGGCATCGCGCTCTACGGCACGCCGCTCATCGTGGTGGACTTCGGCACCGCTACCCGCTTCGACTGCGTGAACCGCCGCGGCGAGTTCATCGGCGGCGCCATCGCGCCCGGCATCAACACCGCGGCGGAGGCGCTGGTCTCGCGCGCGGCGCGGCTCTATCGCGTCGAGCTGGTGCGCCCCAAGGATGCCATCGGCCGCCACACCGTGAGCAATATCCAGTCGGGGATGATCTACGGCTGGGCCGGCCTGGTGGACGGGCTCGTGGAGCGCATGCGCCGCGAGATGGAGAGCGACGTGAAGGTCGTCGGCACCGGCGGGCTCGTGGGGCAGATGCGCGAGGTGGTGCAGTGCCTGCAGTTCGTGAACCCCGATCTCAAGCTCGAGGGGCTGCGCATCCTCTGGGAGCGCGCGCACCTCGGACGCGCGACCTAAGCGCCGGTTGACACCTCGGGGCGTGCCCTCGTATACTCCACCCCTAAATACGGTAGGTCACGGCGGGTAGTTCTCTACATACGGGGTCTGGTGGCCGGCGAGGGGGCCAGGCCGAGGCCGGGTGAGGCCAGGAGGCGGCGCGTATGGGCATGTGGGTCGGGCGGGGCCGGAAGGCGCGGGCGGCGTACGGCTTCGATGACATCGCGCTGGTCCCCGGCGCCCTGACCATCAATCCCAGCGAGGTCGACATCTCCTGGGAGCTCTGCGGCCATCGCTTCCCGATCCCCATCATCGCGGCGGCAATGGACGGCGTGGTGAGCCCGTCGTTCGCCATCGAGATGGGCCGGGTGGGCGGCCTCGCGGTGCTGAACCTGGAGGGCATCTTCTCGCGCTACGAGAACCCCGACGTCGTGCTCGACCGCATCACCTCGGCCAGCCTCGAGGAAGCCACCAAGATCATCCAGGGCATCTACAGCGAGCCGATCAAGGAAGAGCTGATCCACAAGCGAATCAGCGAGATCAAGAAGGGCGGCGGCCCGGTGCTGGTCTCGTCGATCCCGCAGCGCGCCGAGCGCTTCGCCAAGATCGCGGAGGAGGCGGGCGCCGACTTCTTCGTGGTGCAGTCCACCGTCACCACCGCGCGGCACATCGCGAGCGAGTACACCCCGGTCGACCTGCGCAGCCTCAAGAAGCACCTGTCGATCCCGCTCATCATCGGCAACGTGGTCACCTACGAGGCCTGCCTCGAGCTGATGGAGTGCGGCGTCGACGCTCTGCTGATCGGAGTGGGGCCCGGCGCGGCCTGCACAAGCCGCGAGGTGCTCGGCCTGGGCGTGCCGCAGGTGACCGCCACCGCCGACTCCGCGGCCGCGCGTGACTTCTACTACAAGAAGACCGGCCGCTACGTGCCGATCATCACCGACGGCGGCATGACCACCGGCGGTGACATCTGCAAGGCCCTCGCCTCCGGTGCCGACGCGGTCATGATCGGCTCCGCCTTCGCGCGGGCCAAGGAAGCGCCGGGCCGCGGCTACCACTGGGGCATGGCCACGCCGCACTCGAACCTCCCGCGCGGCACCCGCATCCGGGTGGGCATCGCGGGCCCGCTCGAGCAGATCCTGTTCGGCCCCGCGTTCACCGAGGACGGCACGCTGAACCTCGTCGGCGCCATCCGCACCTGCATGGGCTCGGTGGGCGCCATGAACATCCGTGAGCTGCAGCAGACCGAGCTGATCATCGCGCCCTCGATCAAGACCGAGGGCAAGGTCTTCCAGCGCGCCCAGAAGCTGGGCACTCCTCGCTAAGCGACGCGTGACCGCTGTCCACGGTCGCGTCGTCGCCCCGATGAGCCCCGAAGGGGGGGAAGAGGCCGGACCGCCGTGCGGAGTGATTCACCGGTGACCACTCAAAAGATCGCGATCCTGGATTTCGGCGGCCAGTACACCCAGCTGATCGCGCGCCGCATCCGCGAGCTAGGCGTCTACTCCGAGATCCTGCCGTGCACCGAGCCGGTGGAGCGCGTGCTCGCCGAAGGCTACACCGGGCTCGTCCTGTCCGGCGGCCCGTCCAGCGTCTACGAAGACGACGCCCCGCTGCCGGACAAGCGCCTGCTCGAGTCCGGCATCCCCATGCTTGGCATCTGCTACGGCATGCAGGCGATGGGGTACCTCATGGGCGGTCACGTCGTGCCCGCCGAGCGCCGGGAGTACGGCAAGGCGCATCTGCGGCTGCTGAGTCGCGCCGGGCTGCTGGGCGGGGTGGAGCCCGAGGCCGACGGGCTCGTGACGGTGTGGATGAGCCACGGCGACACGGTGCTGAAGCCGCCTCCCGGGTTCACAAGCCTGGCCACCACCGACAACTGCCCGGTGGCCGCGATGGCCGACCCGGCCCGCCGTCTCTTCGCAGTGCAGTTCCATCCCGAGGTGGCCCACACGCCGCAGGGCAAGACCGTGCTGAAGCACTTCCTCGATGCCGCCGGGGCCACCGGCGACTGGTCGATGCCCTCGTTCGTGGAGTCGGCGGTCGAGAGCATCCGACAGCAGGTGGGGAAGGACCAGGTACTGTGCGCCCTGTCGGGTGGCGTCGACTCGTCGGTGGTCGCCGCGTTGATCCATCGAGCGATCGGCGACCAGCTCACCTGTCTGTTCGTCGACAACGGGCTGCTCCGGAAGGGAGAGGTCGACGGGGTCGTCCGGACGTTCCGCGATACGTTCAAGATGAACCTCATCCACATCGACGCAAGCAAGCGGTTCCTAGCGAAACTCGACGGGGTGACGGATCCGGAGGTCAAGCGGAAGACGATCGGCGCAGAGTTCATCGCCGTGTTCGAGGACGAGGCCCGGAAGCTGGGCCGGATCCCGTGGCTGGCCCAGGGGACGCTCTACCCGGACGTCATCGAGTCGGTCTCGTTCAAGGGGCCCTCGGCCACCATCAAGACCCACCACAACGTGGGCGGCCTGCCGCCGAACATGCGCTTCAAGCTGGTCGAGCCCCTCCGCGAGCTATTCAAGGATGAGGTGCGAGAGCTGGGCTCGGTCCTGGGCCTCCCCGCCGAGATCATCTGGCGGCAGCCGTTCCCCGGTCCGGGTCTGGCGATCCGCGTCCTCGGCGAGGTGACCGAGGAGCGGCTCGCGCTCCTGCGCGAGGCCGACGCCATCGTGCAGGAGGAGGTGCGCCAGGCCGGGCTCGAGCGTCAGGTCTGGCAGGCCTTCGCGGTGCTGCTGCCGGTCCGCACCGTCGGGGTGATGGGCGACTTCCGCACCTACGCCCAGGTCATCGCCCTGCGGGCGGTGATGAGCCAGGACGCCATGACCGCCGACTGGGCGCGGCTGCCCTACGAGCTGCTCGGCCGGATCTCCAACCGCATCATCAACGAAGTTCAGGGCGTCAACCGCGTCGTCTACGACATCTCTTCGAAGCCCCCCAGCACCATCGAGTGGGAGTGATCTTCAGCGCGCCTGAATGTCGAAGACTCCAGATTGGCGGCCAGGCTCCTTCGCGCAAGCGCTCATCCGAACTGCCTCGCGCGCGCTCTGAGCCATGAAACATTCTGATTTCGTCCATCTGCACGTGCACTCGGAATACAGCCTGCTCGACGGGGCGGCGCGCCTGGAGAAGCTGGTGGAGCGGGCCAAGGCGCTGAAGTTCCCGGCGCTGGCGCTGACCGACCACGGCAACCTCTTCGGGGCGGTGGACTTCTACACCGCCTGCAGCAAGGCGGGGGTGAAGCCGATCCTGGGCTGCGAGCTGTACGTGGCCCCCGGAAGCCGGTTCGAGCGCTCGAGCCAGGACGGTGGTTACGAGGGCGCCAGCCACTGCACGGTGCTGGCCCGTACCGCGGCGGGCTACGCCAACCTCATGAAGCTCGTCTCCAAGGCCTACCTCGAGGGCTACTACTACAAGCCGAGGGTGGACCGCGAGCTGCTGGCCCAGCACGCCGATGGGCTGCTCGTGCTCTCGGGCTGCCTCAACTCCGAGGTGAGCCGGATGCTGTCCGCGGGCGACGCGGCGAAGGCCCGCCAGACCGCCGGTTGGTACCAGGAAGTGTTCGGCAAGGATCACTACTTCATGGAGCTGCAGTCGCACGGGCTCGAGCAGCAGGTGGCGGTGACCGCGGGCACCATCGAGATCGCCCGCGCCATCGGCGCGCCGCTCTGCGGCACCAACGACTCGCACTATCTCGAAGCCGAGCACTCGCGCGCTCACGAGGCGCTGCTCTGCATCCAGACCGGCACCACGATGGGCGATCCCAATCGCTGGAAGTTCTCCAGCAACGAGTTCTACGTGAAGTCGGCCGACGAGATGAAGGCCGTCTTCAAGGACCTGCCCGAGGCCTATCGGAACACGACAGCGGTGGCCGAACGGTGCAATGTCGATCTGCAGTTCGGCCAGTTCCACCTGCCGAACTACCAGGTGCCGGACGGCTACACGCTCGACTCCTACCTCGAGCACCTGGCCTTCGAGGGGCTCGCGCGGCGGTATGGATCGCAGCCGGCCGACGCGATCGTGGAGCGGCTGCGCTACGAGCTGGGCGTGGTCTCCAAGATGGGCTTCTCGGGCTACTTCCTGGTGGTGTGGGACTTCATCGCCCACGCCCGAACGCAGGGCATCGCGGTCGGTCCGGGGCGCGGCTCGTCGGCCGGCTCGCTGGTGGCCTACTGCCTCGGCATCACCAACGTCGACCCCATCCGCTACGGGCTCATCTTCGAGCGATTCCTGAATCCGGAGCGCATCTCGATGCCGGACATGGACATCGACTTCGCGGACGACCGGCGGGACGAGGTCATCCGCTACGTGGTGGAGCGATACGGGGCGGACCGGGTCGCCCACATCATCACCTTCGGGACGATGGGGGCCAAGGCGGTGATCCGCGACGTGGCCCGCGTGCTCGGCTTCTCCTACGGCGAGGCCGATCGCATCGCCAAGCTGGTGCCCGGCTTCCCGCTCAACATCTCGCTCGACGAGGCGCTGGAGAAGGCCCCGCCGCTGGCCGAGCAGGTCAAGCGCGACCAGCGGGTGGGTGAGATGTGGGGCGTGGCGCGGGCGCTCGAGGGCTGCACGCGCCACGCCTCGGTGCACGCCTCCGCCGTGGTCATCTCCGACGAGCCGCTGATGGAGCGCGTGCCGCTCTACAAGGACCCGAAGCGCCCGGAGCTGATCACCGGCTACGCGATGGGCCCGATCGAGAAGCTGGGCCTGCTCAAGATGGACTTCCTCGGGCTCAAGACGCTCACCGTGATCACCGACGCGATCCGGCTGGTCAAGGAGTCGCGCGGGATCGCCCTCGACGCGGACGCGCTGCCGCTCGACGACGCCAAGACGTACCAGCTCCTGACCGAGGCGCGCACCTTCGGGGTGTTCCAGCTGGAGTCGGGCGGCATGCGCGATGCGCTCAAGCGTCTTCGACCCCAGCGCATCGAGGACATCATCGCGATGGTGGCGTTGTACCGGCCGGGCCCGATGGACCTGATCGAGGACTTCGTCAACCGCAAGCACGGCCGCGCCCCCATCGCCTACGAGCATCCGCTCATGGAGCGCCACCTCCAGGAGACCTACGGGATCATGGTCTACCAGGAGCAGGTCATGCGCCTGGCCGCCGACCTGGCCGGCTTCTCCCTCGGCGAGGCCGACACGCTCCGCAAGGCGATGGGCAAGAAGGACCGCGAGCTGATGGCGACCCAGCGCGAGAAGTTCGTGGCCGGGTGCAAGGCCAACAAGATCGACGGCAGGAAGGCGGAGCGCATCTGGGATCTCATCGAGAAGTTCGCGGGCTACGGCTTCAACAAGTGCCTGACCGCCGACACCCGGATCGAGATGGCCGACGGCAGCCAGAAAGCCATCACCGACATCCGGGCGGGGGACCTGGTGCTCACCAAAGACGGTCCATATCGGGCCCGTGCGGTGCGGCCGAGCGGCGTCCGGCCGGTCGGGCGACTTCGGCTGGCCAATGGCATGGAGGTCCGCTGCACGCCCGACCACCCGATCTTCACCCAGCGAGGCTGGGTGAATGCCGAGGACCTGAGCAGAAACGATTTTGCCGCGGTCGTGCGCGAGCTTCCGGTCGGGTCACGTGAAGTTCAGGGGCGCCATGTCGACGTCATCCCCATGCCGCTGGCGCTGGTGCCGATCCGAGAGGCGATCACGAAGTCGTACAAGAGCCTCAGGGCGGGCTGCCACGCTCTCGGCATCTCCCATCGGATGCTGTTCTGCGATGGTCGAGGCGTCCGCCGGGATACGGTCAGATACTTGGCCGAGCGCCTCGATTCGCCCGTGCTCCACGCACTGGCCGAGTCTCCGATGGGCTGGTCACGGCCGCGTGGATTCACGCTCGAGGGGGAAGAGCCCACGTACGACTTCGAGGTGCCGGGGGCGGCCAGCTTCATCGCCAACGGCGTCGCGGTTCACAACTCGCATGCCGCGTGTTACGGGGTGGTGGCATACCAGACCGCGTATCTCAAGGCGAACTACCCGACCGAGTTCATGGCCGCGCTGCTGACCTCGGAAATGGAGAAGACGGACAAGATCGTCCAGTACGTGGAGGAGACGCGGGCGATGGGGCTGCGGGTGGAGCCGCCCGACGTCAACGTTTCGCGGGCGCAGTTCACGGTATCGGGCGATGCGATCCACTTCGGGCTGGCCGCGATCAAGAACGTGGGGGCCACCGCGATCGAGTCGATCGTGAAGGTGCGGGAGGTGGACGGCGGCTTCGGATCGCTCGACGACTTCTGCGCCCGCGTCGACCTGCGATTGGTCAACCGGCGGGTGGTCGAATGCCTCATCAAGGCCGGCGCGTTCGACTCGCTGCAGAGCACGCGCGCCGGGCTGCTCGCCTCGTTGGACCAGGCCATGGACGGTGGCCAGCGTCGCCAGCGGGACCGGGAGGAGGGCCAGGTCTCGCTCTTCGACGGGCTCGCGGGCGGCCCCGCGCCGAGCGCGCCGGTGCCCCCGCCGGCCGCGCGCGTGCCGGAGTGGCCGCCGGAGGAGATGCTGGCCTACGAGCGGGAGGTGCTCGGCTTCTATCTCTCCGGCCATCCGCTCGAGCAGTACCGCGAGGTGTCGCGGCGCATCGGCGCCCTCGGCGCGGCGGACCTCGCCGCGCGCTCGACCGGCTCGCGCGTGCTCCTGCTCGGGCAGGTGAGCGCGTTCACCGAGAATGCGACCAAGAGCGGCAACCGCATGGCCTTCGCCACGCTCGAGCTGGTGGACGGTAGCGTGCCGCTGACGATCTTCCCCGAGCCCTACCGCACCTGCGCGGGAGCGCTTCGCCACAAGGGGCCGGTCATCGTGAAGGGCCGCGCCGACGACAGCGACAAGGGCCGAGTGGTGCTGGCCGAGGAGATCCGGCCGCTGGAGGAGGCGTTGGGCGCCGCGAGCCTGGCCGGCTCGGGCCACGGCAACGGCTACGCCAACGGCCACGGAGCGGGCCACGGCGAAGCCGACGCGCACGCGTGCCGAATTCGGGTGAGCGCGGCCGCCGACTCGCTGCCCGCCGTGCTCGCCGCGGTCAAGAGCGCGTGCCGCGAGCACGCGGGGCGCACGCCGCTCTTCCTGCACGTGCTACTGCCCGAGCAGGAGGTGGTGCTGCGCGTGAAGGAGCTCGGCGTGAACCCCGCGCCCGAGCTGGTGGGCAAAGTGGAGGGCCTGCTCGGCCCGGGCAGTATACTCGTGGAGTATGCCGGACGAGCTTGAGTTCGAAAAGCCGCTCCTCGAGCTGGAGAACCGCATCGCCGAGCTGCGCGAGTCGAACGATCCGCTCGCCGCGCGTGACGAGATCGCCCGGCTCGAGGAGCGCCTGGCTCGTCAGCAGCAGCGTGTCTACTCGGGCCTGAACGCCTGGCAGCGCACCCAGATCGCCCGCCACCCGAAGCGGCCCCACACCCTCGATCTCATCGGCCTCTTGATGGAGGACTGGGTCGAGCTGCACGGTGACCGGGTCTTCGGCGACGACAAGGCGATCGTGGGCGGCCTCGCCAGCTTCGACGGCGAGCCGGTGGTGGTCATCGGCCACCAGAAGGGCCGCGACACGCGCGAGAACATCGCGCGCAACTTCGGCATGCCGCATCCGGAGGGCTATCGCAAGGCCTTGCGCCTCATGCAGCTGGCCGCCAAGTTCGCCAAGCCGATCATCACCTTCATCGACACGCCGGGCGCCTATCCCGGCCTCGGCGCCGAGGAGCGCGGCCAGGCCGAGGCCATCGCGCGCAACCTGCGCGAGATGGCGGGCCTGTCCACTCCGATCATCTCGGTGGTGACCGGCGAGGGTGGCAGCGGCGGCGCGCTCGCCATCGGCGTGGGCAACCGCGTGCTCATGCTCGAGTACGCGATCTACTCGGTGATCTCACCCGAGGGCTGCGCGGCCATCCTGTGGGGCGACGGGGCCAAGGCCCCGGAGGCCGCCGAGATCATGCGCGTGACCGCCCCGGATCTGCTCAAGCTCGGGGTGATCGACGCGATCGTCCCGGAGCCGGTGGGCGGCGCCCACCGCAACTGGGAGGCGACGGCCGCCAGCCTCCGCGCCGCCCTACGCGATCATCTCTGGCAGCTCCGGTCGCGGTCGGAGACGGAGCTGATCGAGGAGCGCCAGGAAAAGTTCCGCCGGATCGGTGTCTTCGAGGAGACGGTCTGAGCTCCCGACGGGCCGGCATCGGCCCCTGGTTTGACATGCCCGGAGGCGGGTGCTACCGTAAGTCCCGACCATTTATGCTGAATTTTCCTCTCACCGTCCTCTCGACCTGATGTCCAAGCTCCACCTCATCACGTACGGCTGCCAGATGAACGAGTACGACTCCGAGCGGGTGGCGGGGCTGCTCAAACAGGAGCGGTACGAGCTGACCGATCGGCCGGAGGACGCCGACCTGATCCTGCTCAACACCTGCTCCATCCGCGAGAAGGCGGAGGACAAGGTGTTCTCTCAGCTGGGCGCGCTCAAGCACCTGAAACGGCGGCGACCGGACCTCATCATCGGCGTGATGGGCTGCATGGCGCAGCTGCAGAAGGGGCGCATCCAGGAGCGCGCCCCGTACGTGGATCTGGTCTTCGGCTCGCCCGCCATCGCGCGCGTCGCCGATCTGGTCGAGCGCGCGCGGCAGGGGCGGGGGCCGGTGCTGGAGACCGGGGAAGGGGCACTGGTCAAGATCACCGCGCGGCCCGACGGCGGCCAGCGGCTCAAGGCCTTCGTCACGGTGATGGAGGGCTGCGAGAAGTACTGCACGTTCTGCGTCGTGCCCACCACCCGGGGACGCGAGCGCAGTCACGCCCCCGAAGTCATCGTCGAGGAGATCCGGGGCCTGGCCGCGGCCGGCTGCCGCGAAGTCACCCTGCTCGGGCAGACCGTGAACGCCTACGGGCGCGATCTGAGCCCGCCCACCGACCTGGCCGCCCTGCTGGAGCGGATCAACGACATCGACGGCATCGAGCGCATCCGGTTCACGACCTCGAATCCCTACAACCTCACGTCCCGACTGATCCGGGCCATCCGCGACGTTCCCAAGGTGTGCGAGTACCTGCACCTGCCCCTGCAATCCGGCTCGGACCGCGTGCTCGAGCGGATGAATCGGGGCTACACCCGGGCGCGCTACCTCGAGCTGATCGCCGAGCTACGGGAGACGGTGCCGGAGCTGGCGCTCTCCACCGATCTGATCGTCGGCTTCCCGGGTGAGACCGACGAGGACTTCGCGCAGACGGTGGAGATGGTCGAGCGCATCGCCTACGACAACGTCTTCGCGTTCCGCTATTCGCGCCGGCCGGGCACGCCCGCCGCGGAGATGACCGATCAGGTGCCGGACGAGATCAAGGCGGAGCGTAACCGCCTCCTCCTGGACGCGGCCGGCCGCGCGGCGGCGGCCCGCAGCCAGCGGCTCGAGGGCCGCACGCTGCCGGTGCTGGTCGACGGCGTCTCGCGCAAGAGCGCGGACGAGGTGGCGGGCCGCACGCGCTGCAACCGGGTGGTGAACTTCGACGCCGCCGGGCGTGATCTGCTGGGGCGGGTGGTGCCGGTCCGCATCGCCCGGGCCTTGCCGCACAGCCTTCGGGGCGAGCTGGTGGCGCACGGAGCGAGAGCCGGCGTGAGGCGCTCCGCGGACGAGATCGTCGTCGCGGGACGAGCCTAGAGGAGGCGCACCATGATCCTCGAGATGAAGGTGAAGGGGCTGGCGCTGGATCCGCTCTCCAACATGCCGATGATCATTCTCCGCGACGAGGAGGAGAAGCGCTCGCTGCCGATCTGGGTGGGCCTCTTCGAGGCCAATGCCATCGCGCTCGAGCTGGAGAAGATCCCCACGCCACGGCCGCTGACCCACGACCTCATCAAGAACATCCTGGAGACGGTGGAGGCGCGGGTGCAGAAGGTGGTGGTCAACGACCTGCGCGACAACACCTTCTACGCGGTGATCCACCTGCAGATGCGCGGCAGCGAGCTGACGGTGGACTCGCGCCCGTCCGACGCGATCGCGCTGGCCCTGCGGGTCGGCGCGCCCATCTTCGTGGAGGAGGACGTCGTGCAGAAGGCCCGCTCGGTGGAGGTCGCCAAGGAGACCTCGATCGGCAGCGGCAAGGGCGACGACCAGGCCAAGATCAAGGAATGGCTCGAGTCGCTGAAGCCCGGCGACTTCGATCGCATCGAGCGGGGCAAGGACCCGAAGAGCCCGGACGAATAGTGGATGCGCGTCGGGCTGTTCACCAACAACTACCTGCCCTTCCGCGGCGGGGTCACGACCGCGGTCGAGACCCTGCGCGAGGGGCTTGAGGCGCTCGGCCACCGCGCCTTCATCTTCGCCCCCGCCGCCCAGCATCCGCACGACGATCCGTCGTTCGTCTTCCGCTATCCCTCGATTCCGGCCCCGACCTATCCCGGCTTCTCGCTCGCGGTGCCGGTCTCTCCACGCCTGGGCCGGCTGGCCCGGCGGCTCGATCTCGATCTCGTCCACGTCCACCATCCGTTCCTGCTGGGTGTGACCGGGCGCCGCCTGGCCCGACGGCTGCGTCGGCCGCTGGTGTTCACCTATCACACGCGCTACGAGAAGTACGCCCACTACGTGCCGCTGCCGCCGCGCCTGGTTCGCGGCCTCGCCGTCCGGCTGGCCTGCCGCTTCGCGAACTCGGCGGATCTCGTGGTGGCCCCGTCCGACCACGTGGCGGACACGCTGCGCCGGCGCGGCGTCCGGGCCCCGGTGAGCGTCATTCCCACCGGCGTGGACCTCCACCGGTTCAGTCCGGGCGGCCGCGCGCGGGCCCGCCGCCGGCTCGGCCTGCCCGCCGACGGGCTGATCTGCCTCTACGCCGGGCGGCTCGACCGCGAGAAGAGCCTGGAGCGCGTGCTCGACGCCTTCGAGTCGGTGGCCGCCGCGGTCTCGGGCGCCTCGCTGCATCTGGTGGGCAAGGGCAGCCACGCGCACGTGCTGGAGCGGCGGGCCGCGGCGGGCACCGCCGCGCGACGCATCGTCTTCCACGGCGGCCTCGGACGGGAGGTGCTGCCCGACTACTACCGCGCCGCCGATCTCTTCCTCTTCGCCTCGGAGACAGAGACTCAGGGGCTGGTGCTGGCCGAAGCGCACGCCTGCGCGCTGCCCGCGGTGGCGGTGCGCGCCTCCGGTGTCGACGAGGTGGTGGCCGACGGCGAGACCGGTGTGCTCACCAAGCCCGAGGCCGGCGAGATCGCCGACGCGGCCATCGGCTTGCTGCTCGATCCGAAGCGGCGCGCCGCGATGTCGCAGGCCGCGCGCCAGCTCGCCGAGACGCGCTTCTCGGCGAGGCGGCAGATCGAGGCCATGGTGGGCCACTACGACGCCCTCCTCGCGCGGGCGCGCTGATGCCGATGCCGGTGGCGACCAGCCGCACCCTGCGCCTCGGGCTGCAGAGCGAGTGGGACCCGTACACCGCCGGACCCGGCCACCAGGGGCTGCTCGCGTGGGACTCCCGGGTGCGGACGCTGCTGCGGGTGCTGGTGTCCTACCCGGAGGTGCGCTACGTCCTGCCGGACCGCATCAGCCTCGACCCCGCGGCCGACCCGCGCACGCTGGAGACCATCGCACGCTTTCTCGAGCGGCAGAGCTGGCTCGTGCGCCGGGTCGCGGTGAGCTGAGCTCCGTGATCTGGAACCGGCCGGCCGAGAGCGCGTCGCGAGCCGAGAGGCGCGCGCTCCAGGCCGCCCGCCTGCGGGCGTCGGTGGCGTGGGCGCGCGAGCGCGTGCCGTTCTATCGCGACGCGCTCGCCGCCGCGGGCGTCAAGGACGAGGCGGTCGACCCGGACCGGCTCGAGACGCTGCCGTTCACGGTGAAGGACCATCTGCGACAGCACTACCCCTTCGGGCTCTTCGCGGTGCCGCGCGAGGAGATCATCCGCATCCACGCCTCCTCGGGCACGCGGGGCAAGCCGACGGTGGTCGGCTACACCCGAACCGACTTGAAGGTCTGGCGCGAAGTGATGGCCCGCTCGCTGGCCGCCGCCGGCGCCGAGCCCGGGCAGCTCATCCAGATCGCATACGGCTACGGGCTCTTCACCGGGGGGCTCGGCTTCCACGACGGCGCCGAGCACATGGGCCTGACGGTGGTGCCGGTCTCCTCGGGCAACACCGTGCGGCAGATCCTGCTGCTCCAGGACTTCCGGCCGCACGGCCTGGCCTGCACGCCCTCCTTCGCGCTCTACATCGGGGAGACCCTGCGCGAGCAGGGGAGCGATCCGGCCGCGCTCGGCCTGCGCTACGGTCTCTTCGGCGCCGAGCCGTGGACTCAAGCGATGCGGGCGCAGCTGCAGGAGCTGTGGGGCTGCCCCGCGATCGACTTCTACGGCCTCAGCGAGGTGATCGGCCCCGGCGTGGCCAGCGAGTGCGTCGAGGCCCGCGACGGGCTGCACCTGAATGAAGACCACTTCCTGCCCGAGATCGTCGACCCGGCCAGCGGCGCGCCGCTGGCCGTCGGCCAGGAGGGCGAGCTGGTGCTGACCTCGCTCACCAAGGAGGCGCTGCCGGTGATCCGCTACCGCACCGGCGACCTCACCCGACTCGATCCGGAGCCGTGTCGCTGCGGGCGCACCACCGTGCGGATGTCCCGCATCAAGGGCCGGACCGACGATATGCTGATCATCAAGGGCGTCAACGTGTTCCCCTCGCAGGTCGAGGCCGCGCTGCTGACCGTGCCGGAGCTGGCGCCGCACTACCAGCTGCTGGTGGACCGGCGCGGGGCGTTTCCCACGCTGGCGGTGCAGGTGGAGCCGGCCGAGCGCGTGGTGCAGGGGTGGGGCGGCTTCGAAGCCTCCGCCACCCAGGTCATCGCCCTGTCGGCGCGGGTGGCCGAGTGTTTGCGCGGCCACCTCGGCCTCAGTCCGGAGATCGCGGTGGTCGCCCCGAAGACCATCCCGCGCAGCGAAGGCAAGGCGGTGCGGGTCGTGGAAAGGAGATCGTGATGACCGAGCGGAACGAAGCCAAGCTGCTGGCGCGGATCCAGGCGGGGGAGCGCATCGAATCTCCCGAAGAGATGACCGAGGACTACCGGCTCAACCTGATCCACCTCATGACCATGCAGGCCGACTCGGAGCTGGCCGGGGGCTACGGCTACGTGCCGTGGATCACCAAGGCCCCGGGGGTGGAGGAGAAGCACGTGGTCGCCCAGATCGTGAAGGACGAGCTGCGCCACGCCACCGTGATGTACGGGCTGCTCGCCGACCTGGGGGTGGACGTGGAGGCGCACGTGCGGGCTCACGACGAGGCGTTCACGATGCGCATCGACGCCGACGCCGACATCGGGACCGCCCGCATCACCGCCGACAAGCGGGTGAACATCTTCTACTATCCGATCGACACCTGGGCCGACTTCGTGTTCTTCAACTTCTGCATGGACCGCGGCGCCGGGCACCAGCTGGAGGACGTGCGGGCCTGCTCCTACGGGCCGTGGGTGCGCGCGATCGAAGGCATCTTCAAGGAGGAGAAGTTCCACATCCGCCACGGGGAGTTCTGGGTCAAGCGGCTCGCCGAGGATCCCAAGACCCGCGACGAGGCGCAGGCCACGCTCCACAAGTGGTACATCCGCACCATGAACATCTTCGGCCGGCCCGGCTCGGCCAAGAACGTGCTCTACCGCAAGTACCGGCTGAAGCTGCGCGACAACGACGAGGTGCGCCAGACCTTTGCCCGCGAGGTCGCCGAGAAGGCGGGCGCGGTCGGGCTCACGCTGCCCGAGTGGGTGCCGCAGTGGGATCGGTTGCCCGAGGAGGCGCAGATCCCCGGGTAGGGCCGGTGCGACACGTGGGCCGGCGCCTCGGGCTGCCGCTGCTCCTGGTTCTCGTCCTCGCGGCGCCGCCGGCGGGCGGGCAGGGCACGCGGCAGGTGAAGGTCGTGCTCGAGTTCCAGCAGCAGGCCCAGTCGAGCCGCCAGGGCGCGGGCGGGCAGGGCGGAATCCTCGTCGAGGAGCGGCGCGGCGGCGATCCGCGCGTGCGGAGCCGGGGCGGTCTCGCGGTGGAGGAGACCACCACCCGGATCACCCGCTCCTCCGGCCTCTTCACGGTGGTCCAGGATGGCGCGGACGGCTCGATCCTGGTGGCGCAGGACGTGCCGACCGCGCAGGTCGTGCACTACTACGACTACGCCAGCGGTCGCGGCTACGTGGCGCCGGGCGTGGCCTGGCAGCGGGTCGGCACCGCGCTCGCGGTGCGCCCGGTGATCCTGCCGGGCAACCAGATCCGCATCACCCTCATCCCGGTGATCAGCTACTTCACCGCCGGCGGCGGCGGCCGCATCGAGATGGTCGAGGCCGCCACCCAGGTGGTCGTGCCGAACGGCGGGCGGCTGCAGATCGGCGGCGCCACCGGCAGCCTCCACGCGGTCACGCGCCAGCTGCTGGCCTACCGCGCCGAGCAGGCCTCGCAGGACACCGCGCTCACCGTCGGCGCCACGATCCTCCCGTAGCCCCGGTGACCGCCCCGGGGCGACGCGACGGCGAAGCGGCGGAGCGAGCCGCCGCCCTCCAGCGCGCGCCGTGGGCGCAGGAGCTGGGCGTGGAGTACCTCGATCTCGCCCCGGGCCGATGTCGCGTCGCGCTCGCGCTGCGCCCGGCCATGCTGAATCACCTGGGCCGGCCCCACGGGGGCGTGATCTTCTCGCTCGCCGACGTGGCGTTCGGCGCCGCTTGCAACACGCGCGGCGGCACCTGGGTGGCCCTGTCGATGACGATCAGCTTCCTGGCCGCCGCGCCCCCGGGCGCCCGCCTGATCGCCGAGGCGCACGAGCGTCGGCAGGGCCGCCAGGCCGGGTTCTACGACGTCACGGTGTCCGCCGACGGGGTAACGGTCGCGACCGTGCACTGCGTGGCGCACCGGGTCCGCGAGCCCGATCGCTGACACGCCCGCGGGCCCGCGGCGGGCCCGGGCCGCCGCGAGGCTGAGCGCGGCGCGGCTCAGGCCGGATCGGCGAAGTAGCGCGCCAGCGGCACGTCGGCGACCCGGACCAGCACCGCCTTGCGCACGACACGGCCGCGCAGCTCGGCCAGCGCCTGCATCTCCGGATCCCGCCGCGCGGCCTCGAGGCCGTCCTCGCGATCGAAGCGCAGCAGATGGATCTCGTCGGGCGCCTCGGGGTCCGGCGCCGCGTCGGGGACGACCGGGGTCCAGATGCGCTCGAACGCGCCGCCGTGCCGCTTGAAGACGGGGAGGACGTGGCGCTCGTAGCGGCGCAGGGCCTCGCGCTGCCCGGGGACCACGTAGATGAGGGCCAGGTAGCGGACGGTCCGGCGAGCGCTTCGCGATGAACTTGACATAATGCCTCTTATCGGACTCTAGGACTTGGGGCGACGAGCGCGTCGTAGCGTTAAAGTGGGCACGCTAGGAACTGCGCCATGACCAGACTCCATCAGGCTCGACTGGACGACGTGTTGCGGGCGTATCGGCCGCGACTCGGCCGCCTGTTCAGCAAGTATCTCCGGAAAACCGTGGAGCGCCTGACGCCGGACCACGTCGTCCAGGCCCGGCAGTTTGAGGCCGCGTTCGGCCGGCCCATCGACTGGCGGCGCCCCCGCACCTTCAACGAGAAGATCCACTGGATCCGGCGCTACGAGCGCTCGCCGCTGCTGCCGGTGCTGGCGGACAAGGTGCAAGTGCGCCGGTACGTCGAGGAGCGGCTCGGGCCGGGCGTGCTGGCCGAGCTGATCGGGGTCTGGAGCGGGCCGGAGGCCATAGCCTGGAGCTCGCTGCCGCTGCCGTGCGTGCTGAAGGTCAACCGGGGATCGGGGATGAACCTCTTCATCCAGGACCAGTCGAGCCTCGATGCGACGGCTGCGAGCGATCGGCTGCGGGCCTGGCTGCAGCGCAGCTACTACTGGGATCTACGGGAGTGGGCGTACAAGGACATCGCGCCCCGGGTCCTCGGGGAGCGGATGCTCCGAACGGACGACGGGCAGGTGCCGCCGGACTTCAAGCTCTTCTGCTTCGACGGGGTTCCGCGACTCGTCCAGGTCGATCGAGGGCGTTTCCAGCGGCACACCCGGGCCCTCTATCGGCTGCCATGGCAGCCGATTCCGGTGGAGTACGTCTATCCCCGAACGGCGCAGGCGGACGCGGAGCCACCGCCGCCGAATCTGCGGACCATGACCGAGTACGCCGCGATCCTGGCCGCGGGACTGCCCTTCGTGCGCGTCGATTTCTATGACCTGGGAGACCACGTCGTGTTCGGCGAGCTCACCTGGTATCCGGAAGCGGGCCGTGGACGCTTCAGCCCGCCCGAATACGATGTGGAGTTCGGCGGGTGGCTATCGCTGCGGCGAATCGGCGGTGCGAGGCGGCCGTGATCAGCTACGAGCGCTTGTCCTGCAGGTCGGCGATCTTGGCCCGCACGTCGGGCGCGCGCCGGGTGTCCGGCACGTCCTTGAGCAGCCGCTCGTAGGTGGCGATGGCATCGGCGGGCTTGCCGGCCAGCGCCTGCGCCCTGGCCAAATCGAGCAGCGCCTCCTCGAAGAAGAACTGCTTGGGGCCCTCCTGCCCGACCAGCGTCTCGTAGGCCGTCACCGCGTTGGCGTAGTTCTTCTGCGCTTCCCAGGTGTAGCCGATGCCGGAGGCGGCCAGTGTGCGCACGCTGCCCGAGGCGCCCTTGGCCAGCGCCAGCTCGTAGGCCCCGCGAGCCGCCGCGTAGTCGCCGGCCTGGTACTGGAGGTTGCCGAGCTGATAGGCGGCGACCGGCGCGGCCGACGTGCGCCCGTGCTCGGCCAGGATCTGCTGCAGCGAGGCGATGGCCCGCTGGCGCGCGTCGGGAGTGGCCTGCGGCCCGTCCGCCTGCTGGACCAGCTCGGCCGCGGCGGCGAGTGCGGCCTGCCCGTGGGCGTCCGCGGTGCGCATCCAGAGCCAGCCGGCGGTCACCAGCACGCCGGCGGCCACCACCGCGCCGGCGATCTTGAGGGCCAGGCGCGCCGCCCGCGAGTCCAGGATCTCGGCGAAGTCGCTCATGCGCGTCGATCCGGCAGCCCGTCGCCCCCACGCTCGATCCAGATCTCGCCCTTGACCGCGGCGCCGTCGGCGGCCGAGAAGCTGCCGGTGCGCAGCGTGCCGGTAAGCACGCCAGTGGGCAGGATCTCCACCCGCGTGGAGGCGGACAGGTTACCTCGCACGGTGCCGCCCACCACGATTGAACGCGCGTTGATGTTGGCGTCCACGTCGGCGCCTTCACCCACCAGGACTCGGCCGGTCACGTTGATGTCTCCCTCGAATCGTCCCGCGATGTGGAAGTCTCCCTCGCCGGAGACCTCGCCGCGGAACGCGATGTGCGCGCCGACCGCGGCCGGCTCCTCGCGCGCGTCGCGGTGCGCGGCCAGGTCGGCGGCCAGCGAGTCGGAATCGGCGCCGCCGCTCAGGCCGAGGTAGCGAAGGGTCCGGCTGAGCGCGCCCACGCGCCCGTGCTTAGGTGCCGAGCGTCGACTGCCTGCGGGACACTCGCTCGGCTTCCAGACGACGCAGCCCCAGGCCGGACCACACGAGCAGCAGGCAGGAGCCGATGGTCAGGAACGTGACCTCCGGCTGGGGCGCGACCACCGGGTACTCCGCGAGGCGCACCGTGACCTCGATCGGCACGCCGACGATCGTCAGCGTGGCGATCAGGCCGATCCCGGTGCGTAGCCACCCGGCGGCGGTGCTCGGCGCCCACGTCATGCCGCGTAGTGTAGCCACCGAGATACGCGAAGGCAACTTCTCGTCGCCTTGACGAGCCTCCGGGTCCGCACTAGGCTCCTGCGAGTATGCCGGACGCACATCGCCGGGCTTGGCTGATTCGGGCGGCCATCTGGCTCGCGACGCTGTTCTTCGCCGCGATGCTGTTCGTGCCCCTGGTTCGGGAGGCGGTGCGGCGGGCCGCCGAGCAGGTGCCCGGCGGGCACTTCTGACGACGACCGCCGACGGCGGCCGTCGCCGCGTTGCGCTACTCCGGGGGTGGGGCCCCCTGCCCGTTGCGCCGCCGGGTCAGCTCGAACGCCATCAGCCCGACGGTGAGGGTGAGGATGATCCAGCCCGCGGTGTCGAGGTTGACGATCAGCCATCCCACCAGGCTGAGCGCGGCGAGCAGCCAAATGACCGCGACCGATCGCGAGCTTGGCCACTTCATCGGCCCTATTGTCGTGGCGCTCGGGGCGCAAGTCAAACGACGCATCAGAGCCGGCGAAGAAAGCTCTGCGGATCGTCGAGGAAGGCCCGCGTGATGCGCACGTGTTCGACGTCCTCGTAGGCGATCGGCGCGATGCGGTCGCCCTCGAGCAGCAGCAGCTCAGCTCCGGGCAGCGCCATGAGGATCGGCGAGTGGGTCGCGATCACGAACTGGCAATCCTGGGCCACGCGGTCCTGCAGGGTGGCCAGGAGCGCCAGCACCCGCGTCGGCGACAGCGGCGTCTCCGGCTCGTCGAGGAAGTAGAGGCCGCGCGGCTGCAGCCGCTGCTGCAGCAGGTGCAGGAACGTCTCGCCGTGGGAGCGGGCGTCGGGATCCGGCCCGTACCGGTGGGCGAGCGCGGCGCGCTCCTTGGCCGCGGCGCCCACCGCCAGACGTTGGCCCCACGAGCCCTCGCGCAGCGTCGAGCGCAAATCGTCCTCGACGCCTCGAAGCTCGTCCATCTGCTCGCGCAGGCGCAGGGTGAAGCCAAACACGTCCTCCGCTCGCAGGAAGAGGGTGACGCGGGGATGGCGGACGCGCTGGAACCGGAACGCGCGTGCGAACACGCGGGCCGTGCCCAGGGTGGGATCGCGCTCGAGCTCTCGGCCGCCCGCCGCCACCGCGCCGGTGCCCGCGGCGAGGCCCTCGAGCAGCGTAGACTTGCCGCAGCCGTTCTCGCCGATCAGGAAGGTGACCCGGGCCCGGAGGTCGAGGCGCTCGAGCGAGCGGAAGACGGGCAGCGAGAGGGGGAAGCGATCGGGCTCCCGCCGGGCACCGCGGCGCAGACCGGTGAGGAACAGTCCCGTCGAGGCGCCCGCGCGGCGGGGGCCCGCCCGCTTCACGCGGTGGGGACTCCGGGGCCTAGAGGAGTCGAAGGGGGCCTCGACCGCCCCCTCCGAACCCCCCCAGCGCAGGATGGCGCGGGCGAAAGCCCGCGCTCGAACGGAGGTTGCTCAGGCGCGCTCCCCTAGCGCAGCTCCGGAATCACCCAGAGCGGTCGCTCGCCGCGGGCCACCCGCTGCACGTTGTCGAACGCGTTGCGGAAGGCCTTGAACCAGTTGTCCCACGTCGGCCCCGCGGTGTGCGGCGTGAACGTGACGTTCTCGAGCGCGAACAGCGGATGGTTGGCGATCGGCGGCTCCTGCACCATGACGTCGAGGCCCGCGGCCGCGATCACGCCGGTCGTCAAGGCGGTGTGGAGCGCCTGCTCGTCCACCACCGGGCCCCGGCAGGTGTTGATGAGCACCGCGGAGGGCCGCATCAGGCCCATCTCTCGCGCGCCGAACATGTTGCGGGTGGTCGCGTTGAGCGGCACGTGCAGTGAGACGATGTCGGCTGAGCGCAGCAGCTCGGGGAGCAGCATGAAGCGGACGCCGAGGGCATCTTCCGCGTCCTCGGTCAGGCGCGCGATGTCGTAGTAGGCGATCTTCATGTCGAAGGCGGCGGCCCGCCGCGCGACCTTCTTGCCGATGGTGCCCAGGCCCACGATGCCGAGGGTCTTGCCCTCCAGCTCGTAGGTGCGGTTCGACGCGAAGTCCCCCACCCGCCACTTGCCGGTGACCACGTTGCCGTGATGCCAGGAGAGCTTGCGGCAGACCGCGAGCATCAGCATCAGGGTGTGCTCGGCCACCGCCACCGAGTTGGAGCCGCCGTTGTTGGCCACCGGCACCCCGGCCCGCTTCGCCGCCGCCACGTCGAGCCGGTCGTACCCGGCGCTGATGAGCTGCACCAGCTTGAGCCCGGACGCCGTCTTGAAGAACTCGCTGTTGAGCTCGGCCCGCGGGAAGCCCACGTAGTAGCCGATCTCGGGCAGCGCGGCGGTGAATTCGGGCGTGCCCGCGTCGGCCACGACCATCTCGAAGCCGGCCGGCACGAAGCTCCGCGCGATGTCCAGCATCGCAGCAGGGAATCTGGGGGACACGAGGATCTTGGTGGGCACAGGCATCTCCTTTGGCTGCGGGGTGGTCGTCGGGGTCACGCGCGCCAGTATAAGCCGCCGGCAGGTCTTGCGCGGGCCGGCCTGGCCACACCCTGGGAACGGCCCTGCCCAGCCTCTCCCACGGGCTTCGCTGCCGTCTGAGGTCCGGTACTGCAACGTACCGGATTCACATGTGCTTCTGGCTGGTCCGTCTCTTGCTCCCTGCGGCCCCACCAAAGGAGCCCGTGATGAGGCGATACCTGCTCATGCTGGTCTGGGTCTTGTGGGCGCACGAGATGACGGTGGTCGGCGACCGGCTCGTCGACCGCGGCTACACCGCGATCGACTCGTTCGAGACTCGACAGCTCTGCCACGCGGCGATGGCCGACTACTCGGCGCTGCGTCTGGTGCGGCAGGGACGGGTGCGCGTGGACTTCAGCTGTCTGCCCGACAAGACCGACCCCCGGACGCGCACCGGGGTCGGCTAGGGCCGTCGACTTCGCTCAGGCGCCGTTCGGGGTGACGGCGGGCGCGGGCTGGCTGATGCTGACCGGCGCGTTGGCCTCGAACGGGCTCCACAGCCCCAGCTCCTTGCCCATCTCGCGCACCGCGGGCAACACCTCCTGCCCGAGCAGCCGGATGCACGTGGTCGCGTCCTGGTTGCTTACGAAGCCGTCGCTGGCCCACAGGCCGACGATCGACGGACGCGTCTCCTCCAGGAGGCGCCGGAACTTGGGCAGGACCGTTTTGGGCGTGCCCGCGATGATCTGCTGATCGCGGAGCTGATCCTCGAAGGAGGCCGCGCGGGGATTCGACCCGCGCCCGACCGCGTACTCCACGAAGGCCTTGCGGTACGACGGCGAGAAGTACCCCGACGGGCTCGACCACACCGGGTGCGCGAGGCCGGTGAACTCCCCCTGCATCCACATGAACTGCCGCGCGTTGGCGAGCGCCTTCTCCTCGGTCTCCGCCACGTGGCACCGCTGCAGGTAGCCGCGGTTCTCGGGCCCGCTCGTGTACCCGGCCTCGGCCGCGACCGAGTCGTAGAGCTCCCAGATCTTCTTGGTCGCGTCGATCGCGGTGCTGAGCGCGATGTACGGATAGCGCTGCCGCGCCGCCCAGATGATCGTCTCCTTGCTGAGCACGCCCGGGATCCAGACCCGCGGGTGCGGCTTCTGCAGCGGCACCGCCCAGGGGTTGACCACCCGATGCTGGTAGTGGGTGCCTTCGAAGCGGAACGGGCCCACCTGCGTCCAGGCCCGGACGATCAGCTCGTGGGCCTCCTCGAAGCGCTCCCGGTTGTAGGCGGGGTTGACGCCGGTGGCCAGCTGCTCCTGCCCGCCGCCCCGCACGAAGCCGGACACGAGGCGGCCGCGCGAGACCATGTCGATCATGGCCAGCTCCTCGGCCAGCCGAACCGGGTTGTCGGCGAGGGGCAGCGGGTTGCCGAGCAGCACGATCTTCACCCGCTTCGTCATCGCGGCGAGGATCGAGGCGAAGACGTTGCACTTCGCCTGCATGCAGAACGGCGCGTTGTGGTGCTCGTTCAGCATGATGCCGTCGAAGCCCACCTCTTCCGCGAGGCGGTAGTGCTCGAGGTATTCGTTGTAGAGCCGGCTGCCCGCCACCGGATCGAAGTGGCGGTTGGAGAACATCAGGGCGGTGGCGCCCCGCTTGCGCCCCTCGTCTTCCGGGTACGCCGACATCGGCTGCTCGGTGAAGTACATGAGGTGCATGGGATCCCCCGGCTCAGGACTCGGCGACGAACTGCACGATGAGCTTGGCGAGCGTGTCGGGCTGCTCCATGTCGACGAAGTGCCCGGCCGAATCGACGACGGCGAGCCGGCTCCCGGGCAGCGCGCGGGCATACTGCTCGGCGCAGCCGGGCGGGACGATGCGGTCCTGGCGGCCGTGGACGATGAGCGCGGGCGTCCGCACGCCGCCCAGCAGCGGCGGCAGCGTGGGGTTGTACATGTAGGGCTTCCATGCGATGCGAAAGGTCATCTCCCGATTCAGGTCCCACTGCTCGAGCTGCGGCGTGGCCGGATCCGGCGAGAAGAGCCGATCGAAGGCGCTCTGGTCCTCGAACCCGGCCCGCACGTAGTCGATGTAGCTCACGAGGGCCTGATCCAGGATCTCCCCTTCCCCTGGCTTGATGCCCATCGCGCCCACCAGCACCAGCCGGCGGAAGGCCCGCGGCGACATCGTGGCCATCTCGGCCGCGATCCAGCCGCCGAAGCCCAGACCTACTAGCGAGACGTCGGCGAGGCCCTTGGCGGCGAGCAGCGCCTGATAGGTGACCGCCACGTCGCGGACGCTTCGCATCCAGGCCGGACGCTCGGACCCGTCGTAGCCGGGATGGGAGGGCAGCAGCACCGTGAAGCACTGGGCGAGCGCGTCGTAGAGCGGCAGCTGCTCCGACGTGCCGATGTCGTGGTGCAGGACCAGCAGCGGCGCGCCCCGGCCGGCGGTACGTAGTCTTACGGAGGATCCGGCGACGGCGATCGTCTCGGTGCTCCAGGCGAGCGTAGCGAGCGTGGCAGTCATGGCGGCGACGCTATCAAATCGGCCGAGGGGCCGCAAGCCGCGCGGCCAGATCGATCGCGAGCGCCAACACGAGGCAGGCGGCGGCGAGCGAGAAGAGCGGATGGTAGTCGCCGCTGCGCGCGTAGAGGAACGAAAAGCCGTAGGCGGAGGCGGCCTGCCCGAGCGCGAAGGCCATCGTGGTCACGCTCCACGCCGCGTGCTGGCCTTCGGGATCGCCGGGCAGGATCTCGTGTACGCGGCCCAGGACCAGGGGCACGATGCCGGGCACCGCCGCGCCGACCACCAGGCTCGACACCGCGAGCGCGAGCGCCGCGCTCGAGACCGTCGGCAGCAGCACCGCGGCCGCCTGCACCGCGAGCGCCCCCCGCAGGGCCCGGCCGAATCCGATCCGATCCGCCACCGCGCCGGCCAGCATGGGACCGAGCACCGCGCCGAGCCCGAAGAGGACCCAGTAGCGCGCCCCGCTCGCGATGCCCTGACCGAGTCCGCGCACCACGAAGTCCACGAGGAAGATCATGTGGGGGACCAGCCCGGCCGCGTTCAGCGCGTACCCGACGTAGAGGGCGCCGAGCGCGGCGCCCCCGCGTGCGGGACGGCTCGGAGCGGGCTTCGGGGTGGCGGGGGTGGCATCCGCGGGCCAGCCGCCCCAGGCCAGCGCGGTGAGCACCAGTGAGATCACCCCGAGGCCGTTCCAGGTCGTCGCGAGCCCTCGCTCCAGCAGGAGCGGCACGACCGTGCCGGACGCAGCGATGCCGAGGCCGACGCCCGTGAAAATGGCGCCGCCCGCCAGCCCGCGCCGGGCTGCCGGCACGTGAGGGAGCACGGTGGGAGCGGCCAGCACCATCACCACGCCCCCGGCCACCCCGGAGACGAAGCGCCAGAGGAAGAACCAGCTGAACGAGCGCGGCGTCGCGCACGCCAGGAACGCGACGCCGACCAGCCCCATCATCGCGCGCAGGATCGCGCGGGCCGGCAGGCGGCGGGCGAGCGGCCGCGCGCCGAGCGCGCCGGCCAGATAGCCCGCCAGATTTGCCGCCCCAAGGTAGGCCGCCTGCGACGAGGGGAACCACCCGCCGGTGATCAGCGCCGGCAGGAGCGGCGTGTAGGCGAAGCGCGCGAGGCCGATGCCGACCAGGGTGGCGCAGAGGCCGGCGACGGTGAGGCGCCAGACGGGACGCGGGCGCGCGGGGTCCGTCACACGCGCGGGCACACGGGATGCGGGGTGACGCTCAGCGCGGGTGGAAGGCGGCGGGCAGGACCGCGTCGCGGAGCCAGCGCCGCCCGTCGTAGAGCGTCAACGGCGGGCGCTCGTCGCCGATCACGCTCACGTGGCTCACCAGGGCGGCCTCGTCGAGCCACAGGTGCAGCATGCACGCGGGCGGCTCCATGACCACCGCCAGCCGCCGCGCGGGCAGCAGGTCCAGCGCCAGCTGGTGCGCAGTGGCCGGGCACGTGGTGGCCACCGTGCCGGCGAACCGGCGGGTCATCGGCCGGTGCACGTGGCCGCACACCACGCGCTCCACTTGCGGATGATGGCGGATCACCTCCGCGAGCTCGGCCTTGCCCTCGAGCCCCATGTCGTCCATCGCCTGCATGCCGGTGACGAACGGGGGATGGTGCATGAACACCACGGTGGGGCGCGCCGGCCCCTCGCCCAGCCGCGCGTCGAGCCAGCCGAGACGCTCCGGGCAGAGTCGCCCGCCCGGCTGGCCGGGCACCTGCGTGTCGAGGCCGATGAGACGCACCGGCCACTGCTCGACCGTGTAGTGGAGGAACCCGCCGTCCTGAGGCAGGTAGGCGCGGTCCGCGAACGCGCGCGCCAGCGGCTCGCGCGCGTCGTGATTGCCCGGGATCACGTAGAGCGGCATGGCGAGGCGATCGACGATCGTACGCAGCCGCGCGTACTCCGCCGGCTCCCCCCGCTCCACGAGATCACCGGTGGCCAGCACCACGTCGGGCCGCGGCGTGAGCCGGTTCAGATGCTCGACCGCGCGCTCCAGGTGCTCTGGCGTGCGGAAGTAGCGGTCGTTGAGGCTTCCGGGGGTGCTGATGTGGGTGTCGGTGATCTGCGCGATGAGCATGCCTCGATCATACATGGACGGGCCGCCCGGTTCCGGCATACGAGTCGGGGCGTCCGGGGCGTCGGTGGGGCACGCGCCTTGACTCGCCGGGGCCTTTCTCCGATAGTTTGACGCGTCGGACGCGACAGACTCCATCGAGCGGACCGGGAGGAGACCATGGCGGGAACGAGCGCGCTGGCGTACCAGGTGGTCGAGGGCTGGGAGCAGCTGCCGAAGGACTACGCGCACCGCGACGTGGCGGGCGTGGCGGTGGATTCCGAGGACCGTGTCTATCTCATCTGCCGCGGCGACCACCCGATCATCGCGTACGACCGGAACGGCAAGTTCCTGGGCTCGTGGGGCGAGGGTCAGTTCACCTATCGCACCCACGGCATCACGGTCGGCCCCGACGGCAACCTCTACTGCACCGACGACGGCAACCACACGGTCCGGAAGTTCACGCCGAAGGGCAAGCTGCTGATGACCCTCGGCACGATGGACAAGCCGGCGGACACCGGGTACGACGGCAAGGATTACATGACGATCACGAAGCCGTCGGACGGCTTCAACCGCCCCACGAACCTGGCGGTGGGACCGAGCGGCGATCTCTACGTCTCCGACGGCTACGGCAACTGCCGCGTGCACCAGTTCGGCCCGAGCGGTGAGCGGAAGCGCTCGTGGGGCGTTCCCGGCACCGGCCCCGGCCAGTTCTATCTGCCGCACGGCATCGCGGCCGCCGCCGACGGGCGGATCTTCGTCTGTGACCGCGAGAACGACCGAATCCAGATCTTCAGCCCGGACGGAGAGTACCTCACGGAGTGGACCGATACCCAGCGGCCCACCCACCTGGTCTTCGACGCCCAGGGCCGCGCCTTCGTCTCCGAGCTGTGGTGGCACAAGGGCGACAAGGCGCCACGCCAGGGCCGTACCATCAGCGACCCGTTGTACGGGCGCGTCAGCGTGTTCGACAAGGACGGGCGCCTGCTCGCCCGGTGGGGCACGCCCGAGGCCACCGCCCCGGGGAGCTTCGCGGCTCCGCACGGCATCGCGGTGGATTCGCGCGGTGACATCTACGTGGCCGAGGTCACCTGGACGTTCGCGGAGAGCCGGGGCCGCGTGCCGGCGGGCTGCCACACCTTCCAGAAGTTCACGCTGAAGGGCTAGGTCGGCCGCGTCGCGATCGGGTTGCTCGGCCTCATCGGCGGGTACGAGCTGATCAGGGGCCTCGCGCTCCTGGCGGTCGGATAGGCTACGGTGCAGCTTGCCGCGGGCCGCGACGGCCGCTGGCTGAGCTATCTGCTCCAGTATCCCAGCCCGCACTGGAGGGAGATATCGCTGAGCGGGCTCGGCGTGAGGTTGTCGCCGCCGGGGCAGCTTGCGGCGGCAAATTGTTGCGCCGCCGGCCTATCGCTCGTCGAGGGGATCGGCTTCCTCATGGGACAGCGCCGGGCCATCTGGCTCACCCTGCTCGTCACCGGCGCGCTTCTGCCGCTGCAGGTGTCCAAGCTGGCCGATCGCATCTGGTGGAGCCGGCTGCTCTTTCTCGCGGTGAACCTGGCTATTGTCTACGTGCTGCTCGTCCGCTTGCGACGCGATCGACGCCCCGGGTGACCATGGTCTACGAGCCGAGCGACAAGATCGGCGGCCTCACCGAGGAGGAGCTGGCCGCGTTCCTTCAGGAGCCGTGGAACGGCCGCCTCGCGACGATCACCACGGAGGGGTGGCCCTACGTCGCGCCGGTCTGGTACGAGTTCGAGCGCGTCCGGCGCGCCTTCCTGGTGGTCGGGAGGGAGGGCGCGCGCTGGGTCACCCACATCCGCGCCAACCCCCGCGTCGCCTTTCACGTGGCCGACGATCTGCACGCCCATCACACGCGCGTGCAGGTGCTGGCCCACGCCCGGATCCTGGAGGGACCCATCGCGCCGACCGCGAGCCCGGCGCTGCTCGAGCTGACCCATCGCCTCTCACGGCGCTACCTGGGGCCCGACGGGCCGCGATACGCCGCGCACACGATCGAGCGGCCGCGCGTGCTGGTGCGCCTCGAGCCGGTCCGGTGGACAACGTGGACGGGCCGGGAGTGGCACCCGCGCTACCGGTGAGCGGCGGCGGCTACAGTCGGCCGCCGGCCTCCACCCGCTTCCAGTACGTGTCCTTGTTGAGGATCTTGTCGCCGCGGAACTCGTAGATGTCGCAGCCCTGGTAATTCAGGACTTCGCCGTCCGCGCCGGTGCCGGTCACCATCCAGACCGACACCGCCCGGTTGTCAGTCACGAAATGGTCGATGTGGTCCCAGCGCATGTCGGTGATGACCTTGAAGCGGTCGGCGAGCACCTGGCCGATGGCGGCCTTGCCGTGCACGCGGCGCCCGCATGGCTCGGGCCCGCGGGCCATGAGGAAGGTCGCATCGTCGGCGAAGAAGCCGAGGATGCGCTCCACCTCGCGGCTGTTGAACGCAGCGTTGATCTGCATGAGCAGCTCGATGCTGGGGCCGGTGGCGGTCGTGGTTGTGGTCGTGGTCGTGGTCATGCCCGACACTCTGCGGGAGCGGTGTCTCGACGTCAAGCCTCATGCCACACTCGTCTCGTCGATCCTCTTCCGGTATCATCGCCGCATGCCCGACTCCGCCGGCGAGCGCGTGACGGCCGGGGATCTGTTGACGCTCGACGAGCTGACGCTATTCCGGCGCACCTCCGGCCTGCGCGGAGCATGGCTGATCGCCCACGCCTGGGCCACCATCGTGGCCGCCGCGGCGCTGTACGTGGCCTGGCCGTCGGCGCTCACCCTGGGAGTGGCCGTCGTCGTCGTGGGCGCGCGGCAGCTGGGGCTCATGGCGCTCATGCACGAGACCGCCCACTGGCTGCTGTTCCCGGGGCCGCGGCTGAACACGTGGGTGGGGACCTGGCTGTGCGCGGCGCCGCTGGGCGCCGATCTGCGCGGGTATCGGCGGCGGCATCACCTGCACCATCGCCACACGCAGCAGCCGGAGGATCCGGACCTGTCGCTGTCGGCGCGCTTTCCCATCTCGCGCGGACGGCTCGCACTCACGCTGCTCGGCGACCTCTGCGGCTACACGACGCTGACACGCATCGCAGCCTGGCGTCCGCCCGACCACCTGGCCGACGCGTGGCGCCGCGCTCGCGCCCCCCTCGCTGCCAACGCGGTGCTCTTTGCGATCTGCGCGGCGGTGGGTGGCTGGTGGCTCTACCTGCTCGTGTGGGTTCTCCCATGGGCGACGTGGTATCAGCTCGCGACGCGCATCCGCGACATCTCGGAGCACGGCATGGTTGCGGACACGGTGGACCCCTTTCGGCACGCACGCTCGACCGCGGCCGGCTGGCTCGCCCGGGCCGCGCTGGCGCCCTACTGGGTGAACTATCACCTCGAGCACCATCTGATGGTCTTCGTGCCGTGCTGGAAGCTGCCCGGGTTGCACGCGCTGCTGCTCGCGCGGAGCCTGGGCGGGCGGATGGAGCGGGCCGCCAGCTACGCGGAGGTGCTGGCCCGCGCCGGGAGCTGATGCCCGAGCCACCGGAGGGCGCTGCGCACGCGGCGGGCGAGCCGGGCGTCCGGGAACATAAGCGTCTGCCGGCGGATTGCGTGCCGGCGCCGAAGCGACTAGGGTCTAGCCGGAGGTGGCCATGTTCCTACTGATACGGCTGATCATCAACGCGGTGGCGCTGCTGGTCGCGGCCTGGCTGGTGCCGGGGATCTATCTGAGCGCGGCGCGCGGATCGGCGACGCCGAACGACTGGCTGACCCTCGGTATCGTGGCCCTGATCTTCGGGGTGGTCAACGTCATCATCCGCCCCATCGTGCTGCTCTTCACCCTGCCGCTGAACATCATCACCCTCGGGCTGTTCACGTTCGTGGTGAACGCGCTGATGCTCATCCTGACCAGCTGGATCGCGGAAGGGATGGGGTTGGGCTTTCGGGTGGCCGGCTTCTGGCCCGCGCTGCTGGGGGCCCTCATCGTCTCGGTGGTGAGCTTCGTGCTGAACCGCCTCGTGCGGCGCTGACCCGCCTCAGCGCCCTTCGATCTGCACGCCTCGCGGCAGCAGCGCGGGCCTGGCCTCGGTGGCGGCCGCCGGCTGGGGACGCGGGGAATCACTGATGCGCGCCCGCATCCGCTCCACCAGGTCCCGGTACGATGACACGCGGATGACGTGCTCGAACTGGGCGCGATAGCTGCCGACCAGGCTGAGCCCGTCGATCGTCACGTCGCGCACCATCCAGTGCCGATCCCGGAAGACCATGTCGTGATCGAGCAGGATGAGCCGGCCCCCCCGGCCGAGGATGGCGGTCTGCACGGTGGCGGTGTCGCGGCCCACCGATTCGCCGAGATACTGAACCGTGACGCCGGGGCCGGCCAGATCGATGTCGGCCACCGAGGCGATCCAGGACACGAAACCGCGCTGCACGAAGCCCGCAAAGACCTTCGTGAACTCGATCTGCTCGGCCAGGCTGCGCGTCTGCCACTGCCGACCGAGGGAGCGCTCGGCGGCGTCCCTGAAATCGAACACGCGGCTGAAGAGACCGCGGATCGCGGCGAGCCGCTCCTGGGGCCGATCGTCCGTGGCCGGATCCTTGAGGATCTTGTTGGCCTCGGCGAACACGGTGCGCAGCACGTCGGTCGGGCCGCTCGCCTCACCCGTGCTGGCCACGAGCAGCCAGACGAGCCCGATCACGATCGATACGCTCACGCGACCAGGCAAGGCTTTCATGGTGAGTCTCAAGGGCTAGTGCATCGCCTGTGCCACGGGGTCGACGCGGCCGAGACGTCGAAGGCGGAGGTTGAAGCGCGAAATCGACGGTGACCGCGCGCGCAGAGGTGCCCGAATCCAACACCACGCGTGTCCGCATTGACAGCATGGCGAGCGGTTGAAGTATGCAGATGTGTGCGCAATCGTGTTGGCGACCGCGACCGAGGCGGAGGACGTGGAGGCGGGGCTCAGTAGAGGTTCTTGCGGTAGCCCTCCTGCAGGCGCTGATCCAGTTCTTCCACCGTGAGTGGGAGCCGGGCGTGATCGCGGAACATCTGGGCGGGGGACGCCATCCCGGCCCGATCGGGCCAGCGCGCGGGCTCCCAGAGGCCGGAGCGCTTCACGCACTTCGCGCAGTGGAGGAACGCTTCCTCCACCTCGACCGCGATGGCCAGCTGCGGGGTCTTGGCTTGCGCGGCCAGTCGCGCCAGCCACTCCGGATCCCGCACGATCCGGGCTCGCCCATTGATCCGCAGGGTCTCCTCGCTGCCCGGCACCAGGAAGATGAGCCCGATGCCCGGATTCTCGAGCAGGTTGCGCATCCCGTCGAAGCGCTTGTTGCCCGGCCGGTCCGGGATGAGCAGGTGCCGGTCGTCCGCGACGAGCACGAAGCCGGGCGCGTCGCCCTTGGGGCTGACATCGCAGCGGCCGTGGCGGTCGGACGTGGCGATCAGCACGAACGGCGAGCGCGCGATGAACGCACGGCAGTGCTCGTCGATGCGGCCGATGTCCTTGCGCAGGGCGACCTCGGAGGGCTCGCCCATCAAGGCCCGCAGCTCACCGACCGATGCGACCACGTCCTTGAAGGCCGGCCCCGTGCTGTCTCTGCTCATGCTGGTCTCCCCGTGAGAGTGACGTCCATTCAATGGCGCCCGATGGTAGCGCCGAACGCGGCGCGGTTCCAGCGTCGCTCGGCGTCATCACCGCTACCGTCGTTGACAACTGGGGGCCGTGATGGGCACGATCCCCGCCGGGGAATCGCGTGTTCAAGACGATCGCGCAAGTCCAGGTGGAGCTGCGCCGCGCCTTCGAGCCGGTGATCAGCGATCTGGCCGTGATCCGCGCCTGGGAGCAGTCGGGCCTGCTGGACCGGACGACCCGGCGGCGATGAACCGGCTGCTGGTGTCACTGCTGCGCCGCGATGGGGTGCCGGCCGCGGACGATCGCACCGCGGTCAGCATCAAGCGGCAGTGAGGTGTGGGCCCGGAGCGTGAGCCCGGGACGCGGGCGTCCGGTGCTCCTGATCGCGCTGCTGCTCTCCGGCTGCGCGTCGGCGGCGCCCGCGAGCCGACCGGCGGAGACGGCGCCGGCGGCCCTCAGGCCGACCGCGTGCGAGAAGGGCGCCTTGATGAAAGGCCAGCTGCGGGATCTCTCCGATCCCAACGTGGTGGCCGCGGACATGATGCTCGGGATCTTGGCGCCGGAGTCGTGTCCGGATGCGTCGGGCCACCTGGACGGCGGCGTTCGGGCGAGCGACCGGTAGGGAGCACCGGTCCACGCGCGCGATCGGCTATCCGCTCGGCTTCACCCGCTTCCCGGCTTCGAGATACGACACGACCGCCTGCTGGAACTGTCGGCGGACGGCGTCGGCGTCGCTCGCGGTCCCCCGCACCGCGGCCAGGTCGCTGGCCCGGAGCCTGACCGACGCATCGACCACGCCCGTCGCGCTCGGCGTGGCGTGGTCGCCGCAGGCGTAGTAGAAGCTGTTCAGCGAGACCTCGGCCTCGGCGTCCGCCCAGGCGATTTCCGGCAGGACACTGGGCGCCGACGCCCACTCGCGCGCCAGGCGGTCGAAGCGCTGTGTCGAGAGCACGACGTTCAGCACCTTCTCCTTGAGATTGCACGACGGCGTGCGAGTGACGGTGAATCCGCAGCCGCCGACGACGAGTGCCGCCGCGACGAGCCCGACGAGGATCCTGCGCATGCCCGGCCCCCTTGTAAGCAAGATTGGGCGCGAGTCTATCAGGCTCGCTGCCAGGACGATCACCGATCGATGGACCAGGCCGCATCGAGGGCGCCCCGACGGCGAATTGGATGAGGACAAAGCATACGGCATCGCAGATACTGAGAGCGCTCATGTCCACACCCGCCATCGACGCCGGGCGCGCGGCCGCCAACGGCTCCATCGGCGTCCCCGAATCCGCCTACGCGTGGGGTCGCCTCGGCGCCGCACTGGTGCTGTCCGCCATCGGCGGCGTCGGCATGTGGTCGGTGATCGTGGCCCTGCCCGCGGTCCAGGCCGAGTTCGGCGTCGCGCGCTCCGCCGCGTCCCTGCCCTACACCATGACGATGATCTGCTTCGGCTTCGGCGGCATCTTGATGGGCCGCCTCTCCGACCGGCTCGGCGTCATGGTGCCCGTCGTCGGCGGCGCCATCTCGCTGGGCATCGGCTACGCGGCGGCCAGCCAGGCCACGAGCCTCTGGCAGTTCATCCTCACCCAGGGTCTCCTGGTGGGCGTCGCGAGCTCGGTCACGTTCGCCCCGATCATCGCCGACACCTCGCTGTGGTTCACGCGTCATCGTGGCATCGCGGTGGCCATCATCGCCAGCGGCAGCTATGTGGCGGGGACGCTGTGGCCGCCGGTGGTGCAGCACTTCATCCAGAGCGTGGGCTGGCGGCGGACCTACCTCGGCATCGCGGTGTTCTGCGTGGCCAGCATGGTCCCGCTCGCGCTGGCCTTGCGCCGCCGGTCGCCGCTGGCCGCGACGGCGGTTGCCGCGTCGCACGCCGCTCCGTGGTCGTCGCGGCCGCTGGGCATGTCGCCGGCCGCGCTGCAGGCCGTGCTCGTCGTGGCCGGGCTCAGCTGCTGTGTGGCCATGTCGATGCCGCAGGTGCACATCGTCGCCTACTCGGCCGATCTGGGGCACGGCGCCGCCCGCGGGGCCCAGATGCTCTCGCTGATGCTCGGGTTCGGCGTGGTGAGCCGGCTGGCCTCGGGCTGGATCTGCGATCGCATCGGCGGGCGGCGTACGCTGCTGCTCGGGTCGAGCCTGCAGATGCTCGCCCTGGTGCTGTTCCTGCCCTTCCACGGGCTCGCCTCGCTCTACACGCTGTCGGCCCTGTTCGGCCTCTTCCAGGGCGGGATCGTGCCCGCCTACGCCGTCATCATCCGCGAGTTCTACCCGCCCGAGGAAGCCGGCGTGCGCGTCGCCACCGTGCTGATGGCCACCGTGTTCGGCATGGCCCTCGGCGGCTGGATGTCCGGCGTGATCTACGACCTCACCGGCTCCTATCAGACCGCCTTCCTCAACGGCATCCTGTGGAACCTGCTCAACGTGGCCATCGCGGTGGGGCTGCTGCGGCGGCCCGCGCGCCCGGCCGAGCAGGCGTGGTCGTGAGGCCGCCGGCCCCGGTCGGCGGATGAAGCGCGCGCTCCGGCGCGGCGCGACCGTCGTGGGGCTGACATCGGTGCTGGCGACGGCCGGCTGCGCCGCGCGCGATCCGGTGATGATGTACAACCCGCAGACCCGTGAGATCGCCCGCTGCGCCGAGGGCTATCGCAGCTTCATGGCCGGCACCGGCTATCGCTCACAGGAGGACTGCGTCACCGACTACGAGCGGCGGGGCTACCAGCGGATGTCGCCGGCCGTCCCGGCGACATCCGATCAGCAATAGTGTGCTCGCGGCCTACTTTTGCTTGCTGAAGGAGAAGTTGAACGGGCCCCCGGTGGAGGCGTGGCCGGAGCCTTCCAGTCCCCAGCTGGTGTCCCGGTCCATCAGAACCGCCGTGCCATTGCGATCGCCGGCTCCCGTCGGGCCGCTCCCGGAGGTACTGAAGAACTGCACGTAGCCGTCCCTGATCTCGGCCTTGCCCGAGGTCGAGAAGGCGCCGGCGTTGGTGGAATAGGTGCCGTCGGGCCTGATGGTGAGGGTCGCGGGAACCATCCCCGTCCCACCCGGAGGATTCACCCGACCCGACCAAGTTCCCGGAAGCAATGCCGCATCGGCGCTCGTCAGCTTCTTGGCCGTGCCTTGCGACGCACAACCAGCCATCGCCCATGCGATCAACCCGACGATCAGGAGCTCGTGGATCGTGCGGTGCTTGTTCATGTGCCCTCTCTCGGCCGTACGGCTGCTCGCTATGGCTTCGTTTGGCCCGATGTGTAGGCGTACATCCCATTCGCGGCCAGCTCCGACCACTTCTTGATCACGTTCTCGGCATCCCCCCATTGCCACTGCCCCGCGGTCTCGAGCGATCCGCCTCCGACCCGGCGGTCCGCTCCGGCTCCGAGGAGCTCTCCGGTCACCGAATCCGTGACCTTCAAGGCGGCTTCTCCTCCGCCGACGAAGGGGTATTTGCCCGCGACCGCGTAGTAACCGGTGCTCAGAAGACGCGCCTGCGGGATGACCATCGAGATGGTCCGCAGCCCCGGAGTGGCTGCCTCGGCATCGAGAATCGCGGCCTGGACCTTCATCACTCCCGGGCCGGGCTGGTCCACCACCTGATACCTCTTCGACAGCGCGTCGGTGAGCGACTTCTGGAACAGGGCGGTGAGCGCTTCCTGGTCCTTGGGCGGGACCTTCTTCCGATCGCCGCCGTAGAATCCCACCACGTCGACGATCACCTTGTTGTACTGGGTCAACGAAGCCGTGCGATTGACCCAGCGCAAGCTGGCCTGGTCCTTGCCGCCTTTTTGAAGATCCTCGCACGCCTCGCCCAGGAAGCCACAGACGGCCGGATTTTCGTTGACTGCCATCCGTTCGGTGGTCGCGCAACCGGTCACGACCAAGAGAAGTACCGCCGCCACTGCGAATACCATCTTCATAGGACTCCTCCTGTATCCCGTCGGTGGCTCCGATGCCGTGACGCGATCCCCATGGAGCGTGCTTCACCCGTGGTTCCCCTTCAAGTGGGACCTTGGTCCTACAGAGCCCCGAGGTGGGGACGACCCCGCGGGCTCCCCGCGCCGATGAGCACAGGTCGCCAGGCGCCGCCGTGAGTCATCTCTTGCCGGTCGGCGGCCCGAAATGTCGTACGATCGGCTACCTGGTCGACGGGCTCCTGGGAAGTGGCGCCCGCTCCGGCCGCCTGGCTGGATGCCCGGTGTCAGCCGGGCGAGCCTCGCCAGCGAATCGTGGTGCACGAACCGAGGATCCACCCGGAGGCATCATGAAGAAGGCCCTCGTCGTGATGGTCGCTGCCTCCATGCTGCTGACGTCGTCTCCGACGGCCGAGAGCCAGGGCCAGAGCGAGAGCCTGGACGATCTCTTCACCCGGGTCAGCCCGTCCGTGGTGGTCGTACGGGCCAAGGGCCGCGACGTCAACGCCGCCGGCGTCACCCGGTTCAACGAGACCGGGTCCGGTGTGCTGCTCTCCGCCGACGGTGGACATGGCCGGGTCATGACGGCCGCCCACGTCGTCAACGGCATGGACGAGATCACCGTCGAAGGCATCGGCGGGGAGGTCGTGCGAGCGACCATCATCTCGGCCAATGCCGCCGCCGATGTCTCGCTCCTGCAGCTCGAGCGCGTGACCAAGGCCATGCGGGTGGCGCGGACGGGTGACTCCGACAAGATGCGCGTCGGCCAACAGGTCATGGTCGTCGGGGCGCCCTACGGGCTCGCCTACTCGATGAGCGTGGGGTGGATCAGCGCCCGGTGGGCGCCCAACACGATCTTTCCGGACATGCCGCTGGCGGAGTTCCTTCAGACCACCGCCACGATCAACACCGGGAACTCGGGCGGCCCCGTGTTCAACATGGCGGGCGAGGTCGTCGCCCTCGTCAGCCAGAACATTTCAAAGTCCGGCGGCAGCGAGGGTCTGGGATTCCTCGTGACGATCAACAGTGCGAACAAGCTCCTGATCCCCCGGAAGGTGTTCTGGGGTGCGCTTCAGGGTGTTCTCCTGAAAGGTCGGCTCGCTCAGGTCTTCAACGTCCCGGCGCCCGCCGGCTTCCTGGTCAAGACCGTCGCTCAAGGCTCGATAGCATGGAACATGGGCCTGCAGGGAAGCGACGGCCTCGTCACCATCGAAGGGAAGCAGGTTCCGATCGGCGGCGACATCATCCTCTCGGTGGAGGATATCCCGGTGGCGTCCGAGGACAACATCGAGCAGATTCGCAACCGATTGGCCGCCGTGTCGCCGGGCGCCCCCATCAAGATGAAGGTGCTCCGAGCGGGCAAGGTCATCGAGCTCACCGGCAAGAGCCAGTAGCCCGATCGAATCCCGCCCGAGGGCCGATGCGCTACTTCGCGAGCGGCCCCTTCAAGGCTGCCGGGCGCTCGCGGGCGCTGGAGGCGGGGCCGAGGGCTCCGGCGCCGGCATTTCGACGCGGAGGGTGATGCGCCGGGCCTGACCGGGCTGGAGAGCCCCGACGCTGACGATGCGGCGGGCGATCAGCTCGCCCCGGTCCTCCCGCACCTCGATGATCACGGAATACTCCGAGGACGCGGTGTCGCCGGAGTGCCGAATGGTGCCCTCCACGTTGAGCGGGCACAGCGGGGGCCGGGCGGCCGCCCGAGCCGTGGTGACCGCGTCGAAGCGCAGGTGCCGGCGGCAGGCCGGACAGGTGAGCGCGCTGCGGAGGATGCGCTCCCCGCAGTGTGGGCAGTTCCACGCCTCGCCCACCATCGCTACGGTCGATCAGCGCGACGCGAACGGAGAGCCGTTCTCGGGTGGCGCGGTCTCGCCTTCACCCTCCTTCCACCCGAACTCCATCTTGCCGCGCATCTTGGATCCGGCGGAGACCACCACGCTATTGGCCTTCACGTCTCCGATCAGCGTGCCGGAGTCCTTGAACTCGACCCGGGAGGTCGCCACGATCTGACCACGGACATCCCCGGCCACCATGACGGATTCGGCCGAGATGTCGCCCTCGACGAAGGCGCCTGGCTCGATGGTCAGCTCGCCGTTCACCTTGACGGTGCCCTTGAACCGACCGACCACGCGAAAGTTGCCGGTGCCCTCGATCTTGCCCTCGATCGTGAGGCCGGCGGCCAGGACGGATTCGGCGTTGTTGACGCTGCTGATAGGCATCTGAGGGCCCTCCTCTGGTCGGGCGTCGGGAACCGGGGGCGGCGGACGTGAGAACGGCCGCTCGAGCGCCGGCTCGGCCTTCGCTGGCGGTTCATCCTTCCTGGCCGGACCGAACTTCAGCATGTCGCAAGCCTCCTCGGCTCGGGATGCGATGCACACAGCCGAGCCCGACTACTAGACGCGAGGGGCGGGCACCCTGTCAAGACGCGGTTGGCCCATGGCCGCGCAAGGGTCGGGTCTTGACGTCAATGGCGAAAGATTCCGCGGGGTTTGGGGGCCAGGACGGCTGCCGCTTGTTTCGCGCCCCAGTCGCATGAGCAGGTCACCGAGCGGGAAGTTTCGATCACTCGATGAGCTGATCAACCCGCTGAAGGAGCGATGGTGGAACTATCAAAGCTGAGGGCCTTCGCGGTCTTGAGGTGAATGACCAGCTCGAACATGCTGACCTGCTGTACCGACAGATCGGCGGGCTTCTCCTCGCCGAAGGATCTTGTCCACAACGAATCGCCCCAACGGCGAACGCCGTGCCGAAGCTGACGCCAAGCACATCAGCCCGCCCTCCGCGACGAACACCCTGGCCTCATACCCAGCCGGAATGCGGTACCGCGCGGCCAGTTGTACGAGGAGGCGGGCATTGGCAAAGGTGAACGCGCGCTCCCCAGAACAATGAGACCCCGAATCTGCCGCCGAGCTGCGCCCCAGGTTGAGGCGTGCTTTGCCGTCAATCCGGCGGCCGACCTCACGAGATCAGCGGACAAACCTTGGTTAGCTGTCCGTGCCCAATCAGAGGCTGCACGAGCATGCCGCCAGCGTCGAACTTGATGCTAAATGATCCGATCGCCAGCACGAACCCGGCGTCAGGATCGCCCAGAAGGTTGCGGCCGGTCATGACTACCACCGTGTCGCCGTTTGAGTCGGTCGATCGGCGAATCTGCCCCGTGATATTCAAAGTCACGGACTTCATCGCCGGGTCGTTGAGATTCGTCAACGTCGCATGCAGCCCCGGAGAGGTCATGACGACCCGGCCGCCCGGAAGGTTGATCGTGCTGGCTTTGCCATCTGTGTCTAGCCGAACATCGAACGCGCACTCGCCGAAGACGATCCCTGCTGGAAGGACTTGCGAACCGGCGGCGTTGATCGGTGGCATCCCTCCCCTCTTCTGGGCATTGGCCGGTGGCAAGACCAGGATGCACGAGATGGCTGAAACGACAGAAGCAACGACCAATGACGTCATGCGCATGGGACGTCTCCTTCGTTCTGTCGGGCCGTAGTCTTATCCCACCTGGGTGTTTGACACACCGCCCGGCCTTCGCTCGCTGGACTTGGACCCAGGGACGTTGGACCAGCCTCCTATCACGGCTGGCGGTGCAACTCGGTGACGCTTGGGGATGTGGCGATACCACGAGGCCGGACCAGGGGCCTCCTCCCCCCCTGCGAACCGGATGGTTGCGCGAAAAACGAAGGAGAATCTAGGCGGGGCTGCGGGTGCTGTCAAGCGATGTGTGGCACAGTGCGTCTAGTGGCGCGGACCGACACCACGTCGAGGGGCCTCGCGGAAGCAATCGCAGAGGCCGGATGAGCCACCGCCCGCAACCTATCCGCAACCTGGATAGGTACTCGCGGTAGGCGAGGATCGGTAAGTCGTTGATAGAAATGGTGCCCCCGGGGTGACTCGAACACCCGGCACGCAGTTTAGGAAACTGCTGCTCTATCCACCTGAGCTACGGGGGCGTTCCAGCAGACGTGGCGACGGCTGACGCGCTCGACGAGACAGATTCTAGCATCAGGCGCCGCCGGGCGGCTTCGGCTTCGCGGCGGCGGTGTCGTCGGTGCGGCGCTTCAGGAAGCGGAAGACCTACTTGCGACGGGCGTGGAAGGCCTCGGGCGACTCGCCGGCGGCGAGGACGCGAGCGAAGTCGGCCAGGGACTTGCGCACATGGCGACACGCGGCGGGCTGCAGAGCCAGGAGCAGCTGGCTGATCGCACGCGCGAGCTCGCGGACCATCTCGCGGTTGCGCGGATCCGGCAGCGGGCTCATGGCCCTGCGCTTCCGGCGGCCCGGGCGGCTCCTAGGTCCTGACGCGACCGAGCGCGCGCAACTTTGGGGTGCCCGACACGCTGGCCAGACGGATTCGCTGCTCCTCCGCCTTGCGCGGCGGGGCGCCGCACGGATGCTCGGCCGGGACATAGCCGTGGCTCTTGATGACCGCCAGGCGCTTCGGCGCCCACCGTCCCCGCTTCATCCGGTCCAGCGTCAGGCGGAATTCCATCCCGTTGATCCAGAGCTCCTCCACCAGCGTCACGTCGCGCGTCTCGATGGTGATCAGCAGGTGCTCGTGCTCCGGCGAGAGGGGCTTCCAGCGGATCTGCTTCTCCCCTCCGCGCAATAGGGCCGGTCCGACCTGCGGGAACTCGAAATGGGCGTCGAGCGCGTTCGCCGGGGGCGCGGCGGCGCGGCACTGGTCCAGCAGCGAGATCTGCACGTCCTGGAATGGCCGATGCCCGCGATGCCGGATCCAGTAGTAGCGGTAGCCGTCGGGGGCCATGCCGCCGAAGGGCTGAGGGCGAACGTAGAGGAAGTGGGGGCTGGTGCGGCCGTGGTGGGCCCAGAGTCCTAGGGTGATTGCCAGCACCAGGACACCGAGGCCCGCCCAGGCTCCCGGCGAGACCGGCAGCAGCCACGCGATCGCCAGCCCGATGAGTCCGGCGACGAGGCTGACGTGAAGCTGAGTCCGGCCGCTCGGATTCTCCAATCCGCCTCCTCGCGTGAGGGTCCTGACCGGTGGTAGACGGCACACCATGCCTCGGCCTCCCCTCCAATGCAAGCGTGAATGTGGGGCGGCGCCTCTGATAGGATGACGCGCCATGGCCGCCGCCGACTCCACGGGTCCTCACGCCTCCCTCGAGCGGATGAATCGCTTCCAGGAGCCCGAGGCGCGGCGGATCATCGCGGACCTCGGGCTGCCGCCGGCGTCACGAGGCCTCGACGTGGGCTGCGGCGTCGGCCTCTACGCGCTGTGGCTGGCCGACGGGGTGGGGCCGGACGGCTCCGTGCTGGGGATCGAGCCCGAGATGGACAAGGTGGACGCGGCGCGGGCCCTGGTGGGTGCACGGCTCGGGCCGGGACGCCTCGCGTTCGAGCGCGGTGACGGCACCGCGATCCCGCTGCCCGACCGCAGCGTGGACTGGATCTGGTGCGGCGACGTCTTGCATCACATCGTCGACACCGAGAAGGCCCTGCACGAATTCCGCCGCGTGGTCCGGCTCGGCGGGTGGATCGTCGTGAAGGAGTCCCAGGTCCTCTCCGCGATGTTCCTGCCGGGCCATCCCGAGCTGGAGCGCCGCATCCAGCTGGCCGAGATCGGCCGCACCCTGGACGAGGGCGGCGGGCGCTCGTTCCAGGAGCGCCGGCAGACGACGCCGGTGTCGCTGCGGGCGGTGGGGCTGAGCCAGGTGGCGATGCGCAGCTACATGCTGGAGCGGCGTGCCCCGCTCGGCCCGGCCGATCACGACTACATCCAGCACACCGTCTTCTCGCGCAACTGGGGCGATCGGCTGCGGGACCGGCTGAGCGCAGCCGACTGGGCCGAGCGCACGCGCCTCTGCGACGAGGGATCCGCCTCCAACGTGCTGCGCAGCGCCGACTACTACTGCCTCTACCCGATCACGGTGTTCAGCGCGCGGGCGTGATGGTCGTCGCTACGTGGGCAGGTCGGCCAGCTGCTTGGTGGTGACCCCGAGGGCGCGGGCCAGGCGCCCCAGCACGGACGGCGAGAGGTTGCTCTGCTGGCCCGACTCCAGCAGCGTGATGTAGCTCATCGCGAGCTGCGCGCGCTCGGCCAGCTGCACCTGGGTGAGGCCCTGACGCTCGCGTAGCTCGCGGACGATCTCGCCCAGCTTCTTGGCCTGCGGGCTCATCGACCGCTCACATCAGGTCCGACGGCTCGACGTCCCGTGCGGCGAGCAGGCGCCGCAGCTGCTTGAGGGCCGCGACCTCGATCTGGCGGACGCGCTCCCGCGTGAGCCCGAGCCGCTGGCCGATGCGCTCGAGCGTCATGGGCTCGTCGCCGCCGAGTCCAAAGCGCAGCGTGACCACCGTGCGCTCGCGATCCGGCAGATCCTCCAGCACGCCGGCCAGGTCAGCGCGCGCGCGGAGCACGGCCGCCAGGCCCGCGCCGGGCTGTGGGCCCGGGTCCTGGACGCTCTCGCCGAGGCTGCCGGTTCCGTCGGCGGCGGTGGGCTTGTCGAGCGAGACCGGCCGCTGGCGCAGGCTCTCCAGCTGCTCGAGCTCCGCGACCGGCCGCCCCATCTCGGCTGCCACCTCCGCGGTTGTCGGTGCCCGCCCGAGCTTCTGGGTGAGCGCGTTGCGGTGCCGGTTGAACTGGCCCAGCAACGCCTCGATGTGCACGGGCAGCCGGATCGTGCGGGCCTGGTTCGCGAGCGCGCGCACCACCGCCTGGCGAATCCACCACGTGGCGTAGGTCGAGAAGCGGGTGCCGCGGTCGGGCTGGAACTTGCGGACGGCGTGGAGCAGGCCCACGTTGCCCTCCTCGATCAGGTCGAGCAGCGACAGGCCCCGGTACAGATAGCGCCGGGCGATCTTGACCACGAGGCGCAGGTTCGCCTCCACGAGCTGCCGCTCGGCGTCGGCGTCCCCGGCCTGGACGCGCCGGGCCAGCGACTGCTCCTCCTCCGCGGTGAGCAGCTTGACCCGGGAGATCTCCTGCAGGTAGAGCGCGATCAACTCGCGGCTGCGGTCGCCGGCCTCGGGCGCCTCGGGCTTCTCGCCGAGCTCGGCGGGATCCTTGTCGAGCAGGGTCTCGAGGGGCTCGTCGCCGCCCTCGAGCTCATCGGCATCGGGGTCCGAAGCCATCGCGGAATCACTCGTGCTCGTCGAGGTCGGAGCTGGAGCTGGCGACGTTGTCCTCGAACACCGGCGACCGGTCCGAGGGCTCGAGCAGGTGGAGCGGGTTGTAGGCCCGGCCGTCGCGCCGGACCTCGAAGTGCACGTGAGGCCCGCTGGCATGGCCGCTGCGCCCCACGGTGGCGATGACCTGCCCGGCCTCGACCGAATCCCCCACCTCGACCAGGTTATTGAGGTTGTGGGCGTAAAGAGTGATGAAACCGTTCTTGTGCTCTATCTTGACGATCTGGCCGTAGGCCCGGATCCAGCCTGCGTAGATTACGCTGCCGGGTGCGGCGGCGTAGATCTGCGAGCCCATGTCGGCGGTGATGTCGATGCCGGCGTGCCAGCCGCGTGACCGCTGGCCGAAACTGGAGATCACCGGCCCTTCGACCGGCCAGACCAGCGGGATCCGCTCGTCCTGGAAGTCGGGCTCGGCCAGCACGAGCGCAGTCAGGATGCGCCGCGGGCCCACGCGCTTCAGCACGGTGCCCTCGGGAAGCGGCTCGGTGATCCGCACGTCACCGTCCCCGCCCTCGGCCGGGGGCACCCGACAGCCCGACACCACCAGCCGCTGGCCGGTGTGCAGCGCGGCCGGGTTGTCGAGGCGGTTCGCGTCGATCAAGGACTGGCGGCTGACGCGATAGCGGACCGCGATCCGGCTCAGCACCTCCCCGCGCCGGACGGTGTGGGTGCAGGCGACCGCCTTCGCGACGGGCTTGTGCGGGCCGGTGATACGCGGCTGGCCCGTATTGCGGACGATGGTCGGGCCCTTCGCGGAGGCCGCGGGCGGCTTGGGCGGAGCGCTCTGCGCGTGCGACACGTCGGCCGGAGCGACCACCAGGGGGGCGAGGAGAAGCAGGAGTCCCCGGGCGCGGGGACACCTCACGGATCGAACTCCGCGTACCGGATGGAAAACGACGTGTAGCGTCCGGTGATCGGTCGCCAGGTCACCGCGATGTGCTCGACCCACGCAAGCGGGGGACCTTTCTCCAGGTCGTGCATCAGCTCCTCGATGAGGTCGCGCCCGCCTTCCACCCGCACGCGGACCTTGCCGTCCTTCAGATTCATCACGTAGCCGGCCAGCCCCAACGACAGAGCCTTCCGCTGCACGAAATTGCGGTAGCCGACGCCCTGCACGCGCCCCTGCACCACGATCTCGGCGGCGCTGCGCAGTCCGGTGATGCCCATGCCCGCTCCAGCGACGGCGCGAGAAGAATGGTCGGGGCGACTGGATTTGAACCAGCGACCTCCTGCTCCCGAAGCAGGCGCGCTACCAAGCTGCGCTACGCCCCGTCCGTACCCTTCACACCCAGGGTCTCACGACTCCCAGGCGTATTTGCCGACGAGCTTCACGAACACACATCCCGAGTCCTCGGTGACGCGCATCGTGCCCTGCACCTTGTCGATCACCTTCAGCACCTGGTTGGCCGCGTCGCCAACCGGGATCACCATCCGGCCGCCTTCGGCCAGCTGCTCGAACAGCGGCGGCGGGACCGCCGGCCCGCCCGCCGCGACCAGGATGCGATCGAACGGCGCCTCGTCCGGCCAGCCCAGCGTGCCGTTGGCCGCCCGCACCCACACGTTGCGGTAGCCCAGCCCTTCCAGCGTCTCCCGCGCCCGCGTGGCCAGACGAGGCAGCCGCTCGATCGAGCACACGCGCGCGGCCAGCTCCGCCAGCACCGCGGCCTGATACCCGCAGCCGGTGCCGATCTCCAGCACCTTCTCGCGCCCGGTCAGCCGCAGCAGCTCGGTCATCCGGCCCACGATGAAGGGCTGCGAGATCGTCTGCCCCTCGCCGATCGGCAACGGATGATCCCCGTACGCCCGATCCCGCAGCGCCTCGTCCACGAACAGGTGCCGCGGCAGCCGTCGCATCACCTCGATCACGCGCGCGTCCGTCACGCCCCGCGCGATCAGCTGCTCCTCCACCATCCGCTCGCGCTCGCGCGCGAATCGCAGCGAGCCCGGCGCTCCGTCCGGGCCGCTCGTCACCGCCGCCGTTTCCGCTTGTTCTGCAGCACCGCGTTCAGCGCCCCTTCCCATTCGGCCATGCGCCCGAGGGCGCCGTGATGGGTCAGGTCCAGGTGCAGCGGCGTCACCGACGCGAAGCCGCCGTGCACCGCCGCGATGTCGGCGCCGGTGTCCTCCACCCACTCGGGCGGCCCCGCCCCGATCCAGTAGTACGGGCGGCCTCGCGGATCCACCTCCCGGATCACCTTTTCCCGGTAGACCCGATGACCGAGCCGCGTGAGGCGAATGCCCTTCACCGCGCCGCGCGGCACGTTCACGTTCAACAGCGTCTTGGCCGGCAGGCCCTCGACGAGCAGCCGCGTGGCCACCGCTCGCGCGATGGGGCCAGCGCCCTCGAAGCCGTCCGGCTCGGGCTCCGCCTGCGACACCGCCATCGACGGCACCCCGAGCAGCGTCCCCTCCATCGCCGCCGACACCGTGCCGGAGTACGTCACGTCGTCACCCAGATTCGTGCCGTGGTTGATGCCCGAGGCCACCAGCACCGGGGGCTCCGGCAACAGCCCGAGCACGGCCAGATTCACGCAATCCGACGGCGTGCCGTTCACCGCGAACTTCCGATCCGCCACCCGATCGACCCGCAGCGGACGGTGCAGCGTGAGGGCGTGCCCCACCGCGCTCTGCTCCCGATCCGGCGCGACCACGTACACCTCGCCGAGCGGCTCGAGCGCTTCCGCGAGCACGGCCAGGCCGCGCGCGTGAACCCCGTCGTCATTGGTGACGAGAATCACGGGCGCCATGGTGATTGAAATTGGTCGGGGCGACTGGATTTGAACCAGCGACCCCTTGACCCCCAGTCAAGTGCGCTACCGGGCTGCGCCACGCCCCGACCCATCGCGCATTGTACGAACTTGGTCCGGCAAACTCAAGACGAGCGGCCGGGTCGCGAAGCGGCGAGGCGCTGGCGAATGGCCTGCAGCCGGGCGCGTGTGCGCCGGAGCGCTTCCTCCAGCGTCGCGCCGCGCAGGCCGAGGTCCATCTGGTCGAGCCCGCGCGCCTCGCTGCGCAGTCGCTTCTTCGCTCCCTCGAGCGTGAGACGCTCGTCGTAGAGCAGGGACTTGATGCGCAGCACGAGCTCGAGGTCGGCCTTGCGGTACAGACGCTGGCCGGCCGGGTTCTTCTTGGGACGGAGCAGCTTGAACTCGGATTCCCAGTAGCGGAGCACGTATGCGGGGATCTCCGTGATCGTCTCGACCTCACCGATCCGGTAGTAGAGCTTGTCGGGAGCCGTGCTCATTCCCCGCGGGCCTCCAGCCTAGACGTTGATCCGGAGCTTGAGACCCTTGCTCGGCTTGAACGTCAGCACCTTGCGCGCGGTGATCTCGATGCTGTCGCCGGTCTGCGGATTGCGACCGCGGCGCGACGCCTTCTGCCGGATCCGAAAGTGGCCGAAGCCGACGATCTTCACGTCCTCGCCCTTTTCGAAGCAGCGGAAGATGATGTCGAACAGCGACTCCACCACCGAGGCCGACTGCCGCTTGGACAGCCCGTGGGCCGCCACCGCGTTGATCAGGTCGTTCTTGGTCAGCGCCGTCACCTCCTCTCGTCGATCTACTTGGCCGGGCCCGACGTCACGAAGCCCGTGTGTCCCTTGCCCTGCAAATTCTCGCGTGCCGCGCTGGCGCGCGAGCGATCGGCGTACCCGCCGACGCGCACCACGTGCAGCGGCGTCTCCCGCGCCACCTGCGCGACCTGCACCGGGAAGCCCTCCGAGCGCAGCCTCTTGGCGAGGCCCTCCGCGTTGCGGCTCTCCTTGAACGCGCCGACCTGCACCCAGTAGTTGCCGGCGCCCGCGGCGGTGGTCTTGCCGTTGCTGCCCTTGCCCGGTGTCAGCGCGGCGCTGCGCTCGGGTGCCTTCTTCTCGGGCGTGCGGGTCGTCGCGGTCGGGGTCTCGGGGCGCGCCGGCGCCGGGGTCGGTGTCGGCGCGGGCGTTGCCACCGGCGGCGGCGTGGGAGTCGACGCGGGCGGAGCCGGTGGGGTCGGCGTCGTCGGGGTCGTGGACTCAGCCGAAGGCGCTGCCGGCGTGGGTGCGCCGGGCGTGGCTGCGGGCGGCGATGACGGCGGCGAAGCGGGCGGAACGGCCGCGCTCGGCTTGGGCGTCGGCGCCGGCGTTGCGAGCTTGGGCGGCGGTGTCGGCTCGAACCAGCCGCCGATCAGCGGCACCGCGATCACCGCGATCACCGCCAGGACCAGCAGCACGAGAACGGCGCGGAACCAGCCGGTCGCGAAGATGCTGTGCTGGCCTTCGTACTCGTCCTGCTCTTCGTCTTCGAGGAAGTCGTCCTGTTCGGGACGCTCAGGGCTCACGCGATCCGTCCTCGCTGGCTGCTGGTTCGTGAAAAGCTAGGCAATGGTATCCCCAGTCCCCGGGGTGGTCAAACGAAATCGCTAGGGGTTCTGCCTAGTTACGGCTCCCCGCCTCAGGCCCGACGGCGGGCGCGGCCCGGCCGGCCCGCTCCCCGCCCCACGCTCTGGCGGAAGAGCAGTCGGATCGGCGACCCGGCGAAGCCGTGCGAGCGACGGAGCGAATTGATCAGGTAGCGCTCGTAGGAGAAGTGAATCGCGTCGGGCAGGTTCACGCGGATCGCGAACGTCGGCGGCGACACCGCGACCTGTTGCGCGGACTGGATGCGCAGCGCGACGCCGCGCGCGGACATCGGCCGCCGCTCCACCGCCTGGCGCAGCGTGGACAGCAGCTCGCCGGGCTGCAGCCGCTTGCGCGCCTCCGCCGCCACCGCGTCCACCTGGTCGAACAGATCGCGCAGCCCGAGCCGCGTGACCGCGGAGGTGAAGCAGACCGGCGCGTGCTCGAGGAACGGCAGGCGCTCGTAGATCTGCGTGGTGACGTCGCCGCGGGTGACCAGGCCCGGCGGCACGAGATCCCACTTGTTCACCGCCACCACGGTGGCGCGGCCCGCGTCGTTGCCGTAGCCGGCGATGTGCGCGTCCTGCGCGGTCACGCCCTCGGAGGCGTCCAGCACGAGCACCGCGACCTGACACCGCTCCAGGCTCTTCAGGGCCATCACCACCGAGAGCTTTTCGAGCGCCTCGGTCACCTTGCCCTTGCGCCGGATGCCCGCGGTGTCGATCAAGAGGTACTCGCGGCCGCGGAAGGTGAGCGGCGTGTCCACCGCGTCGCGGGTCGTGCCGGGCTGCTCGTGCACGAGCACGCGCTCGTGGCCGAGCACCGCGTTGACCAGGGACGATTTGCCCACGTTCGGTCGCCCGATGATGGCGACCCGCGTGCCCTCGGTCGCCGCCTCCGGCGCCGCCACGGGCGCGCCCTCACGGCAGGCCTCCAGCAGTTCGGCCACCCCGCGCCCGTGCTCGGCAGAGACGGTGAGCACCGGTGTGAAGCCCAGGCGATAGGCATCGCCGAGCGGCGCGTCCTGCGCGGCCCCGTCGACCTTGTTGACCGCCAGCAGCACGGGCCGGCCGCTCTTGCGCAGGATCCCCGCGATCTCCTCGTCGAGCCCGGTCACCCCCGCCCGCCCGTCCACGACGAACACCAGCAGATCGGCCTCGTCCACCGCCTGCAGCACCTGATGCCGCACCCCCTGCACCAGGTCCGATTCGCTGCTCGGATCGAAGCCGCCGGTGTCGACGACGGTGGCCTGCCAGCGCTCGAAGGTGGCGGTGCCGTAGAGGCGGTCACGGGTGACCCCGGGCACGTCGCGCACGAGCGAGCGGCGCCGACCGATGAGGCGGTTGAAGAGCGTGGACTTGCCGACGTTGGGGCGGCCCACGATGGCGATGATCGGACGCAGCATGCGCCGGTTCTCCCGCGCCGGCTACCGCCCGAGCAGGGCGGTCAGGAATGCGGAGGCGTCGGGCTCGATCGCGGTGACCGGCGTGCCGAGCGAGTCGGCGACGTCGCCCGGCGTGAGATCGTCGAGGAATACGTCGGCCCCGTCGCGCAGGGTCACCGCGGGGACCAGCACCTCGTCGCCCAGGCCGTCCGCCCCGCAGGCGCTCTGAGCCAGCTGGATCTGGATATCGCGGCCGGTGAGGAGCCCGGCCACGCCGATGCCCCGTCCGAAGAACTCGTTGGCGATCGGGGCCACGCGGACGGTGAGGCCCTCCACGCCGAGGCGACCGACCAGCGCCCGCATCCGCGGCGCGAACATTTCACCGGTGACCACGGTGACGCGGCGGGGCCGCGGCGGCGGCGCGGGTGGACGGGCCAGGGCGCGCGCGAAGCCGTCCTCGAAGCGGCGGACCAGGCCGATGCCGTCTTCCGCCACCGCGAAGCCTTCGTAGGCGCGGGCCGCCGGCAGCGGGATCCCGGATTGCAGATACAGCTCGTCGGCCGCCCACACGAACCGCGTGCCGAGCGCGGTCTGGAAGCGCGACTGCCACCCCTCGATGGTACGCACCAGCGTGCTCGCTTCCTCGACCGTGACCGCGCGCAGCTGGGGAAGCCGCTCGCGGTGACGCGTGAGGCCGACCGGCACCACCGCCACCGTGGGCACCGCGGGATGCAGGCGGGCCAGCTCGTGCACGGTGCGCTCGAGCTGCGCGCCGTCGTTCCAGCCCGGGCAGAGCACGATCTGCCCATGCATCGCGATGCCGGCCTTGGCGAGCCGCTCCATCACCGGCAATAGCTCGCGGCGGACGCGGGGCTGGCCGAGCAGCGCGTGGCGCAGGTCGGGATCGGTGGCGTGCACCGAGACGTAGAGCGGCGACAGCCGCTGGGCCTCGATCCGTTCGAGCTCCGCCTCGTCCAGGTCGGTGAGGGTGATGTAGTTGCCGTGCAGGAACGACAGGCGGAAATCGTCGTCCTTCACGTACAGGCTCTTGCGCAGGCCGCGCGGCAGCTGATGGATGAAGCAAAATACGCACTTGTTCGCGCAGGTGGCGATCTCGGCCGGGCGCGGCGCTTCCAGCTCGAGGCCGAGGCCGGCCGGGCGTCGGGTCAGGTCCAGCGTGTGCGACCGCCCCTCGCGCTCCACTCCCAGGCGCAGGCGCTCCTCCCCGGCGTGGAAGTGGAAGTCGATGACGTCGCGCAGCGGCGCGCCGTTGATGGCGAGGATGCGGTCCCCCGGCCGCAGCCCGGCGCGCTCCGCCGCTCCGCGCGGGGCGACGGAAGCCACCACCACGCCCTCCGGAGCCGTCGTCGTCCGTCGGGGCACGGTCAGACCCGGTCGTGGACGGAGTTGTGAGCCTCTAGCTGCTTGAGGCCCATCATGATGTACTGCAGGCCCGACGTGATCGTGAACCCGGCGGTGACCAACGCCAGCAGCTTCGTGGTGAACGGCGGCACCAGCTGGAAGTAGCCCGAGACCATCGCGACGAGCACGGTGGCCATCTGGAATACCGTCGACATCTTGCCGATCCATGTCGGCGCCGGATGGACGGTGCCCCCCGCCACGTGGATCACCAGCACGCCGATGCTCAGCACCACGTCCCGGCTCACCACCACCGCGGTGATCCAGAACGGGATGACCTTGAGCCACGTGAGCGTCACGAACCCGCACGTCAGCAGCAGCTTGTCGGCGAGCGGATCCAGGAACGCCCCGAGGCGCGTCTGGCGCCCCTGCACGCGGGCGATGTAGCCGTCGAGCATGTCGGTGAGGCTGGCCAGGCAGAACACGAGCAGCGCCGCCCCGGGCCGCCGGTAGACCAGCAGCGTCACGAAGACCGGGATCAGCAGGATGCGCAGCGTCGTGAGCCAGTTGGGAAGTCCCATGAGATGGTCCGCGAGGGCCGAGGCCCGATTGTAGCACCGACGTCGCTCCGGCCATCGTTGGGGAGGCTCGGAGGCGCCGTCGAGCGCCCCTTCGACTACCTAGTCGGTCAGCCGGTATCCCTCGAGCGAGCGCAGCAGCCGGCGCGGCAGCTCGACGTCCAACCGCACGCCTTCCGGCTCGTTTCGTCGCGAGATGACGCGGCCCCGCTCGTAGCACACGGCCAGGGCGGGCCCGTCGGAATAGGGAATGCGGAGGGTGAGCCGGGCCACCGTCGGCTGGAGCGCCTCGTCGATGCGGGTGCGCAGCGACTCCATGCCCTCCCCGGTGCGCGCGGAGATCGCGACGCCGTCGAAGCGCGCGAGCAGCGCGCGGGCCGCGCCCGGCTCGAGGCGATCGATCTTGTTCAGCGCCACCACGGTGGGCCGATCGCGCAGCTCGAGCTCGCCCAGCAGCGACTCGACCGCCTGCATCTGATCGTCCAGGCCGGGGTGGCTTCCGTCCACCACGTGGACGAGCACGTCCGCCTCGGCCAGCTCCTCGAGGGTGGCCTTGAACGCGGCCACCAGCTGGTGGGGCAGCTTGCGGATGAAGCCGACCGTGTCGGTCAGCACGAACGACGCGTGGGTCGGGCTGGTGACCAGCCGGGCGGTCGGATCGAGCGTGACGAACAGCGCGTCGGCGGCGACCCGATCGGCTCCGGTCAGGTGGTTGAGCAGCGTGGTCTTGCCCGCGTTGGTGTAGCCCACGAGCGCGACCACCGGCACCCCGCTCGCCTTGCGCCGATCGCGCAGCAGCCGCCGGTGCACCCGGACCCGCTGCAGCTCCTCCCGGATCTTCTGGATGCGGTGGCGGATGATGCGCCGGTCGGACTCGATCTGCATCTCGCCCGGTCCCCGGGTGCCGATGCCGCCGCCGGTGCGCTCCAGGTGCTTCCACTGCCCGACCAGGCGAGGCAGCAGGTACGACAGCTGCGCCAGCTCCACCTGCAGCTTGCCCTCCATGGTTCGGGCGCGCTGGGCGAAGATATCGAGGATCAGCGCGGTGCGGTCGATGACCCGCACTCCGAGCGAGCCCCCGAGGTTCCGCTCCTGGATGGGCGAAAGCGAGTCGTCGGAGATCATCAGGTCGGCGCCCTGCCGCTTCGATAGCGACTTGATCTCCTCGACCTTGCCCCGGCCGAAGTAGAGGCCGGGCGTCGGGGCCCGGCGATCCTGCGTGGCCCGTCCGACCACCATTGCGCCCGCCGACTCGGCCAGGCGTCCCAGCTCGTCGAGGCTCTCCTCCACCACCACTCGCGGCTGGCTGGGCAGCCGCAAGGCCGCCAGCACCGCCTTCTCCCGTGACTTCACTCGATCAGTCCCTCCCGGGTGATCTGCTTCCGCACCACCTCGGCCGCTCCCTCGACGCCGCCCGCGTCGTCTACGTCCACCCAGCGGATCTCGGCATCGCGCGCGAACCACGTCATCTGGCGCTTGGCGTACCGGGTGGTGTCGCGGATCGTGAGCCGGAGGGCCTCGTCGACGGGAATGAGGCCGCGCGTGGCCAGGACGAACGGCCGGTAGCCGATGCCGTCCATCGGCGGCCGCTCGGGGTCGTATCCCGCGTCCAGCAGGCGTGTCACCTCTTCCATCATGCCATGCGTGACCATCCCCCGTGCGCGTTCGGCGATGGCGCGGTTGAGCGCGGCGCGCGTGCGGCCGAGGCCGATCATGAGGAGCCGCCACCGTGCCGGCGTCTCTGTCCAGTCGCCCGGACCGGTGTCGCTGCCGGCCGTGCCTCCGCCGGCGTGCACCTCGAGGGCGCGGACGACACGGATCCGGTCGTTCGGATGCAGCCGCCGCGCGACGTCGGGCGCGGCCGCGGCCAGCCGCGCGTGCAGCGCGGGCGCCCCGTGCGTGGCCGCGAAGCGCTCGAGGCTCTCGCGGAGCGCGGGATCGGCGGGCGGCCCCGGTGCCAGCCCCTTCAGCAGCGCCCGCACGTAGAGCCCGGTGCCGCCGACCACGACGGGTAGTCGCCCGCGGGCCTGGATCGACGCGATGGCCGCCAGGCCGTCGGCGCGGAAGCGCGCGGCGTGGTAGCGCTCGCCGAGGCCCGCCACGTCGAGGAGATGGTGCCGGACGGCCGCGCGCTCCGCCGCCGTCGGCTTGCCGGTGCCGATGTCCATGCCGCGGTAGACCTGCCGGGAATCCGCGCTCACCACCTCCATCGACACGTCCCCGGCCAGCCGTACCGCGACCGCGGTCTTGCCCACCGCGGTCGGCCCCACCAGCACCAGCAGCGGAGGCGCGCTCACCACGTCCGGCCGAGGTCGCGTTGTAGGTCGCGTAACCGTACTCGCCAGGCTTCGTTCACCACGTCCGGCCGAGGTCGCGTTTTAGGTCGCGTAACCGTACTCGCCAGGCTTCGTTCACCACGTCCGGCCGAGGTCCCGTTTTATGTCGCGCAAGGACAAACGGCTCACGATCGGCCGGCCGTGCGGGCAGAAATACGGCGTCTGCGTGCCGGCCAGATCCGCGATGAGCCGGGCCATCTCCTCGCGCTGCAGCGGTGCGTGCGCCTTGATCGCGGCGTGACAGGCCACGAAGGACAGTGCGCGATGGAGCAGCGGCACCGCCTCGCCCTTGCGCGGACGGTTGACGTCCTCGACCAGCGTTTCGATCAGTCGCTGCGGCTCCTGGCCGCGAAGCAGCGCGGGCACCGCCCGCAGCACCACCGTCGAGCCGCTCCAGCCCTCGAGGCCGAAGCCCAGCCCCTCGAGGGTCGACGCCCAGTCCTGCACGAGCCCGGCCTGTTCCGCGCCCAGCTCCACCGGCTGCGGGAACAGCAGCTCCTGCGAGGCGAGCGGGCCGCCATCCAGCTCACGGAGCAGTCGCTCGAACAGCACGCGCTCGTGAGCCACATGCTGGTCGACGAAGAAGACCTCCTCGTCGCTCGCGGAGACGATGAAGGTGTCCTGGAGCTGCCCGATGACCTGGCCGAAGTTGGCGGCGGCGAAGCCGGCCGACGGCTCGCGGAACAGTGAGACCTGGCCGGCAGGAGCCGCGTCGCCCGTGCCGAAACGGTTGTCCGGGGTCTCCGGTAGTGCGGTCGGGGCAATCGGGGATTCTCGCGGGCTGTCCGCCGACTGGGGGAGCGCGGGGGCCATTTCTGGGCCCCCGCGTACAAAAGAGAAGCTTCCCGCCGCAGCAGGCTCCCCGGTCGCCCCGACCGCACTACCGCTCTCCGTTCGAAGCCCCCGCTGCGCCCGCACCACGTGGCTCTGCCGGAGCGCATCCTGCACTGCGCGGTACAGCACCTCTTGCACCTGGCGCGGGGAGCGGAAGCGCACCCAGGCTTTGGTGGGATGGACGTTGACGTCGACCTCTTGGGGCGGCATCTCGAGGCGGAGGACGGCCACCGGGAACTGGTCGCGCGCGAGCAGCGGACGGTAGGCCTCGATCAGGGTCTGGGTGAGCTGGGTATCGCGCACCGGGCGGCCGTTGACGATCAGCACGATCTCGTCGCGATTGCCGCGCGCCAGCTGCGGTGGCGCGATCAGCCCGGCGACCGCGAGCGGCCCGTCCTTGCGGAGGACGTCGAGCAGGCGCGTCGCGCGCTCGAAGCCCCAGAGCGCCCCCATCCGATCGCGTAGCGTCCGCGCGCGCGGGGCCGCCAGCGCGGGCCGGCCGTTGTGCGTCACCCGGAAGTGCACCTCCAGGTGGGCGAGGGCGATCCCCTCCAGGAGCCGCATCGCGGCCGCCACCTCGCTCGGCGCGCTCTTGAGGAATTTCAGACGCGCCGGCGTGTTGAAGAAGAGATCCTGGGCCTCCACGGTGGTGCCCCCCGAGGCCGCGATCAGCAGCTTCTCCGACACCGCCCCGCCCTCGCCGCGCACCAGCGTGCCGGTGTCCGAGCCGCGCGGGCACGAGGACAGTGCGAAGCGCGTCACCGCGCAGATGGCGGGCAACGCCTCCCCCCGGAAGCCGAGCGTCACGATGGCGTCCAGGTCTGCGTCGGTCGCGAGCTTCGACGTGGCGTGTCGCAGCAGGGCCAGATCCACCTCCTCGGCGGACATGCCCACGCCGTCGTCGGTCACCCGGATCAGCGCGCGGCCGGCATCCTTGAGGTCGACCGTGACCTGCGTGCAGAGCGCGTCGAGGGAGTTCTCGACCAGCTCCTTCACCACCGAGGCCGGGCGCTCCACCACCTCGCCGGCCGCGATCTTGTTGACGAGGTGATCGGGAAGCCGTCGGATGCGAGCCGGCGTCACGGCCGCGCCAGGAGCCGCTGCTGCCACTCCGCGAGCAGGTTCAGGGCCTGCAACGGCGTCGTGGCCCCCAGGTCGAGGGCGGCCAGCTCCAGCAGCAGCGGATCGTGCGTCGCGGGGAAGAGCCCGAGCTGGGCGGGGCCTTCCGCGCCGGCCGTCGGGGCCACCGCCGACTGCAGCTCGCCGCGCTCGCGCTCGAGCTCACCCAGGATCGCCTTCGCGCGCGCGATCACCGCGGCCGGGAGGCCGGCCAGCCGGGCCACCTGGATGCCGTAGGAGCGGTCGGTGCCGCCGGGCCGCACCTTGTGCAGGAAGATGATCTCGTCGTTCCACTCCCGGACCGCCACGTGGAAATTGTGCACCCGCGGCAGCCGCTCGGCCAGCGCGGTCAGCTCGTGATAGTGGGTGGCGAAGAGCACCTTGGCTCCGTGGCCCCGCTCGTGCAGCTCCTCGGTGACGGCCCACGCGATCGCCAGGCCGTCGAAGGTGGACGTGCCGCGCCCGACTTCGTCCAGGAGAATGAGGCTGCGCGGAGTGGCGTGGTGGAGGATGCTCGCCGTCTCGACCATCTCCACCAGGAACGTGCTCTGCCCGCGCGCGAGGTTGTCCTGGGCTCCGACGCGCGTGAGGATGCGGTCGACCAGGCCGATGCGCGCCGACCGTGCGGGCACGAACCCGCCCATCTGCGCCATGATGGTGAGCAGGGCGACCTGGCGCATGAACACGCTCTTGCCGCTCATGTTGGGCCCGGTGAGGATCACGATCTGACGCTCGGCCGGGTCGAGGTCGACGTCGTTGGGCGTGAACGGTGCCCCGCCCGCGTCCAGCACCGGATGCCGGCCGTCCTCGATGTGGAGCGCGAGGCCGTCGTTCACGTCCGGCCGCACGTACCCGCGCTCGTGCCCCACCGCGGCCAGCGAGGCCAGCGCGTCGACTGAGCCCACCGCCCGGGCGGTGCGGAGCAGCGGCGCCGCCTGCGCGGCGACCTCGGCCCGGACGCGGCCGAACAGCTCGAACTCGAGCCGCGCGATGCGCTCCTCGGCGCCCAGGACGCGGCTCTCGTACTCCTTGAGCTCGGCGGTGACGTACCGCTCCGCGCCCACCAGGGTCTGGCGCCGCAGGTAGTCGGCCGGCACCTTGCCCGCGTGGGCGTTGCTCACCTCGATGGCGTAGCCGAACACCCGGTTGAAGCGCACCTTGAGCGACGGGATGCCGGTGCGCTCCCGCTCGCGTCGCTCGAGCGAGGCGATCCACGCCTTGCCCTCGCGGGCCGCGTGCTTGAGATCGCGCAGCTCTCCGTTCCAGCCCTCCCGGATCAATCCGCCGTCGCGCAGCGCGAGCGGCGGCTCGTCCTCCAGCGCGTCTTCAAGTAATTTCTGAAGGTCGGGCAGCGGCGTGATCTCCTCCCCGAGGGTGGTGAGCAGCGGCGTCTCGAGCCCCCGCAGCGCCTCGGCCAGGCCGGGCAGCCGGGCGAGGAATGAGCGCAGCGCGATGAGGTCGCGGGCGTGCGCCACGCCCAGGGCGGCGCGGCTCGTGAGTCGCTCGAGATCGCCCACGCCGTCGAGGCGCTGCCGCAGCCCGGCCCGCTGCGCGGGGGTATCCACGAGGGCGGCGACCGCCTCCTGCCGGCGCGTGATGGCCTCCCGGTCCAGGAGCGGGCGGAGCAGCCACTGCCGCAGCAGCCGGGCGCCCATGGGGGTCGCGGTGGCGTCGAGGGTGGCGAACAGCGAGCCGCGGCTGGTCCGTTCCTGTGCGGTCTCGAACAGCTCGAGCGTGGCCACCGCGGTGGCGTCGAGCAGCATCGCCTCGCCGCTCACCAGCCGTTGCAGGCGCGTGAGGTGCGCGAGGGAGTCGCCCTGCGTCTCGCGCAGGTAGGCCAGCGCCGCGCCGGCCGCTTGCAGCCCCGCGCCCAGCCCTCCCACACCGAGCGCATCGAGGCCCGCCCCGCCGAAGTGCGACTCGAGCGTCTCGCGTGCGGCCCCCAGACCGAACGCGCCGCCGTCGACGCGCGTGACCGGCACGCCCGGCGGCGCCCAGCGCGCCACCCAGGCCGCGTCGGCGCCGTGGGCGAGCAGGATCTCGGCGGGCCGGCGCAGGACCGCGGCCTCCAGCAGCGCGTCTCCCGCCCCCGGCTCTTCTCCGACCCAGAAGTCCCCGGTGGAGACGTCGATCAGCGCAACCCCGGCCGTTCCCGCACTGGCGTGAGCGGCGAGCAGGAAGTTGTTGCGGGCGCCGTCGAGGAACTGGGTGTCCGTGATCGTGCCGGGCGTGATCACCCGCACGACGTCGCGCCGAACGATCTTGCGCCCCTTCGACGGCTCTTCCAGCTGCTCGCAGACCGCGACCTTCTGTCCGGCGCGGATCAGCCGCGCGATGTAGCCATCGGCGGCGTGGTGGGGAATGCCCGCCATCGGGATCTTCTGCCGGGCGGTCAGGGTGAGCTGCAGCAGGTGCGAGGCGGTGTGGGCGTCGTCGAAGAAGAGCTCGTAGAAGTCGCCGAGGCGAAACAGCAGCAGGTAGTCGGGGAAGCGACGCTTCACCTCGCCGTACTGCCGCATCATCGGGGTCAGCTCGGCGGCGGGCGTTTCCCTCACGGGCGAAGCGCGGCGGTCAGCCGATGGTACGTCGTCTCGAGGGATTCGGGCAGCACCCGCGTCTCGCCGATGACCGGCATGAAGTTGGTGTCGCCGGCCCAGCGAGGCACCAGGTGGATGTGCAGGTGGCCGAGCACTCCCGCCCCCGCCGCTCGCCCCTGGTTCAGTCCGACGTTCAGGCCGTCGGGATGGTAGACGGAGGCCAGCGCGCGGGTCGCGGTCTGGATCAGGGTCATGGCCTCGGCCAGCTCCTCCGGCGTGGCCGCCTCGATCGTGGGGACGTGGCGGGTGATGACCGCCATCAGGTGGCCGGAGGCGTAGGGAAACGCGTTGAGGATCAGGAAGGCCAGCGTGCCGCGATGGAGGATGAGAGCCCGGCGATCGTCACCCGATTCGAGCGCGGCGCAGAAGACGCACGCCGCTTCCGGGCCCCCGGCCGTGGACACATAGGCCATCCGCCAGGGCGCCCAGAGTCGCTCCACTCGATCTACGTGTTGACGAGCTCGCGGAGGCGCTTGCCGACCTTGAAGAACGGAACCCGCTTCTCGGGCACGCTCACGCTGTCGCCGGTCTTCGGATTGCGGCCCTTGCGGGAATTGCGGTGGCGGATACGAAAGCTGCCGAAGCCGCGCAGCTCGACCTTGTCCCCCTTGCCCAGCGCGTCCGTGATGTTGTCGAACACGGTGTTGACGATGAGCTCGGTTTCCTTCTTGGTCAGGCTCGCAACCTTGGCGACTTCCTCGATCAGTTCCGCTTTCGTCATGGTGACTCCCTTCAGAGGGCCGACGCTGCTTCCGGACCGCCCATGAAGCCGGCGGCCCGCCCCGTTTCACGTCCGCGACCGTACCATGGCAAGCGAAAGTTTGTCAAGCAACCTGGGTAGTTAGGGGGCACCCAGCCCCCGCCCGGCTCAGGGCATCAGGTAGAGCGGGGTTCGCAGGGTCTCGAGCGCCGGCAGCACGCGCGAGACGTGACTGAGCCCGAGCTCGCCGCGGAGGAGGTCACGCAGCGAGAACCGGCGGCGCGGGTAGATCACCTTGGGCCGGGGCGGCAGGCCCGCCATCTTGGCCGCCGCTTCGATCGCATCCTCGAGCCCGCCCAGGTCGTCGACCATCTTGAGGCCTTGCGCCTGCCGGCCGGAATAGATGCGGCCCTCCGCGAAGCCGCGGACGTCCTTGGCCTGGAGCCCCCGGCCGTCCGCCACCGCGGCGATGAACTGGTCGTACACGTCGTCCAGGAGGGCCTGTAAGATCCGCCGCTCCTCGGGGGTCATCGGGCGGGCGAAGTTGCCGACATCCTTGTAGGCGCCGGCCTTGACCACGACGTATTCCACCCCCACCTTCTTCAAGAGGCCCTCGACGTTGGCCAGCTGCATGACCACCCCGATCGAGCCGGTGAGCGTGCCGGGGCTCGCATAGATGCGGTCGGCCGCGACGGCGACGTAGTACCCGCCGGAGGCGGCCACCGAGCCGAGCGAGGCGACCACGGGCTTCTTGGCCTCGCGGAGCCGGCGCACCGCGGTGAAGATCTCCTGGGTGGGCGCGACCACGCCGCCGGGGCTGTTGATGCGGAGCACCACCGCGCGGATCGCGGGGTCGTCCCGGTACTCGCCGAGGGTGCGGATGACGGAGTCGGTATCGAGGCCGCGGTCGGTGACCGCTCCGATCACCCCCTCGACCTCCACCACCGCGACCTTGGCCCCGCCGGGCAGGCCGTCGTCGGTCAGCGCCAGCAACAGCCAGACCGCGACGACGAACACGACGAGAACCCCCGCCCCGGCCCCGAGGGCGATCAGGGCGGCCCGGGCGCGCGATGCCACCCGCGACTACTCCTCGTCGTCGTAGTCGTCACCGCCGCGACGCTTGCGGCCCTTGTGACGGCCCCGGCCCTCCGACTGCACCGGCTCGTCGATGACCGCCGCCAGCTCCTTCAGCGACAGCCCGATGCGGCGCTCGTTGGGATCCACCCGGATCACCATCAAGGTCAGCTCGTCCCCCACGTTCAGGATGTCGGCCGGGCTGGCGATCGGGCGATTCGACATCTGCGAGATGTGCAGCAGGCCGTCCACGCCGGGCTCCAGCTCCACGAAGGCGCCGAAGTCGGTGAGGCGCACGACCTTGCCGTTGACCCGCGAGCCCATCGGATAACGCTGGGCCACGCTATCCCACGGATCGGGCTGGATCTGCTTGAGCCCGAGCGAGATGCGCTTGTTGTCGCGGTCGACGTTCAGGATCTGGGTCTCGATCGGCTGTCCCTTCTTGAGGAGCTCGGAGGGATGCCCGATGTTGCGCGTCCACGACATGTCCGAGATGTGCAGCAGGCCGTCGACCCCGGGCTCGAGCTCCACGAAGGCGCCGAAGTCGGTCAGGTTCCGCACCTTGCCCTGCACGCGCATGCCGGGCTGGAAGCGCTCCTGGATGGTGGCCCACGGATCGCTCTCGACCTGCTTCATGCCGAGCGAGATGCGCTTGGTGGCCTTGTTGACCTCGAGCACCATCACCTCGACCGGGTCGCCCACGTTGACCAGCTTCGAGGGATGCCGCACCCGCCGCGTCCACGACATCTCGGAGACGTGCACGAGGCCCTCGACGCCGGGCTCCAGTTCGACGAAGGCGCCGTAGTTGGTCAGGCTCACGATGCGGCCCTCTACCTTGGCGCCCACCGGATAGCGCTCGTCCACGTTGGCCCACGGATCGGACGACTTCTGCTTGTAGCCGAGCGAGACGCGCCCGGTCTCCCGGTCGAAATGCAGCACTACCACCTCGACCTGGTCGCCGATCTGGAAGATCTCGGACGGATGCCCCACCCGGCCCCACGACATGTCGGTCACGTGCAGCAGCCCGTCGATGCCGCCCAGGTCGATGAAGGCCCCGTAGTCGGTGAGGTTCTTCACGGTGCCGGTCAGCACCATGCCCTCGGCGAGGACGGAGAGCGTGTGCTTCTTCTTCTCCTCGCGCTCCTCCTCGAGCACCGCCCGGCGTGAGAGCACCACGTTGCCGCGCCGCCGATTCAGCTTGATGACCTTGGCCCGGATCGACTGCCCGACCATCGCGCCCAGGTTCTTGACCGGCCGCAGGTCCACCTGCGAGCCGGGCAGGAACGCGCGCACTCCCACATCCACCGCGAGGCCGCCCTTGACCACCTCGGCCACGCGTCCTTCCACCGGCGTGCCCGAGTCGTGGGCCCGGGAGATCTGGTCCCAGACCTTGATCTTGTCCGCCTTGTCCTTGGAGAGGACGATCAGTCCTTCGTTGTCTTCCTTGGACTCCAGGTAGACCTCGATCTCCTCGCCGACCTTGGGCAGGATGCCCGCGTGCCGGAATTCCTCGATCGCGATCGTGCCCTCGCTCTTGTAGCCGATGTCGACCAGGACTTCGCTGTCACGAACTTCGACCACCCGCCCGCGAACGACCTCACCTTCCTCGACGTCGCTCACCCCGCGGCTGAACCAGTACTCCATGCTCTCCTCGGAGGCATCGCCCACCTCCTTTGCCGTGCCTACGAGGGTCCTCGACTTCCGGTTCTCACTGTCCATGACTCCACCTCTCCTTGGATCTAAGTTGTCGGCCGCGGCGCGTGGCCGCCGCCGACATTCCCGCGGTGCTTCACGACACCCGCACCTGCTGGTCCCGGAGCTGCGCGATCGCTCGCATCATCTCCTGGGCCGCTTCACGATACGCCTCCTTGCGTCCGTCGTCACCCGGTCTCTTTGCCTCACCCCCGTCCTCCCGCTTGAAGCTCAGCGGAAGGCCGAAGGACACCCGCACCTTCACGCGCCGGGGCAGCGCCCGTCCCCGTGGGAGCGCGGCCCCGCTGCCCGACACGAACACCGGCACCACCGGCGCACCGCTCAGCACCGCGAGCATGCCGACGCCGGGCTTGCCCTCGCGCAGCGGCCCACCCTCTTCGCCCCGCGTGCCTTCCGGGAACACGAGGATCGCGCGGCCTTCCGCCAGCAGCGCGAGCGCCGCCTTCAGCGCCCGCATGTCCGAGCCGTCCCGCCGGACCGGACGGGCGTTGAGCGCCCGGATCAGTCGGCCGAAGAGCGGGATGCGGAACAATTCCTCCTTGGCCATGAACGAGAGCGGCCGCGGCGCGGCGCCGCCGATCAGGGGTGGATCGAGCACGCTCACGTGATTGGACACGAGGAGCACCGGACCGGTGGCGGGAACCAGCGCCGGGTTCACCACCTCGAGCCGGAAGAGGAGGCGCATCAGCGCCACCGCGAACGGCTTCAGGACCGCGTACAGCATCTCGCCTGCTCGACCACCCGCCGGAGCGTGTCGACCACCTCGTCGATGCCGAGGCCCGTGGTATCGACCACCACCGCGCCCTCCGGCTTCACGAGGGGCGCCAGCGTCCGCTCTCGATCCTGCCGATCGCGCCGCGCCACGTCCTCACGCACCGCATCGAGGCTCTGGCCCAGGCCTCGCGCGCGCTGCTCGCTCCATCTCCGACGGGCGCGCGTGTCCAGGTCGGCGTCGAGGTAGAACTTCACCTCCGCCTCCGGCCACACCACGCTACCGGTGTCGCGTCCCTCGAGCACGGCCCCGCCGGCGGCGGCGAGCTCCCGCTGCGCGGGCGTCATCTTATCTCTCACCGGACCGAGCGTCGTCAACCGCGACGTGAGCTGGCTGATCGCGGGGGTGCGGATCTGTTGGGTGACGTCGCGGCCATTGACGAGCACCCGGGGCCCCTCGAGGCTCACCGCGGTCGCGTCCAGCACCCGGCGCAGGGCCGGGCCGTCCTCGATCGGCACGCCCGCCTCCCGCACCGCCCACGCCAGCCCGCGATAGAGCGCGCCGGTGTCGATCAGGGTGAACCCAAGACGCTCTGCGAGCGCGGCCGCCACCACCGACTTGCCGGCGCCGGCGGGCCCGTCGATGGTGATGACGATGTCGCGTCCACCCGGCATCCTCACCGGTCGCCCCGATGCTCCGCGTGTCGATGGTCTAGGTCCGGACCCCGTTTGTGAATGCGTTCGGCCCGCCTTCGGCTCCGCCTCACCCGACGTGCTCCCTCGTGCGGCGGATGCGGTCCAGCGCGCGCTCGATCGCGCTCGCGTCGCCCGAGTCGACGAGTCGCTCCAGCTCGTCGAGCGCGGCGCGGAAGGCGCCGAGCGCCTCGGCGAGCGCGGCCCGGTTCTCCTGGAAGATCTCTCGCCACATCTGCGGATCGGACGCCGCGATGCGGGTGGTGTCCCGAAACCCGCGGCCGGCGATGTCGAAGAAGCGCGGGTCCATCCGCACCACCGCGTCCACCAGTGCGTCGGCCACCAGGTGGGGCAAGTGGCTGATGGCCGCGGTGGCCCGGTCGTGGCTCACCGGATCGAGCGTGACGAGCCGTCCCCCCAGCGCCTCCCAGAACGCGCCCACCCGCTTCACCGCGTGGGAATCGGTGCGCTCGGTCGGGGTCAGGATCACGGTGGCCCCGCGGAAGAGGTCGGGCCGCGCGACCCGGTAGCCGCTCTGCTCCGATCCCGCCATCGGGTGGCTGCCCACGAAGGCGAGCGGCCGCGCCTCCGCGAGTCGCTCCGCCGTCTCGACGATCGCGCCCTTGGTGCTGCCCACGTCGGTGAGCACCGCGTCGGCGGGCAGGGCGTGCCACACCACCGGGAGCAGTGCGGTGAGCGTCGCCACCGGCGTGGCGAGCAGGCAGAAGTCGGCGCCCGCGACGCCTTCGTCGAGCCGGGTGCTGATGCGGTCCACCGCTCCGTCGCGCAGGGCGGGCTCCAGCCGGGCGCGGTCCCGACCCACCGCGACGATCTCGTCGGCCAGGCCGTCCGCGCGCGCCGCCTTCGCGACCGACCCGCCCAGCAGCCCGAGCCCGACGAGAGCGAGGCGTCGAATCACGCGCCCTTGGCTCCGGCGAGCACCTTCTTCAAGGCCTTCACGAACCGGCGGTTCTCCTCCGGCGTCCCCACCGTCACCCGCAGCGCGCTCTCCATGCCGAAGCTCGTCATGGGCCGCACGATCACACCCTCCTTCAGCAGCCAGTGGAAGACCTCGCTCGCGCTGCGGCCCACGTCGACCAGGATGAAGTTGGCCCGCGAGGGCGCGTAGCGCAGCCCCATCGCGATGAACTCCTGGGTGAGGTAGGCGCGGCCCGCCTCGATCATGCGCAGACACTCGACCACGTGCGAGTCGTCCTCGAGCGCGGCGAGGGCGGCGGCCTGGGCCACCGAGTTGACGTTGAAGGGCTGGCGGATCCGGTTCAGCAGCGCGATGCAGTCGGCGTCGGCCACCGCGTAGCCGACCCGCAGGCCGGCGAGGCTCGCCGCCTTCGAGAAGGTGCGCAGCACCGCCACCTTGCGACCCTGCTTGAGATAGCCGAGCGAGTCGGGGAAATCCGGTCCCTGCGCGAACTCCACGTAGGCCTCGTCGAACACCACGATGACCTTGTCGGGTACCCGCGCCATGAAGTGCTCCACCTCGTCGGCGGTGACGATGGTGGCGGTCGGGTTGTTGGGATTCGCGATGAACACCATCTTGGTCATGGGAGTGATCGCGCGGGCCATCGCCTCCAGGTCGAGCCGCTGGTCCTTGAGGGTTACCACGACCCGGATGCCGCCCACCGCCTGCACGATCATGGGGTAGACGACAAAGGACGGATGCGGGATCACCGCCTCCTCCCCCGGGCGCAGGAAGGCGCGCACCAGCAGCTCGATCAGGTCGTTGGACCCGTTGCCGAGGATGACGTGCTCGGCGGTGAGCCCGTGGCGCCGCGCGATGCCCTGGCGGAGATAGTGGCCGCTGCCGTCCGGGTAGCGGTTGATATGGTTCAGCGCCGAGATCATCGCCTTCATGACGCGGTCCGAGGGAGCCAGCGGATTCTCGTTGGAGGCGAGCTTGATCACGTCGCTGATGCCCAGCTCGCGCTCGAGCTCCTCGATGGGTTTCCCCGGCTCGTACGGCGCGATGCCCAGGATGTGATCGTTGGCGAGAGCCTCCCAGGACACGCTCATTCCACTCTCCTCATGCGGCCGGATAGGAGCCGAGGATCTTGAGGAACTGACAGCGCTGCCGCACCTCGGCCAGCACGCTCCGGACGTTCTCGGTATCGCAATGCCCCTCGAAGTCGACGAAGTTGACGTACTCCCAGGGGCGACGTTTCGTGGGTCGGGATTCGATCTTGGTGAGGTTCAGCCGGTTCGCCGCGAACGGCTGCAGGATGCTGTAGAGCACGCCCGGCTCGTTCTTCATCGAGAAGAGGATGGAGGTCTTGTCGCGGCCGGTGGGCGTCACCCGGCGGCGTCCGATGACCAGGAAGCGCGTGGAGTTGGCCGGGTTGTCCTCGATGCGCGGACGCAGGATGGGGACGCGGTGCACGGCCGCGGCCATGTCGGAGGCGATGGCGGCCACCGTGGCGTCGTCGCGCGCGCGCTCCACCGCGGCCGCGGTGGACGGCGTCTCCTCGGTCACCGCCTCCGGGAGATGGGCGGCCAGCCACGCGCGGCACTGGGCCAGTCCCTGGGGATGCGAGCACACCAGCTTCACCTCGCCCAGCTCGGCGGCCCGCGAGATGAGGTGCTGGGAGACCTCGAGCGTCATCTCGCCGGTGATGGTCACGTCGGAGTCGATGAGCCGGTCGAGCGTCACGCTCACCGCCCCGTCGGTGGAGTTCTCCACCGGCACCACCCCGAACTCGGCGCGCCCGCGCTCCACCTCGTCGAAGATCGCCGCGATCGTGCGCACCGGCTGCAGCTGCGTGGAGGAGCCGAAGCGCCGGGTGGCCGCCTGATGAGTGAAGGTGCCGGGTGGGCCCAGGTAGGCGACGCCCAGGGGATGCTCGAGGGCGAGAGAGGCGGAGAGGATCTCGCGCCAGATGGCGCGGATCGCGTCGCCGCCGAGCGGCCCCTCGGTCAGCGCGACGAGGCGATCGAGGACCTGGGCTTCGCGCTCGGGAATGAAGTACGGAAGACCCTGCTGCCTCTTGAGCTCGCCGATCCGGAGGGCGGCGGTACCGCGCTGGTTGAGGAGTTTGAGGATCTCTTCGTCGAGGTGGTTGATCCTGGAACGCCAATCGTCCAGGTTCATCGGGGGCTCCTGAAGCACATCGGTCGCTTGACCCCGGGCAGTATGCTACCCCCTCCCCAGGCTGTCAAGCGCGGCAAGCTCCGCCGAGGTCAGCCCTCGATGCGCGCCAGGTGCCAGATTTCCCAGGCGTAATGGCCCGAACTGCACGCGCTTGAGCCTCCGCACCGGGTGGCCGAGGGCCGTGCAGTAGCGCTTCACCTCGCGGTAGCGTCCCTCCGCGAAGGTGATGCGGAGCCACGTGGTGCGCGCTCCCGCCGCGAGGCGGCTCACGCGACGGGGCACCGCCGGCCCGTCCTCGAGCGTCACGCCGCGCCGCCACCGTAGCAGGTCGGCCTCGGTCACGCGGCCTGAGACCTCCGCGTCGTACACCCGCGGGATCTCGTAGCGGGGATGCAGGAGCCGATTGGTCAGCTCGCCGTCGTTCGTGAGGAGCAGCAGGCCTTCGGTGTCGAAGTCGAGGCGACCGACCGGATAGAGCCCGCGGGCCTGCGGCGGCAGCAGGTCGAGCACCACCGGTCGGCCCGCCGGATCGCGCCGGCTCGTGACGTAGCCGCGCGGCTTGTGCAGCAGAACGTGCTGCCGCGGCGCGCGGCCGGGCAGCGGTCGCCCGTCCACCGTGATGCGATCGTGCTCGGGGTCCGCCTGGGCGCCCGGCTCGCGCCGGACCGCGCCGTTGACGGTGACGCGTCCCTCGGCGAGCAGCCCTTCAGCGGCTCGCCGTGACGCGATCCCCGCCTGAGCCAGGATCTTGCTCAGACGAATCGGCGGCAGCGGTGCTCTCTCCTTGGGCGGCGCCCGGCCCCGCGGCGCTCTCGGGGCCAGGCTCGGGCAGCTGCGCGGCGGCGCTCTCCGCCAGCTCGGGCACCACCAGCTCGCCCTCCACCTTCGGTAGGTCGCCGAGATCGCGCAGCCCGAAGGCCACCAGGAACTCGCGGGTGGTCTCGTAGAGGAACGGGCGGCCGGGCGAGTCCTTGCGGCCGGCGATGCGGATCATGCGCCGCTCGAGCAGGTTGTCCAACACCGCCTCCGAGTTGACGCCGCGGATGGCGTCGACCTCGGGCCGCGACACCGGCTGGCGATAGCCGATGATGGCCAGCGTCTCGAGCGAAGGGCGGGACAGGCGCGAGCGGGTGCGGCTGCGCGCGAGCTTGACGAGCCAGGGCGCGATCTCGGGCCGGGTCACGAGGCGGAAGCCTCCGGCCACGTCCACCACTTGCAGCGCCCGACCCTCCGCGTCGAGCCGGGCCCGCAGCCCGTCCACCAGCTCTCGCGCGACCGACGTCGACTCGAGGTCGAGCACTTCCTGGATGCGCTCGGCCTCCACCGGCGTGTCCGAGGCGAACAGCAGGGCTTCCACCACGTCGATGGGCTCAGGCATGCGGGGATTCTCCCGGTTCGGGGCTGGGTTCGTCGGCCACCGCGGGCGCAGTCTCGTCCAGCGCGGGCTCGGCCTCCGCGTGGGCGGCCGGCTCGCGCACGCTCACCGCGTGCCGCTCGATGACGATCTCGCCGAACAGCTCGGCCTGCCGCGCCCGGGCCTGGCCGAGGCGCACCAGCTCGAGCAGGGCGAGCAGCGTGACCACCCATTCCGCCCGCACCCGCTCCGCGCCCGCGACCGAGGAGAAGAGCAGCGACCACGTGCTGCGGAGCAGGTCCAGGATCTCGCTCATGCGCTCGAGGACCGAGATCGGGTTGGCCTCGACCTGCCGGGGCCGGCTGCGCTTCTGGTCCTCGATCAGCCGCTGCAGGGCCCGCTGCAGCAGGTGCACCGAGAGATCCTCGAGCGGGATGTCCTCGGGCGGCGGCAGCTCGGCGGTGGTGCGCCCGAAGACGAGCGCCTGCTCGGCCTCGCGCTCGGCGAGCCAGGCCCCGAGGGCCTTCACCCGCGCGTACTCGCGCAGGCGCTCCTCGAGCTCGCGCTTGAGCAGCTCGCCCTCCTCGTCGAGCGTCTCCTCCACGTCGTCCGGATTGGCGGGCAGCAGCAGCTTCGACTTCAGGTAGATCAGGGTCGCGGCCATGACCATGAACGAGCCGGCCACCTCGAGGTCCTGAAAGCGCACCGCCTCCAGGTGGGTCAGGTACTGATCGGTGATCGTGCGCAGGGACAGCCGCGAGAGGTCCATCTCGTTGGTGCGGCAGAGATGGAGCAGCAGATCCAGCGGCCCGACGAACGACTCGACTCTTACGGTCAGGCCCGCGGACTCCGGGACGGCTCCTTGGGCGGTCGCTTCGGGAGCGTTCATCTATTCAATGCGGGGGCCCAGAAATGGCCCCCGCACTTCCCCAATTCGCGGACATTCCGTGCCGCCATAGTGGTCATGGCTCGAGGTGGATGGCGTCGCGGACCTCGGTCATGGTGTCGACCGCGATGCGGCGGGCGCGCCGTGAGCCCTCGCGCAGGATCTCCACGATCTCGGTCGGCTTCTCCACGAAGCGCTGCCGGCGCGCGCGGATCTCGGCCAGCGGGGGCAGCATGTGCTCGAGGAGCACCGCCTTGCAATCGAGGCAGCCGATGCCCGCGGTGCGGCAGCCCCGGGCCGCCTCCTCGCGCGGGCCGTCCGGCGTGAAGATGCGATGCAGATCGAAGACCGGGCACACGTCGGGGTTGCCGGGATCGGCGCGGCGCTTGCGCGCCGGGTCGGTGACCATCGGCTTGACCTTGGCCGCGATCTGCTCGCTGGTGTCGGAGAGGTAGATGGCGTTGCCGTAGGACTTCGACATCTTCCGGCCGTCGGTGCCCGGCACCTTCGGAATCTGGGTGAGCCGCGCCTGCGGCTCCGGGAACACCGACTTCCACGTGTTGTTGAACCGGCGCGCGACCTCGCGGGTCAGCTCGATGTGCGGCACCTGATCGGCGCCCACCGGCACCCACTGCGCCTTGTACATGAGGATGTCGGCGGCCTGCAGCAGCGGGTAGCCCAGCAGCCCGTAGGACGGCGACTCGAGCCCGAGCTGCTCCACCATCTCCTTGTAGGTCGGCACCCGCTCGAGCCAGCCCACCGGGGTGGCCATCGAGAACAGCAGGTGCAGCTCGGCGTGCTCGGGCACCAGCGACTGGATGAAGAGCGTGGAGCGCTCCGGGTCGAGCCCGGCCCCCAGCCAGTCCGCGCCCATCTCGATGGTGTCACCCGGGACCTCGGCGGTCCCGCCCGGGTTGGTGGTGAGCACGTGCCAGTTGGCCACGAAGTAGAAGCACTCGAACTGGTCTTGCAGCTTGACCCAGTTCTCGAGCGCGCCCAGGTAGTTGCCCAGGTGCAGCTGTCCGGTCGGACGCATCCCCGACAGCACGCGGTCCCGCGATCCGGTCATGACGTCGGCTCGCTCCCCCTGGACTTCCGCGCCCGCTGCGCCTCCCAGATCTTCGCCATTCTCAAGAAAACGTACTCGGCGTAGAGGACGGCGAGCACGAAGCCGCGCCAGCCGTCCAGGAAGCCTCGCTGGACAATGTACATGGAAAAGAAGCGTCCGAGGGGCCGCGTCACCAGGCTCGGCAGCCCGACCGCCTTGCCCCGCCGGATCCAGTCCTGGGCCGACAGGGTCGAGTAGCGATTGGAGCGCCGCACGAAGTCCTCGAGGTCCTTGTAGGAGTGGTGGAGCAGCGGCTCCCCCAGCGCCTCCACCCGACCCGCGACGGTGACCGACTCGTGCACCGCGTTCTCCACGAATCGACCGGCGCGGCGCCGGAACAGGCGCAGCTGGTAGTCGGGATAGAGGCCACCGTGCCGCACCCACCGGCCCCAGAAGATGTTGCGCCGCGGAATCGAGTAGCCGTCGGCGGGCCCGTCGTCCTTGACGATGGCCCGGACGCGCTCGCGCAGCTCGGGGGTCACCCGCTCGTCGGCGTCGAGCGAGAGGACCCACTGGCCGGTCGCCTGCTCGATCGCGAAGTTCTTCTGGTTCGCGAAGCCGGGCCACGCGCGCACCGAGACCTTGTCGGTGAACTCGCGGGCGATCTGCACCGTCTTGTCGACCGACTCCGCGTCCACCACCACGATCTCGTCGGCCCACGCCGCGCTCTCCAGGCAGGCGCGGAGGCGCTCCTCCTCGTTCCAGGCGATGACGGTGACGGTGAGGCGGCTCACGGCTCGAGGCTTCGCTCGGCGAGCAGTGGCAGGGCGGCTTCCACCGCGAGGCGCGGGTCGAGGCCGGTCATGGTGCCGTCGGGGCTCTGCACGCCGCGGCCGTGGGGGCCGTAGGGCCCGTTGCGCGCCGCGCGGGTGGGGCCGAAGAGCCCCAGGCTCGGCGTGCCGAGGGCGGCGGCCAGGTGGAGCGGGCCGGTGTCGCCGGCCACCATGAGCGCCGAGCGGCGCAGCAGCGCGGCCAGCTCGTGCAGGTCGGTGGGCGGAGCGAGGATTGCGCGGGTCTCGAGGCCGGCGCGGATCTGTCGTGCCATGGGCACCTCGTCGGGACCCCAGAGGAGCAGGATCCGGACGTTCGGCTCCTGGACGAGCCGGTTGGCGAGCGCGGCGAAGCACTCCACCGGCCAGCGCTTGCTCTCCCGTCCCGCGCCCGGGTTGATCGCCACCAGCAGATCGCGCCGCTTCACGCCCTGCTCACCCAGGAAGTCGTCCATGCTGCGGGTGGCCGCGGGCGGGATCGGCACGTGGAACTCCACCGGCCCGGGCTCGACGCCCAGCGGCTCCAGCAGGGACAGATACTGATCCACCACGTGGACCGCCGCGGCGGGCGGCCTGACCCGCCGGTTGGTGAAGAGGCAGTTCAGCCGCTCGCGACAGTGATCCGCACTGAAGCCGATGCGAAGCGGCGCGCCGGTGTACGCGGTGAGCAGCCCGCTCTTCATGAGCCCTTGCAGGTCCAGCGCCACGTCGAAGCGGGCGGCGCGGATGCGGCCCCGCAGCCGCTTCACCTTGCCGAGCACCTGCCGCGCGCCGGCGGGACGCCGGATCAGGCGCCGCCAGCGCCGCGTGTCCACCGGCATGACCGCGTCGAGGTCGGGATGCCCCTCGAGCAGCGCGTACTCCCGCGCCTCCACGATCCAGGTGAGATGCAGTCGCGGGATCCCGCGTCGCAGCGCGCGCGCCACCGGCAGGGCGTGGATCACGTCGCCCAGCGAGGAGAGCTTGACGATCGCGATTTTGGTCGCGAGCGGCGGCCCCGGTCGTGGCCGCGTCATCGCGGCCCTCGGCCGAAGCGGTCGAGGATGGTGGCGATGAGGTCCTTGGTGGAGTGCGTCTTGGGATCGCCCGCGATCGCGACGGTCGCGCCGACCGCCTGCACGGTGGAGCGCTCCGGCACACTCTGCTCGGTGTAGTCCGTGCCCTTGGCGTGCACGTCGGGGCGCAGGCGCTCGATCAAGGCGTCGGCGCTGTCCTCCTCGAAGATCACCACCGCGTCCACCCCGCTCACCGCCGCCACCAGCTCGGCCCGCTCCGCGGCCGGCATGACCGGGCGCCCGGCCCCCTTCAGGCGGCGCACCGAGGCGTCGGAGTTGAGGCCGACCACGAGCGCGTCGCCGAGCGCGCGCGCGGCGTGCAGGTAGCGCACGTGCCCCACGTGGAGCAGATCGAAGCAGCCGTTGGCCAGGACCAGCCGCCTGCCCTGGGCGCGCCAGCTCGAGGCGAGTCGGCCCGCCGCCTCAACGTCGAGGACGTCCGCCATCGCTCGCCAGCGCGGTCAGCAGCTCGGCGATCGAGACGGTGGCGGTGCCGCGCTTCATCACCACCACCCCGCCCGCGACGTTGGCGAGCCACGCCGCCTCCCCCGGCGTGGCGTGCGCGGCGAGCGCCACCGTGAAGGCGCCGATCACCGTGTCTCCGGCGCCGGTCACGTCGGCGATCTCGTCGCTGCCGTGGATCGGCATGAAGGTCACCGGCCCCTCGCGCTCGAAGAGGGCCATGCCCCGGCTGCCCCGCGTGAGGAGCAGCAGCCGCGCGTCGAGTCGCTCGAGCACCGCCCGGCCGGCCTTCTCCACCGCGGGCTCGTCGCCCAGCTCGCCGCCCGCGAGCGCCTCCACCTCGGGCTCGTTCGGGGTGGCCGCGGTGGCGCCCTTGAACCGCGGCAGGTCGTACCGGCTGTCGACGGTGACCGGCGCCTGGCGCGTCCGCGCCATCTCGAGCACGGTCTCGTAGACCCGCGGGGTGACGGTGCCGTAACCGTAGTCGGAGATGAGGAAGCCGTTCGCGTTGGTGCCCAGCGCGCGCACGCGCTCGATGAGGCGCGCCTCGGCGAGGCCGCTGATCGTCGGCTCCGGCTCGCGGTCGAGGCGCACCACCTGCTGCCGCGTGGCCTGGTACCCGCCCGCCATGATCCGCGTCTTGACCGGCGTGTGCCGCCCCGGCTCGCGGGAGATGCCCTCGGTGCTCATGCCGGCCTGGCGAAAGAGCGCGTCCACCTCGTCGCCGGGGCCGTCCTGACCGAGCAGACCGATCGGCAGCACGGTGGCTCCGAGCGCGTGGACGTTGTGGGCCGCGTTGGCCGCGCCGCCCAGCCGGACCTCGCGATCCGTGAAGCGCAGGATCAGCACCGGGGCCTCGCGGGAGATGCGCGCCGGCTTGCCGTAGAGATACTCGTCGGAGATGAGGTCGCCGATCACCAGCACGCGCTGCCCCGGCATCCGGGCGAGCGCCTCCCGCAGCCGCTTCATCGGGAACACGTCAGCGCCTTCCGTCCATCCGCCCGAGCGCCCACTCGACGGCGTCGAGCAGATCCTCGGCCACGTGGTCCGGGTTCACCGCCTGGGCGTGACGCTGGTACTCCCACTCCCCGCGGCCGTAGCCGGTGAGCACCAGCACGCCCGCCGCGCCCGCCGCGTGCCCGGCCGCCACATCGGAGAGCTTGTCGCCGACCATGACCGCGGCGCCGAGATCCAGTGAGAGCTCGGTCGCGGCTCGCTTGATCAGGCCGGGCCGCGGCTTGCGGCAGTCGCACTCGGCGCGATAGGGCGGCCGGCCCTCGCTCGGATGGTGCAGGCACACGTAGAGGCCGTCGAGCCGGGCCCCGGCCGCCTCCAGCTCCCGGCACATCCGGGCGTTGGCTTCGTGCACGACGGCCTCGGGGAAGTAGCCGCGCGCGACGCCGGCCTGGTTCGTCACCATGACCGCCGCCACGCCCGCCTCGTTGAGCCGGCGCACCGCTGCCGCGGTGCGCGGCAGCAGCCGGATGCGGGTCGGGTGATTGACGTAGCCGACCTCCTCGGTCAGACAGCCGTCCCGGTCCATGAACACCGCGGGCCTCGGGAGGTCACGTGCGGCCGACATTGCTTGGCAGTGTAATGCCGGCATACCGAATGATCAATGAAAATCGGTAGTTTCGGCGGGGCTCAGGCGCGCAGCAGACGGTAGATGTCGCTGAACGCCTCGGCCTGCGCCCCGTAGGTGAAGCTTTCCACGGTCGGGCGCACCCGCTCGGCCCAGCCGCCGGGAGGCGCATCCCGCAGCGCGGCCAATCCTTCGGCGATCGACAGCGCGTCGGGCTGGCCCACGACCCAGCCGTTCTCACCCTGCTGGATGACCTCGGCGCCACCTGCGGCCGCGCTGCTGAGCACCGGTAAGCCTGCGGCCAGCGCCTCCAGGTGCACGTTGCCGAACGGCTCGTAGAGCGCGGGCAGCGCGACCACGTCCGCGGCCGCGTAGAGCTTCTCCACCTCCGCGGCGGGCCCGGTCCACGTCACCTGCTCCTCGACGCCGAGCCGTGCCGCGAGCCGCTCGTAGCGCGGCACGTTCCCCTTGCCGGTCACGACCAGGTGGCTCTCGTCGTCGGCCAGGCGGGCGAAGGCGGTGAGCAGTGGCCCCAGGCCCTTGCGCTCGAAGCCCGAGCCCACGAACAGCACCACCCACGCGCGCGCGGCGATGCCCAGCTCGGTGCGGATGCGGGCGCGGTGGCGCGCCCGGTTGTGCGGATGGAAGCGCTCCAGGTCCACGCCGTTGTAGACCACGGTGAGGTGCTCGGGGTCGGTGTCGTAGCGAGCCTGGATGTCGGCCCGGCCGCTGGCCGAGATTGCGACGACGTGCCGCGCGGCGCGCAGCTGGAAGATCCGACGCTCGAGGGCGCAGACGAGCCGGTGGTACGGATCGAGCCCGACGCGCCGCCCCATCGCTTCGAGGTAGGCGCGGTGCGAGCCCTCGCCGGCGCGGTAGATGTCCTGGGTGAGGCCCCGCTCGTGACTCTGCACGATGTCATAGCCGCCGCGGCGGGTCGCGCGGCGGGCGGCCAGCGCGAACGACAGGAGCCGCAGGGTCGACGGATGACGCAGCACCGGCACGCGGCGCACCGGCACGCCCGGCACGTCGGGTTGCCGCTCGGTGCTGATCAGCTCCACTGCGTGGCCGGCCGCGAGCAGCCCGTGCAGCAGCCCCGCGGTGGCGGTCTCGACGCCGCCGTGGAACGAGAACGGCCGACAGATCAGCGCGACCTTCATCGGCGGGCGCGCACGCGCTCGACCAGGGGGTAGAGCGCCCGGCGAGCCGACTCGAAGCTGTAGCGCTCGACCGCGCGGCGCCGCGCGGCGGCTCCCAGCGCGCGCGCCTGGTCGGGATGGTCGAGCAGGCGGCCGATCGCCGCGCTCAACCCGGCCACGTCGCCCGGCTCGACGAGCAGGCCGCAGCCCTCGAGGATCTCCGGGATCATCGAGACGCGCGTCGAAACGACCGGCCGGCCGAGCGCCATCGCATCGAAGAGCTTGGCCGGCACCTGCCCGCGCGTGTCGCTGCTCTCACGCTGGGGCACGACCACCACGTCGGCTGCGGCCAGATAGCCCGGCACCTGGCCGATGGGCACGCGGCCGACGAGCCGGACTGCCGAATGCCGGTCCGCCAGGGCACGGCCCGTCTCCGAGCCGGGCTCGGTGCCGACCAAAGCCAGCGTGACGTCCGGACGCCCGAGCCGGCTCACCGCGTTGGCCAGATCCTCGACGCCCTTGTAGGCGCGCGGGGTGCCGAGGAACATGACGACCCGGCCCTTGTCGACGCCCAGCCGCTCGCGGACCGGCCGGGGATCGGCCCGGTCCGGGCTCCAGCGGTCGGTATCGCGCACGTGCGGAATCAGCACGCCGCCGAAGCGCTGCTCGAGGAAGCGGGAGGCCACGGTGATCCCGTCGGCCAGGCCCCTCAGCCGCTCCATGAGCCACGTCCAGGTAAGACCTCTTGGATTCGACACATTGAGAGCTCGACCGACCGTGCCCCAGAAGCCCCCGCGCAGGAAGAAGCCGGTCTCCCAGTCGTCGATGTCGAGCAGGAGCGGTCGCCCCCGCGCCACGCGGGCCAGGTAGCCGAGCCCCGCGCTGGTGAGCCGAGGCTTGGAGGCGTAGAGGAGGTCGCCGTCGGCCAGCCGTCCGAGCGCGGGCAGCCGGGCCGCGAGCCACGGCAGCCGGCCGCCCGGGACAGAGCGGACGGACACGCGCTCCTCGGCGAGCGGCTCCCACACCGAGGAGCCGAAGCGCGGCCCGACGATCTCCACCGCGCCGATGGGCTCGAGCAGCCGGGCGAGCAGCCAGGCCCGGCCGACCGCGTTGTCCGAGACGTCGAAGCAGAGGATGGAGACCTTCATGCGTGGCTCGCGGCGCCGTCGGCGCCCAGCGTCCGGTAGAGGGCGGTCAGCCGCTCCGCGACCCGCTGGCCAGAATAGCGAGCGCGCACCAGCGCGGCGCCGGCGCCTCCCAGCTCGCGCCGCAGCACCCGGTCGCGGAGGAGCCGTCCGATCGCAGCGGCCATCGGCTCGGGCTCGCCGGCGGGGACCAGCAGCGCGGTGCGATCGTCGGCGAGGATCTCGGGCACGACGCCGACCCGGGTCGCGACCACCGGCACGCCGGCGGCGAGGTATTCGAACAGCACGCGCGACATGCCGTCGGATTCGAGCGCCGAGTAGATGCCCACGTCGAGCGTACTCATCACCGTGGGCAGGTCGTCCACGAAGCCGAGGATCGACGTGTAGCCGCGGAGCCCAGCACCCCCCACCAGATCGCGCACGCGCTCGAGCAGGGCGCCCTGCCCGATCAGCACCAGATGGAAGCGATGGCCGGCTTCGGCCAGCCGCGTGGCCGCCTCCACCACGGTCTGATGCCCCTTCATGGCGCGGAACCCGGAGACCAGCCCGACCAGCGGCGTGTCCGGCGGCACATCGGGCAGCGCGGCCCGGAGGCCGCCCACCGTCGCACGCGGCGTGGCGACGCGGAAGCGCTCGACGTCGACACCGCCCGGCACCGTCACCACGCGCTCGGCCCGCCCGAGTCCCGCCGCCACCAGCTGCCGGCGAATGGCCTCGGTCACGGTCACCACGAGGTCGGTGGCCTCGTTGTAGAGCCAGCGGTTGAGCGCGTGCGGCCGCACCGGCTGGACGATGTGGCGCGTGCGCACGAGCGGCCGGCGCACCCCGGAGAGCCGGTTGGCCAGCGCGGCCAGCCAGTGCTCCTTGCCGCGATGGACGTGGAGCACCTGCGTCTCGGGCAGCCAGCGCACGATGCGGCGCAGGTCCATCGAGTCGGCGATCGGCTTCACCCCGCTGGCCAGCTCGAGGGTCTCGATGCGCGTCACCCCCGCCGCGCGCGCTCGGCGGATCACTCGGGCGTCGCTGCGCCGCTTGCAGACGAGCGCCACGTCGTAACCGGCGCGCTCCAGCTCCACCACCGCGCGCGCGGCCCAGTAGGCGTCCGACGACCATCCCCGGCACGACACGATCTGCCGGATCATGCCGCGGGTGCCCGCAATCGGGGGAGTGCGGGGGCCATCTCCGGGCCCCCGCAGATGACAATGGACGAGCCAATGAACGCGCGGGCCACGTGGCACGGTGCGGGCGCCATTTCTGGGCCCCCGCATTGGATAGAGCTTGAAGATCTCAACGGCTGTCCGCCCTCGCCCGCCTGGTCACGGCGTTGCGGTACACCTCCTCCATCCGCGCGGCGTGGGCGTCGGGTCCGTAGAGCGACCGCGCCCGCTCGAGACCCGCCCGCCCCATCGCGGCGGCGCGCTGAGGCTCGGCCAGGAGCGTGCGCAGGGCGGCCGCCACGGATTCCGGGCGATCGTCGTCCACCAGCAGCCCGGTCACACCGTGCACCACCGTCTCGGGCAGCGCCCCCACGCGCCGGCCCACCACCGGCCGCGCCGCGGCCATGGCCTCCAGTGCGGCCCGGCACGACTCGTCGGAGCCGGCGCCCATCAGCGCGAAGGCGTCGAGCGCCTGGAGCACGCCGGGCAGGTCCGCGTCGCGGTAGCCGGTGAAGAGCACCTCGCGGTTGAGACCGAGCTCGGCCACCAGCGCTTCAAGCCGCCCGCGGCCTTCGCCCTTGCCCACCAGCAGGAGCCGGGCACTCGGGTGCTCGCCGAGCACCTGCTGGAAACCGCGGATGAGCTGCTCGTGCCCGCGCCGGGCGGCCAGTCGCGCCACGCAGCCGAGCACCGGCGCGTCGCCCAGCGCGAACTCCTTCCGGATGCCCGCCCCGCCGTCGCCGTCGGCGAAGCGGGACAGGTCCACCACGCCGTCCACCCGCGCCAGCCGCTCGGCCGGGATGCCCGCCCGTCGCGCGCTCTCCGCGATCTCGCGGCTCACCGCGATCAGGACGTCGGTGCGGCGGTAGAGCGCGGAGGTCGGCCACCCGCTGCGCACCGCGCGACGGTTGTGGAAGGAGCGCACCAGCGCGGCCGGCCCGCGCGCGAGCCAGCCCAGCCAGTGATCGTGCGAATGGTGGGTGTGGACGACGTCCACCGCCTCGACCCGCACGATGTCGCGCACGCGGCGGCGGTCATCGAGCGCGCGGAGCGGATTGCCCCGCGCTTCCAGCGAGAGGCTGCCGAGCGGCTCGAGGCCGGCCTCGCGCGCCTTCTGCTCGAAGCGGTCGCCCGCGATCAAGCCGAGCAGGACGCGGTGGCCGCGGGCCCGCAGCCCGACGGAGAGCCGGATGACCGGCTCGGCACTGCCGGTCCACCAGCGATTGGCCACCAGGTGCAGGATCGTGAGCGGCCGCGACGTCGTCACGCGAGCAGCTCCTCGTAGAGCTGGAGCAGCCGGGTGATGGAGGCCTCGTGCGAGAAGCGCTGCTCCACCAGTGCGCGGGCGGCCCGGGCACGGCGTGCGGCCGCGTCGGAATCGTCGAGCACGCGCAGGATCGCGGCGGCCAGCTCGTCCACCGACCCGCTTGCGACGAGCAGCCCGGTCCGGCCGTCGCTGACCACCTCCGGAATGCCTCCGATGCGGCTGGCCACCACCGGGACGCCGACCGCGAAGGCCTGCAGCAACGCCTGCGGCACGCCCTCGGTGCGGGTCGAGGCGAGCGCGAAGCAATCCATGGCGCCGAGCAGCGCGGGCACGTCCGGCCGGAACCCGGTGAGCACCACCGCGTCGGAGAGCTTCGCGTCGCGCGCGAGCTGTTCGATCCAGGCCCGGCGCGGCCCATCCCCGACCAGGAGCAGCGAGGCGCCCGGGCGGCGCGCCCGGACCGTCGCGAAGGCCTCGAGCAGCTGGGCGTGGCCCTTCGAGCCGCGGAACATCGCAACCGAGCCGATGACCGGCGCCCCGAGATCCAGCTCGCGGATGATCGCGGGCGATCGCGCTCCGAACGGGAAGGCCTCGAGATTGACCCCGGCGGGAATGGCGATCACGCGCTCGGCCGGGACGCCGGCGTCCAGCACCATGCGGCGGATCGCCTCGCCGCTCGTGATCACGCGGTCGGCGAGCCAGCGGTACACCGGGTTCGGCCCGCGGCGGATCGCGATCGACACGTGCCGAGTGCGGACCACCGGCACGCGGCAGATCCGGGCGGCCATGCCGGCCAGCCAGGCGTCGATCGAGCTGTGGGTGTGCACCAGGCTCACGCGCTGGCGTCGGATCAGCCGGACGAGGGTGGTGAGCGCGCGCGGATCGAAGGCGCCGCGCATGCGCACCAGCTGCGTCTCCACGCCCGCCTCGCGGGCCCGGCTGGCCAGCCGGCCGTCCGGCTGGCAGGCCAGCAGCACGCGCCAGCCGCGCTCGGCGGTCCAGCGCGACTCGTTGAGCGTACGGACCTCCTGCCCGCCCAGCCCCGGCGAGGCTTCGGTGTGCAGCACCGTCGGCTTCATGCGACGGCGTCCTTCACCTCGCGTCGCACCGCCTCCGGCTCGATCCGGGTCAGGCAGATGTGATCGATGGGACAGGTCGGCCGGAAGCACGGCGAGCACGGCACCTCACGGTCGATCACACGCGCGGCCGCGCTCCGCGGCGCGGTGAGCCGCCGGTCGCTCGGCCCGAAGAGGGTGACGGTGGCCACGCCGACCGCGGCCGCGAGATGAGCGACGCCGGTGTCCCCGCTGACGAGGCAGCGGAGCCGCGTGAGCAGCCGCGGCAGGAGGGCCACTCGATCGCGTCCGACCAGCGAGGCCACGTCCATGTCGGCCGCGCGCGCCACCGCCCCTGCGATGGTCGCGTCCTCGCTCGTGCCGAGCAGCACCGGCCGCAGGCCGTCGTCGGCCAGCCGCCGGGCAAGCCGGCCGTACGCTTTGGCCGGCCAGAGCTTCGAGCTGCCGAAGGCGGCGCCCAGGTGCAGGCCGACCAGCGGGCTGCCGTGCTCGATGCCGACTGCGGCCAGGAGCGCGTCGACTTCCGCGTCGGCGGCCGCGCTCTTCGCGAGCCTCCACTGCGGCGCGCGGCCGACGACCGCGATGCCGAGAGGCGCCAGCAGCGCGCCGTACTCGTCGACCTGGTGGAGGCGGGGCGCCGGCACGGGTAGCGCGTCGGTCAGGAAGACGCCGCGTCCGTCCGTCGCGTAGGCGATGCGCCGACGCGCGCCCCAGCGCCACGCCGCGTACGCGGATTCGAACGAGCTGGGCAGCAGGATCGCGAGGTCCGGGCGCTCCTGCGACAGAGCTCCGGCCAGGCGACGGCGGGACGCGTGGGCCCTCGGATACGGCAGCAGCACGTCGGCCACCCCCTGACCGGTCAGGAGGCTGGCCCATCGGCCGATCAGGGTGATGCGCGCGCGGGGGCGCGCCGCCCGCAGCGCCGCCAGCATGGGCAGCGCCATGACGGTGTCGCCAAGCCAGTTGGGGGTCCGCACCACGATCGGCTCGTGGGGCGTGACGGCTGCGCTGTCGCTCATGTGGGCGGGCGGTGGACCGTGACCGCCGCGAGACTCCCCGCCAGCAGCCGATGCCACGTCTCGAGACCGGCCTCGATGATCAGGCGCATCGGGAGAACCCAGAGGGGCAGCGGGGGACGCGGCATGTCACGCACGCGCACCCAGTCCTTCTCGGTGGTGATCAACCCCTGCGCGGACGCGGCGCGGGCCTCGCGGGCGAGCTGCTCCAGATCGCCCGGGGTGAACCAGTGGTGGTCGGGAAACTCGGCGAAGCCGACGCGGCGCACCCCCGCCGCCTCCAGCGTGTCGGCGAAGCCCTGCGGAGAGCCGAGCCCCGCGAAGGCCATGAGCCGACGTCCGGACAGGTCTGCGACGGGCACGCGGCGGCCGCTCGGCGCCTCCACCGCATCCTCGAGCCGGTAGTGCGCGGCGAGCACCGCCGCCCGGGCGTTGAAGCGGCGCACGGTGCGAGTCACCGCCTCCACGCTGTCCGGATGAGGAGGATTGGTGACCACCACCGCGTGGGCGCGGCCCAGCGCGGCGAGTGGCTCGCGCAGCGTCCCGCGCGGGAAGACCCGGACGTTGCCCCAGGGCGCGCGTCCCTGCACCACCACGATCTCGAGATCTTTCGCGAGGGTGCGATGCTGGAATCCGTCGTCCATCACGATCGCGGTGGCACCGCAGCGCTCCACCGCGACGCGCGCAGCGTCGTACCGATTCTCCCCCACCACCACCGGGACGCCGGGCAGCCGCTCGGCCAGCAGGAGCGGCTCGTCGCCCGCGGTGCGCACGTCGGCGCGAAGACCATCGCGGTCCGAGACGACGTGGACGCCGCGGCTGGTACGGCCATAGCCGCGGCTGACCACCGCGGGCCGCGCGCCCGCGTCGTGGCCGATCTCCCGGAGCGCGCGCACCACCGCTTCGACGGTCGGCGTCTTGCCGCTGCCGCCCAGCGTGAGATTGCCGACCGAGATGACGGGACACGGCAGCCGGCCGGTGCGCAGGATGCCCCAGCGGTACGCACCGTCGCGGAGAGCCAGCGCGCCGCGGTAGACCACGCTGAGCGCGGTCAGGCCGGCGGTCACCACCGGGGTGTCGGGATCGTCCCAGTAGCGGCGCAGCCGCACCTCGGGCGCACGTCGCGACGTGGTCATCGCGTCTTTCCGGCGTCGGGCCTCGGCCAGAGGTGACGGCCGATCAGGTCCAGGGTGGCGCTCACCGCGCCCTGGCGGCCGGCGAACGCCTCGCGCGCGGCCCGGCCCATGCGGGCCGACAGGTCGCCGTCCTCGAGCACGCGTATCAGCTCGCGCGCCAGCTCCTCGCCGTCCTTGACCACGAGGCCGCCCCCGCTGCGCTGCAGCAGCTCGGCCCCTTCGCGGAAGTTGCTCGTGTGAGGTCCGACGAGCACCGGCTTGCCCTGCATCGCCGGCTCCAGCACGTTGTGACCGCCGACCGGTACCAGGCTGCCGCCCACGAACACCACGTCGGCGAGGGCGTAGAGCCGGGCCAGCTCGCCCACCGTGTCGAGGAGGATGACCGCGTCGCGCGTGGCGTCCCTCGGCAGCCGGCTCCGGCGCACCGCGGTGAGCCCTCGGGCGCGGACCAGCGCGGAGACCTCATCGGCGCGCTCGGGATGGCGCGGAGCGAGCAGGAGTGCCAGCGCCGGCCATCGCGTCCGGGCACGCGCGAAGGCGTCGAGCACCAGCGTCTCCTCGCCCCGATGCGTGCTGCCCGCGATCCACAGCCGGTCGCCCGGCTGCAGGCCGAGCCGGCGTCGCCAGTCCGCGTCGTCTGAGGCCTCGGGGAGCAGGTCGCTCTTGAGGTTGCCGGTGACGACGACGCGCTCGCGCGGCGCGCCCAGGGCCACGATGCGCCGAGCGTCCTCCTCGCTCTGCATGGCGAACACCGAGACGTCCGTCAGCACGCGGCGCATCAGCCATCGCACGCGCCGGTAGCGCCGGAACGAGCGGTCCGAGATGCGCCCGTTGGCGATCATGGCCGGGATGCGCCGGCTCGCGAGCGCACGGAGGAAGTTGGGCCAGAGCTCGGTCTCGATCGCGATGAAGAATCGCGGACGGGCCGCGTCCAGAGCGCGGCGCACCGGCCCCGGCAGGTCCACCGGGAAGTAGCGGTGCACCGCGCCGGTGGCCAGCCGCTCCGCGACGATGCGCGCGCCCGTCGGGGTGATCGTGCTGACCACGATACCCAGCTCGGGCCAGCGTCGGCGGATGCCCTCCACCAGCGGCACCGCCACCGCGGACTCGCCGACCGAGACCGCGTGGACCCAGCAGCGCGGCTCCGGCGGCAGCCCATCGCCGAGGCGGCCGAGGCGCTGGCCCAGATGCTGCCCGTAGCCAGTCCGCCGCCGGCGCAGGAGGAACGCGGGCAGATAGGCGAGCAGCCCCACGGACAGCAGCGCCGAGTACAGCGCGTACATCAGCCGCGCGCCTCCTCGTCGACCTGCCACGTCACGCCGCGGAGGGCCGCCTCCACCTCCTTGCGGGCGGCCTCCCGGCCGGCTCGGTCTGCCTCCGCGGGCACGCGGATGGGCTCGCCGAACCGCATCACGCACCGGGCGAACGGCTTCGGGATGCGGAACTCGTCCCAGGAGGAGAGCCGCCACTCGCGCGAGGCGCCGACGGCCATCGGCACGATCGGCGCGCCGGAGAGCCGGGCCAGCGCGATGACTCCCGGCTTCAGCACCTCCCGGGGACCCACCGGCCCATCCGGCACCACCACGACCTCGCGTCCACCCCGCAGCCGGCGGGTGAGCACGCGCAGGGCTTCGTCCCCTCCACGGGTCGAGGAGCCGCGCACCGCATCGAGCCCGAAGCGCTCGATCAGGCGCGACACGATCTCGCCGTCGCGCGAGCGGCTCGCCAGCACCGCGCAGCCGCGATGGCCGTACAGGTACGGCAGCAAGAAAACGCGTCCGTGCCAGACCGCGTAGATCACCGGCGCCCGGGCCGCCCAGAGCGGCGCCACCGCCACTTCTTCCCGACGGATGCGCAAGGTGCTCGCGAGGGCGCGCAGGCCAAGCGAGCCGATGAGCGGGCCGACGGCGAGCGCCAGACCGGGCGGAATCGTCATCCGGGCCTCGCGGTCCGGAGCACCGCCGCCGCGGCGCGCGCCCCGACGCCTGGCTCGCCCAGGCGGGCGCGCAGCTCCTTGAAGGCCGCGCGCTGCGCGGTGGCCGCGACCGGATCCTCGTCGAGCAGGCGGCTCGCCTCGGCGGCGAGGCGCTCGCCGGTCACCTGAGCCTGGATCAGCTCGGGCACCACCATGCGCCTGGCGACCAGGTTCGGCAGGCCGATCCACTCCACCTGGGTCAGCCACCGCGCGATCAGCTCGGTGGTCCGCGAGACGCGGTAGCAGAGCACCATCGGCGTCCCGAGCAGCGCTGCCTCCAGCGTCGCGGTGCCCGAGGCGACCAGCAGCACGTCGGCCGCCACCATGAGCTCGTGCGTGTGCCCGCTCACGAGCTCGATCGCAGGGGCCTCGGTGGCCCGGAGATACGCCGCGACGCGCTCGCGCGCCACCGTCGGGGCCAGGCCCAGCGCGAAGCGGCGTCGCCCGTCCACCGCGAACAGGCGCCGGGCCGCATCGAGCATGGGCGGCAGGAGCCGCTCGATCTCCTCGCGGCGGCTGCCTGGCAGCAAGCCGATCAGCGAATGGCCGGGATCGGCCTGGATGCGGCGCCGCGCCTCGTCGCGTGTGAGGTCGAGCGGTAGAGCGTCCAGCAGCGGGTGACCCACGAACTCCACCGGGACGTGGTGACGCTCGTAGAGCGACGTCTCGAACGGGAACACCGCGAGGACCTGGCTCACCCGCCGCGCCATCTGCCGCACCCGCCCCGGTCGCCAGGCCCACAGCTGGGGCGGCACGAAGTACACGACCGGGACCCCGGCGCGCCGGGCCTGACGGGCCAGGCGAAGGTTGAACTCCGGGAAGTCGATCAGCACCAGGGCGCGTGGGCGCTCTTCGCGCAGCCGCCGTCCCATCTCGCGGTAGGCGCGGTAGAGGCCGGGGATCCGGCCGAGCGCCTCGCTGGTCCCGACCGCGGCGTGCGCGGTGGGGTCGACGATCACCTCCATGCCTTCGGCGGCCATGCGGCCGCCGCCCATGCCGACCAGCCGCACGTCCGGCTCGAGCGCGCGCAGGGCACGGCACAGCGTGCCCCCGTGGAGATCGCCGGAGGCCTCGCCCGCCGAGAGGAAGATCGGCGGCCGTCTCGAAGCCCGATCAGGGCTGGCCATCGACGCTCACCACCGCGATGCCGGCCTCATCGGCGACGCGGACGACCTGCTCGCGTTCGAGCAGCAGGACGTGACCTGCGGGCACCGCGAGAGCGGCCGCGCGGCTATCCCGCATGGCCTCGAGAGTGGCCGCGCCGATGGTGGGAACGTCGAAGCGATAGTCGTGCGCGTCGGCCACCGTCTTCACCACCACCGCCCCTGGGCCGGCGAGCCGGCCGCCCCGACGGATCGTCTCGTCGGTACCCTCCGCCGCCTCCAGCGCCACCGTCACCCCGCGCGCCCGCACCACCGTCTGGCCGACGCCGTCGGCGGCGAGGCGGCGCGCGAGCCGAAAGCCCTCGCGGATCTCGTCCCACTCGCCGGTGGACGGCTCGCGCGCGGTGAGCACGCCCGCGCCGAGCAGCCACGGGCCCATGAAGTCGCGCTGGTCCAGCACCTCGATGCCCATCGACGCCAGCGTGGTCACCACCATCTGGCCGAGGGCGGCGTCCGAGAGGCCGTCGCGGGCCAGGCCGAGACCGGCGGCGTCCGCTTGATCGTACCGGGACAACGCGCTCGACTTCCAGAACTTGCCCACGAACACCGCGGCCTCCACTCGCTGGGCAGCGAGCCCGGCGAGCACGGCCTGGATGTCGGTGATCGTCGACGGGATCAGCACGTCGGCGGCCTCCGCGAGGCCGGGCGCCTCCTCGAAGGCGAAGGCCGCGACGCGCCATCCGCGCCGTCTGGCCTCCAGGGCGGCGTGGCCGGGCAGGATCCCGGCCCCGGCCATCAGGCCGAGCGCGCGCTCCACGGGAGATCCTCCGGCCAGGCGGTCTCGCCACGGCCCTCGCGGATCATCCGCTCGATCTCCAGCGCGACGGCCAGCGATCGCAGATCGTCCGCCTCCGGCAGCTCCACCGGCCCGTCGCCGTTGCCGGCCGCGCGGGCGGCCGAGATCAGATGACGGATCTCCAGCTTCAAGGGGTTGTCCTTGTGGACGAGGAGGTGCTCCACGAACGAGGCCTGGCGGTAGCGGATCGACTCGCGGTTGAGCGTGTACTCCTGGGCGGCCCGGCGGTGGATCTCGATGTCCTGGTGCGAGTAGTCGAGCAGGATGTAGGCGTCGGGCTGGGTGATGGCGAGCGTGCGGATCTTCTCCTCGGTGGCCCGGCTGGCCGTGATGGTGGCCATGGCTCCCGAGTCGAACACGATCTGCACGGTGGCCACGTCGGTGACCGGCGAGTGCACCGACGAGCCGACCGCGGTGATCTTGCGGGGCTCGCCGTCGACCAGGTTCAGCACGATGTCGATGTCGTGGATCATCAGGTCCATCACCACCGAGTCGTTCTGCACGCGCGGCACGAACGGGCCCAGGCGCCGCGACTCGATCAGGATGGGCCGCTCCACGATCTTGCGCAGCTCCTGCACTGCGCCGTTGAACCGCTCGACGTGACCGACGTGGAGCACCCGGTTCTGCTGGCGCGCGATCCGGAACAGCTCCTTGGCCTCCTCGAGCGTGGAGGTCATGGGTTTTTCGACCAGCACGTGCGCGCCCGTCTCGAGCAGATCGCGCGCCACCGCGAAGTGCTGCTCGGTGGGCACCGCCACCGTGGCGAAGTCGATGAGGCCGGCGAGCTCGCGGTGGTCGCGGAAGGCGCGCGCCCCGTAGGGGGCGGCCACGCGCTCGGCCCGCTCGAAGTCGACGTCCACCACCCCGACCAGCTCCACGTTCCAGATCTCGGCGAGGGCGAGAATGTGGTACTGGCCCATGTGGCCGGCCCCCACCACCGCCCCGCGAAGCTTGGGCTCGCCGTTCTGGCTCACGAGATCTCCTCCGGCTCGGCTTCTGCGCGCGCACGGGCCCCGGCCTCTGCCGCGGGCACGATGCCGCGCCTGGATTGTTCCACGAACTCGACGAGGCGCGCCACCAGCGGATGATCGCCCAGCTCTTCTTTCACCCGCTTGATCGCCGCCCCGGGAGCTTGCCCCGAACGGTAGAGGAGCCGGAAGGCGGACTGCACCTGGCGCCGAGAGGCCGCGTCCACGCCGCCGCGACGCATGCCTACCACGTTGACCGAGAGGGCCACCGCGGGGGCGCCGTCCACCATGACGAAGGGAGGCACGTCCTGGGTGACCTTGGAGCAGCCGCCGATGTAGGCGTAGATGCCGATGCGGCTGAACGGGTGGATGCCGGTCAGGCCGCCGATGGTGACGCGGTCCTCCACCGTGATGTGGCCGGTGAGCCCCGCGTAGTTGATGAGGATGACGTGGTCGCCCAGCACGCAGTCGTGGGCGATGTGGCTCGAGGCCATCACCAGGCAGTGACGGCCGACCACGGTGTCGTGGCCCTCATGGGTGGCCCGATGGATCGTCACGTACTCCCGCACGACCGAATCGTCGCCGATGCTCACGCCGACCGGCGTGCCCTCGCGGAACTTGAGGTCCTGCGGCATCCCGCCGATGATCGCCCCGTGGCCGATGCGGCAGCGCGCGCCGATCCGGGTGCGACCTTCGAGCACCACGTGCGCGCCGATCTCGGCGCCGGCCGCGATGCTCACCTCGGGCCCGATCACCGAGTAGGGCCCGACTCGCACGTCGGGGCCGAGCTGCGCCCCCGGGTCAATCACCGCGGTGGGATGGATCACGCCCGCCGCTCCTCCAGCTCGCGGACCCGCTTCTCGAGCGCGCGCACCCGCTTGAGCAGCTCGGGCAGGTGCGTCTGCCCGGCCCAGATGCGCCGCTGCTCTCCGCTGGGGCGGCTCGGGGTTCCGCTCCAGACCTCGCCCGCCGGCACGTCGTTGGGGACACCGGACTTTGCGGTCACGATGGCTCCGGCCCCGATGGTCACGTGATCGGCCACACCCACCTGCCCGGCCAGCATCGCGCGGTTGCCGATGCGGGAGGAGCCGGCGATGCCGACCTGGGAAACCAGGATCACGTCCTCGCCCACGTCACAGTTGTGGCCGATCTGGACCAGGTTGTCGATCTTGGTTCCCCGGCGCACCACTGTCTCGCCCAAGGTCGCCCGGTCGATCGCGCTGTTGGCCCCGATCTCGACGTCGTCCTCGATGCGGAGGCCGCCCACCTGGGGGATCTTGCGGTGGGCCCGTCCATCGAAGGCGTAGCCGAAGCCGTCGGCGCCCAGCACCGCCCCGGAGTGCACGATGACCCGGGCGCCGATCCGCACCCCCTCCCGCACCACCGCCCGGGGATACAGGACGACGTCCTCTCCGAGCACGGCACGCGCGCCCACGAAGCACAGCGCTCCGACCCGGCTGCGCGCGCCGATCACGGCTCCTCCCTCCACCACCGCGAGCGGGCCGACCGACGCGGACCGATCGATGCGCGCCTCCTCGGCGACGCACGCGGAAGGATGTACTCCGGGCGGGACGGGCGAGGCGGGATGGAACAGCTCCAGGAGGGCGATCAAGCCGTGCTGAGGATGATCCACCCGCAGCAGCGGCGCCGGGAGCCCGGTGACGTCGCGGCCCACCAGGAAGGCCCCCGCGCGGCTGCCTTCCGCCTGCTTGAGATACCGCGCGTCGGTGAGGAAGGACACGTGGGATGGCCCCGCCGCCTCCAGCGGCGCCACGCCGGTCACCACGCGCTCGGCGTCGCCTTCCAGGGCCGCCCCGAGCGCGTCGGCGAGCCGGCCGAGCGTGATCGAGACGCCGTCGCTCACTTACTTCGGGGCCTTCTTGGTCTGGTCGTCGTAGGCCTTGAGGACGTCCTCGGTGAGATCCGAGTCACCGGACGCGTACAGCACGCCCGCCCGCTGCCGCTCGATCACCACCGCGTATCCCTTCTCCTTGCCGAGCCGCTGGATCAGGCCGGCCACGTCCTGGAGCACCTTCTGCAGCAAGGCATCCTCCTTCTTCTGCAGCTGCGCCTGCAGGTCGTCGACCAGGCGGCGGACGTCGCGAACCTTGCGCTCGAGCGCATCCTGCTTCTCCCGCCGCGAGTCCGCGGACAGGAGCTGGCCCTTCTTCTCCAGCTCGTCGCGCATCCGCTCGAGCTCGGTCTTGTGGCCGTCCAGCTGGCGCTGCATGGTCGCCTTGTCCTTCTCGAGCTGCTCCCGCGCCGCGGCGCCGGCGACCGATCGGGCCAGAATGCGCTGGATGTCCACGATCGCCACGCGTCCGTTCGAGTTCGAGGCCGCCGTCGCGGGGGCGGCCGGGGTCTGCGCCCACGCCGATCCCCCGACGCCGAGCACCAGCGTCAGGATCGCTGCCGCCCACCACCCTGCCTTGCCTTGCGTCATGGTTCCTGCCTCCTCAGCTAGAAGGAGGAGCCGGCCGAGAAGTTGAACTCGCCGAAGCTCTCTCCCTTTTTCTGGTCGAGCTTTATTCCGTAGTCGATGCGAATCGGCCCGAACGGCGAGTTCCATCTTAACCCGGCGCCCACCCCGTACCGAAGATCCGAGAGGTCGACCTTGGTGCCGCCCGAAATGTCCGGCCCCCACACCTGGCCGATGTCGGTGAAGATCGCGGCCTTGACGCCGAAGAACAGCGGGATCTGGTACTCCACGCTGGTGAGCAGCTCGCTGTTGCCGCCGATGCGGGTGCCGGTGCTGTCCTTGGGGGAGACCTGCAGCGACTTGAACTGCCGGAGCGAGTTCGAGCCGCCCAGATAGAAGCGCTCGAAGAGCGGCACCGGCTCGTTGCTCCAGCCGAGCGAATAGCCGGCCAGCAAGCGGAAGCTCAGCACGTGGTTCATCCACGGCAGCGGCTGGAAGTAGGTCGCGCTGACCACGCTGCGAATGAACTGCTCCCCGAACCCCACGCCGCCGAAGTCGAAGCCGATGACCTGCAGCCCGCCCCGGGTGGGATCGAACACGTTGTCGCGGGTGTCATGAGTGAAATTGACCCCGATCAGGGACGTGAGGTGGGTGCCTTCCTGCGACAGCAGCTCGGGGCTGCCGAGCGGGTTCACGTCGCTCACCCGGTCCTCGCTGACCCGGTAGGTGGCGTTCCACCGCGAATACTCGCCGACCGGATGCCCGAGCCGGATGTCACCGCCGAGGGAATTGACGGTGTAGTCGTCGAGGATCCGGCGCGTGTTGAACAGGTCGAAGCCGGCGGCCAGCGGGCGGTCGAACAGCCAGGGCTCGGTGAAGCCGATGGTGCCGGTCTGAAGATTCTCGCCGCCGCGGATGCGGAGGAAGACCTCCCAGCCCTTGCCGAGGAAGTTGCGCTGCGAGAGGTCGAGGGTGCCCAGCACGCCGTCCTGCGAGCTGTAGCCGCCGCCGATGGAGAACAGCCCAGTCGGCTTCTCGGTGACGTCGATGTTGACGATGATCTTGTCCTTGGACGACCCGGGAGCGGTCTTGGCCTCGACCTTGTCGAAGTAGTTGAGGTTCGTCAGCCGCTGCTTGGCCCGCGCCAGCTTCTGGCTCGTGAAGAGGTCGCCCTCCGCCATCGGGATCTCGCGGCGGAGGATCTTCTCCTCGCTGCGGGTATTGCCCGCGATGTTGATGCGCTCCACGTAGGTCTCGGGCCCCTCCAGGATCTCGAACGTGACGTTGATGACCCGGCCCGGGGTGTCCTGGGTGGTGTTGGGGGTGACGTCGGCGGAGGCGCGCCCGATCGCGCTGTAGAGGTCGGCGATGCCCTTGACGCTGTCGCGCAGCTTGGTGCGGGAGAACACGTCGCCGGTGCGGAACTCGATGCGCTTGCGGATCTCCTCCTGGGGCAGCACCGAGTTGCCGGTCACGTCGACCCCGCCCACCTTGAACTGGGGACCCTCCACCACCACCACCCGGATGGTGGCGCGGGCATTGACCCGGTCGACGTTGATCTCCGACTTCTCGACCCGGGCCTGCACGTAGCCGTTGTCGTTGTAGAGCTGGATGATGCGGTCGGTGTCCTCGTCGAGGCGCTGGCGCTGGACGGTGCCCCGCAGGACGACGAACTCGCGCTCCTGCGTCTCCATGACGCGCTTGACCTCCTTGGGGGTGAGGCCCTGCGCGCCCTCGATCACGATCTGGTCGATGCTGATGCGGCGGCCTTCCGCGATTTGGAAGGTGATGGTCACGTCGCCGTCGGGCAGCTTTTCGACGTCGGGGGTGATCCCGACCTCGAAGTAGCCTTCCGTCTCGTAGAACTCCTTGAGCTTGTCGGCGGCCCGGTTCACCTCGACCGGGTTGTAGACGCTGCCCAGCTTCAGGTCGATCTTCTCCTGCAGGGTCGCCGAGTCCTGCTTCTTGTTGCCCGCGAAGAGGATGTCGCGGATGAAGGGGCGCTCGGTCACCACGTAGGTCAGCTTGACCCCGCCCTCGAAGTCCTCGACCTTCACCTGCACGTCGTCGAAGAAGCCGAGGGCGAAGATGGACCGGATGTCCTCGGCGGTGCGGCTGGCCGCGAAAGCGGTGCCGATCTTGGCCCCCACCCGGCCCAGGATCACCGCCTCCTGGACGCGGCGGTTGCCCTGGACCGCGATCTCCTTGATGACGATCGGCTTGTCAGCCGGGGAGGGGGTCTGGGCGAGCGCCGCGAGGGGCCCTAGAAGGATCGCAAAAAAAATGGAGAGAGCGTAGCTCCCCCGAGCGCTGATCAAGGACTTGAGTTCGTCTGGCTACGTTCAGTGTTCCGCGAGCGCGAGCCGGGGCTCGGCCACCGGGACCTCCCGGAAGACGAGATCCTGCCCCTGCGCGTCCACCTCGATCCGGGCGCCGTCGCCGAACTGCCCGCGCACGATGGCCTCGGCCAGCGGATCCTCGATGTGCTTCTGGATCGTGCGGCGGAGCTGCCGGGCCCCGTAGGTCGCGTCGTACCCCTTCTCGACCAGGAGGTCGAGGGCGGCCTCGGTGGGCTCGATCTGGATGCTCTTCTCGCCGAGCTGGGTGTTGATGCGGCCGATCATCATGCGCACGATGCTGGTGATGTCCTCCTTGCTGAGCGCGTGGAAGACGATCGTGTCGTCGATGCGATTGATGAACTCGGGGCGGAAGGCCCGCTTCAGCTCCTCGAGCACTCGCTCTTTCATCTTGTCGTGGGTGCTGTCCTCGCCCTCGGGCAGGAAGCCGGGGGAGGTCCGCTTTCCGATGAAGCTCGTGCCCAGGTTCGAGGTCATGATCAGGATCGTGTTCTTGAAGTCGACCACGTGCCCCACCGAGTCGGTGAGGCGGCCGTCGTCGAGCACCTGCAGCAGCATGTTGAACACGTCGGGGTGGGCCTTCTCGATCTCGTCGAACAGGACCACCGAGTACGGGCGCCGGCGCACCTTCTCGGTCAGGAAGCCGCCCTCTTCGTAGCCTACGTAGCCGGGAGGCGCCCCGAGCAGCCGGGACACCGAGAACTTCTCCATGTACTCCGACATGTCGACCCGGATCAGGGCGTTCTCGTCGCCGAAGAGGTATTCGGCGAGGGTGCGGGCCAGCTCGGTCTTGCCCACCCCGGTGGGGCCCAGGAAGATGAACGAGCCGACCGGCCGGCGGCTGTCCTTGAGGCCGGCCCGCGACCGCCGGATGGCCCGCGACACCGCAGCCACCGCGTCCCCCTGGCCCACGATGCGGCCGTGGAGGGCCTCCTCCATGCGGGCGAGCTTGGCCGACTCCTTCTCCTCGAGCTTGGAGAGCGGGATGCCGGTCCACCGGGAGACGATGTACTCGATGTCCTCCTCGCCCACCGTCTGCGGACCCTTGCCCTTCCGCTTGTCCCACTCGCGCTTCATGTCCTCGTCGCGGCCTCGCAGCAGCTTCTCTTTCTCGCGGAGCGAGGCCGCCTTCTCGAACTCCTGGGCCTCGAGGTACATGTCCTTCTCGCGCACCACCCGCTCGACTTCCTTGCCCAGCTCCTTGATCTCGGGCGGCGGGGTCAGGGCCATCAGCCGGGTGCGGGACGAGGCCTCGTCGATGACGTCGATGGCCTTGTCGGGCAGCTGCCGGTCGGTGATGTAGCGGTCGGCCAGCTTCACCGCCGCGTCGATCGCGCCGTCCGTGATCTTCACCCGATGGTGCGCTTCGTACTTGTGACGCAGGCCCTTGATGATCTCGACGGCCTCCGTTACCGACGGCGCCCGCACGATGACTGGCTGGAAGCGCCGCTCGAGCGCGCCGTCCTTTTCGATGTACTTCCGGTACTCGTCGAGCGTGGTGGCGCCGATGGTCTGGATCTCGCCGCGGGACAGGGCCGGCTTCAACATGTTGGACGCGTCGATCGCGCCCTCGGCGGCCCCCGCCCCGATCAGGGTGTGCAGCTCGTCCAGGAACAGGACCACGTTCTCGGATTGGCGGATCTCCTTCATCACCGCCTTGAGCCGCTCTTCGAACTGACCGCGGTACTTGGTGCCCGCCACCAGGGCGCCCAGGTCCAGCTGCAGGAGGCGCTTCTGCGCGAGCACGTCCGGCACCTCGTGGCCGACGATGCGCTGGGCGAGCCCCTCGACGATCGCGGTCTTGCCCACGCCGGGCTCGCCGATCAGTACCGGGTTGTTCTTGGTCCGGCGGGCGAGGATCTGGATCACCCGCTCGATCTCGGTCTCGCGGCCGATCACCGGATCCAGCTTGTTCTCGCGGGCCAGCTGGGTGAGGTCACGGGCGAACTCGTCGAGCACCGGGGTCTGGGAGCGCTTCTTCGGACGCGGATAGTACTGGTCGCCGAGCAGCGCCAGCGTCTCCTGCCGGACCTCGTCCAGCCGGGCCCCGAGGGACTCGAGGATCTTGGCCGCAATCGACTGCCCCTCCTTCATGAGTCCCAGCAACAGGTGCTCGGTTCCGATGTAGTTGTGGCCGAGCTGACGCGCTTCCTCGATGGACAGCTCGAGGACGCGCTTGGCCTGAGGCGTGAAGGGCACCTCACCGAACGTCAGCGTCTTGGGGAAACCCGCCAGTGCGCGCTCGACTTCCGCCTTCACCGTCTCGAGGCGGAGGCCCAGCCGCTGGAGTACGGCGGTGGCGATGCCCTCGCCGTCGCGAATGAGCCCGAGCAGGATGTGCTCGGTTCCGACGAAGTCGTGACGGAACCGGCCCGCCTCTTCCCTGGCCAGGATGATGACCCGACGCGCCCGCTCTGTGAATCGCTCGAACACTGTGGGTGACCTCTCTACTTCGGGTTATGTGCGGCTAGGGCAACATTTGCCCCGATGGTTCCTAAACCTGCGATCAGTATATGCCTTCGGCCTAAGCCGGCCTAGGGAATTCTTGAACGGCCGCCCCTCGCTCCGCTGTAACCCATTGAAACACGAGAGGTCAAGGCCACGCCACCGCCCGGCCGTCCACCAGACGGTAACCGCGGTCGGCCTTGCGGGCCAGCTCGTGGTTGTGGGTCGCGACGACGAAGGCCAATTGGCGTTCGGCCTGGAGCTGAAGGAACAGGTCCCAGATCACCTCGCTGGTCTTCGGATCGAGGTTGCCGGTCGGCTCGTCGGCCAGGATCACGCGTGGCCGCCCCACCAGCGCGCGTGCGATGGCCACGCGCTGTTGCTCGCCGCCGGAGAGCTCGCCCGGCCGGTGCGCCTGGCGATCGCCGAGCCCCACCTCGTGGAGCGCGGCGGCGGCCCGGTCCCGTGCCTCGGGGACGCTCGCCCGCTGGAGCAGCGCCGGGAGCATGGCGTTCTCGAGCGCGGTCATCTCCCCGAGCAGGTTGTAGAACTGGAACACGAAGCCGATCTCGGTGCGCCGCAGCCGCGCCAGCGCCGCGTCGGACCATGCCGAGACGTCCTGGCCGTCGAAGAGCACCCGTCCCCCGCTCGGGCGGTCGAGGGTGCCGAGCAGGTGCAGCAGCGTCGACTTCCCCACCCCGGACGCCCCGATGAGGGCCACGCTCTCGCCCCGATTGACGGTGAGACTGACCCCGCGCAGGACCCGGACCGCCTCCGGGCCCATGTGGTACTCCCGCTCCAGCTCTTCCGCGACCAGCAGCGGCTCATCCATGAGGCACTACTCGTAGCGCAGGACCTCGACCGGGTCCATGCGGGCGGCCCGACGAGCCGGGGAGAGCGTCGCGAGGAACGAAATGACCAGGGTCGCGCCCACGATCATGGCGAAGTCCGAGCCGGTCAGCTTCATGGGCAGGTAGCTGATCTGGTACACGTCGCCGGCGAGCCGGATGATCTTGTAGGTGTTTTGGACCCAGATGAGCAGCAGCCCGAACGCGCTGCCCGCCACCGTGCCCACCAGGCCGATCAGCATCCCGGCGACCAGGAACACCGTGCCGATGCTGCCCGCCCCCGCCCCCATCGCCTTCAGGATGCCGATCTCCTTGCGCTTCTCGGCCACCAGGAGCACCAGGTGGCCGATGATCGCGAAGGCGGCCACCAGCACGATGATGGTGACGATGACGAACAGCGCGAGCTTCTCGAGCTGCAGCGCCGCGAAGAGGTTGCGGTTCATGTCCATCCAGTCGCGGATCCAGTAGGCGCCGTTCAGGCGGGTGGCGATCATGCGACCCACTTCTTTCGCCTGGAACGGGTTGGCGAGCTTGACCTCGATGCCGGTCACCCGGTCGCCCAGCCCCGCGAACTCCTGCGCGGCGGCCAGGGTGGTGTAGGCCAGCGAGATGTCGTACTCGTACATGCCGACCTCGACGTAGCCGGCCACCAGGAACCGCCGCATCTTGGGCACGAGGCCCACCGCGGTCATCGCCCCCTGCGGCGAGATCACCGTGATGTGGTCGCCCGCGACGACGCCCAGGCTGCGGGCCAGCTCCCGCCCGAGCAGGAGGGCCGGCTCCGCACCCCCCACCAGCGGGTCCAGGTTCCCGTGACGGACCTGTGTGCCCAGCGCCCCGCGGATGGCGGGCGACGCCAGGTCCACGCCGCGCAGCAGCCCTCCGGTGGCGCTCCCGCCGGGCGAGGTGAACAGCGCCTGCTGGAGCACGAACGGCGTGGCCGACACTACCCCGGGCACCGGCGCCACCCGCTCGGCGAGGGCCCCCGCGTTGGCGACGCCGCGGCCCCCCGCTTCCATGATCAGCACGTGCGGGTTGTCCGCGATGATCTTGTCGCGGATGCCGTCCTGGAAGCCGGTCATCACGGCCAGCACGACGATGAGGGCGCTGACCCCGAGGAACACTCCGCCGATCCCGATCCAGACGAACAGCGAGAGGTTCGTGCGGTGGCCGCGCGCGCGGAGGTAGCGCAGGCCCAGGAACAGCTCGAAAGGCAGGCGGCGGTAGGACATCATGGGCCGGGCTCCGCGCTGTCGTCGTCACCGTCGGACTCGGCCCCGCTCCGCTCGAGGCGCAGGTGCGGGAACAGGATCACGTCCCGAATCGACGCCGAGTCGGTGAAGAGCATGGCGAGGCGGTCGATGCCGATGCCTTCGCCCGCGGTGGGCGGCAGCCCGTACTCGAGGGCCCGGACGAAATCCTCGTCCATCCAGTGCGCCTCCTCGTCGCCCTGCTCTCGCTCCGCGGCCTGCTGCTCGAAGCGGCGGCGCTGGTCGATGGGATCGTTCAGCTCGGAGTAGGCGTTCGCGATCTCGCGCCGGCAGATGTAGAGCTCGAAGCGGTCCACGAGCCGGGGCTGGCCCTGCTTCTGCTTGGAGAGCGGCGACAGCTCGATCGGGAAGTCCACCACGAAGGTGGGCTGCACCAGCGTCGCCTCGACGAGGGTGTCGAAGATCTCCTTCCAGATCGCGGACACGCCGTGGTCGCCCTGCAGGATGGCCTGGGTCTTCCGGTCGGAGGCGAGGCCGCCCCGTCGCGCCGCGGCCGCGCCCAGGGTTCTGGCGTCCGTGTCCGGGGTCACCCGGGTCCCCACCGCCTCGCTCAGCCCCTCGAAGAAGGGAAGCCGGCGCCACGGCGGAGTCAGGCGCAACGTCTCGCCCTGATAGGTGAGCGCATCGCGGCCCAGCAGGGTCTGACCGAGATGCAGGAACAGCTCCTCGGTGAGCTGCATGAGATCGTTGTAGTCGGCGTAGGCCTGGTAGAACTCCAGCATCGTGAACTCGGGGTTGTGCTGGGTCGAGACCCCCTCGTTGCGGAAGTTGCGATTGATCTCGTAGACGCGGTCGAGCCCGCCCACCACGAGTCGCTTGAGATAGAGCTCCGGCGCCACCCGCAGGTACAGCGGCATGTCGAGCGCGTTGTGGTGGGTGACGAACGGCCGCGCGGCGGCGCCCCCCGGGATGGGCTGCATCATCGGGGTCTCGACCTCCAGGAAGCCCCGGGCGTCGAAGAACGCCCGCAGCGCCGCGATGAGCCGGCTCTTCATCACGAAGGCCTCGCGGACCTGGGGGTTCACGATCAAGTCCACGTAGCGCCGCCGGTACCGCGTCTCCACGTCCTTCAGCCCGTGCCACTTCTCGGGAAGCGGCCGCAGCGCCTTGGTCAGGAACTCGAACTGCTTGACCGACACCGTCAGCTCGCCGGTGCGGGTGCGGAACAGCTCGCCGGTAACGCCGATGAAGTCGCCGACGTCCAACTCCACGAAGGCGGTGTAGAGCTCGCCGAGCACGTCGGCGCGCGCGTAGAGCTGGATCTGGCCCGACTGGTCCCGCAGCACCGCGAAGCAGCTCTTGCCGTGATGCCGCATCGCCATGACCCGGCCGGCCAGCGCCATAGCCCCCGCGCTCTGCAGCTCGGCCTCCGCCGAGTCCTTGAAGCGGGCCTGCAGCGTCCCGGCCCAGTGCGTCACCGGAAAGCGCGAGCCGAACGGATTGACGCCGCGGGCCTGCCACGCCTGGAGCTTCTCGCGGCGCCGACGCACCTGCTCGTTGGCGTCGGGCGGCGTCCCGGGCGCGGGGGTCGTCATCGATGCCCTACGCCTGTGAGGCCGGCCGCGCTGCGGTCAGGAAGGCGCGGATGAACGGGTCGAGCCCGCCGTCCATGACCGCCTCCACGTTGCCGACCTCGACGCCGGTCCGGTGATCCTTGATGATCTGATAGGGCGCGAAGGTGTAGGTACGGATCTGGCTGCCGAAGGCGATCTCCTTCTTCTCGCCGGTCAGGTCGGCCAGCTCCTGCTTCTGCTTCTGCTCGTAGATCTGGAAGAGCCGCGCCTTCAAGATGCGCATTGCGGTGTCGCGGTTGCGGAGCTGCGAGCGCTCGTTCTGGCACGCCACCACCAGGCCGCTCGGCAGGTGGGTGATGCGGACCGCCGAGTCCGCGGTGTTCACGCCCTGCCCGCCCGGGCCCGAGGAGCGGTAGACGTCGATCCGGAGGTCCTCGTCCCGCACCACCACCTCGACGTCCTCGACCTCCGGGATCACCGCCACCGAGGCGAACGAGGTGTGACGGCGGCGCGAGGCATCGAAGGGCGAGATGCGGATCAGCCGGTGGACGCCGGTCTCGCCTTTGAGGTGGCCGTAGGCGTAGTCGCCGGTGATCTCGATCGTGGCGGACTTGATGCCGGCTTCCTCGCCCGCGAGCAGATCCACCACCTCGGCCTTGAATCCGGCCCGCTCCGTCCACCGCAGGTACATGCGCATGAGCATCTGGGCCCAGTCCTGCGACTCGGTGCCGCCCGCTCCCGGGTGGATGGAGAGGATCGCGTTCTTGCGATCCTCCGGCCGGGAGAGCGTGATCTTCATCTCGAAGGCCTCGACCTCCTCGGTGAGGCTACGCAGGCTCTGCTGGATCTCGGCGGTCATGCTCTCGTCCGAGGCCTCGGTTGCCATCTCCCAGAGCAGGCGGGTCTCTTCCGCACGGCCGGCCAGGTCCTTGAACGTGCCGAGGGTGCGGGCCAGCTCGGCCCGCTCCTGCACGAGGGTCTGGGCCTTGCGAGTGTCCTCCCAGAACGAAGGGGAGGACATCTCGGTGTCGATCAGTCCGAGGCGGGTCTCCTTGGCGGGAACGTCAAAGATGCCCTCGGAGATCGTCGAGCCGCTTGTCCAGCTCCGCCACGTCGCGCTTCAACTCGCCTAGCACGACGCGGGCGACCTCCGGAAACAGGCGATGCCGGCCGCGGCCGCCCCGAGCGCGGCGGAGGCGTACACCAGCCAATCGCCGAGCCACGTGTAAAGCGTGGTGCGCGACCGCAGCGGGATGCGGCGAACCAGCACGCCGCGATCCAGCAGCGGCAGCGTCGGCCCGACGCGCCCGGTCGGGTCCACGAACGCCGAGACACCGGTGTTGGCGGCCCGGGCGATGGCAACCCGATGCTCGACGGCGCGGAGCGGTAGCGTCCCCAGATGCTGCCAGGGGCCGCTCGTCTCGCCGAACCACGCGTCGTTGGTGATGTTGGCCATGAAGCTCGCTCCGCGGACCACGAATCCCCGGAACAGCTCCGGGAAGATGACCTCGTAGCAGATCACGGTTCCGAACGGGGCACCCGGCAGTGGAAAGACCGTCTCGACCTCTCCCACGCCGAACTCCGAGATGAACTCGGCCCAGCTCCTGACGAATCCGAGCAGACCCGCGAGCGGGACGTACTCGCCGAACGGAACGAGATGAATCTTATCATACTTGCCCGTAATCCCTTGTCCGGTCAGGAGAAATGCGCTGTTCAGGTACTGCCGGCGGGGGTCGTCCCGCCGGTCGAGGGAGCCCACCAGGATCGGCACGCCGATCGAGGCGGACAGGCGCGTGAGCCGCTCGAGCAGCGCCTGATCGCCGCGGAGGAAGATGGTGGTGGCGGTCTCCGGCCAGAGCACGAGGGCCGGCTTCGTGCGCGCCGCCTGGCGGGTCAGCGCCTCGTAGATGTCGAGGATCTGTGCGTGACGAGCCGGATCCCACTTGATCGTCTGCTCGATCGAGGGCTGGATCACCGCGACTTCGACCGAGCCGCGGTCACCCGCGGCGGCCTCCACCGCGACCGCGCGGAGGCCGAAGCCGCCGGAGGCCAGCGCCAGCAGCGCGGCGGCGGCCACCCCGGGCCACGCCCGGCGGAGACCGAGCGCGAGCAGCGCGGTCAACGCCGCGTTCACCGTCACGACCAGCAGCGACACCGCGTAGACGCCCCCCAGCTCGGCGATCTGGATCACCGGCAGCTGGGCGGATTGCGAGTAGCCGAGCAGTCCCCACGGGAAGCCACCCATGAGGTGCCCGCGGACCCACTCGCCTGCGATCCAGAGCAACGGCGCGACCGCGAGCGCCCATCCCGCGCCGAGCCCGCGCCGAAGCCCGGCGACGCCCGCCGCGACCAGACCGGTGTAGAGCGCGCAGTAGGCGGCCAGCAGGGCGATCGGCAGCCACGTCACCGGCCACGGGATCGCGCTGTAGTGGATAAACGTGTAGTCGAGCCATCGGAGCAGCACCACATGGAACGCGGTGCCCGCGATCCAGCCGTCGAGGAGCGCCGCCCGCGGGGTCCGCGTCGTCGCCGAGTAGAGCGATGGCACCAGCCAGACCCACGCGAGCACTGCCCAGCCCGGGCGGGGAAACGCCAGCGCCCCGAGCACGCCGGAGGCGATGAGGACGAGACGGAAGAGAGTGGTCCCGCTCCGGCCCGTGCCCGGGTCACGCCCCATAGGCGAGCCGCTCGGCCAGTCTGCGCGGCAGTCCCGCGGCGAGGATCTTGCCGGCGGCGGCCACGTGGTCGTACGACACGCGGCGGATCGTGACCGTGCGCGCCGTGCGATCCCAGATCGCGTAGCAGGCGCGCGGGTCCCGATCCCGCGGCTGGCCTACGCTGCCCACGTTGACCAGGTAGCGTCGTCCGGCGTCGAGCCGCACCTGGGCCACGGGGGTGTCGAGACGGCCGACGTGATCCGGGCCGCCGCTGCCCACCGACCAGAAGCCCGGCACGTGCGAGTGCCCGACGAAGCAGAGGCGCGTCGCGAAATCGGCGAACACCGACAGGCCGTCCTCCTCGGACACCAGGTAGTCCCACTCCTCGGGGTTGCGCGGGCTCGCGTGCACCAGGGTGGCGTCCTCGAACGAGCGGATCAGGGGCAGGCCGCTCAGATAGTCGCGATGGCCCTGGTCGAGCCGGCCGCCCGTCCAGACCGCGGCCGCGCGCGCCCACGGGTTGAACCAGCGCAGATCGAGCAGCCCCAGCGCGCCGTGCTCGTGGTTGCCGGCCACCATGGCGCTCGCCCGCTCCCCCACCCGCTCCACGCACGCCTCCGGATCGGCGCCGTAGCCGACCAGATCACCCAGGCACAGGATCGCGTGCGCCCCTTCCGAGGCCGCGTCCTCGAGCACCGCGGTGAGCGCCTCCAGGTTGGCGTGAACGTCCGAGATGACCGCGTAGCGGATGGCGCGTTCCGATCAGGAGGCGGGCGTCTGCTCTTTGTGGATTCGGTCGAGGATCCCGTTGATGAAGCGGCTCGACTCGTGGGTGCTGAACTTCTTCGCCACCTCGAGCGCCTCGTTGATCGCGACCTTGGGCGGGACCTCCCGCGTCCACCGCAGCTCGAAGATGCCCTGACGCAGGATGTTGCGGTCCACCACCGCCATGCGATCCAGCTCCCAGTTCTCCGCGTACCGCGCGATGAGCTGATCGATCTCCGCCTCGTGCGTCTTGGTCCCGCGTACGAGGGACTCCGCGAACTCGCGCGCCTCCGGGTCCACCGGGTGCCGGAGCCAGAAGTCGTCGAGATGGGGCTGGGGATTGCCCTCGCCCTGCACGTCGAGCTGGTAGAGGAGCTGCAGGGCCAGCTCCCGGGCCTTGCGACGGCGTCCCATCAGCGCGCGCTCCCGCGACGCCGCCGGGTGGCCGGGCGCCGCCCCGAGTTCTGCCCATGGAGCCAGCCCGCCATTTCCAGCGCGGCGAGCGCCGCCTCTTCCCCGCGGTTGCCCACCGCCCCGCCCGCCCGCTCCCAGGCCTGCTCCTCGGTCAGCGCGGTAATGACCCCGAACGTCACGGGCACGCCGGTGTCGAGCCCGGCGCGGAGGATGCCGTGCGCGGCGACGCTGCACACGTAGTCGAAGTGCGGCGTCCCGCCCTTGATCACCACGCCCACGCACACCACGCCCGCGAAGCGGCCGGAGCGGGCCAGGGTCAGCGCGGCTATGGGCAACTCGAACGAGCCCGGCACCCAGTGGACCTCGACGCCTTCTCCGGCGACCGCGTGAGCGGCGAGCGCCCCGAGGGCCCCGTCCAGCAGCATCTTGGAGATCGGCTCGTTGAAGCGCGCGGCGACCACCGCGAATTTCGCGCCCGGGCGCGGCCGCGCCCGCGGAGAGGATGACGGCGCGCGGCCGGTCATGTCAGTCCGTGTGACCCCACTCAATCGGGCAGAGAGGACAGGAGGTGGCCGAGCTTGTCGCGCTTGGTGCTGAGATACTTCCGATTCTCGGGATTCGCGGGAATCTCGATGGGCAGGCGCTCGACGACGGTGAGGCCATAGCCCTCGATGCCGGCGCGCTTGGCCGGATTGTTGGTGAGCAGGCGCATGTTCTTCAGGCCCAGGTCCACGAGGATCTGGGCACCAATGCCGTAATCGCGCAGGTCCGCCTTGAAGCCCAGCGCGGCGTTGGCTTCAACGGTATCCATGCCGATGTCCTGCAGTCCGTAGGCGCGGATCTTGTTGTGCAGGCCGATTCCCCGTCCCTCCTGCCGCAGGTAGACCACCACGCCGCGTCCTTCCTTCTGGATCATCGCCATGGCCATGTTCAGCTGTGGGCCGCAATCGCAGCGCAGCGAGTGGAACACGTCCCCGGTGAGGCACTCGGAGTGCATGCGTACGAGCACGGGATCGTCACCGGCCACCTGCCCCATCACGATGGCGAAGTGCACGCGGCTGTAGACCGTTGCCTCGTAGGCGATCGCCGTGAACTCGCCGTAGTCGGTGGGCAGCCGCGTGGTGGCGACTCGCTTCACCAGCTTTTCCTTCTGCGTGCGGTACTCGATCAGGTCCTTGATGGTGATGAGCTTGAGGCCGTGACGACGGGCGAGCTCTGTCAGCTGCGGCAATCGCGCCATCCCGCCCGTCTCGTCGAGGACTTCGCAGAT